>Ga0255095_1000102_pt1 | contig 50373 bp, 34 predicted proteins | sample Colum_Law_RepC_8_2_FD_188435 | JGI IMG/M metagenome (GOLD analysis project Ga0255095, IMG submission 188435) | Freshwater microbial communities from Columbia River, Oregon, United States - Colum_Law_RepC_8d | ecosystem: Environmental > Aquatic > Freshwater > River | place: USA: Oregon...
TTTGTGGAATATCTCGACATCAGCCACGAAGTCCGGATTCGCATGACGGACCGTTGAGAGTTTCGTCTCCAGCTGAAACAGGAGGTCCTGCGGCTCATCAGCCACGACGAATGGGCTCAGGACTAAGATGCTGCAGAGCAGAAGCAGTGACTTCACTGATACAAAGTCTGTCAGGAATGTCTGGATCTTTTGTGGTGTTGTCATGAACATGCCCTGATTGAGAACCTCTGACAGAACCGTTGTGTGGATGTGTTCTGGCGAATAACGAGATAACAGACAAGCACAAACGCAAAAAGGGAGCAGCAACCGGCCTTGCGCAAAAGCATCGACACTATATCCAGCGCATTACGAACTCTGGCGCCGGTCGGCTTTTCGAGTGCGGGAGCATTGTATTCAAGCTCGATCCGAACACTTATTGAAACGCTGGCCCCGAGAATGTGTCCACGGGGTGAGCTCTATGAAATGGAAGTTGTCATAAACTGAAGGCCTCATCTGATGGCTGTCACGGTATTGGTCAGGGGCTTCTATCGCGCAGCCCCTTTGGTGCGTCCCAGGCGTTGGTCAGCGTCTTTCAATGAAATATGTCGGAACAGCCACAGCAGGACACCGTAAAACGCAGCGTTCAGCAAATAGAATGCCCAGGCGGGATCGGGGATTTCCTGGACCGCAGAGACTCCCGACTCAATTCTCTGGATCACAACTGTTGGACTGAGTATCAACAGGTATCGAGCAGCGCCCGACAGCGCAATGTTGAAGCCAGTCGCTAAGAGATATTGGATGCCCAGCGGCAATGTCAGCCATGCGACAATCAGGAAAATGGCCAGCAGAGTTGCGCGAACCTGAGAGCGGATCTTCACCCCCAGCCACATGGAAAACCATGCTGTCAGCGGCAGGTAGATCAGAACGAAAACAGTTGACCACAGGACATAATCCCAGCCGTAGTTTTTGAACCACTTTTCGAACAAGTAGATGCTGAGAAACGGAACGCACAGCACGCAGATCAGTCGTCTGACGCCCTGGAATTTCTGCAGGATAATGTTTCGTGCGGAAATTGGAGTTGTGAGCAATACGTCAAGAGTCTGTCGTGATCGCTCCGACGAAACCAGGCCCGCCGCATGAACGGCGACCATGGCGACAGACACATCCCACAGCACATAGAGCAGCACGGACACCGTGTTAACCGACGTTCCACCGCTCGGCCCGCGGATTAACTGAAACGTCCACAACAACGGCAGTTCCAGCACGACCAGCATGCGGAACAGATATCGCACTGTCCCCAGCGATTTTTTCGACGTCTCACGCCATGCGACCGGCTCTGTTCCCGGCAATAAGTCCACATCCTTCGTCAGCACGATGCCGCCCGTTACATGATTCATATCCGTGAAGATACCGTCGAGCAGCCTGAACAATTCCAGCAGATAATTTCGGGCAGGGACAAATGCTCTGGATTCAAGAAACACGCGGGCGAAGAAGAGGAAAAAGCAGATCGAAAAGATGATGGTCGTCGAACCGGCAATAGCTTCGGGCAGCGTGCGTGTCTCCGCCCACTCGAACACATTGGGTGCAAACATTCCCGGCATCATATAGCACAGCAGAAGGAAGCAGAGATAGCTGGCAACAAAGGCCTCATGGGTTGTGCGGAAGAAGGCCGAGCAGGCAATGGAGAACGAACCAACCTGCAGACATGTCAGTGCTAACAGGAATATGCCGGACCACAAGTGACTCGAAGTTACCCCGCCGTTACTAAACGCGATCGCCATCAACGGAAACGAAATAAACAGGAAGTTGAACATCGGAATCAGACGGCCGAACAACTTCTGGATGACAATCTGCCAGGGTGTGAGAGTTGTCAGCATCAGCAGACTCAGACTCTCTTTCTCCTTCTCACTGCTGATCACACCGCAGACCGTCGCGGGCAGCAGCAGATAGATGCCCCAGAACTGCACGGTGACGAGCTGATTGAACATCGGTCGTCCGCGTCCCAGCACGCTTGTCGTGCCGTCAGATGCAAGATTCCCGTAGAACAGCAAACACGTGGCGACGAACAGAAACGCAGTATACCCGAATCTGATTGCATACGTTCGCTTCCGGGCCGCCTGCTCGGCAAGCTCTTTGGCAAGCAACGGAAGTTTCCATTTGCGCGCCAGGCCTCTCATGCTGTCCTGCCTTCCGTCAGCTTCATAAACGCTGTTTCCATGTCCATGGCTTCCGGCTGGAACATTCTCATCCGGGCTCCCAGGTCATGCATGCGGTCCAGCAAGTCTTCCGGCGGCAGATGCTCGGCACGCACACGAATGGCCAGTCGGTCCGCCTGCACCTGGACTTCCTCCACGCCGGAAATCCGACCGATCTGATCGATCAGCGATTGGTTCCCGTTCACCAGTTGCACGTGGATCAACTGCTTCAGACCAAGTCGACTGTAAATATCTTTGAGCGACCCTTCGGTCACGATCTGTCCGGCTTCGATGATGCCGATTCTGGTACACAGCAGAGACAGCTCATGCAGAATATGGCTTGAAATGAGGATCGTTTTCCCCATCTCTTTCAACGCGAGCAGCATTTCCCGCATTTCGATCCGCGCTCGAGGATCCAGACCACTGGCCGGTTCGTCCAGCAACAGCAAATCCGGATCGTGCAGCAACACGCGAGCCAGTCCGAGTCGCTGTTTCATGCCGCGAGACAATGAATCAACCGGTGCCCCTGCCTTATGTGTCAGATCGGTCAGAGCCAGTACGTCCCGGACAGTTCGTTCGCGTTGAGCAGTTGGTATGTCGTAAGCCGCCGCAAAAAAATGCAGATACTCTTTTGCTGTCAGGTCTTCATAGACGCCGAAAAAATCGGGCATGTATCCGATGCGTTTTCTGATTGCCAGAGGATCATCGGTCACATTCATCCCGCCGATCGTGACGAGGCCATGATCAGGTGCAATCAATGTCGCGAGGACTTTGATAGTTGACGTTTTACCGGCACCGTTGGGGCCGATGAATCCGAAGACCTCCCCCTTTGGAATCTCAAACGAGACGCCGCGCACGGCATGTACGGCTCCGTATGTGACCCAGAGATCTTTGATTTGCACGAACGCCATTACGAGCCCTTATGAAACAGTCGCCTGAATACCACGTAGTCATTTCCCTGCCTTGTCACGATCACCAGCAATAGTTGATTCGCATCGTCCGAATCGACAATTGACAGGTCCTCGAAATCTCCCGCAGCGTTCGGTGAGATCTGAGATACGATCGAGAATAATCCGACTGCCGGACGGACGCACGCCTTGCGAACCAACTCCATAAGCTGCTGATCCTTCGACTTCGGCGAGTCGATCTGCCCGTTCGGCAAGGGTATTTTTTCGCCTGGAGTAAGATCATGAATCTGGTTCTGCGTGAAAATCAGAACGGTCGAGTCCGGCAACACAGTCTGGATTTTCTTGTGCCGCGATCGCTGCCACTCGACGTTTGCGAGCAGTTACGGGGATTGCTGCCACGTTGTCGTGATGTAGTCCAGGTCAAACTGTGGGATGGCACGTTCTGTCTGCAGAGCCGTCTGACGACTCCATTGAGGGCTCCATTTTCCCATCTTCTGTCGAACTGTAAACGAGGCCGGCATGTTGCCGTCGGACGGTGGCGATTCAGACTCCTGTGGTTGGTTCGTCGTGTCGAAGGACACGTCGGCGATGTCGGATGTCCGCAAGCCACCTGCGGAATTCTGTTCATCCATTTTGGGGCTGCGGCGGAGATTTACTGGCGCATAGAGAGTCTGCTTCAGTTCAGTCGCAACCTCCTTCTGTGTTGCTGTAAACAACATTTCGAAACAACTATTGCGGATCACGCGATTTCCGTTCGTCAGATCAACAAACTCCAGCGATGTTCGGTAGTCGGTCGATCCCAGGTATGAACTGCCAAGCAAAGCGGTAAACCCGGTGAACACAAAGGACATCACCGGCAGCAGCAGCCATGTGAATCGGCGACAATTGAAATATCCCAGCACGTAATAGTCGATGGGCACGATCGCGATAAGAAACAACGCCAGAATTACGATCACGACACTCAAGGGAATGCTCTGCACATTATCCGGCAGCAGAATCGATGAGAGCGAGTCCATTTCGGCGAGGCGGACCTGTTGAAACGGACTGTACATGAGCTGGGAATCGTCGAACTGGTCGAACTCCGCCCCCAACAGCCGTTTTGACAACTGCCACGAGGCGCCGCTGTGACTAAACTCGGTCTGCATTTTGCTCCGAATCTTCCACAGATGCGCCGCGGCCTCTCTGAGATCCAGCACCTTGTCGGCTTTTTCCTCTGCCCGAAGAATTACGGAACGTCCCAGTCCCGGGCGGTACATGCGGAAATGGTCGCGGCGATCGCCAGGTTCTCCCGGCGGCAGTCCGTCGGCATCGGTCAACATCCCCGGATCGTCTTCCGGAATTCCTGCGATCCGATTCAGGAACTTAGCCTGTGCCGGCGAATATTCGCTGTCAACGCTTACCAACAGGCTACCCCCTGTCTCCACCCAGTCGCCGATGGCGTCGAGTTGATCCTCAGTCAACACATTGAATCCCGGACTTGTCAGCGCCAAGATGTCGAATGAGAACAGACCCAGCCCGCTGGCGCGGAGATCATCAGGCGTGATCTCCGACGGGATGCTTACGAGTTGATTGCCAGGGATCTCGTTCCCCCCCAACTGATCAAGTCGCAGAGACTGCCCGAGTTCGGCGTTTCCCGCGACGCTGGAATTCTCTTTCGGAACCAAAACTCCGATCACAAAGGAACGCCGCCAATACACGGGAACTCGCAATTCAGAACTGCCCAGATCATATTCTTTTGTGTCAGTCAGAAAGCGGGCACGCACCGTCAATGTGGAAAGGTCGCTGGACAGCGACATCGGAGGAAGGATCGTGCGTGAATGCCTGTCGCCGGCGAATAAAGCTACGTCACTTCCCACGTTACGATGAAGCAGCTTCTCGCCGTCATAGCAAGCCAGCTCAAGCCGTCCTTCCACCAGCTCAGGTGACGCCCAGTCGAGATGAACATTCAGCGACAGCGGCGCATCAGATCGGACATTGGAAGTCACTGTTGAAAGTTTCAGCCTTAACGGTCCGGCAGCGTTGGCCTGCGATGCGATCAGCAGGATGATGAAGATATACCGAAGACTTCTGAATATGCCGGAAGTGTTCATGGCGATTCTGACTCAACAACATCTCAGAGGATTGAATCACCGCCAGCCGTTGATGATGGATCGTCGTGATTGGTCGGGCGGCGAGCACTCTGGGGAGGAATGAATCCGGGAACAATTGCCTTCATCGCGAGAATGATACTGATGCCGAAAAAGACCGGCCCTGCCGCATTGAACAACTGAAACAACTGAATGCCCGGGAGACCATTTGGTGTTACTCCGCCTGGCGACAAAAGATTCATCATCAGGACGGACGCCGCACTGGGAACAATAATGGACAATGCGAAACAGAAGTACGCGCCACGATATGATGAGGCAACCCTGATTCGATCCGGCCTGAAGATGGGGATGCCCAGGAGAAACGCAAGATACACGACCTGCAGCCAACCGCTCGACGGCGTCCATCCACCAGCACCGCCGCCGAACAATTGCATCATCAACAGTTCTTCTCGCCCCATGAGAATCGCTTTCGACAGAGTTCCATGTTTAGCTGCCAAACACAAGTAGCCAGCATACGTCCGTTTCGTCGATCGAGCTCAGTTGGTGCGGCTGAGTGCAGCGGATCCATATCGTCAAGTCGTATCCTAGATTCCATACGGGCGTGTGGCAATCGATCCCCCCTCGGTATTTACTTTTGTGTAGGGTGTGTGCAGCGGAGCGAAACACACCACTTCGGATTCGTCGAAAGCCATGGTGCGTTGAGCTCCGCTGCACGCACCCTACTGGAGTCGCAGACTCTCAAACTGGCCAGCCGTGCCTCGGGATTAGCCGATCTTTGTAGGGAACAACAACTTCGCAGCTCAGGTCACTCCCTGGATACGTGTTGTGCAAGAACACTCCGTCGCTACCGACACAGAAGACGACCTCTCCGTTGACCTCGTTATTGGAAACGGTTTCGCGGCCTGGACGAAGGGTGACTGATTCGGCATCGCGCGTCGTATCATGGGCGGCAGGAAAGTTGTCGTCGCCATCCTGATCAGTGTCGAAGGAGGATTCGTTCTGCAGGGATGATTTGTTGCGCAAGTTCAGACACCGCGAACCCAGGGCATCCACATTTTGGACTCAACATTCTGGTCTGAATTGAATCAAGACTCAAATCGTACTGCCCAGTGAATTGGCTCGCTGCAAATGCAAGTCGAACGCGGGAGTTGGCGATTTGCAGGCAAATCGGGATCTGTGCTTTTCGATCCTATGCAGTATACAATGCGTGGCTCAGTCGTGTTGTTTTCTCGGTGTCGGGCCAGAGTCGTTCATGAAACGTGTGTTGTGTATTCGGTTTCCCAGCTGGTCCATCCAGTGCCTGCGGCGTGAACTGCGGGAGCAGATGCCGTCCGCGACAGCGCTGGCGCTGCATACGCCTTTTGCGCCGCAGACGGACAGCACAGCGAAGCCGAGTGATGTTGACGAGGACACTCGATACGTTCGAGCGGTGTTCCCATCAGCTCGCGGTGGGCCGGCGATTGTGGCGGTTTCGATGGACGCGTGGAGTCAGGGAGTTCGCCCCGGGATGCCACTGGCGGAAGCTCGCAGTATGGCTCAGCCTGTCGTGCCGAAACAGGATGCTCGACGAGGAGCCCGAAGCAAGCAGCCTCCGCAGGCGATTGTTCCCGTTGAATTTCGCGAATGGCAGCCGTTGCGTGATCGAGCGATGTTGCGAACTGTGGCCGAGTTGACTCGACGCTACGCTCCGGTCGTGGGGCTGGATGAAGTTCCACTGCCGGATAGTCTTCTGCTGGATGTGACCGGCTGTGCTCCGCTTTTTGGTGGTGAAGCGGGGTTGGCGGAGTCCCTGCTGAGGGATCTTCGCAAAGCAGGCTGGAGTTGTCGGATCGCCATTACCAGTTCCGTGGCCATTGGTTGGGCTTTGACTCACGCGGAACTTTCCGCGCGGCAGGACCAGCAGCGTCAACAATCACAATGTCCGATTGTCGGCAGTGCAGATTTTCGGCGATCAAGACAAGGGGCCAGCGCTGAGTCGATCGTTCACGATCTTCCGATCACGATTGTTCCGGACGGCTATGAGCTTCAGGAGCTTGCTCGACTTCCTGTCTCAACATCGCGGCTGGATCTGAGCGATCTGGAGATTCTTTCGCACCTGGGAATTCGTACGCTGGGGCAGTTGTTAAGCCTGCCGCGAGAAGATCTGCCATCACGATTTTCGGAAGCCGGTGTTCTGCGAGTTCAGCAACTGGCCGGTGCCGTGGATGAGCCAATTGTTCCTATCCCCGAAGCCAATCCGATCACTGCACTGTGGAGTTCAGATGATCCAGCGCTGGGGCTCAATGATATTCGTTTTGTCTTGCAGATTCTGACCACTCAGATTGCTGAACAACTGGAACGTCGTCGAGTCGCCTGTAGCAGTGTGACCTGTCACTTTCGGTTTCCGGATCGAACGCAGATGGCGGTGACGGCTGGCATTGTGAAGCCGACGCAGTCTGCGGAGTTACTGCATGAGGTTTTATGTCTTCGCGTGGAAACTCAAGCGACGTTGTCGGCCATGGAAGCGTCAGCTTTGGATGCGAAAAAGGCTGGGAATTCGACGGCCGCAGAACTGGATTCGGTGCCCGCAGTTGCATTGACTGATGGCGACGCGAATCCTGAACGTTCGATGGAGTTTTTGCTGTCTCAGCCGTTTCATGCCGTCAGAATGAATGTCGTTGTTACATCGCTGCCCGTTGCTCGTCAGAAGGATCTCTTCAGTCCTGAAGAGCATGTGGTGCCTCAGGAGGAACTGGCTGCTCTGATTTCTCGGCTCAGCGGACGACTTGGGACCGATGCGGTACGAACACTGCGCACCCAGCCGGATGCTCGCCCGGAGTTTGAAGTTGTCTCCGAATCGATCCTTGGGAAAGATCCGGCAATGATTCGTCAATCCGTGCTTGATGAGAAGCTTGGAAAGCTCACTGGGCCACTTCAAGCGTCAGAACTTCTGGTCGGTGAAGAGAACATCGGGCCTCGGATTGTTTCGCGTCCACTGCGTTTGCTTCCGGTTCCAATACCCATCTCGACGGGTGAGAAACGAAGAAATTTTCCGACGCAGTTACTGATCTCTGGCCGAACATTTCAGCTCCGGCAGTTTTCTGCTCCTGAGAGAATTCAGACGGCTTGGTGGACCGATGAGCCTTGTCACCGCGATTATTACCAGGTGATAACTGACGCCGGTTCGCGAATGTGGCTGTATCGAGACCTACATACCAGCCAATGGTTTCTGCACGGCGTTTTTGATTGAACAGTACTGAGCGATACCGCGGAGGCCGTTGGCCAACGCCACTCTTTTTGGCTCTGCGCGAAATCCGGTGCGCAGGTTAGAAACTCCGCGTGCTTGGTACTCACGTCGTTCGCGGAAAGTCCAAAACAAAAGAGAGTCGTATAGATCCTCACGTTGAGTCTGAAAGCTTTGTGATTCGGCCCAACGGGCCATCAACATGTCAGCCCAGGGCAACGCCCTGGGAATGAGATCCACGGGAATGATTGCGCCCTGAAAGGGCGGAACAAATGGTGTTTATGGTCACATTCGTCCGTCTATCGTGAATTTGTACCGCCCCGTTGGGGCTTGGCGTATTCTTTGATTTCCTACCTGGGGCGTTGCCCCAGGCTGAGTTGTGGTTGCCCCATTCGGGGCGGGATCACAGGTTTCGTATGGTGAAATCATTGCTGGATTTACAGGTGATTCGGCCTCGGCCGACAACGATGGGTAAACAACTCAATTTCGCGTAGAGCCCTTAATACAAGATCATAATCAGCGTACTCAGTGCGGCGAGATTCATTTACAATCCTGATGATGTTGTTGATTGCATCGTCCACGGTCCCATATGAACTAAGGTACTCCGGTGAGAGCTGTTGTTTTTGATCAGAGTCTGCGATTCGAAGCGAATGCCGAGCTGCGTGCCGCGAAGTCGGGCGAAATCATTGTCGACGTGACTAAAGCTGGAATCTGCGAAACGGATCTGCAGCTCTGTCAGGGGTATATGGGATTCCGTGGAATTCTGGGGCATGAGTTTGTCGGGATTGCTCGTAGTGGCAAGTTCGCCGGGCAACGCGTGGTCGGTGAGATTAATTGTTCCTGTGGCGTCTGTCCTCTGTGTCAACAACGCCTGGGCAACCATTGTCCCAATCGAACCGTCGTCGGAATTGTGGCTCACGACGGTGCGTTTGCTGACAGCGTTCTGATTCCGGAAGCGAACTTGCATAGTGTGCCTGATCAAATCTCCGACGAAGCGGCCGTCTTTGTGGAACCGGTCGCGGCGGCTTGTCGAATTCCTGAGCAGTTACCTCTCAGCGGCAATGAGCGAGTGACTGTTCTGGGCGATGGTCGGCTGGGAAATCTGTGTGCTCAGGTTTTGAAACATCATGGTTGCCAAGTGCGAGTTGTCGGGAAGCATGAATTCAAATTGAAGATTCTCGCCGACCTTGGCATCGAAGCTCTGAAACTGGAACAACTCATTCTGGATCGCGCCAGCGATATTGTGGTTGATTGCACGGGTTCGCCGACAGGTCTGGAGACTGCTCTACGCCTTATTCGGCCGTGTGGCACGATCGTGCTGAAGACAACCGTAGCGGCCGACCAGAAGATTCACATGGCCCCGTTTGTGATCGACGAGATTACTCTGCTGGGTTCTCGCTGTGGTCCCTTCGACAAGGCTCTGAATTTACTGAGTCAGGGCGCGGTCGAAGTGGGGCCATTGCTCTCGGCCAGATATCCGCTGGAGGATGCAGAGAAGGCGTTTGCTCATGCGATTCGGAAAGATTCACTGAAGGTTCTGTTTGAGGTTCGATAGAAAATCGCTGTTCATGATGGAAATGTGAATGCCGGCCAATAATCGTTTTGCTCATCAGAATTATCCCACGCGTCCGGTGCTCTCACCGCGACTGATTACGCTGCGCAGCGTGGAGCCAGTGGCGGGAGCGGCGGCTGAATTGCATACGCGAGTCCGGATTGGTCGAGTCATCGTGGTGCATGGTACGTTCGTCGGGAATGATCCGTTTGCCGTCGCAGAAACGTTGAAGTCGCTTGGCAGTGGTGTGCCGCTGATTGGTGAGCAGTTGGAAAAGATGGCCGAGATGATTCAGGAGAATACTCAGCCTGCCACAAACTCCGTCATTCAGGATATGGGGACCTATACGGAGGCCTTTCGCGACCAGTTTCAGACGCTCGTCGGAGATGACCCGGTCGTTGAACTATTGAATCCGACATGGTCCAGCCAGAACCATCATTTTGCTCGCGCGGATCTGGCGGTGCGGCTGATTCATCAGATGCTGATGCGACCGCCCATGCCTGGGCAGCGAATATTGCTCTGGGGACATTCTCATGCGGGTAACGCGTTTGCGATGCTGACTAATCTGTTGGCCAATGAACGCAACTCGGTCGACCAATTCTTTGCCGCTGCTGGAGAACAGAAGGAGCCGCACTGGAAAGCCGTGCAGAATGCGTTACGAAGTGTCGGAGGGCCGCATCCTCTATCGCAGAGCGTTGTGATTGTCGCCTTTGGAACTCCCGTCAGATATGGCTGGGACGTCCATGGCTGTGCTCAACTGATTCATGTTCTGCATCATCGACCGCATGATCCCGCGACGCCATTTTTTACGAAGCCACTCTTTCCGCCGCAGACTCCTCCCGATGTCATGAGTGCAACATGGGGTGACTGGATTCAGGCTTTTGCTGTGGCTGGCACAGATGTTGTTTCAGCGGCGACGCTGGACGAGAATGACAGGCTCACGAATCTGCTGGAAAGAAATCTGGCGGAGCCGGTACACGAACTGGACACTCGATTTATCCCCACAGCCCGGCTACGGAATACCTGTTACCGCTGGAAACAGGGAACTCGCTGTCATACGGACGGACTCAATCTGCTGCTCAATTATCAACCCAGTGGAGAATCCGTCCTTGGGTTGCCATTGGAGTCGACTGTTTTTGGGCACGGAGTGGCAACCACAGTTAAGTGGCTGCCCGCTCATCTCAAACTCGTTCTGGATTCACTCCATTGAATGAACCTAGGGAGCGGCGCAGGGCTGCCAAAAGCCAGCAGTGAGGGCCGTGGTTTAGCGAGGTGCACGCCAGAGGGCTTTGCTGTCTGAGATCAGGCGATCTGCAGCGGCTGGTCCCCATGTTCCGGCAGGATAAAACTCAGGAGCCGATGAGCTTCCTTCCCATGCTTCCAGAATCGGCGTGACAAATCGCCAGGCAGCTTCCAGCTCATCGCTGCGCGTGAACAGCGTCGAGTCACCTCGCATCACATCCAGCAGCAGACGCTCATAAGCTTCCGGCAACTGCGCATCGAAGTGTTCGTCGTACGCGAAATCCATAGACACGGGCTGAACCTGATAATTCATGCCGGGCCGCTTTGTGGAGAAACGCAGCGAGATCGCTTCCTGCGGTTGAATGCGAAGAATCAACTGATTGGGACGAGTCTCCACAAGATCACACAAATCACCATCACATTCGACGGTTGAAAACAAATTCAGTGGCGGATTTTTGAACTGAATGGCCACTTCCGTCAATTGTTTCGGCAATCGCTTTCCGGTCCGCAAATAAAACGGAACACCGGCCCAGCGCCAGTTATCGAGAGCCACGCGCATCGCGACATAGGTTTCTCGATTGGATGTCGGGCTGACTCGCTGCTCTTCCCTGTAGGCCAGTGCGGGCTGGCGATTTACCAGGCCGGCGGAGTATTGGCCGCGAATGGCCCAGTTGCCGATCGGACCGCTGGTCCCGGGACGCAGAGCCTGAAGAACCTTCATTTTTTCGTCGCGAATTTCGCGAGCCTGAAACAGCGACGGCGGATCCATCGCAATCAGACACAGGAGTTGCAGTACGTGATTCTGCAACACGTCGCGCATCGCGCCGGACGTGTCGTAGTAACCTCCGCGAGCACCTTCCATGCCCTGGGATTCCGCCACCGTGATCTGGATATGATCAACATGATTTCGATTCAGGAGCGGCTCAAAAATCGCATTACCGAAGCGGAACAACAAAATGTTCTGTACGGTCTCTTTGCCCAGATAATGGTCGATACGATAAATCTGGCTTTCCTGCAGACGACGAGCCAACTGGACGGTCAACTCCTGAGCCGATTTAAGATCCCGGCCGAATGGTTTTTCAACGACGACTCGCAGGCGCGAATCCTCCTCGCGCGGAGGAATCATGCCGGCTTCGTACAATCCTTCCACGGCTGATGCGAACAGATCAGGAGTTGTTGCCATGTAAACGACACGAGTGGAATGTCCGCTGCCGCCCAATGAGGCTTCGATCTCGGACGTTGACTTATTCAGCCCGGCGTATTCGGTACTATTGCTGATATCGAGTTGTTGATAGAACAACTGCTTCGCAAAGATCTCCCAGGCAGCGTCGTCGAATTTATCGGCACCGACGCGAGCCCGAACAGTTTCTTTCATCTCAGTACGGAACTCATCGTGGCTTTTCGGGCGACGGGCAACTCCGATGATCGGACATTTTTCCGACAGGTACTGCTGCTGCGACAGGCGGAACAATGCCGGAATCAATTTGCGTGACGTCAGGTCTCCGGAAGCTCCAAAGATCAGGATCGTCGTGTCATTTACAGTCGCCATGAGCCAAGTCCTTCCGTATACCGTCAATTACTCTTGAATCCGTTCTGATCGTCATCTGCGACGCGACGGCCGTTGGCTGATCAGGAGCCCACAATCCGTTTCAGTAGTTCTGGTGTCACCTGCCGGAGATCATCCATCACACGCTCATGGGCGCGATTGAGGTCGTCCCATTGATGACCACGTGAAACAATCCCAAGGCATTTTGCGCCAGCCGCCAGTGCGGCCTCAATGCCAGGTGGAGCATCTTCCAGGACAATACATCGGGAAGGATCGATCCCCATTCCCTGCGCGCCTTTGAGAAACACGTCCGGATGCGGCTTTCCCTTCACGACATCGCGGCCGGTGATGATCGTGCGAATGATGTCTTTGGCTTCGAGCTTCTCCACGGCCAGTTCCACGTTTCTCGGAGGACCGCTGGAGCCGATTGCCATCGGGATTCCTTGCGCGTGCAGAGCCTTGATGAGTTCTCTGGCCCCGGGCATGTGAGGAAAATCATTTGCGACGAGTTCTCGATAGAGGATTTCTTTTTCCTCATCGAACGCCGCGATTTCTGCGTCGCTGGGGGGATTGGGCCAGGTATCGCGAATCACTTCTCGACTGGTACGACCGAACCCGGCTGCAAATTGAGCTTCCGTGCATTCACGCCCGTGACGCTGACAGCAAATCTGCCATGTCTTCAAATGAGCCCCGTACGAGTCGATCAGGACACCATCGACGTCAAAAACTACGCCAAATTCTGGCTGCGGCATGAGTCCAACACAGTTTCTTCGAGAGAAAACAAATTCTTCAAAACTGTGTGAAGTCTAATGACTTCAGACGGCACGTCCAGGGCAGCGCAATGGGCTGCTAGTGCCGCGGCTGATTCAAAAACCCGACCGTACGACGCAAACAATCAAACGAGCAATGTTGGCGCAGGAATCGGACCTGGAAACGAGTCTACCCATCACGTTGCGGACGATTGCCCGGGGATCGCAGAATCATAACAACAGGGAACCGGTCATGGTCCTGTTACGTTTTTGTGTTAGAGCCTGTACGTTTAACCCGTGGCCGACATGCCATGTTTTTCTGCTCATGGCCTCTCGGCCACGGGTTAAACCCTGGAGATTCCGAGACGGTAGATTACGTCGATGGTCGCCCCGGTGGTCTCACTGGCGCTGGACAGCAATCGACAGGACAGACGTCATGGTTGGCTGGAAACAGACCGGTGCATTCTTTGTCGCAACCGCTCAGGCGTTCCTGAATCAGTTTGCGAATCATGCCGATGAATCGAGGATGAGAGCCGGGCGTGCCAGCTCGATGCATAGTGATCCCGCGTTCCTCACAGGCATGTTTTGCGGCATCATCAAGATCGTAAAGCACTTCCATATGATCGGAAAGAAATCCAACCGGTGAAATCACGACAGAAGTGTCGCCGCGATCCTTAAGTTCCTGCAGGTAATCCAGAATGTCGGGTTCCAGCCATGGATCTTCCGGACGTCCGCTGCGACTCTGGTAAACCAACCGCCATTGCGAAGGCGGCAAATGCAGTGACTCTGCCACCAGGCGACAGGATTCTCGAAGCTGCTTTTCGTAGTCCGAAGTGCGGGCCATGCTTATGGGAATACTGTGAGCCGTAAATGCGATCTGAACGTTGTTCCGCTCGGACTCCGGGAATTTCTGCAATGCGAGTCCCACTTGTTCGCTCAGCACATGAATAAAATCCGGGTGGTTGTAGAAGACTCGCAACTTATCGACATGGAGTCCTCTCATCTCAGGCTGCTGCAAGGCCGCCGCGATGTTTTCCCGATACTGCCGACATCCGGAATAACAACTGAAACCCGAAGTGACATAGGTGATCGCTCTCTGCACACCATCGCGTTTCATCTGAAGCATCGTGTCGTTCAGAAACGGCTCCCAGTTTCGGTTTCCCCAATAGATGGGCAGGGAAATCTGGTGAGCATCCAGTTCTGTTCGCAGGAGCTTAATGAGATCTCGACATTGCTCATTGATCGGGCTGATACCGCCAAAGTGGTAGTAATGCTCGGCAACTTCCAGCAGGCGTTCGCGAGGAACGGGTTTGCCACGGAGTACATTTTCGAGGAACGGAATGACGTCGTCCGGCTTTTCGGGACCACCGAAGGAAAGAACCAGAATCGCATCGTACGGAGTTGTTGACTGGGTCACAGAATTTCTCTGAATCTCTGGCAGGGTTAAGGACAACGTGCTGGCAGATCACTATCGATTGCCGCTGAAATAATTGAAGAGGAACGGACCGCAGTTCCTGCGGCTGGAAGCTTCCTGCCGTTCAGACCGCTGCACCGCCAGGAAATAAACTGATAAACCTGCAAATCGACCGAATTTTCGGTTAATCATGAATTCATCAGTAGTCTGCAGTGGCGTTCACTTTTGCTCAGCCGCTTGCTTCGCGGGCGTTTGGAGATTATCGAAGTAGTTTTTGATTCCGTCCACATAGCCCGGCGGAATCTGTTCGTTCTCGATTGCCGCCTGAACACCGGCTTTGATTTCGGTGACAGAGCTTTCGTACTTCTTCAGCTCTTCCGGATCGAAGTCTTTCTCCGTGGCGGCTTCTTTGGTTTTGATGGACAAAAGAACCTTGCCGGCCTGGATCTGGGTCTTTGACTTCTCATCCTTGTAGCCTTCCGGATCGCTGTTATCTTCATCCTGAATGGCTCCGGGAGTGTCTCGCTCCGCCTGACCATTCGTGCCACGGCCATTCATCATCTGGTTGTACATTTCTGCATAGTCCGACAACGAATTGCAGTTCTCGCACTGTTCGCCATCCAACTGACCTTCCTTGTTAAGCTTCTCGGCCTGCTGCAGAGTCTTTAGAGCTTCTTCCAGTTGCTTCATGTCTTTGGCGGAACGAGCAATTTCCTGAAGCTCCTTCTTTGACAGCTCCAATGATTCTTTCAGAGCCTGCTGAGCTTCCTGTGACATTTCGTTCTCGCCCAGTTCGCCTTCGCTTTCACTGCCTTCGCTTTCACCGTTTTTCTTCTGCGAGGCCACTGCTTCCAGAGACTTCAACGCCTGGCTCAGAGCATTCTCAAGATCTTTTGAGCCTGCTTTCTCTGAGGAAAACTTCTTCAGATCCTGCAGTTGTTTTCGCAACTGAGAGGCCAGCTTCTGTCGTTCTTCAGGAGTCTTGGCCTCAAGCATCGACTCCATCGTTTCCTGAGCCTGATCCAGCTGTTGCTGCAATTGCTCGGCATTGCCTTCCTGCAGTTGCTTCAACCACTCATTCATCTTCTGAGCCCGCGAACCACCAAACTGCTGGTCAGAAATCGACTGACTGAGCATCTCTCTCAACTCTTCGTTGGACACGTTCTTCCAGAGCTCATTGAGAGACTGCCGGTTGTTCTGCAGCACCTGTGAGTTTGGCTTCGTTTCTGCCGGTTTCATCTTTCGCAGAGCCCCCATCAGCTCCTGCATCTTGTCTGAGATTTTTGATTCTCGTTCTTCTGCAACCTGAACCACGGATTTCAGTTCTTCATCGCGTGTCTTCACAACCTTGCGAATGACTTCGATTTCCTTCTTCTGCTTTTGGACTTTGGTTGCGGCTTCGACTTTTCCGAATGGGTCGAGTGTCGGAATCAGCCACACCAACAAAGCCAGCACGCACAGCACACACGCCTGAATTCCAACAGGACGCTGAACTTTGAATGGGACGACTTCGGCGGGCACAATCCGAGTTGCCGCGGCGGCGGCTGAGTGTTCAACCAACGGCTGATATTCTCCCGCCGAAGAAGAGAGGGTTGCCAGTGTCAGAAACAGGTCGTTTGTTTTTGCATGTTGATCGACAGCGCGAGCTGCTGCGGTCCGTTCGACTCGTCGATGAAACAGCCAGGCCGCAAGAGCTGCGGTCGCCGGGAATGCCAGTAACCACTCGGGTCGCTGTCGATCGGGAGGAAGCAATCCGGCCAGCCTGACGATCAGGACAGCCGCGCAGGCGACGATGAGACCTCCGAGCGTCCAGCGGTGCAGAGATCGAGCAAAGTTGACCGTTCGAAGACGTGCCTGCACGCGATTCAACAGAGTCAACGCTACAGGTTCAGACGACATCTCAATCTCCAGATTTTTGGACGCCGGACCGTTCAGGCAAACCGGTTCTTGCTGACGACAGTCTACTTCCAGATCACAAGTCGATCAATCAGATCCACGGCACTCAGCGATTTGTCTGAGTTTTTCGCCGCCAGCCCCATGTTTTTGGCAGGAAGCGAAGCCTTCTGTCCGATTGACGGACTCCGCGTGACAAAAAAACGGCTTCCGATCAGAATGTGAAGACAAAAGAGATTTTGAACAGTCGTGATGTTGGAACCCACTTTATATCGGCGGTCAAACATAAACAGCCCCCGCCATAAATCTCGAACTTCCTCAATCCAATCTTCTGAACAGTCAGGCATTATTCTCGTGGCAAATCTGGAACCTCTGCTTCGTCTGCATCCGTCGGACAACCTTGCTGTGACTCGCCGTGCTGTAAAGGCCGACGAGATCGTAACTCTGGATGGCCAGTCCATTACGATCGCCGAAGCAATCCCTGCGAATCATAAGGTGGCGATTCAGGAAATCGCCAAAGGCCAGACGATTCGAAAATTTGGCCAGCCGATTGGTTCGGCAGTGACACCGATCTCTGTGGGACAATGGATTCATGTCCAGAATGTCAGCATTGAACGTGAACAGGCCGGCTACGAATTCTGCACAGAGATTGTACCGCCTCCGAAACCTGCAGAGCCACGAACCTTTATGGGCTACCGTCGTAAAGACGGCCGCGCGGGAACCCGGAATTATATCGCCGTCATCAGCACCGTGAATTGTTCGGCGACGACGGCAAGATACGTGGCTCAGGAGCTAGCCAAGTCTGACCTGAGCAACTATCCGAACATCGACGGAGTGATACCGATCGTTCACAAGAGCGGCTGTGCGTTCGCCTACAATGGTGAAGATCACCACTTGTTGAACAGAACACTCGCCGGCTTCGCACGGCATCCGAATATTGCGGCCTGCCTGGTGCTTGGGCTGGGCTGCGAGACAGCTCAGGCTGGGCACCTGCAGGAAACGCAGGGCCTGGTTCAGCTTAGCGGAGCGAAGCGGCGTGAACCGGATGATTCTCTGCCGATGGTGCTCAACATCCAGGAAGTTGGCGGAGTTCGCAAAACTGTTGACCGAGCTGTTGGTGTGCTTCGCGAATTGCTGGCCAATGCCAACGCAGTAAAACGTGAACCGATTCCGCTATCCGAGCTTATTCTCGGACTGCAATGCGGTGGTAGCGACGGCGCCAGCGGCATCACTGCGAATCCAGCGTTAGGAGTTGCCAGCGATCTGCTCGTCGCACATGGTGGGGGTTCTGTTTTGGCGGAGACTCCGGAAGTTTACGGAGCCGAACAGTTGTTGCTGCGTCGGTCTGTGAATCGTCAGGTCGCCGATAAGTTGTTGGAACGAATTCACTGGTGGGAAGAGTACGCTCGCAAGAACAACGCCTCGATCGACAACAACCCGTCCTATGGCAATAAGCAGGGCGGACTGACGACCATCATCGAGAAATCGCTCGGAGCTGTGGCCAAAGGCGGGACAGCACCTTTGCAGGCTGTTTATCAGTTTGCCGAACCGATTACAGAACGAGGCTTCACGTTCATGGATACGCCGGGTTACGACCCGATCTCTGTGACTGGACTTGTGGCAGGGGGCTGCCAGGTAGTGGTATTTACCACAGGTCGCGGAAGCTGCTTTGGATGCAAGCCGGCTCCGACGATCAAGGTGGCCACGAACTCCGTGATGTACAACCGCATGCGAGATGACATGGACATCAATGCCGGTTCGATCCTTGAGGGGGCCAGTGTGGAATCGGTGGGGCGAGAAATCTTTGAGAGCATCATTGCCACGGCCAGTGGGCAGAAAACGCTCAGTGAACAACAAGGCATTGGTGACGAAGAGTTTTGCCCGTGGATGCCGGGGCCGATTTTCTGACAATGGTCGCGGGAACTGCAGGTTCATTATCTAAACAATCAGTCTGTTGAGAAATTCTTCAGAAATCCGCGACTCTTTGCGCGTTCGACCGAGGTTGAACGTGCAGAGGTACTGCTTGTTTTCTGGCAGGCTGGTTTTGTCCCCATTTGAATCTGTTTAGAAACTACAATTTCGGAGTCAAATGATGTCTTTTCGAGTCAGCACTCCCGGAGTTCTTGCAGGTCTGGTTGTTGCTTTTGCGGCATCATTCGTTGGTGCTTCTGAACCGAAGGATTCCGTCTCTGTAGCCACTGCCATTGATCGGAGTCTGTTCGGAGAGTCGGTCGATTCTGCTGTTCCCCTCACGGATGATTCGACTTTTCTCCGTCGAGTCATGTTCGACATCGCTGGACGTCCGGCGACTCCCGGGGAGATCACAGCGTTCGGGCTCAATCCCTCCGAATCACGCCGAACGGAACTTGTTAACGAACTCCTGAAGTCCTCGGAGTATGGCGAAAACTGGTCGCGTTATTGGCGCGATGCCATCTTCCGCCGCGCTACGAATATGCGAGCCGGCATTGTGCGGCCGGCGTTTGGCGACTGGATGACCAGCCAGTTGAATGAAGGTCAGGGCTGGGATGAAATTACAACGTCGCTGCTGACAGCCAGTGGCCCGGTCAACAACAATGGCGCGACGGCATTGATCTTTGCTCATGAGGGTGTCGCGGAAGAAGTGGCCGCTGAAGCCTCCCGTTTGTTTCTGGGAGTGCAGATTCAATGCGCGAACTGCCACGATCATCCGTGGGACAGTTGGAAACGCAATCAGTTTCATGAATTCACTGCGTTCTTTCCTCGCGTCAGCGTCCAGCGTGAGCGAGGTTCTGACAACATGTTCGACTATGAGATCACGTCCGTGAACGCCAGTCGCAATCGCAATCCGGCCGCCTCACAGTTTCTGTTGACGCGAGCTGATCGCGACGGCGATAAAATTATCTCAGAGCAGGAATCCAAAAACACACCGCTGGCGCGTCTCTTCACTGGCCAGACAAAAGGATTCGTCGACAAGAATGCCGACGGCAAGCTTTCGATTGAAGAGATTATGACGGCCCAGCCTCCTGAACGACCGGGTCAGGGATCCATCGAGCATTTCATGCCCGATCTTGCTGATCCAGGTTCAGAGGGCACCAGAATTGATCCAGGATTCTTCCTGTCGACGAAAGACATTGATTCCGGGCTGTCCGATGCTGATCGTCGCGAACTTGTTTCGGAGATGATCACCAGCAAAGACAATCCCTGGTTTGCTCGTGCAATAATCAATCGCATTTGGTTCGAGATGACCGCGACGGCGTTTTATCAGCCGATCGACGATATTGGTCCGGATCGTGAATGCGTCAATGAGGAAACTCTGAAGCTGCTGAGCGACGCGTTTATTGCCAACGACTACGATTTGAAATGGCTGATTCGCACCATCGCGACGACTCGCATGTATCAACGAGCCCCCAATAACACCGCCGAGGGATTCGCGAGGTGCGAACCAATTCGCCTGCGTTCCGATCAGATCTATGCTTCGCTGTGTCAAACGCTGGGAGTGACCTCATTGCCATTGCGGCCCTCAGAAGGACGGCGATCACCTTACGAGATGCAGAGGATGGATGCCGGACGTGAAGAGTTCTCAAGAATATTCGGCTTCGATCCCTCGACTCCGCGGGATGAGTTGACCGGATCAATCCCGGAAGCCTTGTTCATGATGAATTCGACGCTGCTGGCCCGAGTTATCGCCACCCCGGACAATTCAAACGTGATCACGCGTATCTCCACCAGTGTTCTGGCAGAGGAGGATATTATCAGCGAACTGTATCTTTCTTCACTCGGGCGGGAGCCGACGGGTGGCGAGTTAAGAATCTCGATGGAGCATCTGAAAACAAGCTCCAGCCTGCGAGAAGGACTCGAAGACTTGCTGTGGGCTCTACTGAATTCACCTGAGTTTTTTACTCGTCGCTAACCCTCAGAGAATTATTTCAAAATTCTGCGACACCCTTCGGCATTCTCGGTGTTCAGCAGCCAACTTGTCTTTGCTCATGATCTGAAAGCCCGTTCAGGGCTGCAGTAATCAGGGTGCGAATGGGAAGGGGCTGAACGAACCCAAGCTGCCGTGTTTGCAGGCTTCGGTGGCAAAGGTCGTTCAGTCCCGTCCCTTTCGCACCCTTTTTTCGTTTTCAACGCGGGTGACAAAAACAAACTTACCCACTGGGTTTGGAATGCTCGCTGGTCATTGCTTGATCGTTTAACGGCAAGCCGCAGACGGTGGCGGATGCAGGCAGCCTCGCCTGCGGCTCGCCGTTTAAACGAATATGTTCATTGCGCAAAAACTCACGATATCTTCCAGTTGTGATTCTGCATAAACCAACACTGAAACGCAAACGAACTCTTTTTGGTGAGACAAGTTATGAACGCATTCCCTGTCGACTCGATTGTGTCTGTCGGTGGTCGTTTCCTTCGTCGCAGGTTCCTCCAGACGGCCTCGGCAGCTGTAGCGATGTCAGGAGCATTTGGTCTGCGGAACTTGATGGCGGAGCAGTCGCGGGAACTACAAAAACAGGGCAAATCGATGATCCTGCTCTGGATGCAGGGCGGCCCCAGCCAGTTCGAAACGCTCGATCCCAAGGCTGGACACGAAAACGGCGGGCCGACAGAAGCGATTGCGACAAGTGTTCCCGGCATTCGGATTGCCGACAATTTTCCGCTTGTGGCGAAGCAGATGTCTGATATCGCCATCGTTCGTTCCATTACCAACAAAGAAGGCAGTCACCCACGAGCCACGTATCAGGTTCACACGGGGTATGTTCCGGCAGGAAGCGTCAAGCACCCGTCTTTCGGCTCGAACATCGCTCAACAGTTAGGCGATGCCTCTTCAGAACTGCCCTCGTTTGTGTCTGTAGGGGCAACTCAGGGAGCCGGATTTCTGGGTATGGATTACGAACCGTTCGTGGTCGCGCGTCCTGGTCAATTGCCGGAGAACGTCGCCCTGCCGGTTTCACGCGAACGATTTGATCGCCGCACGGAGTTGATGTCGAAGTTGACCGGCCAGTTTGCGGAGCATGGATCGGCTCAGTTGGCAGCGACTCATGATTCGCTGTACGGCAAAACATCGCGGTTGGTACTGACGCCGGAAATTGACACGTTCGATATCTCCGGGGAGTCACAGTCGTTGCAGACTCAGTATGGGGAATCGAACTTTGGGCGAGGTTGCCTTTTGGCTCGTCGACTTGTCGAACGAGGAGTTTCGTTTGTCGAAGTGCGATCGGGCAACTGGGATACTCATCAGAACAACTTCGAAGACTGTGCGAAGAATGCCGCAGAAGTGGATCCCGCCACAGCCACGCTTTTGAAGGATCTGAAAGATCGAGGGCTGTTGGAGAAAACCGTCGTGGTCTGGATGGGAGAATTTGGACGCACGCCGAAGATCAATCCTCGCGAAGGTCGCGATCACTTTCCCAAAGCTTTCAGCATGATGATGGCCGGTGGCGGAATTCGCGGCGGCCAGGTTTACGGATCAACCACGAAAGACGGGAACGAGATTGCAGAGAAACCTGTCACCGTGCCGGACCTCATGAGAACGGTCTGCAAAGCACTGGGAGTCGACGCCGACCATGAGAACATGAGTCCTGAGGGGCGACCGCTCAAGATCGTTGACGGCGGAAAAGAGATTTCGGAATTGCTGAGCTAAGCGAATCAGCGGTGTTCAACGCATGCAGAATGTCGCAGTTAAGCTATCAAGGCAGCAAGCCGGGGTTCGCTGTTTGGTCGTCGAGCTTCACAAAGAAGCCGCGATGCTTTCGGTTGCATTGTAGTCAACGGCCGATCATCACCAAACCTTCTGCAGTCACCACTGGCTCAGAACAGTTCCTGAATCGGATGTCCCAGATGTCCGAAATAAACCGGGCGGTTGGCGGAGGTATAAAGTGGCTTTGAACGGTCGATGCCGAGCTTCTCGTAAATAGTCGTGGCATAATCTTCCGGAGTGTAAGCCTGCGAAATCACATAGCCGCCGTCGCGGTCTGATTCGCCAATCACCTGTCCTCCAGGAACACCGGCTCCGGCGAAGGCGATAGAATAGGCGTTGGTCCAGTGATCTCGTCCGGCGAACTTGTTGAGTCGTGGTGTTCGACCAAACTCAGTCACAAAACACACCAGAGTCTCATCCAGCAGACCTCGTTCATCCAGATCCGTCACGAGTGCTGCAAAGGCCTGATCGGTGCTGCCCATCATCACCCAGTGCCCGATTCCATAGCGGCCTTCGCCACCGGCTTTGTCTCGCACAGTCCCACAAGAGGCGGACGTGTAGATTAGGTCGTGATGGTCCCAGTTGAGATTAAAGCCGCCCGGAGTTTCCGGAGTCAACGGCCAGCGCACGTCGACGGTAACGAATCTGACTCCTGCTTCCAGCAGTCGTCGTCCCAGCAGATAGCACGAACCGCGATGACCACGACCGTACTGTTCCCGAGTTTGCTCAGGCTCTTGATTTAGATCGAAAGCTGCGGAGACTTCGCGACTGGTCAGACTATTGAAAGCCTGCTCATAAAACTGATCCATTCCATGCAAAGACGTTCGATCAGCCTCGTTCGAAAATCTGTGGTCCAGATTCGAAAGCAATTGGTGTCGCCCGGATAATCGTGAGCCCTGATTGTCGGAGCGTGCCAGCAGGTCGGCAACTTCCCATTTCGGATCGGACAAATCTTGCCCGCCAGTTTTGAACACAGACAGCGAGCGAGGCAGAAAGCCTGTCCGTGTTTCAGCAGCCTGCTCATGATTGCCCGGGATCATGACATACGGCGGCAGCGACGGATTTGTTCGTCCCAATAGCTTTGTCACGACGCAGCCCATGTCGGGCATTTCCACAGCGTTTGATGGATGAGCACCGGAGAGCGCGTATTGAGTCCCATTGGGATGCGCGTCGGCTCCGGCTTTGTTGTGATGCATGGAACGCACAACGGCCAGTTTGTGAGCAATCTTCGCGGTACGTGACAGCAGGCTCGTGAATTGCATCCCGGGCACCGTGGTTGCAATCGGAGCGAACGGACTGCGGTGTTCGAGGACTGCTTCGGGTTTGGGATCCCATGTATCAAGATGCGACAACCCACCTTGTTCATAGATCACGATCACTCGCTTCGCCGCCGCGCTGGCCGTCGCAAGCTGGGATTCAGTCGCCAGAATTTGTGGCAGCGACATTCCCAGCACTCCAGCCGTCCCTGTGCGGAGCAAATGCCGGCGAGTGTGATGCGGATGTGCGAACGTGGGATTTTGCATCGCTGAATTCTCCGTCGCAGTATGACCGAAGACCGAGGAACACTGGGCAGGGTGAAACAACACAGGTGGGGATTTGGGGCGAGTCGGGCGAGTTGAGTGTAAGTTCCTAACGAAACTTATGCGAAGGGCGAACATAAAAAACTGACTGACTTCGAGGCGGATTTCTCGGCGGAGTCGTTTTGATCAGTTGCTTCCATTGGGTGAATTGTCACCCTTTCCCGCCCAACCGGATTCATTCGAGGCGACAACGCGGATATCCTCAAAGATTCAGTTGAGTCCCTTGCCGGGAATTGGGAAAATCCCTGGGAGGCTTCGCTTTGCGGTGTTTACGAGAGAATTGTTTAACGGCAAGCCGCAGGGAATCAAAGTCGCCTGCGGTTTGCCGTTGAACGAGTGAGTGTCACAGGCTGACACAAATCTGAACCTCGATGCGGCAGGGACGGGATCATTTGTACTTATCACGATACTCACACCCCAGTCCCTCACTGACGTTTCGGGTTGTGATAAGCAGATTACGGGGCTCTGGAGAACGGCAGGTTCGTTTTTGTGATTCGAGGCGAATTAGGTGTCAGACGTCGAACTGAAGGACTTTGAAATTGCTCAGGAGTGTCCTCCCCGGGATGCTCGACAGATTTTTCACGCCGTTGATCGAGCACAGAACAAGCCGGTTCGTCTGACCGTATTTTCTTCCGACATGTCGCAGCGTCCTGAGTTTCGTCGCGCACTCAAAACAGATCGAGCGATGTTATCGATGCTGATGCATCAGTCGATCGTGAAGTTTCTGGGCAGCGGCGAATCAGACGGACAACTCTTTCTTTGGACCGAGGATTGTGAGTACGAATCGCTCGGCGAACAACTGGAGCAGGAAAGAACCTTCTCCGCCGAAGACGTGATCGAAATCGGCTGGCAGGTCTGTTCCGCACTGCAACAATCGCACAATTTGGGATTGGCACATGGCGGACTGACTTTGGACGCTGTGCTGCTGTCGGACAACATGCAGGCCATTGTTGTCGACTTTGGTGTCGCCCGCTGGCTGAATGCGGCGGCTGCATCCAGCGAATCCTCATCTGATGGTCCGGCTCTCATCACCATCAGCGCGCTGGCATCACGGGTCGAGGTAGAGCGGGATTTGAACAGTCTCGCGGCCATTCTGAGTCGACTTCTGCAGGCTGTCACGGACACGTCAGAAGTCACGGAGTCCGGCAAAGTTTCCACCAAGGTCGCGTTGGAGCGTTTGTTGGCCAGAGTCACGTCGTCGAACCCAGCGCTGCGGCCCGTGAGTGCTCGCGAATTTCAGGGGCGACTGGGAGAAATTCTGATTGGCACCGAAGACGATTCGATGCCGCTTGTTGATCAACGCAAATCCACGACGACCTCAAAGCGTTCGATTGTGGTTGAACTGTTTGAATCGACGGCGTTGGGAGAGCCTTCTTCTCCCGCAACGACTCAATCGGCAGGTTCTGCCTGGCCAAAGCAAATTTTGCCGATCCTGTTCGCAATCGCCATCATCCTCGTCATCACGATGCTTGCCGGTCTGCTTCGCTGAGCGGCGAAAGCAGCCGATGCTTGTTTTCCTTCGTGAATCAAACGTGGCGGATCGCAAAACTTGAGTGAAGTTCGAATTTTCTTCGAACGTCATCGCGTTTAAGTTCCTCGAATCTCACCTCTCTTCGACCGGCTTTCTCTCCATCGTTCGCATGGTTGCCTGTCGAAAATATTCTCCCGTCTCTGTTCGTTCGAGGGATCCTGTATGAGACTTTGCATCAGAACCCTGCTTCTGACGGTGGCTCTGCTGAGCACTGTCACGTCGTCTGCCGATGCCGGTTGCTGTATACCAATCTTTGATCCGTTCCATTGGCTGTTTGGCTGCGGCGGTTATCAGGGCTGCTGTCCTCCACCGGCCTGTGGTAATCCTGGCTTTGGTGGTTATCAGCCCGCGTATCCCGGAGTCATGCAGCCGTGTGCTCCTTGTGCTCCGGCTTATCCGCTTCAGGGATTGTTTCGCCCAGTTCCAGCGCCGGCGATTTTTCAGCATGCGTGGGATCCCTGCGGATTGCAGTGCCAGCCGATGATGGCGTATCAGCCTCAGCCGATGCCCATGCCGGTTGTACAGCAATACATGCCGCCTGCTCCAATGATGGCCGCTCCGGCCATGGGATGTAACGGCGGATGTGGAGGAATGGAACAAGTCGCAATGATGCCTGAGATGGCCGCTCCGATGATGGCAGCTGATCCAGGTTGCTGTGGCGATGGCGGCCAGATGATGGGTGGCTATCCACAACCAGCAATGGCCTACTCGGGTTACGGAATGCAGAACTGGGCCGGAGCCCAGCCAGCGATGGCGTGGGCACCTCAGGGACCAGGCTATCCGGGTTGGGCTCGTGATTCATCTCTGCCACCGTCGGGACTTGGATTCTTTGTTCGACCACGCATTGCTCGTCGAGATACTCGCCGGATGATTCGCACCTGGCGTCGGATGGATATCCCGAATATGTACGGCGGCAATAATCGTCGAGGCCCGCTTCTGGTTCCTCGGCCTTACGGTTATCCAATGCCAATGGCTCCTCAGGCTGGTTATGCCCCCGGCTACGCACCGGCTGCTTATCCTCAAATGATGTACTCGCAGCCAATGGCAGATCCAATGGCCTATTCTCAGATGCCGGCTTATCCGCAGACGGCCTATCAGAATCAGCCAATGCCAATGCAGGGCATGTGGTCGCCATCCCAACCGGCCTGGTCGGGGCCTCAGACATCCTGGTCACCAGAGATGTCCGGAAACCCGATGGTTGCCGGAGACATCATGGGCGATCATGAGTACTCCGCACCAGCGACCGCCATGGTGCCCGTAATGCAAAATTCTTACAGCGGCGCAGTTCCAGTTCAGCGAGCTTCCATGTCACGTCCCCTGGTGACGACATCGAGTCAGTACACGAAGTCCGTACGCTGATCTGCACGTTGATGATGCCTGTCAGGCGTTTCTAATCGACTTCATCAGCGTTCAGAGATCGCTGGTGAAGTCGTTTTTTGCATGGTGGGCCGGGATGATTTCGAGTTTGATCACAAAGAGAATCCTCTTATGTCCAACGATCTGAAGAAGGGCGTGCTCCGTGGATTTCGTCGCGCGAGCGCGGTGGGGGCGGTTCCGGGAGTGCTCGACCGAGGTCCCCATCCGATTTCTTCGAAGTGCCGCATCACGCGGATTTCATTCAATACCGATAATGCCGATGAAGAAATCATCGATACCGTTGCCGAGTTGAATGAAGAAGTCCCGGCCGAGCGCGTCTACTGGTTTCGCCTCGAAGGTGTTGCCGACACGGAAACACTGCAGGAGCTTGGAGAAGCTTTCGGTCTCCATCCATTGGCACTCGAAGATGTCGTTAATACACATCAACGCTGCAAGGTGGAGGATTACGGCGATCACTTGTTTGTGGTCATTCGACTGCCGGTTTATGAATCCGGCGGCATTCTCATCACCGAACAGGTCAGCTTGTTCGCTGGCGAAGACTTTGTCGTTTCAATTCATGAAGGCTGCAATGCTCTGGAACCGGTTCGCGATCGCATTCTTTGGGCGAAGGGCCGCATTCGCGAGTTGCGAGCCGACTACTTGCTGTACACGATCCTGGACACCGTGATTGATAACTATTTCCCGGTGATTGAAGAGATCGGGAATCGTCTGAATGCCATTGATGAACTACTCGAAGGCGGTTTTGACAAAAGCCATCGCCTGGAGATTCGCAATGTTCGCTCAGATCTGCTGTTGCTGAGAAAGACCATCTGGCCTCAGCGTGAGGCGATTGCGGCCCTGCTGCGTGACGAGTGCAAGCTGATACGCGAGTCAACGAGAACCTATCTTCGCGACTGCTACGACCATACGATTCAGCTTATGGATGTCACGGAAACGTACCGTGAACTTTGTGCGGATCTGCGGGATTACCATCTGGCCGACATCAGCTATCGCAGCAATGAAGTCATGAAGACGCTGACGATGATTGCTACGATCTTCATGCCGCTCAGCTTTATTGCCGGGTTTTATGGCATGAATTTCGATTATATGCCGGAATTGAAGTGGCAGTACGGATACCCGCTGGCCATTGCCGGCATGCTGGCAATAGCATCCACTTTCTTCTATTACTTCCGGCGTAAGGGATGGCTCTGAGAGATTTCTCACGGACCTTCCGCGAAACTTTTCTCTTCAACACCGCGTAGCACTCTGCGACGGTGACGAACAATAATTGCCAGAACCATGGACGCGCTGAAGATCACGTTGAAAGATTTGACTCTGTTATCCCGGGATCGCCGTGCGTTGGTGATTCTGGTGGCAATGCCCATGGTGATAATTGCCATTGTGGGCTCGTCTACCGGCCGGCTGCGAGCCAATCGTGAACAAAGTCGCCAGGGGTTGACCATAGAGGTCGCCGACTTTGACCAGTCGGAGACTTCTCGTCGGCTTGCTGGTTTTCTGGCGGCTTATGAAAACGTCATGGTTCGGAGGACTGAGGTTGCGACTGAAAACGCTGAATCTCAGCTGACGGAATTGCAGCACGAGCGACCGTCCGGAGATATCGATGTGAGGCTCGTGATCGGGCCAACTTTTGAAACGACTCTACGTGAACTCTCACCGACAGATTTGACATCTCCCGAGCAAACAACGCCTGAGCGGGGAATGGAGTCGATCAAATTATCGCTGACGTTCAATGAATCCGCGGCTGACCCGATGATGGAAGGCCTGGCGAAGATGTTGATTAAGCTTTCGATGCAGAAAGCCCTGCTGCCCATCATCGCGGAGAAAGTCCCGATGTTTCGCGGAGCTGCCAATCGAGCAAAAAACATCCCCGAGCCGTGGGAAAACACGGCGGCCGCAAAGTCCGCATCGACTGACACCGGGAACCGCGTCTACCAGTTCTTCATTCCCAGTTACACCGTGTTGTTTGTGTTCTTTCTGGTCAACATCATGGGACGTTCGTTCCTTGATGAGCGTGACATGGGTACGCTCCGACGCCTGCGGATTTCTCCAATCTCCGCGACGTCGATTCTGATCGGGAAGACTCTGCCATTCATGGTGTTGTCACTGGTACAGACTTCGATCCTGATGATCTCCGGCAAGCTGCTGTTTGGCATGTCATGGGGACCTCAGCCATGGTTGCTGATCCCGATCATGCTGTGTACTTCCGCTGCAGCCACTTCACTGGGCCTGATGTTTTCCACGCTGGCGAAGACCGAGTCGCAGGTTTCCTCGTTTGGTAACCTGATTCTGCTTTCGAGTGCCGGCATCAGCGGCTGTTTAGTTCCGCGAGCCTGGATGCCACCGCTCAGTCAGAAGATCAGCCTCATGACGCCACACGCGTGGGCTTTGGATGCGTACAGCGAAGTGCTGACAAAGGACACACCGTCGCTGAATGTCATCGGTCTCTCCTGCGGCGTTCTGCTCGGATTCAGCCTGTTCTTCTTTCTTGTCGGTCAGTATCGGTTTCGACGGGATTGATGCGAGCTCGTTCAACTACTCAGCGTAAGGCAAAAAGCCGGAAGCTCACGCGTTCCGCGCTGATAACTGAGTTTGCTTTGGGATGAGTTGGCCTACTTCGCCCGGGCGTCAATACAGAGGACTTCCTTGTCGTCTCGGACAAACAAAAATCCGTTCGACAGGGTAGGAGCCTGGCGAGTTGTTTCCATGATGGTGGCTCGACCGAGTTCTTTGAAAGCCTTTGGTGAAGCCTCCACGATGACGACTTCGCCGCTCATCGTCGTCAGGAACAATTTGCCATCCGCGAGGATCAGATTGCTCTTACCGAATCGTGCCTTTTGCCAGACGGTTTCATGGTCCTTCAGGCGAATGCAAACCAGATTCGTAATCGGCCCCGCACTGCCGCTGTTGTCGAGTCCATAGAGATGTCCGTCATGAATCACCGGCGTCTGCCATTCGGCTCGAAGCTGACTGTCCTTGCCGTAAGAAGACCAGACTTCTTCGGCAGAAAGTTTTTGTCCACTGGCTGCGATCTGCAGCACGGCAGAACCGTGGTTTTCTCCGGCAGAGATCAATACTTCGGACTCGCCCACCTGTACCGGACAGGCCGTGTTGCAGTCGTATTCTGTTGGGAACGGAAACTTCCACAGGACCCTTCCATCTGCCGCCTCAAGCCCAAAAGCCGCGTCTGCGGTGAGAGTCACGATCTGCTCTTTGCCAGCCAGAGTCATCCATACGGGCGAAGAGTAACCTGCTTTTCCTGTGGCCGACTTCCACAAGTTCTCGCCGGACTTTGTATCAAAGGCTCCAACCGCAGCGTCAGCGTTTCCTGTGTGAACAATAACCATGTTGCCAACGACCAGTGGTGAACACGACATCCCGTATTCAGAAGCTTCACCTTTCAACGACGATGGCACGTTGACCTTCCAGAGTTCTTTGCCATCCTTTGTGTTGAATGCCGCCAGAATGCCTTCGCCCGTGAAGACGAACAACTTGCCCTCAGACACAGTCGGAGTTGCTCGCGGACCGTTTCCCATCGCGTTCTCATAAGCCGTCGCAAACTTTGTTCGCCAGAGTTCCTTCCCTGTTGCTGCGTCCAGAGCGACTGCGTAAAGATCGGACTCATCCTGAAACAACGTGAAGGCCTGATTTGCGATTACAACAACACTGGACATGCTGATGCCAAGTGATGTTCGCCAGATGATTTTTGGTCCGTCGGATGGCCACTCACTGATCAGATTTTTTTCACTTGATATGCCATTGCGGTGCGCTCCCAAAAACTGCGTCCAGTCTTCCGCGTGCACTTCAGCGGCGGTGAGGACAATCGCAAAGATGGAAGAACACAACAGTTGAGGCAAACGCATGGGAAACCTTTCGAGGGAAGCATTGACTATGCCAATCGGCATTTCTTGCCGCCATGACAGTTCCAGAGGTGGACCTTCGGCATATTATTACCTTTTGCCGGGGAAGCGAAGTCTGTGAATCGAGTGGCTGTTGAATTCCACATGTCCCTTTTTGAAATCGGCTGCTATCACACAGCTCTGGGTATGCCGATCTTATTGGACCAGGCACGCCGTTTAGTGCGATCGCTGCTGAGTTTTCGTTCCCTGTTGCTCGGTTCTCGCTGATGTTGAAATACTCCTCAGGTTTGTTCATCGTTTGCCTGGTCTGCCTGCCTCTTTGCGGCTGCGCTTACGATCGTTCTTTCATGCAGATGGACAGCAATTCCGGAGTTCCTTTCTTTGGATTGCAGTGGGCCGTGGATTCTGGCATCCGACCATCCTCTCGGGATGATTCCTCGGTACTGAAGCTCACCGCTCCCGAGTCTGGGTTGAGCATTCCCAATCCCCGCGCGGACCGTCAGAAGACCGACAACCGCAAAGCTTCGCCGACACTTGTCAGCGTTTCTCGACAGTCTCGCTGATAGGCTGTGCCTCAGAAATCAGCCGCGCTGAATAAGCGTTAAGACTCTCTCCAGAAATGACTTCGTGACAATCGTCTGAGCAGAAGTCAAAAACTGAATCGAAGGAGTACGCATGTACTGGAGCTTCGTTCGCTTCTGTTGGATAACGCGGTCAGTCATTTGGAGAAACGTCCAACTGCGTATTGAAAGAGCTCACTTTTGAGCCGCCGCTGGCACACGCATTTGAGATCGATAAACTTCGGTGACAGCAGCAGCCCGCCAGCGGGTTGTTGATTGAGTCGCGGGTGAGCCTGTCGTGCTGGCTTCAGCCTGCATTGGATTGGTGATCTGAGTCATAATGCTGGCTTCAGTTCACATTACGAAACAAGTCAACAGCACGTCGGAAAAGTGTCGTTATGCATCAGGAATCTCCTCCCGAACGTAGCTTTGCGTTGTGTGAAATCGCAGCGATTCTGGCGATGCTCAGTTCGGCCTCTTTGATGGTCGGCAACGCGACTGCTCAGGAAGCAAATGGTGGAGCTGCCACAGTACCTCAGCCGCTGACCTATGAACTGGTTCACGGCGACAAACGGATTTCGCTTGGGGGCCCTTCCCCGACGCAGATTACATGGCTGGATGATGATCGTTATCTGCAGCGAAAGTCCGAAGGCTGGAAGGTGACTGACGCCGCGAGTGGCGAGGAGTCCGACTGGTACGACAAAGCAAAGCTTGCCGCCGGCCTGCGGACGATCGACGGCTTATCCTCCCTCGAAGCAGAAACAATGGCAGAGGGTGGATGGCTGGAGGTAGATCAGAAGCGTGGCATCATCGTATTTCGAGCAGGAGAAACTCTGATTCGAATCCGGATCGATGGCAGTGATCCGGCTATTGTTAAAGGAGTCCCGTGCGGAATTGAACTGACGACATTGAGTCCCACCGGTTCCGGGCTGGCGTTCGTGAAACAGAACGAGCTATGGGTTGCTGACTTCACGACAGAAACTCTCCGCCAACTGACCCATGATGCCGGGGAACATGTTCGAAACGGTAAAGCCGACTGGGTGTATTTCGAAGAGATCTATAACCGAAAATGGCAGGCTTATCGCTGGAGTCCTGATGGTGAGTCTTTGGCGTACCAACAGTTTGATGATTCTGAAGTACCGACATTTCAGATCAGCGACCACACGACCCTGACTCAGTCGTTCGAAGTGGAGCACTATCCCAAGGCTGGCGACAAGAATCCGCTCGTGAGACTCGGGATCGTTCCGCGCAAGGGAGGTCCGACGACATGGGTCGATACATCGGCTTACGATTCTCACGATCTGATTCTGACTCATTTTCAGTGGAAGCCCGATAGTTCCGGCTTGTTCTGGTATGCACAGAATCGAATCCAGACGTGGCTCGATATCGTTTGCACGGAGTCCGATGGAAAGAACAGAAAGATCCTCAGGGACCAGACGGAAGCGTGGATTGAGAATCCTGGCGATGTGCATTTTCTGGCGGATGGCAGCTTCCTTCTGTTCAGCGAAAGAAGTGGCTGGAAGCATCTTTATCGAGTCGCCGCAGATGGCTCAGGGCTGACCCAGCTCACAACTGGCGAATGGGAAGTTCGCGAGTTGTTGTCTGTCAACGAAGCCGATGGTACGGCTATCGTAACCGGCACGCGAGATTCGAAGATTGCAGAGAATCTCTATCAGATTTCTCTTTCTGGAAATGCGACGGAAGCTGTAAGACTGACCTCCGAAAACGGACACCATGCTGCAGTCATGAGTCCTCATGGAAAGCACTTTATCGATACGTGGAGTAACCTGCATCAACCGCACACCGTTGAGCTGAAAAGCGGTCGCGGTGACCAGATTCGTATCCTGCAGAATCCGATCTCTCTCCCGACAAACAAATTCCGATTCGGAAAAGTTGAGTTGCGGGAAGTTCCGATGGCGGATGGTTCAACGACATCGGCGATTTTTGTTCTGCCGCCGGATTTTGATGCCGCGAAAAAGTATCCGATCTGGTTGAAAACCTACGCAGGGCCTCATTCTCCCGGCGTCAAAGATATCTGGAATGCTCGACTGCCGGAGCATTTGCTCGCCAACCTGGATATCGTCGTCATCATTTTTGATCCTCGCAGCGCCAGCGGTTATGGGGCTCGCAGTTCGTGGATTGCGTATCAGAAACTGGGAGTCGAAGAAACAAGGGATCTTATTTCAGTGTGTGATTGGCTGGGGAAACAGCCGTGGGCTGATACTGCTCGTATCGGGCTCAGCGGTCACAGTTACGGAGGATACTTTACAGCGTACGCGATGACTCATTGCGATCGCATCAGCGCCGGGATTTCGGGTGCTCCGGTAACAGACTGGGCCAACTACGACACCATTTACACGGAACGATTCATGTCCACGCCGCAATTGAATCCGGATGGATACAAGAAGGCGTCGGTGATTGAAGCTGCATCTTCTCTGAAGGGACGGTTGCTGTTATTGCATGGCCTGAAAGATGACAACGTTCATCCGGAGAATACAATTCAGTTGGTTCATGCCCTGCAGCAGGCCAATAAGCAGTTCGAGCTAATGTTGTACCCCACCGCGCGGCACGGCATTTATGGTTCGCATTACAACAAGTTGCTGTTCAACTTTATGGTGGAAGCCATGGGGCGATCTGAGGCACGGCAAGAATAGAAAAGCAAGTTGCCGCATCTGGACTTGCTCTTCGTCACCGGTGGACCGCTTTTCGAACATACTTCGAAACATTAGAATCAACTTCTCCACCGTATTGCCTGACGAGGATCATTTTTCCGGAACGGGGCGTTGATGGACAGGTTCAAGTCGACTCGTGTTTGTGCGGCGTTTTGTTTGAGCGTGGTGCTTGGGTTTATTGGTGCTTCAGGTCATTGTGTGGCGCAGCAATTGACTCCGTCACAGTCTGTTGCAGCAATGACGCCCTTGCCGGGCATGGAAGTCAGACTGGTTGCCAGTGAACCCCTGGTGCGGCAGCCTGTTTGCATCGAACACGATGATCGTGGCCGGTTGTGGGTGATTCAGTATCTGCAATACCCCAATCCCGAAGGGCTAAAACGCGTCGCCGTCGATCGCTTTTCGCGGACTCGATACGACAGAGTCCCGGAACCGCCTCCGCATGGACCCAAAGGAGCGGATCGCATCACAATCCTGAAAGACTCCGATGGTGATGGGGTCATGGACGAAGGCAAGGACTTTATTAATGGGCTCAATCTGGCCACAGGCTTGGCGTTTGGGCATGGTGGCGTCTATGTTCTGAACGTGCCTTATCTGTTGTTCTATCCCGATCACAATCGTGACGACGTCCCGGATTCCGATCCGGAAGTGCTGTTGACCGGATTTGGGATGGAGGATGCTCACAGCGTAGCGAACTCGCTGATGTTCGGACCTGATGGCTGGTTATATGGATGTCAGGGAAGCACAGTGACGGCCAATATTCGCGGCAACGAATTTCAACAAGGCGTCTGGCGATATCAGCCGACGACAAAGGAATTCGAACTGTTCTGCGAGGGAGGAGGAAACTCATGGGGGCTCGATTTTGATGCCACCGGTCGACTCTTCTACAGCACCAACTATGGCGGTCACGTGCTGCTGCATGGTCTGCAGGGAGCTAACTATGTGAAATCATTCGCTAAGCACGGCGCGCTGCATAATCCTCATGCGTATGGCTATTTTGAACATGCTCCGCATCAAACGTTTACGGGCGGACATGTCACGGTTGGAGGAATCGTCTATCAGGGCGACGCGCTGCCACAGTCCTTTCGAGGAAAATACATAGCGGGCGATCTTCTGGGCCATGGAGTTTACTGGCATGAGATCTCACCTCGCGGTTCAACAGTGCAGACTTCGCACGGTGGTGAACTTCTGAAATCTGGCGATCCATGGTTTGCTCCGACTGACGTGACCATGGGGCCAGACGGTGCGATCTATGTGACCGACTGGCATGATGCTCGCACGGCCCATCCGGATCCGGACGCTGACTGGGATCGCAGCAACGGCCGAATTTATCGAATTGCTCCGACGGGACACCCGGGGAAAAGCGTCGCGGATTTCGCCAGCCTGAGCGATGACGAACTGATCAAACTGCATGATCATTCCAGCCAATGGTTCGTGAGACACGCAAGACAGGAATTGGTGCGACGCCATGCCACGAGCGTTCTGCCTCTGTTAATCGAACGAGCAGAGAAATCTGAAGATGGTCAGCGGGCACTCGAAGCACTCTGGACAATCGCATCGTTGGAATCTTTCAACGAAGGACTTGGGCTGAAGCTATTGAATAGTCCGCATGAGGCTGTCAGGACCTGGACCGTGCGGTTGCTGGGCGATTCTCGAATGTTGTCGACTGAACTGGCTCATCGGCTGGATGAATTGGCCGAGGTTGATCCGTCAATTGCAGTACGGCAGCAATTGGCCTGTTCGGTGGCTCGCTGGCCTGCGGCTCAGGCAATGCCAATCATCAACGCGAATATCAATCGAGATATCGACTCTGAAGATCCCTGCATGCCATTGCTGTGGTGGTGGGCTGTTGAGCGTCACAGCGTGAGCGGTCGACCGGATGTGATGAGTCGATTTGTTCGACCGTCACTGTGGAAGTCGAAACTGGGCAGCGTGGCTTTGCTTCGTCGTCTGATTCGGCGTTATGCAGCCGAGGGCACAAACGAAGGGCTTGATTGTGTTTTGAAGTTACTGGCCGCAGCTCCTGATGATGCGGCGCGGCAGCCGTTGTGGGAAGCTATACTGCAGGGCTGGCGTGAAACACCGAGCGGAGAGTTGAGTGCTCAGCGAGAAAAACTGGTCGTTTCGCATCCATTCTTTGAAGTCGTCGATCAGGCGTGGCAAGCTACACCCGGGAATCTGACGTTTCTCCATCTGGCGATTCTGGTCGGCTATTCTCCTGCGAACGACGCGGCCTTTTCAGAGGCTCTGGATGCGTCCGCCTCTGTAGACCGGCGACTGGCCTTGCTGAACATTGTTGGAGAAAAGATTGAGCCGGGTCGCGTCGAATCATTGATTGGTCTCGCAGAGAGCGATCAACCGTATTCCGTGCGCGCGGCAAGTGTCCGATTGCTGGCCCGTGCAGACACTGCGGAGATTGGGGCTCGGTTATTGAAACTGCACCAGTCATCGGGATCGGACGAATTGAAATCGCAGATTCGCAGCGTCATGTTGTCGCGAAAGTCTTTGGCATCGGTTTGGTTAAACGCTGTCGAAAAGGGCGAGATTGCCGCCAGTCTAACGCCGTTGGATCAGATTCGGCTTGTTGCATTGCTGGAAGATGAAAACTTAAACTCCATCGTGACAAAGCACTGGGGAAGACTGCAGGGAGCTACAGCGGAAGAGAAGCTGGCCGAGGTTCGGCGATTAAACAATGATTTGCGAGCGGGCTCGGGGAATCCGGAGACTGGTCGAGAGCTCTTCAAGAAGCATTGCTCGGCGTGCCATCAGTTGTTTGGTGAAGGGACTAAGCTGGGGCCTGATCTGACTTCTGCCAATCGAGCCGACCGCGACTTTCTATTGGTCAGTTTAGTGGACCCCAGCAGCGTGATCCGCAAAGAATTTGTTAGCGTCGTTGTGCTGACGACGGACGGTCGAGTTGAAACCGGGCTGGCAGTGGCGAGAGATGACAACGGCCTGACGATCGTAACTTCTAAAAACGAGCGTAAGAGTTTCAGTGCTGGTGAGATTGAAGAAGTTCGCGAGTCGAGTGTGTCTCATATGCCCGAAACTCTCTATCGCCAATTCAAGCCGCAGGAGCTGCGCGATCTGTTTTCATGGCTGCAGTCGAACGGTTCTGGTCAGTGACTCAGGTGAATGGCAAGCCCACTCACGTTTTCAGTCATCAGCGGAATTGATTCAGTCATGATGTAGAGAACTCAAGGAGATTCAAAGCGAGTACTGCTCGCATCAAGAGCGGCGACTGATATGCTTCAGGGGTGATAGGCCGTAACCGGATCGTGCCGGATTCGTGATGTGGGCGATTCGCTCTGTTTGGTGTCCATCTTTGTTTCCGAAACAGGATGCTTGATCATGTCGGATGTGTCGCGTCGTGGATTCATGCAGGCGGCCAGCGTTGCTGCGGCTGCGATGGGAGCGGTTTCCGCGAAGGCGGGAGTTGCATCCGCGCTGGCAGCGGGAAAAATAAAGGTCATCTCGTCCGGCAATGGTGCGGAAGCCACTCGGAAAGCTTACGAAATGATCGCCGCTGGCAGTGATCCTCTGGACGCTGTCGTCGCTGGGGTCGCGATCGTCGAGGATGATCCTAACGATACAAGTGTTGGTTACGGCGGTCTGCCCAATGAACGAGGCATCGTCGAGTTGGATGCCGCGGTGATGCACGGGCCAACTCATCATGCTGGTGCGGTGGCTTCGCTACAGAATATTCGTCATCCCGCGCAAGTTGCTTTGCAGGTATTGCGACGATCGGATCATGTTCTGCTGGTTGGTGCCGGGGCTCTGGATTTTGCTCGCGCCCATGGGTTTCAGGAAGAGAATCTGCTCACAGAGCATTCGCGCAAGATCTGGCTGCGGTGGAAAGAAACGATGAGCGAAAAGGACGACTGGTTGCCGGATCCTAACGAGAAAGAGCCGGGCGTCGCAGCGTTCTTTGAGAAGAATACGATCCTTTCGAGCGATGGATCTCGGCTGCGGTTTCGTAGGCCGACGGGAACCATTCACTGTTCAGGGATCAATGCCGCAGGTGATATCTCCTGCACGACAACAACCAGCGGCCTGGCTTTCAAGATTCCTGGACGAGTCGGTGATTCGCCGATTATCGGAGCCGGTCTGTACTGCGACAATGAAGTGGGATCCTGTGGCAGCACCGGACGAGGTGAAGCCAACCTGCAGAATCTTTGTTCGTTCGCGGGCGTTGAACTGATGCGTCAGGGAGCCTCCCCGGAAGAAGCCGGGGTGGAGATCTTAAATCGCGTCGTTAAGACGACCGAAACTCGTTTACGTGATAAGAACGGACGTCCGGATTTCGGTCTGAACTTCTATCTGATTGCAAAAGACGGGCGTCACGCAGGCGTCACATTGTGGGGCCCGGAAAAGTATTCTATTACCGATGAGAATGGGACGCGGCTTGAAGAATGCCGCGCGTTGTTTACGAAGCCGAAGGGCTGAGAGGTTCACATGACCACGCTGACTGCTCGACGATTTGACACTGGTGAAGCGATTCGAATTCATTTTCTGGGGAAACAGGTTGCCTCGATATTTCCAGCAAGCGTTTCGTCGGCCGAACTGGAATCGCTGCCGTTTATTGCTCCGGGATTGTTCGACATCCAGTTGAACGGCTTCAACGGCATCTGGTTCAGCAGTGAACAGCTGACGGTGGCTCAGGTTGAGCAGGTCATCCATGATTATCTCAAACAGGGGATTACTCGCTGCTTTCCCACGTTGATTACGAATTCCGCTGAAGCACTGGAACATGGCTTGTCGGTCGTTCGACAGGCTCGAGAGAGTTCGGACGTCGTGCGAGAAGTCGTCGTCGGATGCCATGTGGAGGGCCCGTTTATTTCCCCGGTCGATGGACCGCGCGGAGCACATCCTTTGGCTCATGTTCGGCCTGCGAGCGTTGCGGAGTTGCGACGCTGGCAGGATGCGGCCGGAGGTCTTGTTAAACTCGTAACTCTGGCACCGGAAAGCCCCGGAGCATTTGACTTTATCCGCCAGGTGTCGGCCATGGGTGTGGTCATTGCCATCGGCCACACGGGGGCTACGAGTGCTGAAATTCGCCAGGCCATCGACTGTGGTGCTCGCTTGGGAACGCATTTGGGCAACGGATGTTCCGGGCTGGTGTCGCGCCATGATAATGTCTTCTGGCCGCAGTTGGCTGATGATCGTCTGACCTGCAGCGTAATCGCCGACGGATGGCACGTACCGGCGCATATGCTCAATTGTATCCTGCGATGCAAGACTTTGAGCCGAATGATTCTGACATCGGATGTCTCCGGGTTTGGTGGATGTCGACCGGGACGATATTCGACGGGCGATGTTTCTGTCGACGTGCTCGACGATGGTCGAATTGTGGTGGCCGGGCAGACTCAGTTTCTGGCTGGTTCCGGAGCCACAACCGGGGAATGCGTGGCTCACCTGATGAATAGTTGCGGAGTAACTCTCGCCGAGGCGTGGCCGTTAGCCTCCAGCCAGCCAGCCGCGATGATGAAGCGAGCGATCGCCGGACTTCAGGAAGGTTCGCCGGCCCACTTCACGGTATTTCGAATGACGCCATCGACAACCTCCGATGGCCGCAGCATCGTAAGCTATCAGCCGGAGTATTCGGTGGCTGGCGGAGTTGTCTACCGATGACAGTCGACGTCAACGTGAAGTGAATTTTTGCGTTGTCCTTTGGGATCTTGTGCGTTGGATATTCTTGTCCGACTGTTTATGCGATGGTCTTATCTTCGGCGAAAACTACTCATTGGCGGCCAACCCGTTCCCAAAGTAGCCGTCTCGCTCCGTCGAGACGTGCCCTTGCAGCTGGCCCATTGAGAAGGAAACTCCGGGCCGATCTTCAGCACAATTTCATCAACGCTGTTTGAAAATGACAGCTGGTTCTGGCTGTGCCACCTGCATCGTACAAGGCTCATCTGGCGGAGCGAGATGGCTACATTGGTCGGCACATGATCTGCCCGGCCGGAGTGGTGCCACCAGCCGCATCGCAGTGCCAGACGCAGGGGCCAGCCATCGTGGATTGTTTCACTTGGATCAGTCAATCAGAGCATTGATACTAACGTAGTGATAGACTTTCGCGTCACCAGCAGAGAATCCAGGTGGATCTTGTGAAATGAAACGGCAAGGAGTTGGATCCTGGAACCTCGCTCGGTGGAATATTCGGGATGAGGCAGCTCCAGTGTGTCAACTGTCAGCAATGAATCGATTGCGCGGTCGAATAGACGTCGTCATCCAATCAACCGGACGTTGTTAACTTTGCGTTCGCCAGAGGCTGTTCGTGTGGGCACCGAATCCCGTCTGACCGACGGCATCACAAGCGTTGAAGGCGAATTCGCCCCGGGACTCAATGGTTGCCCTGCAATCGAAGGACAGCACCAACATCGCCCGCGGCGTTGCCAACCACCCCGGAGCTGGTTTAGTTCAATGCCCACAGATCGCGCATCGTGCTGGTATGTTAATTGGTAATCTCCACTTATGCTTCAAGTACAATGTCCCTTTCTGAATTCACGAAAGCATTGCACTTCCTCGGGAGCATTATGTGACCTCCGAAACCAATCGTCAGGCCAATCACGGCGCCGATGAGATGGGCAATCGGTAGGGGGACGAAGGATGTGTCGCTGACAAAGATGTTCGTCCCGGCAAGAGTTTCTACCAACATCTTTGCCAGTAGACCAACGAGCAGCAAGGAGAACCAGAAGGCCGACTTCCAGCTGTGCTCAACGAGTCGGCGGGTGAGCAGATCAGCGACGATGAGTCCGAAGAGTGCCGTATCGATGCCGCTGAGACCTCGGTAGGTTTCCATCTCAGGATGACGCAGCATGACGCCAGCCGGTATCAGTAAAGCCGACAGCAACAGAGTCCATCTGTAAGGTCGCGACATGTTCACTTCAGCAATGGCTCCCAACGTTGTGAACATCGCCAGATCCCACAGAAGGTGGTTCGACGACCAGTGCAGCACATGACACGTGCAAACACGATAGGAATCGGCGAACGTGATGCTTCTGAAGTCAATCGTCAGCGGAGAAGAGAACTCGCCAGCCATATGCGCGATGATGACGAATACAGAAATCAACATTGTGATTGGTGTTTGCACTAACAGGGAACGGATCTGCATGGCATTGACCCTGATCAATAATACGTCGTTGTTCGATCTTGTTTGAGCTGCAGGACAGAAGGCAGGTTGTCGAACGTCAATTCGGCAACCTGCTTTCGTTCGATCACCATCTTCGCGATGGCGGAAGCTCAGGAGCTTTTCGAAGATTGCCCGTGCGGCGTTGCTGTCCGTCGTTTCCGGTTGAGTATCGCAGACGCGGCAAGCCCCGCGGCGAACAGTCCGGTGATCGGGTCAATCGCTCCTCCACCGTTTCCTCCGCCCCCACTTGAAGACGGACTGGCCGAAGGAACTGATGACGGTGCCCAGTTCAGATCCGTCGGAGTCGTTTGAACCGGAGCAATGGCCGGACTCGCAGAAGCGGGACTTGCTGTTGACGAGGGAACCGTCTGCGAAAAATTCTGCTGAGTGGATTCAGCGGCGGCAACAGTCTCGGGCGCTGCGGGGCCCGATTGAGCCAATGCGGAATCCCTCAGGAGTTGAAGCTGCTGTTGAAGCTGGAGTCGTGCCTTGTCATCTCGCGTTACGCGAATCGCATTTCGTCGGGCGATGGCCCAGCGACCGTATTCGGCGTCATTCTCAAGAACGATGAATGACGCATACTCACCAACAATCGAGTATCCCTCGCAGAGGCTGATGACTTTCGACACGGCGGCCGAAGACTCTCCGTTCTTGCGAATGTCGGCCATCAGTTGTTCAACCTGCTGAAACGCCCACACTCGTTCGATCTCAGGATTCTTATCCTCAACCTCTGGAAACTTGACCTGCACCGTCTGGCTAATCGGCTGTCCCATCACATCGGCTTCAATGGTGATCGTTGCGTCCCCGGAGTTCTTGTATCGCCCGGAGAGTCTCAATGGGGCGCCGTAGAAGAGATCCGGCAGAGCGTCGGGCGTCACATCGCTGGTCTCGATACCATTCACTTGAATGCGAACTCCCGTGGCGACCGGACGCATCAGCTTCCGTCGAAATGCCTGAGCCTGGCGTGCGAAATCATCCTGTTGAGACACGAATGCGGCCAGTCCTCCAGCGCCCTCGGCGAGTTGTTTGAGCAAAGGGCGATTCACGTCATTCCCGATACCGATGCAGAAGACTCGTGTTCCGGAAGGAGCGTCAGCAATGAGCCGTAGCAGTTCGGACTGTTCGTTGGTCTCCGTCATGCCGTCAGAAAGAACGACTACGTTGAGAGGGCGATCTCCGTCCTTGTATTTGTAGGCTGTTGAGACCGCCGGACGGAGAGATGTTCCGCCCTTGGCTCGCTGCGAATTAAGAAAATCCTCGGCTGATTTTCGAGACTGATCACTGACGACCGTCATCTGCCCGAAGTGCATCTGCGGGGCGTTGTTGAAAGTGATGATTTCAAAGCGATCCTCTGTTCCAAGCGTCGTCACAAACGAATCGACGGTGTTGCGAGACTGGGTCAGTTTACCATCGTTGCTCATGCTGCCGGAGATATCCATCACGAAGACATAGTCCATTCCTGCTCCGTATTCTTCCAGCTCCTTGCCGGCGGTGACCGTCATCAGAAAATAGCCATCTTCGCCTTGTTGTTTCGATGCGATCATATCAACGCCCGTCCGAGCGCGTTCTGTATCAAAGGCGATCACCACATCTCGGCTCAGGTCGCCCTTTTGAACTTCGAGGCTGGCCCGCGTGTAGTTTGGGTTGTAACTGGTGATCGCAAAATCTTGTTCATGCGACGGACTGAATAGCTTCGTGATCGGGATCTCGCTTTTGACATCCACTGTCAGAGCAAACTTCCCTGTTGTCTTCTGATTGATGTCCTTTCGGGTCGTTGTCGCCAGAGGGTAAACCCATGTGGCATTGTTGTGATCGAAGTCCAGCTGCTGACAGTATGTGACTTTGATATGCTGATCCGCTCCGGCGGGAATCGGGAAGATCCGCAACTCAAATGTCTTGTAGTCCACCTGCTCCAGCAAGCCCGGGTCACGTTTGACGGTTTTGTAGCTTTCGTAGATCTGTCGGGCTCGCTTCTTTTCAATCACTTCGCCGATCATCTCCTTGCCATTGATGATCATGCTGAAGTTGCTGACACTTGCTCCGGCGGGGACTGGAAACGTGTAAAGAGCCTCGACAATTCGCTGTTCGGTGTTGTGAAAGATCTGCCGGACCTCGGTGACAGCAATTCCATTGTTGATCACGACCGAGACATCGTGCTCCTTGATCTCAAGGACCCCGCCTAGCCCACCGTCAGCAATCAGAAGCCCCGAGGCTTCACTTTGTGCTGACTGAATGCACCAGCAGGCTCCAGCCAGAATGGCCAGTGACAAGAGTTTGAAATGTCTGAATGCAGGAACCATCATCGTCTTCTCCTCAGTGAGATGCTTTAAACCGTTGGGAACGAAAATGGATAAGGCAAGTCGAGTGCCAGAACCTGGTGGATCTCCGTAAGTGATTTAATGGATGGGTGTTGCGGACGTTCCTTCTGGGTTGCTGATGCCTGCAGCTGATTTCGTGGCGTGCGTTGGATGTCCATGTGGTGTACATTTAATGCTGTTTTGCGGCGATGCCTGTGTGCCTGTAGACGGTGAGAGTCAGTGATGGGGTTCATTCCTGCAGAAGATCTGGCCTTTGTTCGAGCGGTCAGCGCATTGAGCAACTGCAATCCGTTTCTCCCGGAGCGACTGGAACTTGAGAGGGCGGCACTTGGCGACTCTTTTGTTGCCGAGCCACATGCGTACTGGGGCTTCACCATAGAGCAGATGACTCAGCGGCGCAGTAACCTGGTGCTGATTCTGGATCGCGCGCGAAGAGTTGCTGAAGTCTTGCGAAGCAAACTGCTGCAAAGGCCTGCTGTCGGGGACGAACAACTGCGTCTGTACGATGATCTGGTTCTGTACATCCTCTTCTATGAGCAATTGGATGTTTGGGGGAAACGGTTGCCAGAATTAGCCAGTCATGCGGGAGCAGAGCAGGCGACATGGAAGTGGCATTCAACACAGTTTGAATATTGGTTGCAGCTGCCGGACCTGCAACTGCCGTCGTACATGCTGAAGCTGCACCTGTTTGAGATCTTTCATCAAATCTATCGCGCGTTCTTCCACATCTTTCATTGCGTGATCGGACAGTCTTCACCAGCAGCCAAACTTCGAGCCAGAATCTGGCAGTCCATCTTCACGCACGATCTTCGGCGATACCGCCGCGGCTTGTATCGGAGCCTGCATCAGGTAACGACTCTTGTCACTGGGCCCAGTGGGAGTGGTAAAGACCTGGTGGCACAGGCCATTGGAATGTCGCGATACATTCCGTTTGATCCCAAAAAAAACGCCTTCGCAGTTTCTTCTGCCGAGTGCTACTTCGGAGTTAACATCTCTGCGATGTCCAGAAGCCTGGTCGAGTCTGAGCTGTTTGGCCATGCTAAAGGCGCCTTCACTGGTGCTGCGGGTGCGCGGGCTGGATGGCTGGAGGCCTGCGGAGAACACGGAGCCATTCTGCTGGATGAGATTGGCGAGCTGGACGCAACAATTCAGGTGAAGCTGCTTCGCGTATTGCAAAATCGCCAGTTTCAGCGGCTCGGGGAAACTCGAGTAAGAAACTTCGAAGGGAAGATTATCGCCGCCACGAATCGAGACCTTCAGCACGAAATTGAAGCAGGCACTTTTCGTGAAGACTTGTACTATCGACTTTGCTCGGACGTCATTGAGACTCCATCCCTGGCGTCACAGGTCGAGGATAACCCTGACGTTCTTCAGGATATCGTAACTCACATTGCGGGACGCGTTGCGGCCGGCGAACAGGAGTCGTTAACGAAGGAGGTGGTTCATTGGCTAAGCCGCAACCTACCAGAGAACTATCATTGGCCGGGAAACATTCGCGAGCTTGAACAATGTGTTCGAAATATTCTGATCCACGGGTCTTACGAACCAGCGCGAAGCCGAGTTGCTGTTTCTGCCCAGAAGTATTCGCCAGAAGTGGAGCGTCTGATAGACCGACTTCAGGCACTCAGTCTGACTGCCGACGAGCTATTGTCCGAGTACTGCCGGATTGCCTATGGTCAGACAAAGAGCTTCGAGAAGGCAGCCAAACTGCTTCAGCTGGACCGACGGACAGTTCGCGCCAAAGTTGATCGCGCGGGGTGTGTCGAAGAATAGCTATCCGCAGTACGTTTAGCGTCGATTCCGGTCCGAATAGTTTCTGACAGTAGGGGCCATCCATGGTAGATGTTTCCACTGAGATCGGTACGCCAGAGCACTGTTGCTGACGTTGCGATACAAAATTGCTGCACCAGCAAAGCCCCCTCAGTGGACCCTGCGAAGTGAAACGGCCAGGCGTCGAATGATTGAGCCTCGCCTAATGAGTCATGTGTGCTGGAGCGGCTGCAGTGTATCAACCGTGAGCAATGAATGGCCCGGTTGCTTCCGCCCACTTTCTGTTGGGGGCAGCTTTTCACGTCTGATCCATTTCCTCAACGCACAACAAGCGTCAGGTCAGGAAAGCTGATTTCGTTTTCCTGAGGAGTTGCAGGAATCTCCGGTGGCCCGGGATTGCTGGAGATCTGACGGAGGCGGATTGCTTCTCGGAATAACACATCCATCGTTCTTGCATGTCCGGGCACCGCAAGGTGGTTACAGGTCTCAATCCGATGAACGACGGGGCACAGAAACCCGGTTGGAAGTTGAGCACAGTCACGATAGATCAGCACGATCCGATCCGCATTCTTTGGCTGCAGTTCCTCACCACGATGATAGTTCAACAAGAAGCAGTCAACGGAAACGAGTGTGTCCACGCGAACGTCCGTGGATTCAAGGCATTTGAGTGCATCCAGCGCCTGGACCAATCCGTAGCTCCATCCAACCAGCAGCACGCGGCGCCCGCGTTCGACTCTTTCGTGACGAATCCACGAAGCGAGGGCTTGGGCGTCACCATGAACATCCGGATCAAAATAGAAGCTTTCCACCGCACTCTGGCGAAAATATCCCGCGATCTGCGGAAGCTTTCCCCAATTTCCAAGATCCGGCGTCGCTTCGATAAAGATTACGCTGACATTTTCAGTCAACTCAGGCTCCAGGGAAATCCTGTTGGCCAGCGGGGACGAGTAGACAGTTGCACAGCCAGCGCTGCACAACATCGCCAGCAGACTCAGCGCAAACGAGCGCATGAAGGTATGTCTTCCGATGGTCGGTTGGATCTGCACCTGTGAGCCCCCTGGTAGTACACGCAAAAAATGCCAGACGAGCTTTAAGATCGGCAGAAACCGCCTGAGAAACCTTCAGGGTGGTGGAGTTCCTGGCGTAAGCACCCCTTCCGAGTCCAATTCATCCGGAGAATGCATACAGTCGGATTCTTTTTGCGAATGGTGTCCATGCCAAAGAAACCTCGTATGACCAGAGTTGCTTCGCTTGGAGACCAGGTTTAGGCTCGTCCGCAAAAAGGCCTGTGGTGAGGGGACCATGTCAGCAGTAAGTGAACAAATCGTACCAGGGCTGGGCGGTGTTCCAGAAACGCTACTGATCCCACTGTGGGCGCGTGCGGTTGAGCAGCGGCAGGCAAATCCAATAATCCACGATCCCGAGGCTTCGCGAATCGTCGCATCGCTGGACTATGACTTCGAATGCTTTGGCGAAAAGCGGGTGGAGGTCGAAAACTTCTGCATTCGGGCGCGTGTCATGGATCAGCTGGTGTCCGGGATTCTAAAGCAATCTTCACCCCGGCGGAATGTGGTCGAGTTTGGTCCCGGACTGGACACCCGTTGCAGTCGGATTGGTGCAAAGGTGCCCCATTGGCTGGAGGTCGACCTCCCGGAAGTCGTTAGCTTGCGCAGTCGATTCCTTCCTGCGACCGGAAATCGAACGATGGTTGGCAGTTCCATGCTCGATGATGCATGGATTGAAGCGATCCGTGAGAAGTGTGATGTGCCGCCACTCTTTATTGCCGAGGGCGTCTTTTACTTTTTCTCAAAGGAACAGATTCGAGAGTTCATGAAGCGTCTCAGCGATGCGTTTCCCGGATCGGACCTGGTCTTCGATGCTGTAAGTTCGTGGTACCTGAAGCTCGCGAATCTGCGTCATCCGTTGTCATCTTCGCGGCTGCAGTTTTCGCTTCGCTCACACGCGGCTGATATACCGGAGTGGGACGCCGGGTTCGGAATTAAGAACTATATCGGGTTCGGAGATTCTCCGGCCTACGATGACGTCATCCACCGTTTTCCAATGTGGAAACGAGTTCTCAGAAAGATCTGCCCGTACTCGCGCCATGCATTTATGGTCGTCCATGTCGGTATTCCAGCGGAGGTTCGACAAGCATGACAACCAGTTTCGTGCTCGGAGGTCTTCTTTGTGTCCTTGCGATTATTGCTGCTCTGGATGTCGCGAGGCAGTATTGCGAAGCGCTGGGACTCTTCCGCTATCTCCGGAGAGAATCAAAGTCTCCGCGTGCAGCCGACTCGACTCTGCCAAAAGCTGCGGTTGTGTTGGCATTGCGTGGCCCCGATCCTCGTCTTCCGGAGACTTTTCATGCCTTGCTGGAACAGAACTATCCGGATTTCGTGATTCAGCTGGTTGTCGACAGCGAGCACGATCCGGTTCTCAGGGACGTCGCACCGGTCCTGGAAAAGTCTTCACGCATGCGAATGGCCATCCTGAAGAATCCCGCCAGCGGTTGCAGCTTGAAATGCAGTTCGCTGATTCAGGCGGTTAAGGGACTGGACGAGGACGTGAAACTTCTGGCGTTCATTGACGGTGACGTCGTGCCTCATGCAAACTGGCTGCGTGATCTTGCGAGTCCGATTGTGGATGGACGGGCGGACGTGACAGGAGGGAATCGCTGGTATTTGCCTCCCGACTCCAGGATGGGGAGCATGGTTCGATACTTCTGGAATGCTGGATTCATGAGGGAGATGTGGAATCAGAGAGCTCCATGGGCGGGTACCATGGCCATGAAAAGAACGACGATCGATGAGATCGGCTTGCTGGACGCCTGGCAGTCAGCGATGTCCGTTGACGCGACGCTCCATCGTTGTCTGAACCAGCACCAGAAGCGATTTCGGCTGGTCCCAAGTCTTCTGATGGTGAATCGAGAAAGCATTTCCCTGCGACAGTTCCATACCTGGGTGACACGACAGATGGCGGTCGTCCGCTATACCGCGTCGCATACGGTCCAATCCGTTCAGATTCATGTTCTGACGCTGTTGTTTCTGCATTTGCTGCTGGCGGGCCTTTCGCTGCTCGCGTTCGCCATTGGTGAGCCGCGTCTGGGCGGCCTTGCTGTTGCAGTTCTTTTTTCCTACTGGATGCTTCTGGCAGCCGGGGCTGGCGTTCAGGAAATATTCCTGCGAAAGACGCTGAATCAACGGGGCGAACCAGTCCAGTGGATGACACCATTGAAGCTCCTGGCATGGTGTCCCGGCATGGTGCTCACACACTGGGTGCTTGTCTTTGGCGTTCTGGAATCATTCCGTATGAAGGAGGTCAACTGGCGAGGGATTCGTTATCGGCTGATGAATGATGGAGCCGTTGAGATCACTGACTACAAACCGTTCACCGCCAAATGGAATCCCGCTGATCAACATTCCGTCGTCTGAAGAATTAACACCGCGGCACGCTGCTCACTACTTCCCAAGGTCACAAAAGTTGTCAGGAACCATTTTAAACAGAAATGGCGTATCCGGTTCCTGACAACTTTGTTTCATTGATCCGCGGGCGCAGTTCTTGTTCATTGTCCGGGATCACAATCATTAAGGTGTTGAAGTAGACGGCATCCGGACGTTCCGCTGGTCATCAATCATGAGGCGGGTTTCGCTATTGGTGGCATGCAACGGCCATTGTTCGACATTCCATTCGAGCCCGGTGGTCTTCAGAGCCTCCATCGGATTTTGAGCATTCTGGACCACAACGCCGAGGCCGTGCCATGCTGGCGTGCGGTGCAAAACAGCGTTGTCTTGCCGAGTGAATTCGTGGGCCATGTGCAGTCGTCCTGTGACGAGGTTTCTGTCTGCTGTCTGCGGAGGGCATGCAGTAGAGACCAGGACGAAAGCGACTGGGCATCCTTCTGGGGACTAAGGTATTTGAAGGATCTCCCGGGGAATTGCTCATAGGCAGGATCGTCCTGATGTCGCAAAGAAACGTATCGAGTGGCGTGATTCCCAAGAACTGATCGATCCGTCCAGCGTTGTCTTTATCGATGAAACGTTGGCCAAAACCAATATGACGTGGCGTTACGGTCGTTCGGAGACGGGTTCGCGGTTGATTGGGAAAGTCCCGTTTGGTCGCTGGCAAACAACAACTTTTCTGGGAGCTCTGTAGTTCCGTCCTCAATCGATTTAGCGAACACGAGTGCCGATACTACTTCCAGCACTGCGGGTACTACATTATCCAAACTGGAACCGATCTATCCGTCCGCTGGCAAATTCCATGGTTACAAGATGTCCATGATTTCGCCAGTGACTAACCCCGTGACCACGTCATCGAGGGCTCGGAAGTACCAGTCGGTTCCGTTGCTGCCGACCAGGGAGTCGTCTTCTCCCGCGTCGTTCAGCACGTTGACTTTCGCCTTCAAGGAAACTGCAGGAGCCCCTACGCTGGCTTGCAGATTGCTGATTCGTGTGGTGTAAGAATTCACGGACACCCATTCTGCAAGCAGAAGATTCAGTTTGCTGAACACTGCATCGCTCGTCGTGCGGCCGGCAATCAGGATGTCTTCGTCCTCTCCGCCGTTCAACGTATCAAGCCCAAGACCACCTATCAAAATGTCACGACCTCCACCGCCGCTCAGAGTATCGCCACCTGCATTACCGACGAGGATGTTGGCCAGTGAGTTGCCAGTCAGCGAGTCATTGCCTGAGCCACCGACGATATTCTCAAACGCATCGGTGGTATTCAATTTCAGCGTGCGATTGTCATGCACCGTCTGAACGGCCGTTGTCTCCAGGCTGAGGATCACATCCGTCGTCAGTGAACTGAACCAAAGCGTATCCGTGCCCGCACTCGCAACTTCAGTCACCGTGTCCGCCTCCGCCGTCGTTGCGGTCCGAAACACATAGGTGTCATCTCCCAATCCGCCAACGAAAGAATCATCACCGCTAACACCGATCAGTGTGTCGTTGCCGACATTCCCCGTCAGCGTATTCGCCAGCAAGTTTCCGGTCAGCGTATCGTTGCCGGAGCCACCGACGATATCTTCAAACACACTGCCAGCATTCAATTTCAGTGACCGGTTCGCATGCACCGTCTGCACAATCGATGTCTCCAGACTGAGCATCACATCGGTCGTCAGT
>Ga0255095_1000108_pt1 | contig 49216 bp, 33 predicted proteins | sample Colum_Law_RepC_8_2_FD_188435 | JGI IMG/M metagenome (GOLD analysis project Ga0255095, IMG submission 188435) | Freshwater microbial communities from Columbia River, Oregon, United States - Colum_Law_RepC_8d | ecosystem: Environmental > Aquatic > Freshwater > River | place: USA: Oregon...
CACTGAGGCAGCGGACTGCAGGGTCTGGGGAAACGAATTATGACACAATATCATGGACGACGTTGCCGTACACGTCCGTCAGACGGAAATTGCGACCGGCATAGCGATATGTCAGTTTTGTGTGGTCCAGCCCCAGCAGGTGCAGAATGGTGGCATGCCAGTCGTGCACGTGACATTTGTTTTCCACGGCTACAGCCCCATGCTCGTCCGTACTGCCGTAGCTGAAACCGGCTTTGACGCCGCCACCCGCCATCCAATAGGTGTAACCGCGATGGTTGTGATCGCGACCGCTGCCGTTCTGTGCATCGGGGGTGCGTCCGAATTCTCCACCCCACATCACCAGCGTGTCCTTCAGCAACCCGCGCTGGTCCAGATCCGCCAGCAACCCGGCAATCGGCTGGTCCACTTCACGGCTGCGTGCCTGCAGGTCAGTTTCCAAACGGGTATGGTGATCCCAGTTGCCATGGTTGATCTCAACAAACCGAACTCCGGCCTCGACAAACCGCCGTGCCAGCAGGCATTGTCGACCGAACGCCGAGGTCTGAGTTTCGCCGAGGCCGTACAGCGTCTGTGTGGCCTGAGTTTCCGCGGACAGATCCATCAGGTCGGGCAGACTGTCCTGCATGCGAAACGCCAGCTCATACGATTCAATAACGCCCTCCACTCCCGGTTGCACCTGCTCGCGTTCCAGTTTCTGCCGATTCAGTTCCTGAATGAAGTCCAGTTGCCGTCGCTGAGCGTCCCGTGACAGCCGCGGGTTGCGAATATCGGGCAGTGCCGGCACATTACCTGCCATGCGAGCCTGTGCAGGTCCGCGCTGCACACCCGGCCCGACGCGACTGCCCTGGTAAACTGCCGGCAGAAACGCGCTGCCGTAATTCTGCGCGGATGCCGGCGGAGCATTCAGCGCGACGAAGCCCGGCAGACTGTCATTCTCGGTGCCCAGCCCGTACAACGTCCACGCTCCCAGTGACGGCCTTACAAACTGCGCGTTGCCGGTATGCATCTGAGTCACAGCGCGCGGATGGGTCGGCTGATCACAGTGCATTGAACGCAGCAGACACAGTTTGTCGGCCTGTTCCGACAGGCTGGGAAACAGATCCGACAGCCACAGACCACTCTGCCCGCGCTGTCGAAAGGGAGCAACCGGCGCCATCAGCGAACGGCGTCCGGCACCCAGCGTTTTACCGGCGTCCGCAATCAGCTGCGGCTTGTAGTCAAAAGTGTCAACATGCGACGGTCCCCCCTGCATGCACAGAAAAATCACGCGCTTTGCCCGCGCTGGAAAATGCGTGGGCCGGGGAGCCAGTGGCTGAGTTGACTGCGGAGTCACCTCCGGTGTCGAAGCCGATTCTGCCGCTTCGTCAGCTGCCCGCGCCAGCATTCCCGCCAGAGCCACATAGCCGAAACCCGCCGCTGCCGTCTGCAGCATGCGACGCCGTGATTCACCAGTCGTCTGTGTCATCGCTGATTCCTGTTGCTCAATTCACGTAACGAAATTCGGCCGTGGCAAACAGGGCCTGACAGAATTTCGTCAGCCCGGCGGAAGCGTCCCGCGATCCCTGCAGAAAGTTTCGACTGGCCGCCAGCTCCTGCTCAGTCGCCGGTCGCCCATAAACCAGCCGGAATGCCAGTTGCACCTGCGATGTTGGGTCGTCAGTCTGCTGCTGCAGTCGACTGGCCAGCACCTCAGACTGTTCAATCACAAATCGGTTATTCAGCAGGTACAATGCCTGAGCGGGTGTGTTGGACGCCTCACGCTGACCAATCACCATGCTGGGTTCCGCAAAATCGAAGACTTCGAGAGCTCGAGGCAGCAGCCCGCGAGCCACCGGCAGATACACGGAACGATACGCCACACTGGCATCGAAAGGGTTCCCCTGCACCTGTCCGGGACGAAACCTGCCATTGCCACCACCCAGTTGCTGCAGGCGTCGGGCGAGTGGACCGCCAGCATTGTTTTCGTCATTGCCCGTCACCGACATGCCCGAAGCACCGGCCGGACGCGGAACACCAGGAGCCACCACCGTTCCCACCGGTCCGTTCGGCCCCAGAATGGCCGAGGGATACTGAGCCAGCATGGACCCGCGGGGTCGCTGCAGATCCAGCCGACCACTGGCCGCCAGCATGCAGTCACGCAGCACTTCCGCCTGCAGCCTGCGCGGCTGAGCGCGAGCAAAGTACAGGTTGTCCGGATCCTGCTCAAAACGCTGCCGATCCCAGGTACTGCTCATGCGGTAGGCTCGGCTGACAACAATTTCGCGAATGATTGTCTTGATCGACCAGCCGCGGTCCATGAACTGCACGGCGAGGTAATCCAGCAGTTGCTGATCGGTGGGCCCTGGCCCGGACGCTCCGAAGTTTTCTGTTTCCCTGACAATCGCTTCGCCAAACAGATGCAGCCAGATGCGATTGACCATGACACGTGCTGTCAGGGGATTGGATTCAGCACCAATCCAGCGAGCCAACTGCAGTCGCCCGGAACCGTTCCCGGGCATGGCGGCGGTGTCTCCGCCCAGCACCTGCACAAATCCTCGCGGGACAGCCTGAGCCAGTTGATCAATTTCACCTCGAATCAGCAACCGGGCATCCTGCGGCTGAGGGCGATCCTGCACACCCATGCAGACCGTCAGGGGCTGTCCATTTTCGTCGACACTATTAATACGTGTCGTCAACTGGGTCGCCTGCTGGTCAAGAATGAACTGGTTTGCGAGGTTGGGCTGAGGGGTTGTGCCGGCGGGCTGCGGTCTGAATGCGGCACGACGAGCTTCCGCGGCCTGCTGCTGTACCTCATCGCGTCGCCTGCGCAGTTCTGCCAGTTCGTCCTCGGACAGCGGAGTATCCAGCGGATTGGGGTCATCGATGGGCAGGATCAGCAGATTCGAGGGATGTCGATTTCGCTGACTGCGAACACCGCCAAAACACGTCTCGGTGCTTTGAAAAATGCCCGCAAGGGCGTAGTAGTCAGACTGCGGAATGGGGTCAAACTTGTGATCATGGCAGCGGGCACAGGCAACGGACACACCAAGAAAGACTCGCGTCGTCACGTCGATCTGCTCGTCAATCAGGTCAGCCTGAAACTGCCGCGGATTCTGTTCGATCAGCGCCTTGGGCCCCAGCGCCAGAAAGCCGGTGGCAATCAGTTGCGTGGCCCACTGCTCATCGGTCTTTGCCGGCAGCAGATCCCCGGCCAATTGCTCGCGGATAAAACGGTCGTACGGTTTGTCGTCGTTGAACGCATCAATCACGTAATCCCGATAGCGCCACGCATTGGGTGACGATACGTCAATTTCCTTGCCTGTGGATTCAGCGTAACGCACGACATCCAGCCAGTGGCGTCCCCAGCGTTCACCGAACTGCGGGCGAGCCAGCAGTTCATCGGCTGTGGTTGCCACAGCCTGCCGGGGATCATGCTGCCACGCCGCCGTGAACTGCTGCTGCTGATCAGGATTCGGTGGCAGTCCGATCAGGTCCAGGTACAGCCGCCGCAGGAGCGTCAGAGGTTCAGCATCCGGAGCCGGCTGCAGATTGTGCGCTGCATGCTGCCGTGCCAGCAGTCGATCAATGGGCGTTTCTGACCACTGCGTCGCCGGAGGCAGTTCCGGCCGCTGCGGTACCTGAAACGCCCAGAAACTGCGACCTTCGACGATCTTCTGCGGCGTCACCTTCGACTGCACGACCTGTTCCGTGGGCACTCGCGGATCCGGCGCCCCCATTTCGATCCATTGCCTGAAATCAGCGATCACTTCCGGAGGCAGCTGCTGATTGGGCGGCATCCGCAGGCCGCGGTAATTGATGGCTTCCCACAGCATGCTGGCATCAAGGTCACCCGGCACCACGGCCGGCCCCGATTCACCACCAACACGCAGTGATTCACGGCTGGAAACTGACAAGCCGCCGCGAATTCCCTGCCCGCCCTCCGTGGAATGGCAACGCCCGCAACTGTCCATCAGCACCGGCCGAATCCGGGCTTCAAAAAACCGCGTCTGCTCAGGAGAGATCTGCTGCTCTGCGGCACCTGAATCCGCAGCCCCTGACGGAACGGGTTCGTCACCACCGACAGCACTGCCCATGCCGCCAATCTGCAGCAGCAGTGCCAGCCCGAGGAACGCATGCGGCAGGCGACGGATCGAGCAGTATCGAAGTTGCAGCAGCATGGGCGGGATCCCTGACAGCCGAGTAAAAAAGGAAAGACCGGCCGGCGTCCGGAGCAGGCATCCGGACGCAACCTGCCGGTCAATTACCGAGAAAGCGTTCGCACTCATTCGACCTCAGGACGTCCCGGACGTACGCCTTCGCCACCGCCCTGCCCGCGACGGCCACCTTCGGGGCGACCACCTTCTGGGCGACCACCCGGGTTGCGACCGGCGGCTTCGGCCATGCGAGCCATCGCCTGCTGCAGTTCGGTCTTATCGATGCCACCGTCCTTGTTGGCGTCGACGCGTTCGAGATTCTGGCGCATGCGTTCGGGAATTTCTTCACCGGTGAGTTTTCCGTCTTTGTCAGCATCGCGAGTTTCGAACATGCGTGTCAGCATTTCGCCGGTCATCGCTCCGCCGGCCTGTCCGGGTCGTCCGGGGGCACCGGGCTGCCCGGGGGGGCGTCCAGCGGCTCCGGGTCCACCCTGTGCGGGCCGCAGCTCGTCGGTGCTGAGGGTCCCGTCACCGTTCCTGTCGAGTTTGGCCAGTGCTTTGGCGGCATTTTCGATTTCTGCGGGCGACAGAGCCCCATCCTGATCAGCGTCCAGAGCCTGCATCAGGGGTGCCGCCCCCATGCGCTGGCGGCCACCGCCACGTCCATTTTCCGGGGCATCCTGAGCAAAAGCGGGAGCGGCAAGAGCTGCAAAGGCCAGACAGGCCGGCAAACCAACAGAGATACGCATGTGACAGAATTCCTTTGATGGAGATGCGACTGGTAACAGGCGTGGAAAGCCGCGGCAAGTTGAAGAACCGGCTGCACTTTCCACCTTCTACAGGGAATTCCGGCACCTGCAGGATGGAATCCACACAACTTTTGATAATTTTCCGGCAGTCGAGGCGAATTGTCGATACCAGACGGCGGGGGTTGGGTGTTTGGCCGATTCAGGGTGATTGAATTGGCATCTCTGGTGCCGAGAGGGCACAGGTATGACAGCAACAGACTCTCAGAACGACCTGCAGCGATTGCAGCAGTTCGGTCAGGTGGCACTGGCCGAGCTGTATGCGGGCAGCCAGCCGCGGCTGGAGCGGATCCTGAGATTCCGAATTGATCCGCGAATTCGTCGCCGAATTGAATCGGCGGATGTGCTGCAGGAGACGTGGCTGACAGCGTCGCGGCGTTTGTCCGAATATCTGCAGCAGCCGACGGTGTCGCCCTTTGTCTGGTTGCGGCAACTGGTACTGCAGACTCTGGTGGACATGCATCGGCACGAGTTTCGGCAGCGGCGTGATGCGGGGCGGGAGCTGCATCTGGCGGTCGCTGGTCCGGTGGGCGACACCAGTTTGTCGATGGCTGAGCTGCTGCTGGCTCAGCAGACATCTCCCAGTGGCCGGCTGGTGCGGGAGGAGGAGGTTCAGCAACTGCAGAAGGCATTGAATACGCTGTCTGAACTGGACCGTGAAGTGCTGGCGCTGCGGCATTTCGAGCAACTGAGCAATCAACAGACTGCGGAGGTGCTGGAACTGACGCCGACCGCGGCCAGTAATCGGTACGTCCGCGCAGCAGCGCGGCTGGCGGAGATCCTGCAGAGCTGCAAGTCCGGGGACGGCTGACAGACAGTGAATGAGAACGCCACGGGGTGATTCCGATGAGCACTGCCGATGAACAGTCCGCTGAGCAGCGACACCCGGTTGAGGTGCTGGCGGAGGAATTTGCGGAGCGACTGCGCGGCGGCGAGTTACCGCAGGTGGAGGACTACTGTCAGCGTCTGCCGGAACATGCCGAACTGCTGCGAGCGGTTCTGTCCACGGTGCTGACGACGGAGCGTGTCAGCGGGCAGCCATCTGCGGCAGCGACCTGCGGTCGGACCGACGTTCCCCTGACCGTACCTGCAACAGCGGGTGACTTTCAGTTGCTGCGGGAGATTGGTCGCGGTGGCATGGGTGTGGTGTATGAGGCGTTGCAGAAGTCATTGAAACGCCGCGTGGCGCTGAAGGTGGTGAATCAGCTCATCGCGGGTTCAGAGAAGCAGTTGCGACGATTTCGGCGGGAGGCTGAGTCGGCAGCGCGTCTGCATCACAGCAACATCGTACCGGTGTATGGCTTTGGGGAGGATCAGGGGCTGCAATTCTATGCGATGCAGCTGATTGAAGGGGCGACCCTGTCAGAGGTGCTGGAGAGTCTGCGGGATCCGGGACCGTCGGCTGTGCGGACGTCTGGGTCGAGCGACGTTCGTACCCTGCGTGCAGCAGCCGCTGCTCGGCGTTTGTTGAGCTCCGGGGACGGTCCTTGTCATGGCCGCGCGTCACTGGCTGATCGCACCAGAGAACTGTCAGCAGAGGCAGCGGAGTCGACCGATCCGGAACGCACTATCGTGGCCGCTGCATCGGCGTCTGCGAATGGTGACTTTCAGCTGACCCAGTCGGTGCCTGTCAGGGCAGTTTCCGACGACCGCGTGACGGTGTTCGGGGAGGTGGCTGGCGATCGAAAAACGCCGTTGCCATCAGAGTATTTTCGGAACGTGGCGAGGTTGACGGCGGCGGCGGCGAGCGGCCTGCATTATGCTCATGGTCAGGGCATTCTGCATCGTGATATCAAGCCGGCCAATCTGCTGCTGGATGCAGATGGGACGATTCGGATTGCAGATTTTGGTTTAGCGCGCGCGGTGGAGCCTGAGGGGCAGACGCAGACAGGCGACATCGTCGGGACGCTGCGGTATATGGCTCCGGAGCAATTGCGGGGGCAGGCGGATCCGCGGACGGATGTGTACGCGCTGGGACTGACACTGCAGGAGTTACTGACACTGGAGCCACCGGCGATTCCGCTGATATCGCGGAGTGGGCAGCGTGAGGTGGTGCAATTGCGTCTGTTGCGACCGGAAATACCGCGGGATCTTGAGACGATTGCGCTGAAGGCCTGCAGTGCGGAACCGGAGCTGCGGTATCAGACGGCCGCAGAATTTGAAGCAGACCTGCAGCGATTTCTTGAGGATCGGCCCATCATGGCGCGACCGGCCGGGATTCCGGAACGCTTGTGGCGCTGGTCACGTCGCAATCCGCAGCTGGCGGCACTTTCGGCAGCGACACTGTTACTGATGCTGTCGGTAGTGTTGATTCTGGGGGTCAGCAATCGCCGGATCCAGCGGCTGCTGACAGCGCGGGACAGTCAATACATTCGGGCCGAGCAGTCGTTGCAGCAGAAGGCGGAAGCATTGCAGACGGCAGATCGGGAGCGGGATCGTGCGGAGAAGAATCTGCAGTTGGCAGTGACGGCGTTTGAGGAGGTGTTTGCAAACATTGCCGCTCGCGGTCGTGCGGAAGTGCTGCTGGAGGAGTTCAGCGGCGAGGAGTCGATTGGGGAGTCGGCGGGGGTCCTGAGTGCAGCCGACGTGACTCTGCTGGAAACCCTGCTGGGATTCTTTGACCGGCTGGCCGCAGAGAACTCGCGTAATCTTGGGTTGACAGCGGCCGAGGCGCGACGTCGCGTCGGCGACATACAGCGACAACTGGGACGCCTCGAGGATGCCGCCACGTCGTATCAGCAGGCCCTGGAGGTGTGTCGCGGAGCAGAGGTTTCAGGTGCCGGGGCGCTGGAGGCTGGCAGCGCGGTGCCGGTATCGCAGGCGCTGGTGGAGTCTCGAATTCTGCACGAGCTGCAGCAACTGGAAGTTCGGCGGGGCAACTTGCCGGCTGCCCTGCAGGCGCTGCAGCAGTTGCGAACAGTACTGGGGCCGACAACCGCGGCCGGAAAATCGGCAGCCGGTCGTCACCTGCTGGCGGCATCACTGAACGGATTGACGGCGATGGGGTTGCGAGCGGGGCTGGATCCGCGAGTCCGCTTTCGCGGGTTGATGGGTGGAGCACCCGGAGCGACGTTGGGAGTTCCGGGTGGCTTTCCAGGTGCAGCCGGTTCAGCCGGCCCTGTTGGCGGGGGTGCGGGAGCAATCGAGGCGGCGCAGGAGCAGCGATTGCGAAGGGCGTCGGACACGAATTCCGAGGCGCTGCGGATTCTGCGGCAGCTCACGTCGGAGGCCCCGCAGAATCCTGCGTGGCAACTGGACCTGGCGCGTGCCTTGCGCGACAGTGCGCGAATTGCTCAACTGCGGCAGGACTGGGAGGCAGCAGAAGCTGCGGCGCAGGAGTCTGTGGGAATCCTTGAGACGCTGCATGCAGGGCATCCGGAAACAGCATTGTTTCAGTTCGAGCTGGCGGATGTGCTGGGCACATTATCCGGAGGGCGTCCAGGTGACATGCCGGAACTGCAGCGTTCACTGACACTCAGTCGGCAACTGTATCAGCGATTTCCGGGTGTACCGGAATATCGCAGTCTGCTGGCGGCCACACTGGCTCGCATTGCCGGACTGTCCGCCGTGCAGGGGCAGTTTTCACGGGCTGAGAGTGGTCTGCTGGAATCACAGGAGATTCTGCGTGGTCTGACGACGGAGTATCCGGAGTCGGTAACGTATCATGTGGCACTGGGGCGCACGCAACAGCAGCTGGCAGGACTGTATCTGCGAAATAACCGTCCGCAACAGGCGAGGACGGTACTGCAGGGTGCATTGACGGAGCTGGAGCGAGTGGTGCAGACAGCAGAACTGAATGGCCGGCAACGACCGGCATTGACGGCCCTGCTGAAACGGCTGCGTGAGATGCAGCCAGACGAGTGATGCAGTGCGGCGTTGCGGTGGATGATCCCTCCCGTGGGGCTGTTTTCGTCCCAAATCTTGCGTTTTCCCGATTTGCGGCTTAGGATTGGACTTCTGGTGACAGTCCTGACCTGCCGGGGAGAGCTCTGGAATGCCGACGAAGCTGGGATCACCGCGTCAGGGCTGCAACGGCCGGACTCGCAGGCAGACGCTGCAGGCGGGGCTGCTGGGGGGGCTTGGTGGCCTGCCTGGTTTGGGTCTGACGCAGTTGTTGTCGGCCGAGGGTGACGGTCAGATTCGCGACGCGAAGGCAAAGAATGTCATCTTCATTTTTCTGCTGGGTGGCGCGGCCACTCAGGACATGTACGACCTGAAACCCGGGGCCCCCGCAGAGATTCGCGGGGAATTTCAGCCGATTGCGACGACGGTTCCGGGCCTTCAGGTCTGTGAACATCTGCCGCGACTGGCGCGGATGGCCGACCAGTTTGCCTTCATTCGGTCGGTGACCCATGCCGCCGGCTGTCACAACTGCCTGCCCTGTTATACCGGTTATGATCTGATGCCTCCTGACCAGCATCCGCGCCCCACGGATGCTCCCAGCATCGGATCCGTCCTGCAGTATCTGCAGGGGTCGCCAGCGGGAGCGCCGCAGTACGTGTACATGCCGAACTGGCTGGGCTGGGGCCAGTCCTTTCGTCGAGCGGGGCCGTATGGTGGCTTTCTGGGGCGTCGCTTTGATGCGCTGACTACGGAGTGTTCGCCGTATTACGACAGGGAATCCTTCGCCCCGTCACCCGGTAATCCGCAGATTGTCCGCGGCATGCCGCAGCTGCCCAGCACAGCGCTGGAGGACGGGATGACGATTGACCGCCTGAACAGCCGTCGGACCCTGCTGGCCCGGATCGATGATGAACGGCGACGACTGGATGTCGCGGCAGTCGCTGGTCTGGCCTCCTACGACCGGCAGCAGCAGCAGGCTTTTGATCTGCTGACCTCATCCAGGCTGCGGCGGGCTTTTGACCTGTCACAGGAGACACCGCAGATGGTGCAGCGTTACGGCAATACGCTGTTCGGGAATTCGACGCTGATCGCCCGTCGGCTGATTGAGGCGGGAGTGCGTTTTGTGAATGTGACATGGGATCTGTTCTGGGGACCAGTCAACGTTGACTACGACGCGTGGGATACTCATACGAATAACTTCCGCATACTGAAGAACAACAAGCTGCCGGGTTTTGATCAGACCATGGAAGCGCTGATGACAGACCTGTCTGAACGAGGCCTGCTGTCTGAGACGCTGATTGTGGTGACCAGTGAAATGGGGCGGACTCCGAAGATCAATGCCAACGCCGGTCGCGATCACTGGACCAACTGTTATGGGTCGCTGCTGGCTGGCGCAGGAATCCGGGGGGGCACGGTCTACGGCGCATCGGACGCCCAGGCTGCCTGGGTAGCCGACAATCCCGTGCGTCCGGCGGATCTGCTGGCGACGGTGTATCGTTCACTGGGAATTGACCCGGCGACCAGGGTTCCGGATCACACCGGACGCCCCGTGGAGATCGCTCAGGGCGGTCATGAGATTCGGGACGTGATGGTATAGTCGATCCTGTTGCATCAGAGCCTGCCCCGGCAGGCGCGGGAATGGTTCCCGGCAGAAACACCGGAAGGCAGATTGTTCCCAGCCGGATTCTGCCTGCAGAGGCAACTGTCACCGGCTGCACATGGCCGCGATGTGCTCATTTCCGAAGTGCGAGGTATCCGTGGTGTGCTGACGGCATCGATTGATGGATTTGGCAGCACAGACCCGCTGAAGATGTATTCTCTGAGCTGGTCGCTGCCGCTGCCGATCCATCGAAAAAAGCGACGGTGACTTGACCAGAGAATGTCTCTGATGATTGCCGCGGTCAGACAATGCCCTGCCTGTGGAGGATTTCGATGCTGCCGTTTTCCAGATTGTACAAGGCGGCAACAATCAGAATTCTTCCAGTATCAGCAAGGTTTCGCAGGGTGCTGCTGCCCTCATAAATCCTTTGAGCAGACTGGATGGTATTTCGGCGAGCCACATCGTCGACAAACTGCTGCCGTCTGACTTCGGACCAGTGTGTCCAGCCACTCAGTTCGCTGGCACTGACATTCTGCTGAATATCCTCAATCACTATATCCAGATGCTGACAGCCAACATCTGAACAGCTGTGGCGTCCGTGAACAGCGAGGCCTACGGCAGTGGAGACAGCCCCACAGCGTGTGTGTCCCATCACCAGAATCACCCTTGCCCCAGCCACTGCGCAGGCATATTCGAGACTTCCAAGAACCTTGCTGCGAACAACATTGCCGGCAATACGAGTACTGAATACTTCCCCCAGTCCCACATCAAACACAATTTCCGCCGGTGCCCGTGAATCGATGCAGCCGAGTATGATTGCCAGTGGATGCTGACCAGCAGCCGTTTCTCCCATTTGTCGATGCAGATCCCGCACCAACTGCTGACCAGCCCGAAACCTTGCATTCCCCGCCAGCAGCACCTGCATGATCTCGTCAGGGCTCAATCGCTGCTGCAGTTCCTGAGTTGAGTACTGAGTGTACAGAATCTGATTGGCAAGCCCGGAATACTCACGAAAACCGACGGTGCTGACCCGAATGTCGCGTGCGGGCCCCGTTGTCTGCTGGAAATCCCGCAACATTGCGACAATGTCCGGATCGATAAAATTGGTGGCCGTGGCATCAAAGGCAAGATGTGCTCCGGAAGGTGTCGCATCCAGCAGTCGTTGCAGGCTGCCCCGATTCAGAAAACTGACCTGATTGGCCAGTTGCACATGGGTGATCTCTTCACCAAATCTCTGCTCCTTAATGACCGCCACCGGACGCTGCATGTTGCTCATGAGGATAAACGTAATGCTGATCGCCAATCCACACGCGACTCCCGTCAGCAGATCCGTCAGGACAATGCTGAGCAGTGTACCGACAAAGGGCGCGAACTGATAAAGGCCATCCGCATACATTCGCCGCATCAGTCCCGGGTTGAACAGCTTCATTCCGGTGTGCAGAAGAATGGCAGCCAGAGCGGAGAGCGGGATCTGGTTGAGCCATTCCGGAATCAGAATGACACACGCTGCCAGCAGCACACCGTGAAAGACAGCGGAAAGTCGGCTGGCAGCACCAGCCTGAATATTGACGGACGACCGCACAATCACAGATGTAATGGGCAATCCCCCCAATAATCCACACAGAATATTACCGGTACCCTGAGCAATCAGTTCGCGGTTCGGTGGAGACACGCGTCGACGCGGATCCAGTTTGTCAATAGCCTCGAGATTCAGTAGTGTCTCAAGCGAAGCAACAATGCAAACCGTCAATCCAACTCCCCAGACGGCAGGATCCAGCACCCGGGACCAGTCCGGATGCTGCAACAGCAGCCTCAGAGCTCCGACGCTGCCTGCTGAAGGGACCTGAACAAGATGTGTTGATTCAATCAGCCATATGCCACCCATGTAATCCATCACGACCTTGAGGGCACAGCCAAGCAGAACGGCAAGCAGGGGCGCCGGCACCGCAAGCCGCCTGCACAGCGAAAAACGATCCCACACCACCAAAACCAGCAAAGCCGCCACACCAACAACGACCGCCCCCGGATGAATTTCACCATTGAACAGCCTGAGGATCTCTGAGAACGTGTTTTCGTGGTCCGGCTGAGAAAACGACATTTCCCCCTCCGGATCAGTATCGTGACCGAGCAGATGCGGCACTTGCTTCAGAATCAGGATCATTCCGATTGCCGCCAGCAGTCCCTGAATCACGCTGGTGGGAAAGAATGATGACAGCACTCCTGCTTTCAGCAGTCCGAGTGCAATCTGCATTGCCCCGGCAATGACCACTGCAAGCAGGAAAGCATCGAAACTTCCCAGTCCCTCGACCTGTGCTGCAACGACGGCAGTCAGACCAGCAGCAGGTCCGCTCACACTGGTCGATGATCCACTGAGCAGACCCACAACAACGCCACCGATAATCCCGGATACAAGACCGGAAACAAGGGGTGTCCCTGAAGCGAGGGCGATTCCCAGACACAGTGGCAGGGCAATCAGAAATACCACAAGTCCGGCGACGAGGTCGCCTCCCACCGCCTGTCGATCCTGCTGCACCTCACGCCTTCGCGTAGTCTTTTGGGGCGATTCGGGATCTTGTTTCATGGTCTGATTCCGGACAGGGGGTGCGATGGAACGCAAGGACCCGAGCCTGAACGGAAGCATCGTCCGGAAACAGAACAAATCCCTCAGATGATCGCAGGCCTGCGTATCCTACCGTTCGCTGTGGACGGCGAAAAGCTATGCACGGGACTCAGCATTACCCGTACAGATGAGTCAGGGCCTGCGGCAGGTGCGGGAACTGAAATTCGAACCCGCACTCGGCAAGTCGCCGTGATCTGACAAATCGACCGTACAATGCCAGTTCGGGATCAGTCCGCAGCAACCAGCGGGCTGCCAGTCGCACCATCCATGCAGTGGCTGGCAGGCCCACGGGCATACCCACAACGCGACGCAGCTCCCGCATAAATTCGGATTGCGTCACCGGGTGAGGGGCAGAAGCCACGTAGACACCCTGCATGGCGCTATCGCCTGCAGCAAGCGTCAGCAGTCGACACATGTCCGCTTCGTGGATCCAGCTTAAGCCCTGCTTTCCGGAACCGACCCGGCCACCCAGACCGCATCGCGCCAGCGGCAGCAGCTTATTCATGGCACTGGCACCAGCACCCCGATCACGCCCCAAGACGAAACTGGTTCTCAGGACCACCTGCCTTTGTGCCGGCAATACGCTCTCGCGATAAGCCTGCTCCCACTCCCTCCCGACAAATGGGGCCAGACCATAACCCGTTGCGGAATCTTCATCACACCACACATTCGGAGGGTCCCCGTAGATATGGGCAGTACTCATCTGCACCCAGACCGGCGGTGGAGATGCCACAGTTCTGAGGGCTGCACCGAGCGCCCGCGTCGACTCAATGCGTGACCGCAGGATCTCATCCTGATGATCCGGTGTTTTGATGCAGTCCACGCTCCGACCGGCCAGATTCATCAGACACGCTGCTCCGTCGAGACATTGCCTCCAGTCACCGACCGTGCGACCGTCCCAGCCTGCATGACTCCATGGACCGACGGGTGGCGTGCCACGGGACAGAATCACGACCTCGGCCCCCAGACTGTTCAGATGGGTGGCGATGGCCAGACCAAGGAAACCACTGCCGCCAGCAATCACGACACGACGATTGCAGACGGCGGCGGCAGCAGCATTTTCATTCAACAACACGGGATTCGACATGGCAGGACACCATCAGAGTTTTCCGGATCGGCATTCTGGTTCCAACCGTCTTCAGGAGCAGGATATTAACGGTGTCGGATGGGCACCGCGCACACAATTTGTCGCCGCGCACCCTGTTGAGTCGGGTACCAGTACCACTCACAGAACGACTTTCAATGCTGCGATACCCGATCAAAGCGGGTCCGGTACTGATTCCAGAAACCCGTCGCCGGCTCCTGAAAACAGGTGACTTGCGAACGGACTCGTGTTACCGCTGACAATCCGACGAATTGCAGAGATTTCGTCAGGTTCCAGGTCGCCCCTGTGCTAACATGTGGCAGCCACCGCGTTCAAAGATGTTCGTGTCCTGCCTCGCTCCGCCCAGCCTGATCACCGCTCATCACTCCACACAGCCCAGCCCGATGTCATTGACAGCCCAGCCTGACAGCTCCGCCAGCGATATCGCTGAACAGTCAGCGGTTCAGCCGCGAGCGTCCGTTTTGCGGTTTGTACCGGTTGCACTTTTGGGCGTGCTGTTTGGGGGTCTGTGGCTGCAAAGCCACCCAACGGACGCCCAAATGCAGGGGGCTCGGGTCCAACAGACGGTTGAAGCCAACGGATTCCGCAGTGAGGTTGTGCGGCGGGCCCGACTGTTGCGAACGGTGCCCGTGCGCGGGGAAATCGCCACTCTTCAGCCCGGCATCGTCTACAACGACTGCCGATACTGGCCGCGGAAGATCGTGGAACTGCTGCCCGAAGGGACTCAAGTGCGGCCCGGTGACATTGTCTGCGAACTTGATTCTGCCGAAATTCGCTCGAAGCTGCGGGATCAGACCCTGCTGCTGATCCGCGCCAAGGCAGGCTGGCAAACAGCCCTCGCCGGGGAAACGCTGCAGCAACTGAAGAACGATCGGCGGCTCAGCAGCAATCGACTGCAGGCCCAGTTGACTCAGGATCTGTCCACGTCGTTCATCGAAGCGGAAGCCGATCAGGAGTTACTGCAGCTTGAGGGTGATGTGACCATGCGACGGGAAGCCGCGACGATGGCCCAGGAATCCTGGGAGCGGACTCGTGAACTGACGGCACTGGGAATCAACAGTGTGGCCGAGCTGGACATTCGCGAAGTGGAAAAACAGAACGCACATCGCTCGGTGGTGCGGGCTGCAGGTCAGTTGAATCTGACCGAGACCTTTCATCACCGGAAAAAATCGTCGGAATTGCGTTTCAATGCCCAACTGGCTGCCGACGAGTTGCGGCGCACGGGACCGCAGAATGAGCTGGCTTCAGCAGTGCAGCGAGTGAAGACGCTGGAGATGCAGCAGTCAGTAGCTGGCCTGCAACTGCATGTGGATTACCTCGAGCGGGCACTCAGTGCCTGCACCATCAGAGCGGCTCGCGGCGGGGAACTGATCTACTGCCACAACCGCGATGAGGGCAAATACATCGAAATCGGTGGCACGGCCCATTACAGTCAGGAACTGTTCCGAATCGTCGATCGTTCCCGCATGATTGTCACGGGACGGGTCAGCCAGTCGCAGGTGTTTGAATTATCCGTGGGGCTTCCGGCTGTTGTACGGATTCCGACGCTGCCATCCGTGGAACTGTCAGCAGAACTGCGGTGGATCGCCCCCATCTCATCACCCATCTCGTGGTTTGCCCCGAACGACCTGTTTAATGCAGTACAGCTCGAACTGCCGGGCTCAGACGAATCCGTGGCGAGCATCGCATTCGGTACAACAGCCACGTGTGAGATTGTGGTGGTGGATCGCCCTGACGTGCTGCAGATCCCGGTTCAGGCCGTGTTTCGAAATGGTCAGCAGACAAAAGTCCTGCTGGCAGGATCGACCGGCGTGCTGCAAAGAACCGTGGTGACCGGAATATGCAACGAATCGCGAGTGGAGATTGTGGAGGGGCTGGCCGAAGGCGAAACGGTGCTGGTCGGCGAGCAGCACAGACTGCGGCGGTTGGCGGACAGCCTGCCCTGAACGCCCCGAACGCCTTCAGCGACCGTCCCGCAGACGGTCACCAAGAAAATTGTCCAGCTCCGGGATGTCGTAAATCTTCGAGATTGTCGTCTCGACATCGTACGGCACCCGATGGAACTCGATCATGTCATCGTGCACAGTGACATAGGAGGATCGCGGGTCGTTGTTGCGGGGCTGACCGACGGACCCGACGTTGACCATGATTTTCCCGCTGCCGATGCGATACCTGAAGCCGATCTCTTCGGGCACCAGGAAATCCAGTGTATCGGTGAAAACACCGGGTATGTGCGTGTGCCCCTGAAAACAGATCTTCTCGATCAGAGCGAAGATCTTCTCCATCTTCACTTTGTTGTAGATGTCGTCAGGGAACACGTATTCGTTGAGCGGATTGCGTGCTGAGCCGTGCACGTACATCGTCTGGGACGCTTCATCACGATACCGACGATTCAGTTCTCCGAGGAAGTCCCAGCGTTTTTCAGCCTTCGGTCCCACACCGCGTTCCAGCACATTACGCGTCCAGAAGATGGAACGTTCGGCAGCCGCGTTGAAACCTTCCGGGTCAAACAATGCCGCCTGATCATGATTGCCCAGCAGGCAGAGGTCGAGGTCCATCACCAAATCAATGCACTCGGCCGGATTGGGACCATAGCCGACAACATCACCCAGACAGTAGATTTCCGTAATCCCTTTGCTGCGAATATCGGCCAGCACTGCATTGAGTGCTTCGAGATTGCCGTGAATGTCGCTGATCAACGCTCTCAAGGGGCTGGTCCTGATATCACGGGAAACCATGGACAGATGTGCTTCGGGAATCTGTCGAAAAAACGGACTGTCGGAATGCGGTTGATTCAGCCAGATTCCACGGTGTAAGGCCGAATGAGGGGCTGCAACCCGCAAAGATCCGAGGATTCCGAAGCTTCGGAAACCCAGAGCACGGCCGGAACACAGTGTACGCGGTGGAAAAGTCGCGGACAAGCGCCAAAGTCCGCCTGAATCGCCCGGACTACCTGTCTCTCAGAGTCGACTCTACCGGAGTCAGTTGAAAGCAGTCCCCAGCATGATGGAATTCAGTCCGCTGCCGATCCCCAGCATCGCGAACCGCTCACCCGCCCGCGGCGGTTCCGCCTGCAGTCCCAGCGACAGGGCCATGGGCAGAGCGGCGGCCCCGGTATTTCCAAGGAACTCGACTGTTGGAAAATCAAGTGCGGGATCGAGTTGCAGACGCTGCATCAGGGCCGTGCGATGCTGGCGACCGACCTGGTGAGTGAAGACGCGGCTGACGTCGGAGTTGCGCCAACCCAGCACCTGCTGGGTCTTCTGCCAGGTTCTGCAGGCCAGCGCGATACCCGCGTGCAACAGGGCTTCGGAATCCGTCTCCATCCGGGGACGCCCGTCCCCGCCCCCCGCCTCAACACCCCCGGCACACAGCTGATGAGCCGACGAATCAGACAGCCACGCGCCACCAAGCAGGCGATGGCCCGTGCGACTGAGCCGCCGATCACACAGCACAATCGCCGCAGAACCGGAACCAATGGTCAGCGAAGCAAAGGCCGACTTGATTGACTGGCGTGTCAGTGTCGTGTCCTGCAACAGACTGTCGATCGTGCCTTCAACCAGATCTCGACCGGTCTCCGTACCGACAACGAGACCCGCACGAATCCGCCCCAGTTCAATCTGATCGGCGATCAGCAGCAGACCGTTGAGCAGCCCGAGGCAGGCGTTGCTGACATCCAGCACCAGACAGTCCGAGGGCAGACCAGCACCGTGATGGACCCCCGCCGCGGTGGCAGGCTCCATACGGTCACGACAGACGGAGCCGTGGACGAGTGCGCCGATCGCATCCACCGGCAGACCGGACTGCTGCAGCGCCAGTCGTGCCGTCTGCACACTGACAGTACCGGGCAGCACCCCCGGGTCCCACCAGCGACGCTCGCGAATCCCGGTCATCAGTTCCAGTCGACCGGCCGGCAGTCCCAGTCTTTCGTAGACCGGTGCCAGCCTGCTTTCAATCTGGTCAGAGGTAATGACGTGAGGTGGCAGCAGGTGAGCCGCCGCCTCGATGCACACGTTATGGTATCTCATCTCGCTGCTCGAAATTACTACTGCTGCTTTGCCAGCTTTGCCACGACTTCGGCGATTGCCCGGCTGTCCTCAGCCGCTGCCACCATGGTATTTTTTGCGACGACTCGCCCGTCCCGATCGATCACAAAGGTCCAGCGTCTGGCAGTGATGCTGCGGACCAGAATCTCATCCTTTCCGTCGATCACAGCCTTCACGGACTTCTCTTCCTTCGTCACCGGAACACCGAAAGCTTCAGCCACGCGCCCCTCGGTGTCCGCCAGCAGGGTGAAGTTCAGGCTGTGCGCCCTGCGGAAGAGCTGGTGGTTGCGAACGGAATCTCCACTGACGCCGACCACTTCAACCCCCTTCAGCTTCAGTTGCGCCAGATCATCACGAAAGGCACAGGCCTGCTTCGTGCAACCACCGGTCATGTCCGCGGGGTAGAAGTAGACAACCACGATGCTGTTGCCCACATGGTCCTGGGATTTCCACTGTTTGCCATCCTGGTCCAGCGCTGTAAAGGCAGGTGCCCTGTCGCCGACATTGACTTCACCCGCATCCACCCCGGCTGTCAAAATGCCGCTGACGACACCGCAGAACAGCAGCAGCAAATGCCCTGATCGCGACGGAAAAATGCATCTGCAGTTCCGAAATTTCATCGCTAATCCCCCTGTTTTGACCAGTTTCCGACCGTCACACGACAGAGCGCAAAAAAAAACGGCTGACAGAGAACTGTCAGCCGCCGGAAGAGATCCGAAGGAGTGATCAGATCACTTCTTCTTAGCAGCCTTCTTTGCAGCCTTCTTTGCAGGTGCAGCAGTAGCAGCCTTCTTCGCGGCCTTCTTTGCAGCTTTCTTTGCCACAGTACGTTCCTCCAGAAAACGTTGAACTTGTTGTGGCAGTCCTGCCAAGGCTTACCGGGCTTTGAACACTCAGGACAACCACGGACCAAAACATCACTCGCTGCTGTCCCAGTGACAACAGCGACGCAGATTCCATTCTTGCCTGATGAACGCTTTGAAGTCCGCTTTGAGAGGCGATGTCCTTCGCCACGTGCATCCAGCACTTGTGCAACAGAATCTGCTGTTGGTGATCAGAATGTTAGGTGAATATATGGATAACGCAAGACTGTTCGACATTTTTCTGACACTGATCTCAGGATTTTTTTGACATCAATGACAAGGTCACATCAGCCTGCTCCATGCTCACCATTCGTCGCACGTTCATCGACCGTGTGATCATCATTGCTGCACTCTGTTGTCGAGCACTGCAGCATCTCTCATACGACTCAGCATCTCAGCACCACACAGATGTCCTGCTTCTGCAATTGCTGCTCAGTGCATCCCACTCTCCTGCAGCATCAGCCGGAATTTCGCAACTCATCCAGCACTCGCTGCATGTATCGAATGCTGCTTTCAGCAATGAACTGCGCGCCTGGTGAGTAGTCGAAGACTTCCACTGACACCCAGCCGGAGTATCCGCTGGACTGCAGCGCAGCAAGAATGGGATGATAGTCTGTTGAACCCATGCCTGGCCCCAGCAGGTTCGTGTCGTTGACATGAAAGTGTCGACACAGACCGCGCCAGCGTTCAATCAGATTCGGTATCGAATCCGTCTCACCGCCCAGCATCGCCTTCACGTCCTGATGCAGCATGACCGCAGGATGCCCCACGCGTTCAATCACCCGCACCGCATCAGCACAGGTGTTGATGAAGTCCGTCTCCTTCGGTGTCAGAGGCTCCAGACACAGCGTCACACCGGCCGCCGCAAATGCCGGCGCCGCTGCTGAGAAAACTTCCGCAGCATATTCCACCGCCTGCTCATGACTGACTCCGGGCAGCAGATTGCGCTGCTGTGGCGACCCGAATACCATCACCGTGCCACCCAGCTGCCCACACACATCCGCCAGAAACGACAGGTAGTCTGCCGTTGCCTGACGCACTGCAGCATCCGGGCTGGTCAGATAAAAGCCACTGGTTTTCGCCAGCAACCAGTGCAGACCGATGATCTCCAGACCATGCTCTGCTGCCTGCTGACGCATGCGGGAAAACACCCCCGACGAAACAGATCGCAGGTCAGCGGCGATCGAAAATGGAGCCACCTCAATTCCGCCATAGCCAGCCTCGGCAATCAGCCGACACTGCTCAGCCCACGAAACATTCTCATACAGTTCCTGGCATATCGCAAACTTCACCGTCACACCTCCACAACTGTACGACCGACTTCAGGCCGCGTCGCCAGATTCGTCAGGACCCCACCAGCTGCTGCAACCTGCATCAACCGCCCTCGCATTCTCCCGATTTGTCGCACCGTTGCAACAGCGTTTGACCAGCCGCGATTTCTGACCTAGTGGTTTCCGGTTGATACTATTTTCTGTCGCCGACGGTGTCACAATCGACACATTCGGATGGAGACTGAGAGCGTGTCCGCTTCCCACATTTCGCCCAACGGCACTTCCACTGAGTCATTCGAAGACCTGTTCGAACGGGTCAACATGATCCTGGGTGATGCTGCACCCACTCGACAGGAATCCTCGGATACCGACGCGTTCATTCCTCGCCAGCCCCTGACCCTGAAGGACGCAGGCGTCACCTACGCTGTTCTCGAACGCATCATCCTGCGATTCATGTTCAGCAATTCTGCCGTGACCGGACGCCGCATCGCCGCACAACTGCGGCTGCCATGGAAACTGACCGAACCTCTGCTGAAGCAGCTGCGACAGGAAAAACACATCGACCTGTCCGGCACAACCGCCGCCGGCGACTCAGAATTCATCCTGACCCCCACCGGCCGCGAACGCGCACGCCAGTACATACTCGAATCCAGCTACTTCGGAGCTGCCCCGGTACCGCTTGAAGACTACGCCACAGCCGTATCCCTGCAAAGCCCCTCCAGACTGCAGATTCGCATGCCGGACCTCCGCCGTGCATTTCGCAGCCTCGTACTCAGCGATCAGATCCTCGAAAGACTGGGCCCCGCCATCAAAGCCGGACGCGGACTGTTCCTGTACGGAAATTCCGGCAATGGCAAGACCAGCATCGCCGAACGCATCTCCGAAGCCTTCGGATCCACCATCTGGATTCCACGATCCGTCGCCGTCGAAGGTGACATCATCCGCATCTTTGACCCGCGCGTGCACACCGAAATCGACGACAGCACCGTCGGCAGCGGACTGCTCGATTCACAGGATATCGATCGTCGCTGGGTCCGTATCCGACGACCCACCATCGTTGCCGGTGGTGAACTGACCATGAACGAACTGGAACTGCAGCTCAATCCGACCTCGCGAGTCTGCGAGGCTCCCCTGCAGGTCAAAAGCAACTGCGGAACCCTTGTCATCGACGACTTCGGCCGGCAGCGAATGCCCATCGATGAACTCCTCAACCGCTGGATCATTCCACTGGAACGTCGCTACGACTTCCTCAATACGCCCTCCGGCAAGAAAGTCAGATTCCCCTTCGACCTGCTGATGGTGTTCTCGACCAACATCGAGCCACACGAACTGGTGGACGGAGCATTCCTGCGACGCATTCCCTACAAGATCGAAATCTCAGACCCCTCGGAAGCTGAATTCCGACAACTGTTCGAATCCGTCTCGCGGTCCATGAATGTCCCCATCGACGATGGCGCCATGGACTACCTGCTGGGACGACACTACCGCGAAGCCGGACGACCACTGCGCTGCTGCCACGCGCGGGACCTGCTGCTGCAGGTGCAGAACTACTGCCAGTTCCACGACACTCCCATCCGTGCCACCCGGGAAGCCATCGACGCAGCAGTCGTCAATTACTTCGCGATCACTGCACCAGCCAGAAACGGACGATTGAACGGCAACCGTCACTGATTGTTCGCAGGCATTCAGTCCCCAGCCCCTTTGCCCGCAGCCGCGTTCTGCCCCTTCGCAGCACTCTGCAGATCCAGACAAACCAGCCAGTTTTCACTCCGCAGGTACAGCCTGCCGTCCGAAACCACCGGCGCAACCCACGCCGGATTGCCAATCTCATCCAGAGAAAAACGACCGCGCTCAACGAAACGTTCCCGGTTCACATCCACCACCGCCAGCGTCCCACGCTCACCCAGAACGATAAAGCGGTCTCCCACACGAGTCAGCGAGCCACGACCAAAAAATGGATAGGGGATTTCCTTCCCCGTCTCGGAATCCACAACCTTCCCATTGGCCCTGTTCACCCGCAGATTCGTCAGATCGCCATCAAACCCGGATGTACTCCACTGCACAGCCCCGTCCTGCAGCCGCACACACCGCAGCTCACCCTCATTCTCGTGCCTTCCCGAAAACCCATACACAAAGCCGTCCACGTGGATCGGAGTCGACCAGTGCGCCAGCAGATTGCTGCGGTCCGACCACACCTCACTCACCGCACGACCGTCGCTGCCGACTTTCAGCAGGACTGATCCCACCTGATAGGCAGCAGACAGAAAGATCTGATCCCCCATAACAATCGGGCGGGCCGCATTCACTGACTCATGCACTCGTGAACGAAACCACCAGTGAAAATTCGTGGCTCCGGTTGCCGGATCAAGGGACACCAGTCCCTGACGCACAAGACACAGCAGATGGCGTCGCCCATGAATCTCGGCAATGATCGGGGACGAGTAGCTGACAACCATCTCCTCACCAGTCCACACATACCTGTTGCCCTCCGGAGTCTCAGTACCATCCCAGGTCTGCTTCCCCACGGCTTCCCACAGCACCCTGCCCGTTGCGGTATCAAATGCCACGACACCCGAATTCGGCTGACCTCCCACAAGGACAATCAGACGATCCCCGTCCAGCAGCGGTGAACACCCCATCCCAAAAAACCACTCCGGCAACTGAAAAGTCGCTCTCAAGTCGTTCTTCCAGACCAGGCTGCCGTCCTGCAAAGACACGCAGCACAGCATGCCTTCCGCTCCCAGCGTGAAACAGAATCGCTCCGTCAGCACCGGCGAACAGCGCGGACCGTTGTTATAGCCGTAGGGATCCTCGAACGCCGACTCATACGTGTACTGCCAGATTTCTTCCCCCGAACTGCGGCGTCGGCAGGAAATGATCTCCTGCTTCCCCTGGCGGTGATGCACAACCAGCCGATCTCCGAGCAGAGACGGAGCACTGTAACCGGTGCCAATCGCCTGCTTCCAGAGTACCGGTGGAGGCCCTGCGGTCCAGTCAGGCACAATCCCCGTTTCTCCGGATTCACCAGTGTGTCGGGGCCCCAGAAACCAGGGCCAGTCCTCGCCGCACACAGAGCCTGTGCCACAGCACAGAGCACCGGTCAGCAGACCCGTCAGAAGCAGCCCGCGCAGGGATGGCAGGAGGACGCTTCCACTCAATTGCACGCTCACAGCTGAGCTCCGTTTCTTGCACTATTCCTTCGTGATGCCGGTCAGTCGACCACGACGTGACAGGCAGTTGGTCTGTAAGAGTAGAATTTTCCTGCGGAAAAGTCACCCGTCGACTTGCGATTCACCAGCACAACCGTCAACTTCTCGCCGCCGCAGGGCTGCCACCTGCAGCACTGCTGTCGCTGGGAGACGATCATGGAGTGTTACGACCGCCCGGACCTGTGGGACTTTGCGTTTTCCGATGAGACCGATTTCGAGGCCGATTTCATCCAGCAGCTGGCAGCCCGATGGCTGGGGACAAACCGTCCGTCGGTGCTGGAAATTGGCTGCGGTGGTGGCCGTCAGACAGTCAACCTGACTCAGTTGGGACTGGCTGTCACCGCATTCGACCTGAACCCTCACTGCGTGCGGGAAACACAGCGTCAACTGAAACGACGGCGGCTGGCAGCCAGTGTTTTCACCGCTGATATGCGGGATTTTCAGACCACGGGAAACTTTGATCTGGCCCACTGCCTCGTCAACACCTTCCGACACCTGCCGGATGAACAATCAGCACGATGCCACCTGCTGTCCGTCGCGAGGGCACTCAGACCAGGCGGACTGTATCTGCTGGGATTTCATCTGCTGCCACCGGACACAGCGGAGGAAGACTGTGAGCGCTGGACGCTGCGTCGGGGAAGAAAGTCCGTTACAGTCACAGTCCGAGTGCTGCAATTCTGTCGTCGGACACGCCTCGAAACAGTGCGGTTCAGCCTGAAGGCCACCCTGCCCTCCGGAGTCATCCGACTGCGCAGCGATCATCAGTTGCGGATCTATCGAGCCGATCAGTTTCGCAGACTGCTGCAGACCGTACCGGAATTTGAACTGCTGAGTGTCCACGATTTCTGCTATGACGCGGAGAACTCGCTGCCACTCGACAATCAACTGGGCGATGCGGTCTTCGTGCTGCGACGGCGCAGCTGAGGCGGTTCTCGTTACTTTCCTGTACAACATCTTTTTCTGCCGGAATCCCCGGACTTGTGCCGAACGCTGGAGTCCTGACCATGAGTTCCTCGCTGACAGCCTCTGAAGCCTGCATCGAACTGGAGGGTGTCAGGGTCAACAATCTCCGGCATGTATCGCTGCGAATCCGCCATGAGTCGCTGACGGTCATCTGCGGTCTCAGCGGCTCCGGCAAGAGCAGCCTCGCATTCGACACTCTCTACGCTGAAGGGCAGCGAAGATATGTCGAGACATTTTCTCCGGCAGCGCGACAGTTTCTGGAACGGATTGAACGCCCGGCCGCCGATCGTATCACAGGGCTGCCGCCCGCCGTGGCCATTCATCAGTCAGCCCGAGGCGATGGACCGCGCAGCACCGTGGGCAGTCGCACTGAAATTCTCGATGCACTGCAGACTCTGTTTTCCCACTGCAGCACGCCGTACTGTCCTGCCTGTGGTATCCCGGTCTGCCGACATTCGCCCGCAACAGCCGCTGCAGCGCTGCTCAGGGATGCCCCCGGAGCACGGCTGCTGCTGGGATTTACGCTGGCAAAAGCGAGGGGCGGACCACCGGCCACCGCTGAATTCTGGTTGCAGCGAGGCATCACACGCTGCCTTGTGAATTCCCGGGTGACAGCGCTGGATCAGTGGCCGCAGGGCAGCCCACTGCCGTCCGAGACGATATTCATTACCGATCGCCTGAAAGCCGAACCGGGGCAGGCCTCCCGACTGGAGGATGCCGCTGCCACCGCAATGCAGCTGGCTGACACTCTGGTGGCGCTCAGCAGTGTGCTGCCTTCAGCGTCTGCGGTCAGCGTCACAGTGGACGACGGCCTGTGGCACAAACTGGTCTACCCGTTTCGACTTGAATGTGCCGACTGCGGCACGGAATTCAGTGACAACACCCCACAGAATTTCAGTTTCAATTCCCCGCTGGGGGCCTGTCCGGACTGTGGCGGTACCGGTTGTTCCGGTGATGATTCTGCACCGCAGGTGTGTGCGGGCTGCAGCGGAACACGGCTGGGAGCATTTCCCGCCGCTGCGCGGTGGTGCAACGCAACGCTTCCTGAAGTCTGTCGTCTGGAAGCCGGTGCTCTGCTGGCCTGGCTGCAGACTGCGCAGCAGGAACTTTCCGAGTCTGACCGCCACGCCGTTGCTCCCGCATTTCGCCATGCCCTGCGGCGACTGGATCTGCTGTGTCGCTGCGGTCTGGAGTACCTTGCACTGGAACGCAGCATGAAGTCACTGTCGGGTGGCGAAGCTCGACGCACTCTGCTGGTCGCCGCCCTGAGCGCCGGACTGACAGGCACGCTGTATGTGCTGGACGAACCGACACAGGGTCTGCACCCCGCCGATACGGCCCGCGTACTGACCGTCATTCGTGAACTGCAGCAGGCCGGCAACACCGTGGTTGTGGTCGAGCATGATCCAGCGGTGATCCTCGCGGCCGACGAGGTCATCGAAACCGGACCTGGTGCCGGCGACGATGGAGGTCGCATTGTCTTTCAGGGCTCACCCGAGTTGCTGCTGCAGCAGGACACCGCAACGGGGAAGCTGCTGGCAGGTCGCAGCACACAAGCCGGGCCGGGATCCGGCATACCGCGTCTGCGAGACCTGCGCACACCTCAGCACTGGTTGCAACTGACCGGTATTCACTGTCGCAATCTGGTCGGCACGGATGTGGAGTTTCCGCTGGGAGTGCTGTGCGGAATCTGCGGAGTCAGCGGCAGTGGCAAAAGCTCACTGATGACAGAGACTCTGTACCCGCACCTGCTGTCCCGCCTGCAGCCCGGGGTTCGTCAGCAGCCCGCATGTTCCACAGTTGTCGGCATCAGTGGAGCTGAACATCTGGAAAGTATACTGCTGATGGATCAGCAGCCGGTGCGACGCAGCAGTCGCAGCATCCCCGCCACTTGGCTGGGGATCTTCGATGAAATCCGGGCTCTCCTCGCTGACACACATGAAGCCCGCCGTCGCAACTTCACTCGCGGCATGTTCAGTTTCAATTCGTCGCGCGGTGGTCGCTGTCCGGCCTGCGAGGGTCGCGGGCAGATCACCGTACCCATGCAGTTTCTGGCCGATATCGAAACGGTCTGTGAAGCCTGCGGAGGTCGTCGTTTCCGGCCGGATGTGCTGGAGATTCGCTACCGGGGACGCAGCATCGACGAGATTCTGCAGATGTCGGCGGACGAAGCCTTTCGCTTCTTTCACGCCAATTATCGGATTCAGACAAAACTCAATGCGCTCCGACAGGCTGGCCTGTCCTACCTCCGTCTGGGACAGCCACTGACCGTGCTGTCGGGCGGTGAAGCACAGCGTCTCCGCATTGCTGCCATGCTGGCTGGTGTTCCGCAGGACCTCGCGGACTCATCCGGCGGGGAAACGACGGCCGCCCAGCTGACAAATTCGGGACGCACTCTGTTTCTGTTCGATGAACCATCCGGAGGACTGCACGGGAGTGACGTACGGAATCTTGTCGCGTGCCTCGACTTTCTGGTGCAGACCGGTCATTCGGTGATTATCATAGATCATGATCAGGAACTGCTGTCACAGACAGACTGGCTGATTGAACTGGGGCCCGGTCCCGGCACCAGGGGTGGTCGCGTGCTGCGCTCGGGCCCCCCGTCGGCAGAATGAAAGAAAGTCGAATCATGGCGGATGTCGCAGAAGCAATAGTCTGTTGCGACCAGTTGCTGCAGCAGCACGGTCTGTGGGAACAGGGCTGGCGTACCCGAATTGACCGGGCCAAAACGCGCGCGGGCTGCTGTCGCTACACTCGTCGCACCATCAGTCTCAGTGCACCGATCATTGAACTGAACTCATGGCAGGAGACACTGGACACAATTCGGCACGAAGTGGCACACGCGCTGGTGGGCCCCGGACATGCACATGACCACGTCTGGCAGGAAATGGCAGTCAGGCTCGGTGCAGTGCCAAAGGCATGCTGCACCAGCCGGACACCCGAGGCACGTTATCTGCTGTTCTGCAGGCGCTGCGGGGCCCTGATACGCAAATACCATCGCCTCCCACGAATCGATTTTTCCAACAGATATGCATCCTGCTGCGGGCGGGTCGCAACCGGCGAACTGCAGCTGTTCGAATCTTCGATGGTCAGACCGGGATCGTCGGACATGCGTCAGGATCAGCAATGAGCCTTCTGCCAAAAGATCTGTTCTGCGCAGACGAAGCACCGCAGGCCGATGCAGCCATCGTCTGCGGATCATCCGACGCCGAAGAACTGCAGCAACGAACCACAGCAGCCGTGCAACTGCTGCTGGCAGGTAAAACCAGCCTGCTGCTGCTGTGTGCCGGCAGCCGTGCGGGCTCCCCGTCCGGTGCCGACGAAGCCACACGCATGTTTGGTATTGCTGAAAAGGCGGGGGCCCGTGCGCAGCAGATGATCAGCGTATCTGCCACCGGAGAACTCTCGGAAATCGCACGCGAATGCGGCAGAATCCTGAAGCAGGACAGCCGCCTGAGCAGCATCCGCACCCTCTGGCTCGTCTCCTCCGCATGGCACATGCTGCGATTGCGGATTGTTATGAAACATCATCTGCCACGACAGTTCAGGCTGTTCTGTCACCCCACTGCAGCCGGAATCACAGCGGCGAACTGGATGAAACAACCACGTGGCCGAGCTCTGGCAGAAAACGAAATTCGATTGATCGAGAAACTGCTGAAAAACGGGTACTCGATCAAATAGGCTCAGCGCCGCGTCAGGGTCTGAACCGGCAGCATGGACAGGGCCGTGCGAGCTGCCTGCTGGATCGTAGGGTCCGCAGACTCGGCAGCCTTCGACAGCAGGCGATCAGCCAGTGCCTGCTCCTCAAATACCGCCAGCATCGTAATCGCGGCTTCGATCTGAGCCAGACCGACTGATGACTCTGCCAGCTCGCGGTACACAGCCTTTTCCGCCGCACTCCCACCGCGCATCTGTCGCAGGTCCCGCCAGAAGAGTGCCTGCTGCTCAGGCGACATCTGAGCATAGAACGAACGCAGGAAGGCCAGTGGCAGACCGCCCACCGATGCTGTGGAACCGGGCATTTGAGTGCCGATCACACCTGCCGAAGTGACGACATGCTGCGTGGCAGCAGAGGGTTGCGACATCGGAATCGCCGGAGCAGATTCTCCGCGCGGTGACAACGAAGTCGTGTGTGCCACCCCGGCTGCAGGTGACATCGCAGGCAGCCCCGACTCCGCAGGCCCTGATGACAGTGCTCTGTTGCTGTTCTGCTGCTGCTCCTGCTGCTGCATGCCAGTCACAGGCTGCATTCCGTCCAACGCAGTTGTCGATTGCGCGAAATTTGAGGCCGGGTACTGAGGTGGCCCCGGAGGATACTGTGGCGCACTGCCGTACGGCTGCGATTGTGGAGCTGTTGCCACTGGCTGGTACTGAGCATCCATCGGATACTGCGGCCCCTGCAGATTCTGCGGAACTGCGGTATACTGCGGAGGTGCGGCATACTGCGGGGCAGTCGGTGCCTGGAACCCCGCCGCATTGATCGGCTGACCATTTGCGTAGATTTGCGGAAGTGCAGGCGCCGGTCCGGGCTGCATATACCCAGGTGCCAATTCGCCGGCGGGGCGGTAGGCAATCTGCTGCACAGGCTGAGCATATGATCCAGGCGGCACCTGCTGCCCCATCGGCGACAACGGCATCTGCGGCATCTGGGTAAACACAGGCACTGGCTGCGGATTGAACTGTGCCGCTGCCGGTGCCGGCATTGCAGGCATCACCAGCGGCATCTGGAAGAATTGTCCCGAGGCATCGCGGACCAGCACCATCTGAGTTCCGGGGACTGCGGCTCCTGCCTGAGCAATCGCGGGGACTGCCTGCGGAGCTACTGTTGGCAGGTTCGTGACCGGAGTTTTCACGGCATCTGCCGTCTGTGCCGCCTCTTCGACCTCTGGTTCCTGCACCGCAGTGGCGTTTTCCGCACCTCCCCTGCGTTTGCTGGCTGCCAGTCGGCGAGGCCCATGCTCCACTGACTCGGTCACCGGCGGCAGGCTGCGTTCCGCCTCCGCCTCCGTCGCCGCCTCCGTCGCCGCTTCCGACCGCCGCGCCCGCGCGCTGCTACCCAGCATCGGTTCAATCAAACCGCCACTGCGGCGCCGCTCGTCCAGACTTCTGATCCCCTGCACCGGACTGCTGGCTGGACTCGATTCAACGAATTCGCCGAGATCTTCGAGGCCATCAGACACATCCGCGGAGAACCTGGCGCTCGCTGCGGATTCGTCAGCGCGGAGTGATGTATGACTCAGTTGAACCTTTGAAGAATTATTTGAATGACCGACTGTGGTCTGCTCACGACGCTGAACGCTCTCGATCGGAGGCAGCGCAACTCCCGCGTTTTCATCCGCGGATGCGCGAAAACTATCCACCACCGCATGGCCCGAGGCACTCAGTGGCACTGTATTTTCAACCGCAGCAGCGGCGGCCGGTATCGTCTGAGTCCCGGACTTCACAGGCTGCTCAATTTTCTGCGAATACAGGGACTCAAAATTCACCGTCTCGGGCCTTGACGCGGGGGCCCCGGAAGGGGCCTGGCTTTCCGTCGCAGTTCCGATCCTGCCAGCCGGATTTTCCGCTGCCGGAAGTCCCTGTGCCACGTTGTGCTCGGCGGCCAGCAGTTCGCCCAGTTGCACAAGCGCCTCCGCAGCCTTCTGGCTGGTGGGATCGGAGTCAATGGCCCGCGTGAAGTATTCACGTGCCTGCAACAGGTCGCCCTTCTGCACCAGTGCGAACCCGACAGTCGAAGCGGCATCAGACTCACTCATCGATTGCCGCAGTGTCGTCATTGCCGTCGAGATTTCTCCGATGTCAATGAGAGCTATGCCGAGGTTCGTCTGAGTCCGCGGATGGGACGGATTGATCTGCTGTGCTCTGCGGTAAACCTCAACGGCTTCCTGGGTTTTCCCCTGCAGGTACTGCGAGTAACCCAGATCGCAGAGCACCTCCACATTGGTTGGCGAAAGCTCGTGCGCCCGGCTCAGATAGCTGATGGCAGCCTGCTCGTCCCCGGATTTCTGACACAGCACGCCGAGCCGATGGTGCAGATCCACCTTGTCCGGATGTCGCTTCAGCAATTCTTCGTAGCTTTTACGAGCACGCAGCAGTTCCCCGCTCTGCTCCGCCATACGTGCTGCCAGCAGTTGTTCGCTGTACCGATCACGTCCCATCTTCGGCAGCCTGTCCGTCAGACTCTGACTGACAGCACAGCCGGAGAGAACCATCGGCAGCAGGGCCTTCAGAACCCTGCGATGCGACCGACTAAGCATATCTGAACCCTCAGAAGGCTGATAACACTCTGCACTCAACACACCAGAATCAGACGACTTCAGCGGAAGCCGCCTCCACCACCCGCACCGCCTGCCCCGGAGGCTCCCCAACCACCGCCGGATCCGCCGCCCTGTACGGCACCGCCAAAGGCCCGCTCAGCTTCCACCGAAGTCAACCCCGCGGACAACGCTGGTGATGTCAGCACCCTCTGAGACGCCGCTGGGACTCCCATCATGGTCAGAGCCGCCACAACGACGTTCCGCCGCTGCGTATCCAGCTCAGCACAGGGCGGACAGTTTTCCACCATGGCGGCAATTTCCTCAGACGAGTTCTCCACAAGAATCGGGAATGGCACCAGCGCGGCCCGGGCACCGATCTGTCGCAGATGGGCCTCACCGGCCGGATTCAGTCTCGCTGTCCCCGCCACAAACTCATGCTCGTAGATCACAAAGTCCGTGGCCTCACCCTGAGCTTCCTGCAGATCCAGCATGGGACGAACACTGGTACCAAGGGCTGCCGGAGGCTCCGGAAGTGGAGCTGGCACCGTGATCTTGTCCCGCATACACCCAGGTATCGACAGCACGCATCCCGCCAGAACCATCCGCAATGAAATTGATGTATTCACTGTTTTCTCCCATGTCCGGAATCGCAGGAACGATCACTGTGAGAAGCCAACCTTGCCCGTGGAAAAGTAGCGGGCACTGTTCTCATAGCTGTTGAAGTAGAGGTTCGGGTGCAGCAGCTGATCGCGATAGTTCGGCCAGACCGTGGCCCGATGGTAGTGGCCGGGACGACCCTCAATTCGATTACGCAGAAAGAAGTCCACCTCTGTCGGCTCAGTCACATTCACTCCCGGAAGCAACTGTGGCACCTCGCTGGCATCCACGCCATGCACAATCTCCGGACTCACAATCACCAGCAGCTCCACCTCGTCTGAACTGGCAGAATTCGACGCCCCGAGAGCCCCCAGGATCGGAATATTTCCGAGCCCGGGCAGCCGACTGGTGCCACCGTTCTGCTGCGACTGTGTCAGGCCGGCAATCGCCAGAACCTGCCCCTCTCGCAACTCCACCGTCGTGCTCGCAGAACGCGTGTCCATCCCGAAGATCCCGTTCACAGTCGTGGCGGAATTCAGAGTGCTGAACTGAGGATTCACCTGCAGACGAATCCGGTCCTTGTCGAGTACAGTGGGCGTGAATGTCAGCAAAGTGCCGTAGCCCTTGAAGGATGTTGATGCCGCCTGCACCCCGTCAACACCAACCACAGTTGGGACAGCAAACTCGCCGCCCGACATGAATGTCGCCGACCGACCACTGATCGTGACCAGCGTTGGCTCCGCCAGAATCTTTGCCACCTTGTGCTGCTCAAGGGCCTCCAGAGACAGCTTGAAACTGTTCTCAGAAAATGTGCCACTGATCACAGCATTTCCTGCAGCTCCACCCGTCCCGAAAATGAAATCACTGACTTCCGCATCCAGACTGGCACCAAATTTTCTCACCGCAGATCGCTTCAGTTCAGCAATCCGCACCTTCAACATGACCTGATGCTCACCCGGCACCCGAATCAGATTGATGATGGTCATGGAATTGGCCACCGAATCCAGATTGATCTCCTCCATATTCGCAAGAGCAGCATCCGACGTCCCTGTTCCAAACGCACCGCTGGTTGCCTGCCCCTGCGACTGACCACCGCGACGCAGGAATGACATGATCTGAGATGCCTCTTCAGCATCCTTCGCCTGCCCCTTGACGATGATCTTATCCGCCACCGGGATCAGCCGAATGAAACTGTTCGGGAACAGACGCGATACCTGCTGCTCCAGCTTTTTGATTTCCGTGTCTCGCACTGACAAATCGCGAGCCTGCGGGGTCACATGCACAACAAAACTGAACAACTCTTCCGCATTCTCATCGCCCAGCCACACAGATACCGTCGTTCTGCCGGGTGCCTTCCCGATCAACTCCAGCTCACGTGTTGTGAACGGAGTCGTCTCGATAATATTGGGATCCGCTATGGAAGCTCGCGAGACATTCTGTTTGAACAACACAACCTTGGAATGCCCCTGCTCAAGACGCAGCTCCGCAGTCGGCTCACTGATGTGCGAAATCGCACGATTGATACCCTCAACCGCTGCCGGATCAACAGCCGCTTCCTGCCCCTGAACCGCCGCACCCAACGCTATCGGCAGCACAGCCACCATCGCTCGCAGAAGTCGCCTCATCGCTGTCACATCCTTGGCAAAGCTTTACCATGGCCGGTCAAGCCAGCCACGATCGAGGGTCACCGCGGATCAGCCTTGACACCGCAGCACATACCCATCCACTCCTACAATCGGCATTTTCCTCCATCCACTCGACGGGATTCCAATCCACTTCAATGTTTCTGAGGGATTTTCCCCCTTGGTTGTTTCTTTTTCGGCAGATGCCTGCCGTCAAAGGAGTTTTCGATACAACCGATTCACGGATGCAGAGACACGAAAAGACTAGGCGAACTCAGCAGGTCCGCAGAGCAGAACCGCGGAAACACACCACCCAGCCATCGCAAACCCCGCAAGCCCCCTGAAGTACAACAGATCCTTCCCTGCAATCGCGGGAAAATCACAACTCTGCAACCTGCACTTAACGCGTCTTCCAGCCTGCCACGGGACACGGAAAGTACGCACCCTGCCGTGTGAAAGCGAGCCGTGGCGAAAGCAGATCTGAACTCGTACCTGCAGGGATAGTTCCCTTCAGCATCGCGGACACCCCTCGCCCCGATTGTGCTGATCGCTCGGGTTCTGGCGGTTAATCGCAATTGAGGCAGCATGCCTACGGCAGCGATTTCAACGGGAGGCGGGACGGAACTTCTCGTTTTTCCCATCCCTGCGCTGGCCACTTCTACCTGTCAGACACGCGTCCTGACGATCCAGAACACACCCGCATGGAAGCTTTGGGAGCAGAAGCACTTCAGCAGCGGCCAACCAACCCCGACCTGTCCGCAGAAACGGATTTCTCATGAAACTGCAACTCTGCAGCCTGCTGGCTGCTGCCGCCGTGGCATCCTCTCCGGCAGTCCTGATCAGCCAGGAATCGCCCGCAGTTCCTCCGGTGCCGACGGCAGAAGTGCCCCCCGAACTTCCGCCTGAAGTGCCGGGCCTGCCCATGGAACAACCTGAGGGAGAACCCATCTATGTCCCTTCGGAACCGCTGACTGCCGGTCCCTCGTGCCCGCCGGGGATGCCTGCACCCGCCATCTTCCCTCCGGTGCCCATGTATCTTTCACAGTATGCTCCGCAGCAACCGCTGTGCAACGGGATGATGCCCCTCGCTCCGTCGTCACCCATGTGCTGCATGACGCCGATCTCTCCCATGACCCCCTATTGCCCGCCTCCCGCTGCACCCGCCAGCACATGGTGCCCGCCTGGTCAGGCAGTTGCTCCGCTGGATCTGATCTACACTCCTGGAATTGTCGGATACCCCTTCCACCGGGCCCCGATTTACACCAATAGTCCTGCCACTCGGTTCCACGTGCATCCTCTCAGAAAAGATGCCCTCCTCCACGTCAGTCCCGGCAATATGTTCCCCACGGCCCCGATCTCGCCCGTCGCCAAAGGGAACTACTACTTCCGGCCCTACAATTACCGACAGATCTATTTCGATCAGATTTACGCGGCAGCAGCCTCAGGAAATCCGGAAGCACCATATTCAGCCCCGCTGCTGCCGAACCTTGCAACTCGGCTTGACACCTACAAGCAGTCGCTTGATCGTGCTCTGCTGCCGGCCCTGGCCCCGCAGCGGACTCCTGCAGCCGCTCCGACAATGCATCCGACGCGCTGAACGAAGAATTCCCACCCCCGGTGCAGGGACGGCCCATCACAAGGCCGTCCCTGCTCGTTTTCCAGGTGATCGCCCAATGAGCCCCGCACTTGCCAGCCTGCACGATCCCGCCGAGATCCTGAAGGAATTGATCGCAATCCCCAGTGTGAACCCGATGGGGCGTGAACTGTCCGGAGCAGAATACTACGAAGGTCGGATGACGCGCTGGCTGTCGGACTTTCTGCAGGCACACCGCCTCCCGGTGGAAGTTCAGGAAGTGGTTCCCGGACGCTGCAACGTCCTCACTCGCCTCGACAGCCCCGGCGCCACCCGCACGGTCCTCTTCGACGTGCATCAGGACACCGTTCCCGTTGACGGCATGACAATCGCCCCCTTTACGCCCACGGAAGCGGGTGGGCGGATCAGCGGACGCGGCGCCTGCGACGTCAAAGGCGGAATGGCCTCAATGCTGGCGACCCTCCTGCGACTGCGACGGCAGCCTGCTCCCGGTCGACCAAACCTCGTCCTGTCCCTCACCTGCGATGAAGAATCAACAAGTCTGGGCATCAATCATCTCACCGCAGGCTGGCAATCCGACGGACCACGATACAGTCTGCTGCCTGTCGCTCCCGATGTCGCCGTAATTGCCGAGCCCACCCTGCTGGACATCGTCGTCGCCCACCGCGGGGCCGTACGCTGGAGAATCCGTACCGCCGGGCGAGCCTGTCACAGTTCCAGACCCACCGACGGTGTCAACGCGATCTATCGCATGGCACGAGTCCTGCTGGCGATGGAAGAATTCGCGGCGTGGCTGCCATCGTCACGGCCGGCACACCCCCTCTGCGGTCCCGCCACACTCAGCGTTGGACTGATCTCCGGCGGCAGCAGCGTGAATGTTGTCCCGGACGGCTGCGGAATCGATATTGATCGACGCCTGCTTCCCGGTGAAGACCCGCTTGCTGCACGGCAGGAGATCATCGACTGGCTGGCACCACGATTCGACTTCGAACTGTTCCACGATCAACCGTGGTGCAACAGCCCGGGACTGAATGACAACAACAATCAGTCACTGGCCCGCGAACTGCTGCAGCACGTCGAAGCAGCCACCGGTCCCCATCGCTGCATCGGAGTGCCCTTTGGAACACATGCGTCACGAGTCGCTGCGGCAGGAGTCCCGGCGGTGGTATTCGGCCCCGGCGATATCGCACAGGCACACACGAAGGACGAATGGATCGAAGTCGCTCAGTTGCATCAGGCCACAGAGATCCTTTGCCGTCTGATCAACGGCTCTGCTAATCCAGCGTGACAAACTCACTCAATCCCAGCAAAGCCTGCAGGTATTCGGCCCACGCCATCCGCTCTGCCTCACCAGTACCTCCGGCAGCAGCCGTCTGACCCGCCGTAAACTCCAGCGCAGCACGCAACTCCTCCGCATCAGGTTCCCGTCCAAACAGCAGCAGATAGGCCTGCTGCACTCGCTGCTCGCCGGACAGTGACCACAGCCGATCCCGCACCTGCGCAGCCCGCGTTTCCACCCACTCAGAATTCAGAAAATACAATTGCTGCAACGGAGTCGTCGTAGGCTCGCGTCGCGGGCTGTGCGAACTGGCCTCAGGAAAATCATGCATTCGCAGCACCGGATGCAGCTCCTCACGAGCCACCACCAGATACAGCGATCTGCGATACGCCTGCGGATCATCAGGAGACTGCCCCGGACCTCCGAATTTCAGATCCAGCACACCGGAAGCAGACAGGGCCGCATCACGCCACATCTCAAAGTCGAGGCGTCGACGACAGGCACGCCATAACTGCCGATTCTCCGGATCCACCGTATCCCCGGTCGATTGCCAGGCTGATCCCTGTCGCCATGTGGCAGACAACAGAATTTCTCGCTGCAGCCACTTCAGATCCCAGCCCCGCGAGACCAGCTCAAAGGCCAGGTATTCCAGCAGCTCAGGGTGCGTCGGACGATCTCCCTGCACTCCGAAATCACTGGTCGTCCGCACCAGACCCGCACCAAAGTACGCATCCCAGATTCGATTCACGATGACCCGCGCCAGCAACGGAGCCGCCTCAGAAGTCAGCGCCTCCGCCAACTGCAGACGACCGCTGCCACTGCTCAGTGGTCGCCCTGCCTCGGGACTGAGCACCGTCAGAAATCGCCGCGGCACCACAGCTCCCGGATTCCCCGGATTGCCACGCCGAAATACCGGCAGATCCCTCGCTTCACCCTCACGATACTGCAACTGAGTCATCTCGTCACCCTGCGGCAGTACATACACCGCGGCATCACGCAGCACATGCGCAAAAGGGGCGTCCACCTGAGGCTCAGCAGAACGCAGTTGAGCAATCTCCGCGGATACCATCGCCGCTGCCGGATCCTGCTTTTCAGTCAGCGCCTTCAACCGGCTCTCCAGCTCACGCAGTCGCACCCGCGCAGCCTTCACCCGCTCTGCATCAGCCCGCGGCAGCAACGGACGCTCGTCCAGCTGAGTACTGGCAAAGACTCCCGCCAGACCATAATAGTCCTCGGTGGAAATCGCATCGAACTTGTGGTCATGACAACGCGCACACGAGACCGTCAGCCCCAGAAACGTTCGCGACACACAGTCCACTCGCTCATCCCATTCGTCCGCCACGATCTGCTCAATGACCGAAGGTGCCAGCCGCAGCTCTTTCCAGTACGTTGGACTCAGTCCCAGCAGTCCCGTCGCCGCCAGATCCTCAACAGCCGCATCCGGCTGCAGATCGGCCGCCAGTTGCAGTCGCACAAACTGATCGTAAGGCAGATTGCGATTGAAAGCCTGCACCACCCAGTCCCGGTACAGCCAGCCACGGTCCGTGGGATTCTGCCAGTCCGGAGTAAAATCCGTGTAACGCACCAGATCCAGCCAGAATCGCGCCCAACGCTCACCATAATGCGGCGAATTCAGCAGCCGATCCACCGTACGCGGCCACCAGTCGGCCACCGTGTCAGCCAGCATTGCTGACTGCTCCTCCAGTGTCGGTGGCAATCCCGTCACCAGAAAACTGGCCCGCCGCAACAGCACCCGCCGATCTGCCGGCTCCGTCGGCTGCAGCCCGTGCTGCTGCAATCCCTGCCAGACAAAGGCGTCAATCGCACCCGCAGACCACGCTGACCCGGCCGGCGAAAGTGTCGGCAACGCGGGCAGCGCCAATGGACGGAATGACCAGAATCGACGGGCTGCCGAAAAGTCAATCGCCGTCGCTGCCGGACGCGGCTTCGCCGTGTACTGCGGTAACACAGCACCGCCACTCACCCACTGCTGCAGTTTCGCGATCTCGGCCGCTGGCAGCCGACCCGATGGAGGCATCTGCAGATCCGGGTCTGCATACTCCACAGCCTGCAACAACAGACCCTTAGCCCCAGCCGCGTCAGGCCCCGCAAACAGACCCCCACGACTGCCACCGGCCGCGATGCCCTCCACCGTTTCCAGGTCCAGATCGCCATTCTCAGACGCCACCGCCTGCGCATGACACTCCACGCACCGCTGCTGCAGCAGCGGACGAATCTCCCGCTCGAAATACTCAGCCGATTCCACTCCACCAACCCGCGGCTGCCCCACTTCTGCCTGCCACGGCATTGCAGTCAGCCTGCAGCAGCAAAACACAGCGAACAGTCCGCTCAGATACCGCACCGCAGCAACCGTTGCCCGGTACTTCGACCGAACACGCCTGCATCCAGACCTTTGATCGCCGAACCGCTGCATCGCCCGCCTCCCCAGCCACGCTGCTGCTGACAGCATCCGGCAAATCAGGTCACACGCACCCAGTCAAAAAATCCCAGGTCCTCCAGACCCTTCCGCAATGCCACGGACGCTTCAGCCGTCAATCGCACATTCGGCAATCGCGGTGCTCCCACCGGCGCCCCGAGCCAGCCCATCACCATCCGCGCTGCACCCATGTAGCCAAATGACGCCAGCAGCCGGATCAACTGCACCGACCGGTACTGCTCCTCCCGCGCTGCCTCCAGAGCTCCTCGCTGCAATGCCGCCAGCAGCCGCAGATAAATCGGAGCCGCAAAGTTGTAGCTGCTGCCCACCGCACCCGTCGCTCCCAGACACGCCGCCGCCAGCAGCATCTCATCCACACCAAACGCGATGTCGTAACGCCCCCCGTCCAGACGCTGACAGATCTGAAAACTCATCAGATCCTGATTCGTGAACTTCAAACCCCGAAAATTCGGAATCCGCTCTCCGGCACGCTGCAGCAGGTCCGGCATCGACAGATTCACACCCGTCATCACCGGAATGTCATAGAAGTAAAAGGGCGTCTGGGGCGCCGCCGCCGCAACCTGCTCGCACCAGTCACACAACTCAACCACCGATCGCGGACGAAAGTACGACGGAGCCTGAGTTGCAATCGCCACCGCCCCGATTTTTTCCGCATGCGATGCCAGCTCGCGACTGTCACGCAGACAGTTTGAACCCACATGCACAACAGGCATGACCGAACCGCCCCGCAGAACCTGCAGCCACCGCTCTGACAACTGCTGCCGCTCACCCACACTCAGCGAATGACTCTCTCCGGTGCTGCCGCAGATGAAAACACCCGCAACGCCCTGGGCAACCATCAGCTCAGCCTGTCCCTCCACCGCCGCTAACTGCAGTTCGCCACTGTCATCGAACGGTGAATGCACGGCCGCAATCAATCCCGCCAGTCGCATCGCTGTACTCCCTGACAAACTGCCGAATTACCGAATTACCGATTATCGCATCAGCTCAGAAATTTCCGCCGGAGTAAACCGGTTCTGCAGACGAGCTCCCAGCTGACTGACCACCCGGGCCGCTGCATGCGACGCCAGATGACCGGCCTGCTTCCAGCTCATCCCGTTGGTGATGCCAAACAGCAGTGCCCCGGCGTACATGTCACCCGCCCCGGTCGTGTCGATCGCCTGCGTCGGTACTCCCTCAATCGGTATCGGCCGCCCCTCGTGCATCAGCAGAGAACCATTCGGGCCCAGCGTCATTGCCACGTTCTCGCAACTGCGATGCAGCTCTGCCGCACATTCCACCGAGTCCGTTTTTCCGGTCAGCGCCTGCGCCTCAAGTTCGTTGCAGAAAAACAGATCCACCGGTCCTCGCACCAGCGACCAGATCTCGTCCTTCAGCAGATCACACAGAAATGGATCAGAGGCCGTAAACGCGACCCTGCAGCCGGCATTTTTCGCGATCTCAATCGCACGGTAAACCGCCGCCTTCTGCACCGGGTTCAGCAGCAGATAGCCCTCCACATACACATACTTCGCCTGCCGCAGGTCGTCCTCGTTCAGATCGTCCGCACAGAATGTCGCCGACACTCCAAGATTGGTCAGCATTGTTCGCTGAGCATCCTCGGTGATCAGAATCGCCGATGTCCCGGTCTGGCCAACGGACGCCGGAGGCACTTCCATCCGCACACCAAGGCGACGCATATCATCCACAAAAAACCGGCCCAGCTCGTCTGCTGCCACACGCCCGGCAAACGCCGCCCGACCACCGAAATCCGCCACCGCCACAATCGTATTGGCCGCAGAACCACCAGCACAGCGATGCAGCGCAATCCCCGACAGCCGATCCAGCACCGCAGACTGCTGAGCATCATCCACCAGCGTCATGATGCCCTTGTCAAAACCAGTCTGCTGCAGCCAGTTGTCACTGATCCGCGCCTGTATGTCCACCAGCGCGTTACCCAGTCCAAATACGTCGTATTGCATGCCGGCTTTCAGCCTTCCAGAGAATCTCTGTTCCAGGGACCTGCAGTGCCCACGAGGTTCGCCGACGATCCCAACACCGGCGCAATGCCCGCGATGCTACAGAAAAAATCTGCCGCGGTCGAACGTTCGGACCGCGGTTCAATGCCCCTCGTTGATCCGGGAATACAGGGTCGGAAGAACCCGCAGCACCCCTAATGTCGCACAACACGGCTCAGCACCGAGGCTCCCACGAATCCCAGAATCAGATTCGGAACCCACATCGCCCACAACGGATTCAGTGACGCATTCTTCGACAGATTCAGCATCAGAAACATCACCGGATAATAAATCAGCAGGATCGGCAGGAAACACATCACAAACGTGGTGATGAACTGCCGCCTCGCCTGCAGCATCGCAAAGGGCCCCCCCACAAATACAAAAAACAGACAACTGGCAGCCATCGAAAATCGACTGTGCAGCTCCGTCCGAAATCGCAGCTCCTGATTGCGAGCCCTCCGCTGCTCAGCCTGCAGCACCCCCAGCTGCTCACCCGTCAGATTCGAAAAATCTCCCGTCATCAGCAGCATGGCGGCCTCCTGAGCCGCCTCCATCTTTTTCCGCTGCTGCGTCACCTGCATCTCCTGCACACCACGCGTTAAAGCCTCCAGCGTCATGTGCCGCGACTTCACCCGCGCCAGTGACTCCGGCAGCGGAAAGGTCAACTCCGTCCGGTCCAGCTCCGCCAGAGTATCCCCGCCAGCCCGAGTGCCCCTCGCGTTCTTCAGCAGAATCCGAATCACCTTGGCTTCCAGATCAAAACGCATCGAAGCCTCAGCCGCTCGCACACTCACCTGCTCGTGATTCTTCGTCCGATACTGAAACGTAGCATCCTTCAGCACGCGATTCTGCACGTCATGAACAGTGATCGAAAATCCCCGCGAGGCATCACTGACATGCCGATCATGGGCCAGACTGTCCAGAAAAATGTCTTCCATTGCCTGAGTCACGATGAGCTCGATATTCGACACCGCCCACGGAATCACATAGCTCGTCAGACTGAACGACACAGCAGTCAGCACAGTCCCCAGCAGAAAAGCCGGCCACAGCAACTGCGTGGCACTGATCCCCGCTGCCTTCGCAGCCACCACCTCCAGATCCCCCGAAATCCGGCCGTACACAATACAGACCGTCAGCAGCAACGTCGCCGGAATCGTAAACGGCAGCATGCTGGGCACAACAAAAGGCAGAATCTGCAGTATCTGAGCCAGCCGCAGTCCACGCTCCGTCGCCTCCTGAAACAAGCCGAGGAACACCAGCATCACCGTCAGCACGGCCACCAGCAGCAGAAACACCCGCAGCAGCTCGCCCATGATGTATCGCTGCAGCAGTCTCATGTCGCCTTCCTGCGTTCCAACCTGCCCCCGGATTCAACCCTCCCTGCGAACCACACAGTGTAAATTGCCGCCGAAAACCCCACAACCCCGGAATGCGTGGTCAGCCCCGCATCCCTCGCTCCCACCAGCAACCGGGAATTCAGAAAAAAAAACGGCCGCGGGAACCGTTTGCAGGACCCGCGACCGCCTCGACTCAACAGGGACACCGACCTCAGCCGGGAACCCCTACAACTTGTCAGCCATCGACTTCGCCTTCGCCTTGATCCGGCCAGGATCCGCGAGACCCTCCAGTTCCGAAAGCTCCTTCAGCAACGCCTCAGCCTTCGCTGCATCCGTCGCCTTCAAAGACTCCAGTGACTCCCGAATGGAACTGGCCGCACTGCCCAGTTCTCCCGATGCCGCAACATCCGACAACTGGGACTTGGCCGCCGGTGGAGCAGGTGGAGTCACCTGCTCAGACGGAAGTGATGAGGAGCAGCCGGAAACGCCAATCAGAAACAGCAGCATTGCTGCCGAAATACCCAGACGCAACATCAGTAATCTCCAGTGACTTCACCACCATTGATGGAACCCACGTTCTGCCAGACATTCAGGTCCACATTCTCAGAAACAAACCTGACCGAACCATCCGCAAGGCAGATCTGCACCCCGCCCGTATGGCGACTGCGGGCAGGAAAGAAACCCTGGGAGTCCATCCAGCCGCAACCGGTACAGGTCTGGCAGGTGGGGTAACGCCAGTTGGGAACCGCAACCGTGTTGAACAGCGTCTGAGCAGGCATTCCAATGGCCCAGTCACGACCGCCATGGCTGTGATGATTGGCAATACCGGCCTGACAGGCCAAACCGTATGCATCCACCTCGGCCTGAGTCGGACGCTGCGCGTTCCCACTGAAAGCGATGCCTCGCACAACATCCCCCGCCCGATACGCCGCACCGTTGTTGTCACCAATCAACTGCTCGCCAAGCGCCACCGAGTTCGATGTGCCGTCATTGATGTCACGCATCCTCGTCACAACATCAAACCGAAACACCCCATTGCGAAATGCCTGATTCACGTACTGACCAAGATTCGTGCCCATGCTGCCCGGGTAGCTGTTGTTCCCGGTCTCCGCTGTGCTCATTGGAGTATCCGATGGACACAGAAATGCCGGCAAACGCTGCCGACGCCCCACGGTACTCTGGGGCGCGTCGAAGTAACTGTTGAAGTCCAGAGATGTATACAGTGCGGTCTGCTCGATATACGGCAACAGCATCGCGTGCAGACTGAAACCACGCCAACCCGTCAGAACATTGTTTGCCGGAATCGCAGACTGCGTGCGAATGTGTGCCGGAGGAAAACAATTGAAGGTGTCGTGGTAGTTGTGCAAAGCAATACCCAGCTGCTTCAGATTGTTCTTGCACTGCGTTCGACGGGCAGCTTCGCGCGCCTGCTGCACCGCAGGCAGCAGCAACGCCACCAGAATGGCAATGATCGCTATCACCACCAACAACTCAATCAACGTGAATCCCCGTGACTTCATCCTAGTGTACATATGCACCTCGTGGGTTAAAAAATGACCGTCAGGCGGACTAACCAACACCGTATCTGAGCAATCCGTGTCGGCATGTTAGACGATATTTCACTTTTTTTTCCCAAAACGTATTCTGGCCTTCCTCAACAGTTCATATTGCCATAAACGGGAATCGCCGGTATTCCTCCGAGCCTACCCGCTGCCTCACACACCCGCTCACGTTCTCCAAAGCCCGGACTATGGGTCCCTCTCAACAAAAAAAAGCGGACCGGAAAAAACCGGCCCCGGCACGCTCCCCGCCACACCCGGCCCGCGTTATTCGTCGCAGGCCGGCAATGCTGCTGATCCTCGCCACCATCCTGATACTGGTGGTTGCCGGGATCCCCGCGCTGCTCCTGAATCAGCAGGTGGCCACCAGCCTTGCCACGCGACGGTACGAAAATGCTGAACAATGGCTCACATGGTGCCGTCGCCTCAGGATCGGTAATGCCGAAACCACATTTCTCAAAGCCCGACTGGCGCGAAAGCTGCTGCAACTGCGCGAAGTGCCCCCACTGCTGCAACAGGCCCTGCAACAGGGATTTGATCGTCGCACGGTGCAGCGTGAGTACATCCTGCTGGAAGCACAGGCCGGTCGTCTGCCCTCAGTGATCAATGAGCTCAACACGATGCTCACACAGGAAACTCACGACGGCGCGGAAATCTGCGAAGCCTACGTCAACGGCGCCGCCATGATGGGTTCGGTCGAGCTTGCCGAGACCATCATTTCCAACTGGAAGCAGGCCTACCCGCATGATCCACAGCCGTTTTATGCAAGGGCTCGGATTCTGGAGTATCAGCAGCGAACGCCGGAGGCCCTGGAAGAACTGAACACAGCCATACTCAAGGATCCGCAGCACTGGCCCTCACTGTACGCTCGCAGTCGAATGGCCTCCGGACAGGGACGGCTCCGGGAAGCCCTCGCAGATGCGCTGGCAGCAGCCACCGGGATGCAGTGGAACTCCGCCCCGCTGCTGCAGCAGGCCCGTTGCCTGCTGGATCTGGCAGAACCTCTGCAGGCCCGGCAGGTGCTGGAAAAAATCCAGAGTCGGCCGCCGCAGGACCTGCAGCACAGCTTCAATCTCGTATGCGAGCCTGAGCGAGGGTTGCCGCTGGAAGCTGAGCTGGGCCGTGCCGAAGCCGCGCTCGGTCACACTCAGCAGGCAGTGGACTGGTTCAATAAGGTGCTTGACCGCGACCCTCGGAATCCCGCCATTCGCTACGAACGGGCCATCTGCCTGCAGGAACTTGGCCAGACGCAGGTGGCAGATGCCGAACTGGAGTCCGTCCGGCAGTCCCGCGAACGCCTGAGTGAGATTGACAGGCTGGCGGATGTCATTCGCGAACAGCCTGAACTGCCACACGTGGCCGAACGCTGTCGGATTGGTGAACTTTTCCTGTTGTATGATGATGCGCGCCGCGGCGAATTCTGGCTGAAAGACGCACTCAATCATGACCCACAGTACCAGCCGGCTCACAGACTGCTGACGGACTACTATGACGGCCTCGCAAAGGAAGACACAGCCTGGAAAATACTGGCCGATCAGCATCGAGCAGCCCTCGCTCCACCCTGATCTGTGATTGCCGATTCCTGCAGTTTCGCCGGAACGACCGCCGATTACAGGGACTCCAGCACAGTTTCCTGATACGCTTTGCCCCGTCTACACCGTTTCGCTCCTCCCCCACCAGAAGGACTCCGCCATGATCAGTTCCCGTACTGTGTCCGGTTCCCTCAATCGCCGCCAGGCACTCCGCAGCGCTGCCTTCGGCGCTGCCGCCATCTGCCTGCCCTCGACACTGCGCGCTGCCGGCTACCGTTCGCCCAATGACCGCCCGGTGTTTGCCACCATCGGGCTGCGAAACCAGGGTATCACCATCACCAGCAAATCCATCCAGTTTGCCGATTTCGCCGCCCTCGCAGATGTTGATTCCAATGTCCTCGAAGCCAACCTGCAGGGACTCGAAAAAGCCCAGAAGAAACGCCCGGACGGTTACAGCGATTACCGGAAGATCCTCGACCGCAGCGACATCGATGCCGTGATGATTGCCACACCCGATCACTGGCACACAAAGATCGCCGTCGAAGCCATGCTGGCAGGGAAGGACGTCTACTGTGAAAAACCACTGACCCTGACAATTGCTGAAGGCAGGCTGATCGAAAAGGTGGTGCAGCAGACCGGTCGAGTCTTTCAGGTTGGAACGATGCAGCGCACTGAAAGCGATCAGCGATTCCTGCAGGCGGTCGCCCTCGTGAAGCACGGGCGCATCGGCACCGTCAAACGCATCACCTGCGGCATTAACGGCATGGAACCGTCACCCGTCATCCCGGAAGCCCCTGTGCCAGCCGGACTGGACTGGGACTTCTGGCTCGGCCCCGCCGCACAGGTCCCCTACCGCGCACTGCCCGAACTGCGACAGGGTTACGGTGGCGGTGTCCCGCTGTTCAGCAACTGCCACTATTCGTTCCGCAACTGGCACGAATACTCCGGCGGCAAACTCACGGACTGGGGTGCCCACCACGTGGACATCGCCTGCTGGGCGATTGGTGCCACCGACACCGGTCCGTCAAAGATCACTCCCGTCAGGTACAAACTGCCGGTTGAATACAAAGATGGAAATCCACAGGTGGCCGATCAGTACAACGCTGCGACTGAGTTCCTGATCCGGGCCGAAATGCCCAACAATGTCGAACTGCTGATCACCAGCGAAGGCGACAACGGCATTCTGTTCGAGGGAACCAGCGGACGCTTCTTCGTAAATCGCGGCAAGATCACCGGAGCTCCGGTGGAAGAACTGAAAACAAAACCACTGCCGGAAAATGCCATCGAAGAAGTCTATGGTGGCAAAGTCAGTGCCAACCATACCGCCAACTTCATCGAAGCCATGCAGTCGCGCAAGCAGCCAATTTCTGACGTCTGGTCTCATAACCGGATGCTGGAAATCTGCCATCTGTCCAACATCGCCATGCGACTGGGACGCGAACTGCGCTGGGATCCGCAGACTCGCGATATCATCGGCGATGCTCAGGCCAGTGCCTTCCTGTCCCGGGAAAGCCGCAAAGGTTATGAAATCCGCATGTGATCACGCCGGCTGGTGCCGACGACCACTGTTTCTGACAGCCCTGCTGCTGGTGGCCGCAACAGCCGCCGGAGCGGGGCTGCTTTTCGCCTGGCGGGCTGCTCCGCAGCACTGGCCGCGGCAGCCGCTGCAGCACGCTCCCACCGCACGCACGGTGCGTCCCGCTGACTGGGCTGAACTGACGCTGGCCGGTGGACCCGGCGGAAATGACTGGGTGCTGCTGCCGGATCAGCCTCAGCAGCCACCGTTTCAATCCCCGATCACCGCCGCTCAGCGGGGCTTCCTCGCGCCACAGGACTGTGTCGAATGTCATGCCGACTACTGCGACACATTCCAGCACACATCCCATGCCCGCACCTCCAGTCTGCCATCCACCGACACCATCCTCGGCAGCCTGCAGCCCGGCCACAATGTGCTTACCACCGCTCGCCCTGAACTGCAGTTCCGCATGCACGCACAGAACGGCAGCATCGTGCAGACTGTCGAACTGCAGTACCCGCCGCTCCGCACTGTATTCACCGGCAGTTTCCCCATCGATCTGGTATTCGGTTCCGGCAACCACGGACAAAGCTACCTCTGGTGGAACAGTGACCGTCTCTACCAGGCACATGTCAGCTACCTCAGCGAAGGCGATGCCTGGGTCAACAGCCCCGGTCCCTACTATGACGGCACCGTCGACTTCTCCAGGCCCGTCCCGCTGCGCTGCATGGAGTGCCATGTCACATGGATCGGAGCCGACCCACAGGAGATGAACCGCTTCGATCGACAGACGCTGATCCCCGGAGTCACCTGTGTGCGGTGCCACGGACCGGCTCATGAGCACGTGGCTTTTCACCGGCAGCACCCCGAGGAAACCCGGGGAAAACGCATCGTCAATCCCGCCGCACTCAGTATCGAGAGACAGAACGAAATCTGTGCTCAGTGTCACTCCGCCGGCGAAGAACACTCGTCACTTTTCAGCTATCGCCCCGGCGAACCCCTGCAGCAATGGCTGCAGCCTGATCTTTCCGCATCCGCCGAAAGCAATGCAGATCCGCACTCAGCCAACCAGTTGGCACGACTCATGCAAAGCCCCTGTTTTCAGCAGAGCGGCGGCTTCGCATGCACCCTCTGCCATGACCCGCACCAGAATCAATCGGGCTCCGCAACCTACGCCCGGCACTGCCGCAGTTGTCATCAGCAGAATTCCTGCCCGGAAGTGCAGCACCCCGATACCGGATCGCTCGCCGAAACTCGCTGTGTGGTCTGCCACATGCCCGCACGCCGCGATGCTCAGGTCGCCATGCAGACTCGCCACGGCAATATCGAAGCCCTGCTCCGCGATCACCAGATCGGAATCTGGCCCGCAACCGCCACTGCCGAACGCGCGAAACTGGCAGACACGCTGCGGCAGGCCCTGCAGCCACAGAACAACCCACAGCACAGCCCCGGGGCTCAGGAAGGAACCGCACCATGAAGCACCTCGCCCTGCAAATCAGCCTGCTCACGGCACTCGTCGGCTGCACCGGTGGCAGCACACAGCCTGCTGCCAACTCCACCGACCAAACGCCCGGCAGCCATGCCGCAGCACAGCCGGCCCCCTCCGCAACTGCCAGCTCCCAGCCCACAGAAAAACCGCCAATACAGGGCACCGGTCGCACGCCGTTTTTCCGCTTCTCCTCGAAACTGGCAGAGTCCGGTATCGACTTTGTCCAGGTCAGCGGCAACTCGCCCGACAAACCCTTCCCCGCTGCCAACGGAACCGGCTGCGGGATTCTTGACGTCGAGGCTGATGGACGACCGGACGTGTACTTCGCCTGCGGAGCAAAGTTTCCGCTGCGTCCCAATGCGCCCGGACCACGCGATCGCCTGTACCGCAATCAGGGTGCATGGCACTTTCAGGATATCACCACGCTCGCCGGAATCGGACTCCCCGGATACTCCTGCGGTGTCGCCGTCGGGGACCTCAACAGCGATGGCTTCGACGATGTCTGCGTGACCCGCTACGCCACCATCCTGTGCTGGATCAGTCAGGGTGATGGCACCTATCTGGAACAGGCCGCTGACCTCGGAATCAACAGCACGGACTGGGGCACCAGCGCTGCCATTGCCGACCTCAACGATGATGGACTCGCCGATATCTACGTCTGCAACTACGGGCTGTGGACATGGGACAACAGCGCGTTCTGCGGTGACCCCGTGCGGAACATCCGCATGTTCTGCAGCCCCACACACGTCCCCCCACAACCACACATCCTGTTCAGGAATTCCGGCAGCGGCTTCATCGATGCCTCGGAAGAATCAGGGATTCGAGTCCGCCAGGGACGCGGACAGGGCGTCCTGATTGCAGACATCGACGCTGATTCGCAACCCGACATCTACGTGGCCAACGACATTCACCCGAACTTCCTGTTTGTGCGCGAAGGCACCGCGTTCACCGAAATCGGTGAAATCTCCGGCACCGCCTTCGACCACCTCGGACAGGCTCAGGCCGGAATGGGGCTGGCCATCGCGGATGTCGATCGCAGCGGAACGCTCGACCTGTTCGTCACCAACTACCAGAACGAACACAACGCCCTCTACTCCAACCTCGGCAAACGCGCCTTTCTGGAAATGGGACTCAGCGTGGTTCCGGAAGGATCCCTGCCATGGGTCGGCTGGGGCACGTCGCTGACCGACTTCGATCTGGATGGCTGGCCCGATCTGATCGTCACAAACGGCCACACCGACGACACCCTCGCTCAGCTCGGCAAGGAAGGTGATTACGCTCAGCCCGCCGGGCTCTGGAAAAATCAGTCCGGCAGTTTTGTGCTGGCCGGACCAGCCGGAGAATACTTCCTGACTCCCCATGTCGGACGCGGTCTTGCCACCGCCGATTTCGATCAGGATGGCGATACCGACGTGGTGATCTGCCACCAGGATGCCGCCCCCGCCCTGCTCTGCAATGACACCCCCACAGCCGCACTGCTGACAAAGACCCTGTCACTTCGCCTGATCGGCAGCCACAGC
>Ga0255095_1000109_pt1 | contig 49075 bp, 38 predicted proteins | sample Colum_Law_RepC_8_2_FD_188435 | JGI IMG/M metagenome (GOLD analysis project Ga0255095, IMG submission 188435) | Freshwater microbial communities from Columbia River, Oregon, United States - Colum_Law_RepC_8d | ecosystem: Environmental > Aquatic > Freshwater > River | place: USA: Oregon...
TGGCTTGCCGCATCGTGGGAGTAGTACGACGGTCGACGATTGTGTTATTAGTAATCCGACACCGTTGGCAATCCTGCAGTTCCACGCCGCGATGCACAGGGTCCATGATCTGGCAATCCGTCATTCCGCAATCCGTGCAGCGAACAAATGTCACCGCCGCACCGTCGTCGGGACTTCCCGCGGAGAATCTTTGAGTCGTCAGGCTGCTGAGCAGGACGTTATCGCAGTCTTCGAACCGCAGCCCATCCTTCGGCACTTCCGAATCCATACCTCGCCAGCCAAACGAGTTTCCGCTGACGACGATTCCCGAACACTGCACAGCAAAGATGCTCAGGTTGGTTGAATCATAAATCGTGTTCCCGGTCAGTGTGACTCGGGAGACATTCTGTAACTCGACAGCTCGCCACTGACTTCCCAGCACATTGCCCGTGATGTTAATCAGGTGAGCTGTGTCTGGAATATTGCTCGCTGGCGCATCGGCGAGTTGTGGTCGCTTCACAGCCGCCCCAACGATGCGAATATTGGCTCCGCCATTCTGAACAGTCGCCTGAATCGTATTCCCGCTGATGGTGACTTCGCTGACAATCCCTTCAGTGGCGTCGAACCAGATTTCCGAGCCACCAGGATGCCGGGATAAAGATGCCGCATCGGGCGATGCGTTGGGACCTCCGGCCGTGGCGTTGTTGTATTCAATGTCGTTGCCCACGATCTGCAGGTTATGCACGTCGCCGCCCAGTGATTTGATTCCGGCGATCTTGTTCCAACTGATGTGGCAACCGTGCACAATAATCTGATGCAAATTGCAGTGATCGAAGAACAAACCGATCTCGTGATTGTCATACAGATGCGAATCGGTCAACAGAAAGTCTCGATTGCGTTCCACCAGATGAACTGCAATCCGGCATTGGCGAATCAGGACTTGAGACACGATGCACTTCATGGTTCTGCGAAGTTCAATGCCGACGGAATTCCGGTGCTCTCCGACAATTTCGATGCCGGAGATAATCGGAAAACGTTCTTTATCCCACGTGTGAGGTTGCACGCTGCCGGGGAAAGCAGTGCCCTGATGATTGCCAACAACCCTTATCGCCGGGCCTTCACCAGCCATAATAATCCGCGACGTTCCATTCTCACCGCGAACAGCTCCGAATCCCTGCTTCGTCAGGTCCAGCAGCAACGGCTTCGTGATGCGATAAGTGCCCTTGTTCAGTCGCAGAATGCCGTCCCCGGAATCCAAAGTATGCTGCAGCGCGTGGGTGTCGTCAGTGATTCCGTCACCAACCGCGCCAAACCCGAACACATTGGCCATGAGATGATCCTCTTTGAATTTGTCATAAGAACTTGGCAAGTCGCAACCGCCCTGCGTGGCCACTTGAGGTGTTGATTGTGAAACCCGACTGTCCTGTCAAATCATCGTTCCCAACGAATCAGGGATCGCTCGATCGCAGGAAGGAGCCGACGCAGGTATTCTGCTCCGGCAGTCATTTGAGGTGGTTCGGTGCTAAAGTTCAATCGTGTCGATGCGGCTTAACAAGACAATACCTTCCAAGCGAGATGTTTGCAGATGCAGATCCCGAATCATCGACGGTTGTTTTTTCTCCTGCTTCTCGTGTTGCCATTGCTCACGATGCCTGATGTTGCGGGCGAGGAACCCCGCACATTGCGAGTGCTGTGTTACAACATTCATTATGGTCAGGGCAATGACGGGGAATACAACCTGCAGCGATTGGCTGATGTTATCAAAGCTGCAAAGCCCGACCTGGTTGCATTGCAGGAGGTGGATGTTGGTGTGAAACGCTCCGGGCGGCTGCACGAAGTCAGGATCCTTGGTGAACTCACCAATCTGAAATCTCACTTCGGACCGACGCAGCACTACGAAGGTGGGTTGTTTGGCAATGCCGTGCTGACAAATCTTCCCGTCGAGAACGTCCTGATCCAGCCGCTGCCGTATACGGAAGCGACTCCGGAAGTCACGACCTATCCTCGAGGCGCGATCTCTGTGATTGTCACGCTGCCAAACGGCGAGCACCTAAACTTCATCAGTACTCATTTTCAGCACAACGTGGAAGCCGACCGAGTTGCCGAAGCGAAGGCGATCAACCAACTCTTTGCGGTCGATAACATGACGACGATTCTGGCAGGCGATATGAATGCGGTACCAGGCTCGGAACCGATACGAATTCTTGAAGAGAATTGGAAGAATGCGATTGATCCGGCAGCGGCGCCGAGTGCTCCGTCAGCGAATCCTCGTTCGCGAATCGACTACGTTTTCCATCGCGGTGACTCTCTGAAAATGATCTCTTCCGAGGTCATCGCGGAGCCGATGGCATCGGATCATTGTCCGGTACTGGCCGTGTTTGAAGTCCGGAGCAAGTGATGAAGCCAGCCGTTGACGGAACGCTTCTTCAAGCGTGCGGCTTCTTGCCTGCATTGCAGAGTCGTGACACCCCCTTTATTCAGCAGATGAGATGGATTGGCGCGCAGCATCGGTAACGCTTCTTCAAGCAGGCCCGTAGTACGGAGTTGAAGCCGCGTTGATCTGCCACTGAGCGGTCTCGAACAGCGCATTGCGAGCCGCTTCGGCTGTGGTGTCTCCGCGAATATCCAGCCCATTGGGATTGATTAGCAAATCCACAGACCAGGCTGCCTTTGTTTCTTCTGTCATCTGCAACGACAGTTTAATTCGCGCGAGGGTGGCTTGAATTGCCGTCCCAGAGATGGTGGTGTTGGGGGTGCAGGCTGGTGCTGCTTCGCTCGCCCCAATCAGCTCACATGACCAGTTCACATGACACGATGCACCCAAACTTAAATCTGCTCAACTCCACTCAGGATGCAAACAGCACGACCACGCCACGACCGGTCATTTCCATTTATTAGAAGGTGAACATACGATTGCTCCGAAGGCGATAACCCCGTAAGGGCTTTGTGCATGACCGGAGACTCATTGTGAAGCTTGAATTTTCACGGATGCTGTATGTGTACGCCGCGGCGGCAGCGATCCTGTTGGTGGGTGGAAAATTTGCCCTTGATCGCTACTTCGCCGTGCCAGAGAACGAAGTCGCTCTCCCTGCTCCCGATGAGCTTAACGATCCACGAACCACTGCCGAACTCGAAACACTCCGTTTCGGCAAGCTCGATGACGAAGAGATTCATCGTCAATGTGAAACGTTAATGCAGGAATCCGGCTGGACTCATGGGGCTACGTTGTCAGAAATTCTGGCTGCAGGACCTGGCGGACTGGATGCCCAGGTACGTGATGTTTTCAACGCCTTTCGAACGAGTCAGGTGGAGCAATACATACACAAAACAAAAGATCCGGAAACAATCCGACCGGCAGCTCAGGAGCTACTAAAGCTTTGGGCGACGATTGATGTGGATAAGCCGAACCTTGATGTTCTGGATCAAATCGGGAAGTCGGCTCATGAAGCGATTGCAGCGGGATCAACGGATCCACTGATTCACACGATGGCGCTGCGGTATCAATTGCCGTCGCTGGATGAAGCAGCACTGAAACGCCTGGCCGAGCTGCCGGAGGAACTCACTGCGGCTGGGTATGCTCCAATCTTTCCGTTGTTAGTCCAGATCTTCCGTTTTGCCCATATCGATCAAAACGATGCCATGAACCGACGTCTGGTCGTCAAAGAAATCGTTCGGGCCACGGGGCGTTACATGGATGAGTACTCCTCGAACAAGGAACTGGACCGCGTCAGCTGGTTTAATCTTTACAACGCAGCAGGGATCCTCAATGACGGTGAACGTGAACTACTCTACCGCCACCTGCTGGCCAGCGAAAAAACAAGACCTTATATCCTGCATCTGATGGCAGGCTTTTATTACAAACAAGTCGCGGGAAATCTCCGAGGGCTGGGGTTTGTTGATTCTGTCAAGGAAAGTGACCTCCCTGCAATCAAGGCCGGTGGTTCTGCGGCCTCACTGCATTTCCGCAAGGCATGGTTACTGCGTCCGGACCTGCCCCACGCGGCATGGAACATGACAGCACTCGCGAATGGTAATCGTACTGCTGAAAGATGGTCGCCCCGAAATTGGTTTGAACTGTCATGTCGGGCACAGTTCGATTTCATGCCCTCCTATGAAACGTTTATGTACGCCTTGCTGCCGCGATGGGGCGGCTCCCATGAGGAGTTACTGGCGTTCGGCGAAGAATGCGCTGCAACCAAAGCTTTCGAAACGGCCGTGCCTTACACGCTGGTTGACTGCATCTCACAAATCGCGAAAGAGACCAGCGGAGGAAAGACCTGGGAGACTCCCTTGTATGTGAAAATACTGACCGACTTCTGGGCGGCTATGGATCATTGGGGAACGGAAAACAATATTGAACGAACGGCCCTCCAGTGGAAGAATCAGGCCAGCTTTCAGGCGGCTGTGCTCATTCGAAACGACAGATATGCTGAAGCAAAAGCGGCACTTGATAAGATCGACGGTCCTCCATTGATCAAGCCAATGCTCAATATTCTTCAGGATCCGCCGCTTGCGGCATCAAGTGCCTACGCATTGGCGGAACCTGATGCGGCTCCGCTGGTGGAAATCGAAAAGCGATTCGGCGGCGGCATCCCCCGCAGTGCAACGGAAGAAGAACTTGATCAGGCCATTAAAGTCGTCTCCGAAGCGAAAAAGAAGAACCAGGTTCTGCGGGCGACAATGTACCTTGCCGAGCGAGAATACAGCCTCACGCTCCAAAAGAAATTTCTGTCCGGAGAATGGGTTGACCTGCCATTCGATCCAGAACTGAATCACTGGAGAATTCAGGAGTGTACAGCGACTGTCGAAAGCCCGTCGTCACTTCGCCTTTCTAATTTGACGCGCGGCGATTCAACCCCGCTGGCGATTCCTCGCGTTGTTTTTGCGCCGCCCTGTGAGTTGCAGGTCACGCTCGAACGAATTCGAGGCGAGCAGTTCTTCGATCGCGTCGGTGTGAATGTCGGCCTCGTCTCACAAGCCGTACTCCTGGGAGAGCCCGGTGGCATGACGTTTGTCACAGATGACCATCCTCGAGTTGCCGGAACGTATTTGCCAAACGGAGTTCAGCGTCAGACATATTATCTGGATGGGCTGGAGGACAAGGCCATGATGGGACTCCAGATCTGGACAGGTCAATATCGCCTGTTCGTCAACCAATCACTTGTCCCGGTGCGGCCTGTCAGCGACTTCCGCGCCAATGGACAGCTAAGCTTTGGTGCCAATGTCTGGGAAGTTGACATGGGCGAAATCCGCATCAGTGACATCCGCATTCGAAAAATGCAGACTCCATCACCTCCCTCTATGGATGCCAGCCCCGAAGAAACAATCGAATATCTTACAAAAGTCATTGAACTGGAACCGGCCAACGTGGCTTCTCGACTGATGCTCGCGGACGCGTTGTTTCAGAACCAAAAGCTCAACGAAGCCATGGTTCAATACGAAGCCGTCCACAAAATGGACCCGGACATCACACGAATCCACGGTCTATTGGGGGTCGCCTTCATGGAGAGTGGGCGAGAACAGGAGGCGTTGCAACTGCTCCTTTCGTCATTGAAAACCAAACCGTCCGATAGAATTCTGGATGGCGTGGCGTGGATTTATGCCACAGCAGTCACAGAATCACTTCGAAATGGTCAGGAGTCACTGCGAATCTCCACGGAAATCTGTGACCGCACACAGAACCAACAGTGGAACTATCTCGCGACAAAAGCGGCCGCCTTCGCTGAACTCAAACGCTTCCCCGAGGCAATTGAAGTGATGCAAAAAACGATCGCACTGACTCCTGCGGACAACCAGGAGATTGTCAAGGCGATGCTGGGCGAGTTCCAGAAAAGCCTGCCCTGGCGAGGCAAAGCGACGGAATAGCCCCCTTCCAAATCACCGAACGGTGAACGTTTTTCGAATCTCCGGGACACAGCCAGATCACTCGTAGATGACTGCCCGGGAGACTGATATCATCCGCGGCATGACAACCTCTCCGAAAATCAGCCTCCCAATTCTCAATTCTTCCGTGGCCGACGCCGATCCGCTGGCCGCTTTGAAAATCCAGGATCGCCGCGCGCGGGATGCAAAGCCGCTGCCGATGACCATGGCCGAGGCGAAAGAACGCGGCTGGGATGAGCTCGACGTCGTGATCATCACCGGCGATGCGTACATCGATCATCCAAGTTTTGCGATGGCCATTCTCGGAAGAACTCTGGAGGCCGGCGGATTTAAAGTGGGCATTGTCAGTCAGCCGGACTGGCGTTCCTGCGACGCCTGGAAGACCTTTGGGAAGCCACGACTATTCTTCGCCATCAGCGCGGGGAATATGGATTCGATGATTAACCACTACACGGCGAACCGCAAAGTCCGCAACGATGATGCCTATTCGCCCGGCGGACGTATCGGTCTTCGTCCCGATCGAGCAACTCTGGGCTACTGTCAGCGGGCTCGAGAAGCATTTCCAGGGGTACCTGTGATTGCTGGTGGTGTCGAAGCTTCTTTGCGACGACTGGCTCATTACGATTATTGGAGCGACAAAGTTCGCCGGTCGATTCTGCTGGATGCCAAGGCCGATCTTGTAGGCTTCGGAATGGGCGAAGATACCATTCTGGAGATCGCTCGCCGATTGGCCGCTGGCGAAACCGTCCGCGACCTTCGCGATATGCGCGGGATGGCCTATGTCCTGGGCGCAAAGGAGTCAGACGAAAAGTTCGGCGATGCTTCGAAGTCGCCCGAGTTCCTGCGATTGCCGAGTTTCGAAATGGTCGCTTCGGACAAGATGCAGTTCGCCGAAGCCACAAAGATCATTCACAACGAAACCAACCCGTACAACGCCAAAGGTCTGGTCCAGTTTCACGATCGCCAGGCGGTTGTCTGCAATCCGCCTCGCTTGCCGATTTCCAAGCCTGCGATGGATGCGATTTATGGCATGCCGTATACGCGACGTCCGCATCATTCTTATACGGAGAAGATCCCGGCGTTTGAGATGATTAAGGACTCGGTCACCATCATGCGTGGCTGTTTTGGCGGCTGCACATTCTGTTCGATCACGACACATCAGGGACGCATTATTCAGTCTCGAAGTCACGAATCGGTGCTCGGTGAAATCAAAACGATGACCGAGGATCCTCAGTTCAAGGGCGTGATCAGCGACATTGGCGGGCCGACAGCCAATATGTACGAGATGCGATGCAGTCGACCGGAAGTTGAAGCGAAATGTCGACGCCAGTCCTGTGTCCATCCAACGATCTGCAAACTGCTGGGTACGGACCACGGACCGCTGGTCAAGCTGATGAAGGATGCACGCGAGACGCCGGGCATCAAGAAGGTGTTCGTGGCCAGCGGAATTCGCATGGATCTGGCTCGACGATCTCCGGAATACATGAAGGATCTTGTTCGACATCACGTGGGCGGACATCTGAAGGTCGCTCCGGAACATTCCGACGCGGGTGTGCTGGAGCTGATGCGGAAACCGGCAAGCGATGACTTCGATAAGTTCGCCGAAGTGTTTGATCGCGAATCCAAAGCGGCTGGCAAAAAGCAGTACATCATCCCGTATTACATCGCCAGCCATCCGGGCAGCGACCTGAATGCGATGATTGACCTGGCTCTGTTTTTGAAACGCAATCACTATCGCCCGGACCAGGTGCAGGACTTCATTCCGGCCCCGTTCGATGTGGCGACTGCGATGTATTACACGGGCATTGACCCATTCACAAAGAAGCCCGTGTATGTGGCTCAGCACCTGCGAGACCGGAAGTTGCAACGTGCGTTGATGCAGTTCTTCAAGCCGGAGAACTACTTTGATGTCCGCAAGGCTCTGGAGCAGGCTGGCCGACAGGATCTGATCGGTTCCGGGTGCGACTGTCTGATCCCCGCCAATCCGCCCAAAGAGGCACTCGACAAGCGACGTTCGGAAGCGAATACTCGTGTCCGCGGTGATTACGTACACACGATTCCAGCCGCGGAGGGAGCCAAACCGAAAGGCAAGGGCTCAAAGAAACAGTCGCGCAACGCCCCGGGCAAGGGGTATCGTCCAGGACGATCGAGCGCGAAGGATTAGCGAAGTCTTCAAAAAATCTATTCGGAATTTTCCGTCTGCGGCAACTCATCCAGCAACATGAATTCGGCCTTGAAGGTCGAGTCTGCGGTGGTTGAGTGAGCAGCAGATTTCGGCATGCTGGTTGCTCACGTGGAAACGTGGACTGCCAGAATGATCGGATGTGGGGGAGTACTCCCCGCGGCAGAGAATTCTTTCGAGATTTTGGAGTATGTAAAACTATGAAGTCACTGCGATTGCCTCTCGCAGCGACCGGTGTCGCTGCTTTATTCGGTTCAGTTCTATGGAATCATGGCGAGCGGAGCATCAGCACGTTTGCCGACGAAGCGACGGAGCGGCCTCCAGCGCTGGCTCGCGCGGAGGAGCTGTCGACAGGTTTTCGCTGGGTCGCCAAACAGACCCTGCCGTCGATCGTTTCTGTTCGTACGATTCGCAAGGTGCAGAGTCCTCAGTTAAGTCAGTTAGAGGATCAATTTGGCGGCATCCCCGGCGGCGGACAGTTTGACGATCTGCTTGGCCAGCTTCGTGAGCGGATGCGGGAACAGCAGGGCGACGGCTCTCAGGGTATCACCACAGGTGAAGGTTCCGGGTTCATTATCTCCTCTGATGGCCTCATTATGACCAACGCGCATGTCGTGCGTGATGCGGATGAGGTTTCAGTGACACTGGAAGATGGTACCGAACACATCGCGACGGATATCAAGTCCGATGAATTTGCCGACGTTGCTGTGCTGCGAATTAAAGTTGATCGGCAGTTACCCGCGTTGAAGCTGGGAGATGACTCCCAAATGGAAATCGGAGACTGGGTCCTCGCTTTCGGCAGTCCATTCGGATTGGATCGCACGGTGACTCAGGGCATCATCAGCGCGAAATCACGGGGGCTGAAAAATCTTCCTTCGCGACAGGAGTTCCTGCAGACCGACGCGGCCATCAATCCTGGCAACAGCGGTGGTCCACTGGTGAATCTCGCTGGTGAAGTGATTGGTATCAACACGGCGATCGAAACTCGCAGTGGAGGATACGATGGTGTTGGCTTTGCTGTGCCGGTTACTCTTGCCAAGTGGGTCGGCGATCAATTGGCCAGTGACGGGAAAGTTCGCCGAGCCTATCTGGGAGTCAAGCCGGATGATGTCGATTCTGACATCGCGAAGGCCCTGGAACTGCCCACGTCCAAAGGCGTGATTGTTTCGGAAGTCACAAAGGGATCACCAGCAGAACAGGCGGGAGTCAAAGTTCAGGACGTTATTCTGAAGCTGAATAATCGTGCCGTCAGCAATCGCCAGCAGCTGATCACCGTGGCTGAGCGACTGGGCATCGGTGAATCCTATCCGCTGGTTGTCCTCCGCGACGGCAAAGAACTTGAGCTGACAGTTGTGGCCGCCGAGTTTCCTGAACACGTTGCTCAAACCAGTCAACAGGTTGATGCCCTCGGTGCGGAAGTTCAGGAACTCACCCCAGAACTGGCGCGGGAACTTGAACTGGATACCGAAACCGGAGTTGTAGTAACAAATGTACAGAAGGAGAGTCTTGCTGCTCGAATTGGACTGAGGCCCGGTGTTGTGATCGCTCGCATCGGAAAAACCGAGATTGATTCGCTGGAGGACTTCGAAAAAGGTCTGCAGGCAGCAAAAGAAAAGCGTCAGTTAGTTCTTTTGATAAAAACTTCCAACGGTACTCAATTGGTCAGCGTACCCTTCAACAGCGAGGAATAAGGGCCTCGCCCCTGAAGAAGGAAAAGGACGAACAGACGACCCCATTCATGTCGGGGCAAAGACATGAACAAAGCGGACAGGCAACTGTCCGCTTTTTTTTTGTACTCCAGTTCTGTCGTGCTGCCCGAATTCTCTTTCCTCAGCCAGAATGCAGCTACGTGATGCATCGAGCGCCTCGGCAGTTCGTAGTTCCTCGCTGCCAGCCAAATTGCACCGGGCGTTATGGCCCTCAGAACAGATCCGAAATCACGCTGCCTTCAGCCAGCAGATCGTATGGGCGGTTCTCTGCATCAAAGGCCTGCAGGTCAGTAATGCCCATGGCATGGTAAACGGTCTTCGTGATGTCGGCGGGTGTCAGCGGTTTTTCGGAAGGATACTCTCCGAAACGATCGCTGGAACCATAGGTCTGTCCGCCTCGCAATCCTCCTCCAGCCATGATATCCGTCAGGCAATGCGTCCAGTGATCTCGGCCAGCACCGGTGACTCCACCGGAACGCGGATCGCCAATCTTCGGCTTGCGCCCCATTTCACTGGTGACCAGAAGCAAAGTCTCGTCCAGCATTCCACGATCCGCCAGGTCTTCAACCAACGCAGAGAAACCTCGGTCAAACTGAGGCAGCAAGTCATCCTTGAGACAGGCAAAGTTATTGCCATGAGTATCCCAGCCGCCGCCACTGGCACACTTGCGCTCGTTGGCGGCTTTTTCATCGCCTTTCCAGAAGACTGTGACGAAGGGCACGCCCGCTTCGACCAGGCGGCGAGCCAACAGCAAACTTGTACCGTTGATGCCTTCGCCGTACCGTTGGCGAACTGAGACAGGTTCTGTTGAAAGGTCAAACGCTTCCGTAGTACCCGATGCCATCAGCAGCGACATCGCGCGAGCCTGCTGGCGGTTCCATTTTTGAACCCCGGCGTACTGATCGAATTCTCGATGAGCCGCATCGATCTGTTTTAATAATGATCCACGATTGTTTAATCGCTGCTGGGACACATCGCCGTCCAGCACCAGAGCCGGCGCATGAAACTTCAGTGGATTCTCGCGAGAGCCATCAACGTACAGTGGATCGTGTTCAATGCCCAGACGAGCAGAGAACTGACCGGGGCGAGTATAAGCCGGTGCGCCTTCCATGTGCGGCAAAGTAATCGCGTTGGTTAACTGAGGATGCGGTGGCCGCCTGGCGGCGACGACCGTTCCCATATAAGGCCAGTCCGAAGGATACGGCGTGCGGCTATTCCCCAGGGAAAGGAATGTTGGATCAGGAACATGTCCGGTCAGATTGTAGTAGTAGCCAGCGTGATGATCATTGGTGCTGACAGATCCACCGATCGAATTGATCACCGCCAGATGATGAGCCTGGCGAGCCAGTAGCGGCAGATGTTCGCTGAGGACCACTCCCGGAGCTGATGTCGCGATTGGCTGAAATGGTCCTCGATACTCCAGCGGAGCGGTCGGTTTCATGTCCCACATATCCAGGTGAGACGCTCCGCCGCTCAGGAAGAAGAGAATTGTGGACTTCGCTGTCCCGGGTGACCTGGCCGCTCCGGCGGTATCTCGAGCTTGAACCGGGCGACCGAACTTGAGTCCGGCAAATCCCATCCCGGATGCAACAAGAAACGATCGGCGAGGAATGCCGTGAGGATTCTGCAGGCTCATGGGACGAGGATCCCCGGGAGGAAAAAACAGGTAGCCATCGGTGGACGATGTTTGCATTAGCCGGAGGTGGGAGGCCGAAGCCTGAAATGACGACCGCAATTCACGATGTGGTATCGCTGCCACAGTGTATCGTCAATTCAGGCCCCCGCGCAAGTCTGGATTTGACGTTCCGGGCGATCTTCGACAAATCCGTCCTGTTGGCGAAAATGGGTACGATCGATCCCCAGGTTCTCAAATCGTCGCATTCACGATAGCCTGCGGGGACAAACGAAGCGTTGAGCCAGCGACGGGATCATTGAACGGTTGGAGTGGCGTGCTGGTTTGATCGGAACTGCCCATCTCAACAAATCAGTTACTCAGAAAAATCCCGGGAAGGGGATTCGTGGATGAACAAGGACGCTGTGAGAATCAATCAGATCGACCTGCCGATGGCCTTTCCTTCCGTGCGGCTCCTGGAATCTCTGCGGGGGGCGTGGTCGATTCCTTGTCTGATGGCGGCGTTTTTTGCCTTCGCGGGATCCCGAATAGATTTTGGAACTTCATTGAACAGCGATTCGCTTGAGCTGACATCAGCCGTGTCACCCTTTGTTCCGTCCGCCATCGAGCAGATTATTCTGAACGCAGAAACTCTTGCTGTCTTCGGGAGCAGTCGTGGACCGGCCGCGTCTCTAAGTCTGATTATTCACATGTTCTGCGTTGGATTCGGCGCTGTTGGGATCTCGCGATTCATTGCGATGGTTGTTAATCGGCAAGAGCGTTCCGGAGTCCTTCGTACTGCTATCTTTTGCTTTTCCTGTTGGAAGCCGATTCTGGTTTCGACGTCGCTGGCAAGCGTCATTGGCCTGATGGGACTCCTGGTCTTTCGTGCGGCGGGAAAAGTGACCGTCTGGTTCTCCGGAGTTTCCGGAGCGGCTTCGATCCCGAACATCGCGTTCTGGCTGAGTTCGTTAATGCTGTGGATTGTGCTTTTCGTTTTGCTGGCTGGCTGGCTGTTGGGATTGTCTGCAATGGCGATTGACCGGGTTGACGGCGCGGAAGCACTGAGTCGTGGTATCAGCTATGTGTTGTCTCGATTTCGCAGAACGGTCTCTTTCGCAATCATCATCGGAGTGATCGCTAAGCTTGTTGGTCTTGCGACGTGGATGTGCGTCACGACCACAGGGAAAATGGCGTTACGGTCCATCAACGAGAATCCCAAGAGTCCGCCGGAGTTATCAGCAGGGTTCGAATCGTTCCGCATGTGGGTCGTGGAAGCAGTCCAGTTCAGTACCGTTTGCTGCGGGCTTGCGATTGCCTACCTGATTCTGAGGCAGGTCATTGATAACATTGATTTCCGCGAAATCTCTGACCAGAAGTAGCCCACGATCATAAATGATCAACAGTGATCAGAGATGATAGGGAGCTCCACCGTCCGGCTGACATGGTCGGCTGATGAATCCCGGGATCAGTCGGAAGCGATTCATCATCGTCGCAAAGACTCGCAAACTATGACCGGGTGCATCGCCTTCCTCCAGCAGCGGTCGCGCGACGTACGCTGCGGGATTCTTTCTGAGCCTCAACAGCAGGTCTGCAAACTCCACCGCCGTGCCAGTTCGACCAAAGAAAGGTCGTGCCGGATGCAGTGGATCATTTGTGCGGATGGCATAGTTCTTCACGTTGGCCATCACATGTCGCAGCACTGAGGGATCCTCGCATTCAAGGACCGAGGCAGATTGCAGAATCGGTTCTTCACCAAGGAATTCCAGGATCATATCCGGAATGTACTTACCGAAGGTTCGGCAACTCGAGAGACTGACTCCCGGAGGACTCAACACATCCACGCCGCCGTACTTCCAGGCTTTCACCAGACCAGGAACGCCTACCAGTGAATCAGGTCGGAAGCAGTTAGGGTCCAGTAGATCATCATCAATGCGGCGCACGATGGTCGACACCGGAAGTTCTTTGCCGCTCATGCGGAGGAAAACCGAATTGCCGCGAACACAGAGATCAGAACCGCGTGCGGTCTGAATATCCAAACTGTTTGCGATAAATTCGTTGCCGGGCCCCGCGGAAGTAAACGCTCCCGGAGTCAACAGAACAGTAATTCCGCGGGTTCCGGATTTCTCGGGCAATGACAGCAGAGGTAAGCCTTGCCCTTCCGCTGCAAAAGATGACAAAGCCTGCAGCCCCGTCGGAAGGGAGAAATTCTGATCGAAGACAGTCAGTTCTCCATTGGCCTTGAGATGAATATCGGTGGAGCCAAACCACGTCCATGCAACTTCAGCTCGGACAGAATCAGTCAGCGGCTGCAACCCTGATCGAATGCGAGAAGACAGGAAGCCGCACTCTCGCAGATAAGCTGGTACGCGACGACCGCATACGATTTCATCCAGGCACGCACTGATCGCCTCAAACCTCTGCCGAAGTCCCCGGTCAAGAATTCGCCGTTGAGTTTCGTCCAAAGTAACATTTGCCCCGGAAGAACTTTTTTGCGCATCACTTGCCAGGCGACTCGAAAAATCAGCCGGCTTCGAAGGTGTACAAAAGGCCTGAACTACGTCTTCAGGTTTAATGGCCTGCTGAATGCTCGTTCCCTGCGCGGCGGCTGCCTGTAGAAAGGGCACTTGATTCCTGTAGATGGTCTGAGGATTTCCAGACAGCCCGGTTTTTGGGCTGATGGCCATCATCGAATTGTCGCCTTCACGCAACATTGCAAGCACTTCCTGAACGGTTTCCGCATTTCTCAGCCGGACATGAAATTGCTGAGACGCAAAGCCTATGCCAGATTCCAGGGAGTGCGGACAGGATCGAAAAATAGTCTGTCGAAGGCGGGGTATTCCTTTGGCGTTTACGATTGATGTACTCATGTCGATGAGACATCCCGCGAACACTCAGCCTTATTTTGCGCCGCCCGACGAGACGTTCCCCTGCGAATCCGGCAGGATCAAAATTCGAGCCTGCCGTATCTCGATGGATGTCGCGTTTCCGCTCTGCATCGGGACAAGCAATCCCACTCGTCCGGGTTTCAGCATGGGGACGGCAGACGACATCACGGACACACCGTTCAGACGTACACTCATCTGCAAAGCGTCGATGAGAACTTCGAACTCATACGAACCGGTGGCCGGCAAGTTTAAACCGCTGACCGCCGGGCTATGTATCTGGCCGCTGGGAACCGAAAGAATTCTGCCAAAGTCCTGCCTGTCGAGTGACAGCAGATTCGCGTCCAGATTCTGTTCTTTTCCGGCACCCAGAACCAACATCACGGGAGTCGACTTCGCCACGACTTTCATGCGAATCAAATATCGTCCTGCGTCATAGCCTGGATCGATGATCCCGACGCTGATATCAGCGTCCTGCTGCGGAGCTTCCATGCGAAGCCGCTGCAGTTCAACCTGCCAAAGTCCCCGACCATCATCAGGAATACCGGCCCCTCCCGATGCCACGTATTGCAACGCATTGATATCTCGAAACAGATCGCCGAACTGCCACTGTTCCAGTCGCCGCGATAGCTCGGAGGTCTTCAAGTCCGATGCGACCGCATTCTCAACCGACAACTCTTCGACAATCTCTTTGCATTTCTGCACGTCATCAGCCAACTGCTTGCCCACAGAAGCCTTGTCGACCTTCTTCAGCAACTGATCCGGTGGTGTCAGCAGTCTGGCGACTTCTGCGTATTTCTTTTGCCTGGCCGCCATCAACGCGAGACGCAAACAATGTTCAATCACAGCATCGGCCTGATTCGCGTTAAGCGATGAACTTCGGAAGTTCGCCGCCAATTCAACAGCGGTGGTTAATTCAACGGTTTCGTAACGCAATGCTCGCAGGCGGTTCGCCTTCAGGCTGACATCGACGGCTCGACTCTTTTCTGCCAGTTCTTCAACCAGATCCAGCAACGCAAAGTCCGTTGCACTGTTGGACTGTTCTTCGGAACGATCAAGCAGTTGATTGGCCAGGCTGGCACGTTCACCGGGAGATTTCGCTGCCGCGAGTTCGCGTTTGAAGAGTTCACGCAATTCAGCCTCTGCAGCGGACACCTCTGACTCAGCAGGAACCTTTGGTACGCCGGGTTCAGGCTGAGCATCTTTCACGTTGACCACGATGACCAGATCTCGATTTTGATCAAAATTCATCATCACGTTTGGCAGAAGAGATTCCGGTGCGAGACGAATCTCATAGCGACCGGACGCGTCAGGCGGAACACTCCATGTCAGCACTGCTCGTCGCGCATCAACGGTCACTCCGGGTGGTGAGCCTTCTTTAACAACAATACGAAGTGCTCGTCCAAAAAACTTTGGTGGACGCTCGATCAGAGTCAGCTTAAACGTCTCACCAGCGATGGCTGTTTGTTCGGGAAACGACGGCAAACTAAATACTGGCTTCACGAGGATAACGAGTGAGCCTCGCGCGACTTCCTTCGATGTGGCTGGGTCGTAGAGCTGCAGTCCAACATTGTGTCGGCCCGATTCGTCCTCCGGCGGAGTCCATGCGAACAGGCCGGTCGTTGGGTCCAGTGTCATGCCCGGAAGTGCTCCCGGACCAAGCCGATAGATCAATCCCGATGCAGCATCAGGAGCCGGCGATGCTACGATCTTGGTTTTGAACTCCTTCCCTGGATCAACCAACTGCTGTTCTCGATCAGGCAACGTAAACCGAGGAGCCGTGGTGACCACCGTGACGATCAGCTTTGTCGACGCAATGACTTTTGCAATGTTCTGATTGACATAAGCAAACTCGACGCTGATCTCATAGTCAGCAGCGGCCTGAGCACTGGGGATCTCCCAGGAAACCAGCCCCGACTTTTCATCAACCTTCACCCCTGCCGGAGTTCCTTTGCCAGCGCGAAATCGGTGACTTCCCTCTTCTGGAGCTTCGGGGGCCGCACCAACAAACTCCGGTTGATACTGAATGGTCATTCCGGACTTTGACGTGACTGGCGCGGCGGCCTGCAATTCCATGGACGGAACAACGCTGATGGCCTTGTTCGCGTTCAGGACTTTGACCGGAATGACTTCGTCGTCTGATTTGTGATTGACCATCACAAACAACGTGATCAGAGCAATCAATGTACCTGCAGACGAAAGAGCAATGACTCCGGCCGTTACATTCTTCTTCTTCCCCGGACGGCGCGGCTCGGTCTGCCTGCGATCGACCTGCGACAGAACTGGCAATGTGGAATTCAAAGCCTGTCCCTGGCCGCCATTGGTTGTCAGCATCAGATCGACGGCCGCCCCGCTATCCATTTCACGAAGGAACTGCTGATAACCGACGTCCTGCGCGTCACCATTCTCGGCCGCACTGGCAAGATCCAGCAGGATGGCGTCATCGGCCCCGGCCTCTCGAAGGGCTCGTTTCAGTCCTTCAACGGTCAAAGGTTTGCTGTATGGCTCAAGGGCATCGACCAGTTCCTTCGGAGTTTGAAAACGTCCGGCAGGATCTCGCAACGTCATGCGGCGAACGATCGCATCAATGGGATCCGGCACGTCGGCCCGCAGACTTTTGACTGATGGGGCGTCCTTGGAACAGCGAGCCATCAACACCTGAAGCGGATTGTCGCCAGGGAAGGGAACGCGACCAGTCAAAAGACGAAACAGAGTGCACCCAAGGCTGTAAACATCGCTGCGAATATCCACTGTGGCTGTATCCCAGCCCTGTTCCGGCGACATGTAATCCGGTGTACCCATCACCTGACCGGCTTTGGTCACCGAAGTGCGTTCTTCACCGTCGGTGCTCAATCGAACCAGTCCCATATCCATAATCTTGACGACACCGTTACCGTCCGTGGACCAGTCGACAATCAGATTGCCCGGCTTCAGATCACGATGAACCATCTTCTGTTCATGAGCATGCTGCAGCCCGATGGCCGCCTGGCGAACTATGTCACAGGCCATGGCGACAGGAATCAGGGAAACACGTGACACGATGCGATCCACCTGATCGCCATTCACGTATTCCATCACCATGAAATCCACTTTGCCGACTCGCCCGGCATCAAGTGTTCTGACAATGTGCTTGTTATTCAGTAACGAAGACGCGCGGATCTCACGACGGAAGCGATTCACGAGAGTCTGATTCCCCGTCAGCTTACGCGACATCACTTTGATGGCCACGGTCGCACCGGAGATTGTGTCGATCGCACGAAAGACGTGCCCCATACCGCCTTTGCCGACTGGTGTCAGCAGTCGATATTTTTCCAGGATGAATCCTGTCTGCCCTTTGAGCAGTTGATTCGCCTGCCATTGAGTAATCAAATTCTGCGAAACAAACTTCGCCGCGACGGCATCAGCGGTCAGATCACCGGTGGGGGAAGTCTTCCCGGAGTCACGCATCTTCTTCACCACATCCTGCGCAGACTCCATCTGGGGCGGGGACAGGAGCCCGCTTTTCTTAAGGAGTGTCAGGAATTCGGTATAATGCAAATCCGGCATTGCTGCTTTGTAATCGCAGCAATGCCGGATTTGAATGGTATTGGGCTGTCAGATTACGGAACAAAACCGGAACAAAAGAACCCATTGCGGCCCGTAACTCCGTTGGCTCCTGGGAGCCTCGAAGAATCGAGCAGCAATGGGTTGGCCATTTGCAGGCTTCGTCTGGGACTTTGTCCTAGTGGCAGTGGCGATGCCCGTGACCGTATCCGCCGCCGTAGCCGCCACCATACACTGGCACCCCGTAAACGGGCACGGAGTAGACAGGAACAGATCGGTAGACTGGGTAACCACCGTAGCCATGACCGTGGCCGCCGTAACCGCCACCGTAGCCATAAGGATTGCCGAAACCGCCTCGTCCGCTGCTATAACCAAAGTTGTTATACCCGTTGCCGAACGAGATCGAAAAGCTGCTGCCAGATCGTCCACCGTGATGGCGATGATCGGCCATGGCCGTTGAAGAAGTCGCTGCAGCCATTCCCGCCAGTACAACCAGAATCATCATGAAACGTTTCATAGTAACCAGTCTCCTCGTATTGAGATGAGTTGGGGAAAAAGGGCCCGAATGTTCTTTGTCATTCCTTGTGACCGGACATAGAAGTGATTCAACCAGACATTTGCTCCGTGGCTGGCTCGCACACATCCTGACTCCAAATCACTCGGGCTCGTCGCGTCCAATATGGATACCCGGTTCCCTCCGAGATTGTTTGCGAGGGAAGCCAAAAGCGAAGCGGATGCCAATCACTTGAATGTTTTTGAAGCAATTTCGTAAATCATTTCAGCGATTGCATTTATGGCAACTATTCGGCTAGATTCCCTGTTGCAGTCTGCTGGTTATGTGATCATCACAATGATGTCGAGTGATATCAGATTGAATACAAACTTGAGTAGCAGGTTCGAGTGAATGACTCACAAAATTCCCACGGAAGAGCTGGCCGATAACTCGAGCCCGGGCTGGCTGCTTCCGGTACTGGTTTCAGTTTCGATCGCGATCTTCTTGTTGCCAACTCCGACCGGAATGCCCGTAGCCGCTCATCGGTTGATTGCAGTCGCCGCGCTGATGGCCGGCCTGTGGATGACGCAGGCAATCCCGTTGGCGGCGACCAGCCTGCTGCCGTTAGCTCTGTTTCCGCTGCTGGGTATTCAGTCGGCGAAGGAAACCAGCAAGGCGTTCGTAGAAGACAGCCTGTTTTTGTACATCGGCGGAATGATCATTGCCCTTGGGATCGAACGCTGGGGACTGCACCGCAGGATGGCTCTGCATATTGTTGAGTTGTTTGGCGTGAGCCCCAAAAAAATGGTTCTTGGGTTCTCCATTGCGACGTTCGGTTTGTCCATGTGGATCAGCAACACGGCCACCACCATGTTAATGCTGCCCATCGGGCTGGCAATGCTGAAAATTTTGGACGAGGGTCAAGAGGACTCGACGACGCTGCGTTCGAAACAACTCGCAGTGCCCCTGCTGTTGACGTTAGCCTATGCCGCGACATTAGGAGGCATGGCGACCCTGGTTGGCAGCCCTACGAATAGCCAAGCCATCGGCATCTATCGCAAGCAACTGCCAGACGCGCCGGATGTTTATTTCTCCGAATGGCTGCTGAGTTGTGGTCCGATTGCTCTTTTTTACCTTGGTGTGGTCTGGCTTGTTTTGACCTGGGGCCTCCCGGGGAAATCCGATCAGGACGATCGATTACAAAAGGCCTTGCGAGAGCGATTGAAGGCACTCGGTCGCGTGACTGCGCCGGAGTTGCGAATGACGATCGTGTTTGCTTTGACCGCAGTCCTGTGGGTGACTCGACAGCCATTGAAAGTAGGCGACTTCACAATTCTGCCCGGCTGGCTGCAGTATTATGAGCAGATGTTTGTCTGGCTCTCATCTCGCATGGGAACCCCTGAGGCGAAACTACCTGCGAAAGACCTGATTACAGATTCCACGATCGCGATGTTAATGGCGGTGCTGTTGTTCTTGTTGCCATCGGGAAAGCGTGATGGGAATTCACGTTCAATCCCTTTGATGGACTGGACGACTGCCAATCGATTGCCGTGGGACATGATTCTGCTGTTCGGAGGTGGCTTTGCATTGGCTTCCGGCTTTGAGTCGACTCAGTTGGCCGTTTGGCTTGGGGCGGCATTGCAGGCACCGTTGCAGACGCTGCCAGCGTGGCTGGTGGTGGCAATCATCTGCGCGATTCTGATCATGATGACAGAACTCACCAGCAACGTCGCCACAGTCAGTGCCGTGTTGCCAACTTTGCTGGCGATGGCAGAACCACTGGGGCTTGATCCCCGCATGTTATTCGTTCCCGCAACACTGGCGGCCAGTGCTGGATTTATGATGCCTGTGGGAACGCCGCCCAACGCGATTGTGTTCAGCACCGGACGCATTCCGTCCGGGGAAATGGCTCGGCGAGGATTGTTGCTGAACATTCTGGGCGTCCCGATCCTGACCGCCGGGACTTATCTGTTGATTCGCCCGGTGATGGGGATTCACTGAGAACGGCGATGCACTGATCATCGCAATCGCCATTATCTCTGTTTTTCAGGGCCACCGGCGGCACGTTGGCGGTCGATTTCGGCGTCACCGCAGCATCAGCGAAAGTTTTCGCGGCACGCGGCACGAGACTCAAAAACTCAATCCATCATCGACGTTCCAACTCGCGAAAACTGATGAATCAGAAACTTCGAAATGCGTTCCCTCAGGTTGACAAGAGCGTTACTTCGATGGCTCTGAATTTTCGACCGCAATATTGTTTTTAACAAGTTCGTCGATCGTCAGCACCATTGCGGCCGCGTAACCTCGCGCGACGGCGTCGCCGACAGAACCGCGAGCCACAAGTCCGGATTCATCCGTGTCGACAGTGAAGCTGGCAGCGCGCGAACCACCAAGCGACATGGCTCGCTGAAAGACCTCGTCATGCGAATCATCGGCTTCTTCTTCGTCAGTGTCCGGATTACCCATGAAATCTTCCGCCATGAACGACACCAGCGATGAAATACCATAGTAGAAATGCTGATGCAAAGTTGTGAGGCCCGTGGCATCATCCTGTGGATAATCGGCCCATCGCTGAAGGTCAACAGCAGCCGTAAACACCGGCGTGGAGATTCGGCCAGCCGCTTCGCGACAACGAGTCACCGACTGATGAATCATCTCATGAGCATTCTCGCCGCCCACAGCGAACCACAGGCATGAATCGACATTGGCGAGGTAGACGTGAGAGAGCTTGACCGGCTCCAGCTCGGAATCCTCGGGAATCAGCATCTTCAGCATCGACATATCGTGAAGTTGAACTATTTCGCTCTGTGTATCCAATTCGCCATCATCATTTTCTTCAGACTGAATTGCCGCGAGAAGTTCCGGATTTTCGTTCAGCTGCACGCCTCCATAAATCACGCCGCCGGATTCTTTTGACCAGCCAAGTTTCACACAAATTTCGACATTTCCGTGTTCTGCCACGGCCCCGTACGACTTATTCCATGTGAGCTGCGCGGCTCGTTCGGCATCAGAAAATTCCGAACTGCTGGTCACATCTTCTGACAGACTCGCAACGTAGGCACTCACGACGTTTCGCCATTCCTCAGGCAAGCGAGCCGCCAGATAGATTGTTGCTGCAGCATCGTCGTTCAAAATCGGGGCGAAGCGGCGTTCGGCCGAAGAGAGTTCCCGCAGAGTCCGACCAAGGTCGCTGTTGTTTCGTGAGCTGATCCGAAACTCACCCAGAACAGGGCTTTCATCGAACGCAAGTTTCAGCCAGGTAGAGACTTTTTCGGTATCGAACATGGCGGAGCGAACGAGTGCGAGTCCAGCATCACCTGCACTCCGTCGCACGGCATAGTCCACGTCAGATTCACCATCCCACTGCTGAAGTTCTGCTCCGGCCGCGGTGCTGAGTGCATTCCAGCCCAGCATTCGCAGGCCCATCGGAATTCGATCCGGATGAAATGTCACTTCGCCATTCACGTCCGCGTTGTCCATCTGACGCAAGGAATCACCCGACGGCAGTTTCATCGTATGCAGGGCTTTAGTTGGGCTCTCGAACATGAAACCATCATGAAAGCGAAAATAGCTCGTCGACTGCGAAGAGTATTCCCGGAACTGCTTACCATTTTCTTCGATCAGTTTTCCTTCACCTTGACTGGAGTTGGAGCCAATGAAGACTCCTGTCCCTGAAGAAGCGCCAATAGAGATCGTCACATTGCCAGAACTGGACGGTGTTGCCTCATCGACGCCGATTTCAGCGTTCTCAGCGGCTGCACCGGGTTCCTGAACGACTTCCGAACTGCTGACGGGCTTAATCGCGTTCTCTTCGACTCGCCAGGTATTTGTGAGCACCATCGAATACAGATCACCAGAACCATCCAGCTTTGATACAGGTCCGGCACTCTCAGATCGCGTGTTGATCAGTCGCACAAATTCCTCATGATCGACGACTTCCGAAAACTGCACCTGTTCCACTGATGGCAATAATCCTTCCCCGAGGTAAACAAGCAACCCGGAAGCTGGATTCTCGCGTTTCGTGACAGACGCTTTCAGTTTGTCGCTATTGAGCGCATCGGTAACCGCACTGCCAATCCCGAGGTCGTCTCGGAGTTTCCGGACGTACGTTTCAGTCGACTTTGCGTAGAGCCCGCCGTACCGAACCATCACGATCGGTTGCTCGGCCAGCCGAGGCGTCTCGTCGGCCACGGCCGATCCGAAAAGCATCACCCAGGAAGGCATTACAATCGTGAAACAGAGAATGTAGCGATGGAACATGTTCTGGCCTCCGTGCCAGGGGACGCGACGTCAGTTATGCGAGGCGGATTTCCTGGCGAAACAGTGTGAGACGTTTGATGAGTGCCCGTCCGGGATGACACCTGCAGTCGTTAGCCCCCATAGCTGATTATTAACGTTACGTTAATCTGCGATGAGTTCTCTAGCGACTGATGGACGATTGGTTTTCATTGGCGTAAACACGCACCCGATCCCGTCGTCCAGACCGGTGTTGTAGGCAATTCCCCCCTGCTGAAACATAGCAACGGCTTGTCAGAACTGCGATTTCGCTGAACACCGGTGTTAAATTCATAGTTGACGGTTACAATTCCCCACCCTCGTTTTCGGGGCATTTTTGTTTGCTTTTTATCCAAGTCAATCAAGTAGGATCATCAGGAAATGTCTCAGAGGATCGTAATGCGTACCGGGGAAGCTCTGGTTGAAGACGAAGCAGGCTGGTCAGCGGCCGAGCCAGAAGTTGTCATCGGTGAGCTGGATGGACCCGTTGGAAATGCCATCGCAAACCTGATGGGCGATCAGAGCAAGGGACACTCCAAGGTTTTTGCAATTCTGAATTGCGATGTGCAGATTCGTCCAGTCACTGTGATGGTCAGCAAGGTCACAGTGAACAATGAAAAGTACACCAACATCCTGATGGGAACTGTCCAGGCCGCGATCGCCAACGGAGTTCTGGATTCCGTCCGCAACGGAGACATCCCCAAAGAGAAGGCCAACGATCTCGGAATCATCGTGTCCGTTTGGCTGGATCCGTCTGTGGTGACAGAAGAGGTCGACTTCAACATTCTCTTCAAAACTCACCGCGCTGCGATTACCAAAGCCATCGGCAAAGCCATGCGCAACGAACCTTCGATCGACTGGTTGCTGGAGAATCAGGACAAGGTAACACACTGCTTCCACCAGATGGCTGTCGACGGACAGATCTGATCGGTGCTTGCTCCGTTTAATATGTCGCTCCGCCTCTTGTAGAGTTGGCTTCAGCCGACTTACTGCGAAGCGTTTCAGGAATACCGCTGACTGAAGTCGGCGCTCACACGAAACACCAATGCCCGCCGTCTGACTGCAAAGTTGGCCGGCGGGTTTTGCATTTGAGGAAAATCCGTTACAAAGAACCTCGCTGTTGCCCGCCTGCGATTAAATCCTCCCCGTACTTCCTGAACAGGAATCTTCTCCATGCTTCGCCGAATTCTGCTGACTGCTGGAATCCTGATCCTTCTTGCTGCTCGCGTTTCTTCGCCTCAAGCCAGTGCTGAAGACAAGGTCGCATTGAAGACTGAAGGCAAGACGCTGGAGATCACGATCAATGATCAGCCGTTTGCAACATACAACTTTGGAGAAGACCTGCCCAAGCCTTTTATGCTGCCTGTGCGATCTCCGTCCGGTGTTGTGATCAATCGTGCGTTGGGAGATGCTTCCGACGCGGATCATCCTCATCACAAAGGCATGTGGAACGCCATTGATGAAGTGAATGAAGTGAAATTCTGGGCGGAGAAAGGACTGATTCATAACGTTTCCGTCAAACCATTAGCCAGCGGAACTACGGCATCGTTCGAAACCGTGAATGAATGGCGTCATCCGGAGACCGGGGTTCCTCAGTTGACCGAAACCGCGATCATCACGATCCACCCGAATCGTCTGGTGGTGTACGACATGCATCTGGCGGCTTCGCACGTGGATGTCACCTTCGAAGACACCAAGGAAGGCCTGTTTGGATTTCGAGTCGCCCCGTCGATGAAAGAAAAGAACGGTGGTCATGTCGTGGCTTGCGACGGGACCGAAACGACGAAGGAATGCTGGGGCAAGACGTACAACTGGATTGACTACTATGGCGACGTTGACGGCAAGACTGTGGGAGTTGCCATTATGGATCATCCAAAGAACTTCCGACCTTCGCGTTATCACGTCCGCGACTACGGTCTGTTTTCAATCAGCCCATTCGGCGAAAACGCCTACACCAACGGAGCAAGCCCTGCCGCGCCGCATCATCTGAAGAAGGGCGAAACTCTGCGACTGCGTTACGCGATGTTCTTCCATGACGGCGACACAAAGACAGCTAACGTGGCAGGTGCCTGGGACTTGTTTCTGAAGTCTGCAGGGGAGTAGGGATTTGCGTTTTTTGCTTTTCGGTGCGATGTGGAATTAGTGCTCTGCCGTGCGAATGAAGATTGTTGTCAGGGGCCGAGGACTTGTGGATCGAGTCCAGATTCTACCGCTGGAGCTTAACAGGATCGGCTTACTCGAGTTGGCCTTGAGTGACTTCTGCAGCGATCGCTCAAGGTCGAAGGCTGTATCGGTGGCATGAGCCAGTGCGTCAGAATCCGGCGTGGATGCCCAGACAACAATTTCAAGTTCTGCTGGTTGCTCGTGAGTGAGGCCGGTGGCCTCCCGGCATGTTTTAAAAATTCGTTGGATGGTAGATCGAACGGCATTGTCTGATTGCTGCGATTGCGAATGAAGATCCAGCGCGAGTTGACCGTCGAACTCAACCGATCGCGAAATATTGCAGAACCTTTCCAGTTCGGTCATCAGATGTGAAAACACCGGTCCGTTCACATCCACGGGGGAAAGCTTGTCAGTATTGAATTGCCCTGACTCCTCCTCTTCTGATACCGTCAGGGTTGCTGCTCGAAGCGGCTTCTGGCGAGAACCAATGCCGCCGATTCCGGACTTATCGGCAGGAGTCTCGTTCGCGGCATCAGCTTCGTGACGAAAGCTGGCTGCGATCACTGCAAAGTCTTCCCGACCGTGATCACGCAGCGCTCCGCTAAAGGCGGCTGTCACTTCAGAAAGTTCTGCCCCTGACTGGTCACGAGAGACACTGATCAGCACGACAAGCGTTGTGAAGACGCACAGTAACATGCCTGCAAGATTTATTGTTGATGCATGAAACGGCGATCGATGCGACGCGGGAGTCAGTTGACGAATCATGGTTGCGACTCCTGCCTGGCAATCATCTGCTTCGTTCGCAGGATGTGAATCTGAAGCTTATCCAGTGGCATACTGTCGACCAGACTGACGGCCATCTCACTGATGTCCACGATCTGTTCCGGCTCTGCACTTTTGCGGAGCGTGTCGAACCATTGCAACGCGATTCTCTTGTTTCCCGGATTGACGCGTAGAGTCATCTGGAACTGCAGAGTCGATGCACGGCGTGACAGCACTTCGAGCAGTTCAACAGGAATCTGCGGATCTGAGTGATCAGAAGTGTTCGTCGGCTCAATATCGATCTCGATAGTCACTCGCTCCAGCGGTGCGACCTCTTCTGGATTATTCAGACGTCGCAGTCCCGCTTCCATGGTTGCGAGGACGCTCAACCGGCTGGACGCGTTCTTCCGGGGACTGACATCCAGAAGAATGTCCTGCCTTAGATCTTCCGGCGCCGGGACCTTAGCAACTAACGTCCGCTCGATTGCTCGTTGTTCAGAATGTGCCGCCGACTTCGACGCGACTGAAACGGCCAGAAACATAATCCCGATCAGCAACCCCGGCAACGCAGTGCGGAAAGCGTTGGTATAGTTCGCAGTCTGCAAAGATTTTCCCGTCTGGATGGCCATGCCCTGAAGACTCCCTGAAACGAACAATAGCGATGCGAATTACGCCGCGCGATTCTTTTCGTCTGGTTTTGTGGTGCGTTCGCGAGGTGGAACCCAAGCACGCAGCCTTTCCTCAACGATGTTCGGAGAATTCTCCTCAATCAACGCCACGAATCCGTCTGTCATCACCTGGCGGATCAGCACCTCTTCGGCATGTCGTGCTTCCAGTTTTCCGGCAAGAGGAACACACAGCAGATTGGAGAACAATGCACCGTAGAGCGTGGTCAGCAAGGCCAGCGCTAATCCCGAGCCCAGCGTTCGCGGGTCGTCGAAGCTACGCAGCATCTGCACGAGCCCGATCAGAGTACCGGTCATTCCCCAGGCTGGTGCTGCAGAAGCCATCACTTCGAACAGTCGACGTCCCTGCAGGTGGCGATGTTCAATTGCAATAAGCTCACGCTGCAAAGCTTCACGGACAAATGTGGCATCGCTCTCATTAGACGCCATCTCCAGCCCCAATTTCATAAACGAATCGGATTCTTTGGCGGCTTCCTTCTCCAGTGCTCCGGTCCCCTCTCGCCTTACCTGAGTTGCAATCGCGCGAAAACGACTGACGACTTCCGAAGCTTCCGGGAGACTTGTCACAAAGCAGGTCCGTGCCACAGCAAACGCCGTTCGCACTCTCTTCGCAGGAAAATGAATCAGCACGGCCGAGAGTGTTCCTCCGATCGTGATGAATAACGAAGGCAGGTGCAGCCATGCAGGATTATCACCGGCCGAGAGCATCGCGGCAACAATCATTGCCAGTCCGGTGACAAGTCCCAAAAATGTGGCTATGTCCATAGGAGTTCTCACGCTGCGAGAAGTTCTCTGAAAGAAGTCGGAAATGAGGTTGCCTTCTGCTCTGCTGAAAACAAACCAGATTGGCGACTCATCAAATTGTTACGCACAACCCGAAACGTCAGTGAGGGACTGCGGTTCCCGTCTTCAGCGAGAGATCCCTCGCAGACGCTTCGCGTTGTGACTGAGTTAACACACGGTCACGCGGCCTGTTTCGTTTTGTAGATCTGAGCCAGGATCTCCGCGATGGCACGGAAGAAGTCGAAAGGAATCTCCTGACCGACATCGACCGATTTGAATAATGCCCGAGCCAGAGGTTTTCGCTCCAGCACAGGAATGTTGTTTTCTTTCGCAATCCGGACAATATTCTTCGCGAATACTCCCGCACCTTTTGCAACTATACGAGGAGCCTTCATCTGACCGGGCTCGTACTGAATCGCGATCGCAAGGTGCGTCGGATTTGTCAGAATCACAGTAGCTTTCGGAACATCTCGCACTGACTGACGCCGTCGAGCTTCTCTTTGCTTCTTGCGGATCGCGGCCTTCAGATGCGGGTCGCCGGAGTCATCCTTCTGTTCCTGTTTGATTTCTTCACGGGACATCATCAGCTTTTGTTCGTTGCGAAACCATTTCACCAGGTAGTCGATCAACGCCAGCCCCAGAGAAACCCCCGCCATGGCAATGCAGATGTAAAGGCCCAGCCTCCATGCGGATGCAGTAAGCGACGCAACCGACGCGTGATTCTGAACGGAAAACTCCGCACGTTTGATCCAGATGCAGATGACAGAAACGCAAAGGAGGAGAGTGACTTTTGCAACGTTCATCAGGCCGGCAATGCCGGATTCCATAGAGACGATTTTTGAGAAGCCGTTCTCCGGCAGCAACCGCTCCCACTTGATCTCCAGGGCCTGAAACGAAAAATGAAAGCCGACCTGAGCGAAACCGAATGCAACACCAATCACCATGACCCCGGGAACAAGTAAGCCACAGATCGCCACCAGTTCACTCGTCATCCAATGAGCACTCTCAGAGACGTGATGCACGCCCCAGGCTTCGGACGGAACTTCAGCAAACCAGCGACGAAATCCTTCCATAAGTCGCACCGCGATCGTGGAACCTGACCACAGCAGTACGAGGCAACCCGCCAGCAACGCAATGGATGCCGTCAGGTCAGGACTGAAAACAACCTGACCCTCTTCACGTGCATCTTCGCGACGCTTTGGTGTTGGGGCTTCTGTCCCTGTATTCTCCGGACCTGCCATTTATGTGGCCTCCTGTCCGACAAAAAGAAGCAACCCCTGGACGGCACCACAGATGTCCGGGAAGAACAAAATCAAACCGCCGATGCCGGCCACCAGTCGCATCGTCATGCCATACGACATGAAATTGAATTGCGGAGCTGTTCGCATGGTGACTAGTACCGTCAGTGAGACAACAAACAGCAGCACGCCCACCGGACCAATAATTACAAAGCCCTGATCAACGGATTGTGTCACGCTCCACAGAACGGTCTCCCACGAAGGCATCTCCCAGCCGGAAGCCGCCGGACGAACGACAAACGACCGACCAATCATCCAGAACATGATGTGATGCAGATCCATCACGAAGAACATCAGCACCGCAATGGCTTCCAGAACCTGGGAAACAACGTTGCTGCTTTGCTGGTCCATCGGCGACGCCAGGCCCGCCATCGTAAGTCCCATTTCCTGAGCAACCCACGCGCCTGCAACTCGCACGGGAACAAAACACAGGCTGAATATCCAGGCCAGACCTGCACCCAGAGCGGTTTCGCGGATCGTGAGCCAGGCCAGATGCAGCCAGGCACCGGCACTGGAGAAATCCCCGGCCGACGATATCGCAATCTGCACGGAGTGTTGCGGGGCGATAACCGCAACCAGTGAGATCGCCAGCCCGATCTTTACGGTGGCCGGCATTCCCTGGCCATTCAGTGGCGGCAGGAACGCGATGAATGCTCCAACTCGGAAGAGAATGAGCAGCCAGGCGATGATCTGCGATTCGATGATGGTCATTGCCATTATTGAGTCACCAGGATCATGCGTTCCATCATGCGTAACGTAAATGCTGAGGCCTGCTCCAATGTCCATGGCAGAGTCAACAGCATCACGGCACCCACCGCGACGATGCGAGGAGCGAACGACAGAGTCTGTTCCTGTATGCTGGTGACCGTCTGCATCAGACTGACACCAAGACCGACGACAAGACTGACCGCGACAGTAGGCCCCGAAAGCCACATAGATGTGATCAACAGATCTTGCCCGATAGCGACGACGTCCAATGTTTCCATGGTTCGGACCTTTCTGTTCTTATGGCTTCTTCGCAGACTTTGTTTCGGTGTTTCGAGTACTCATTCGCAGCAAAAACTTGCTGGCCAGAGCTTCATCCTGCAGGGCATCCATAATGGCTCCGGATTTTCTTTGTTCCATCATTCTCAGGATGTCCACGACGAGGTCCGTGTTTCCCTGAGCGTCCATTTCGCGAAGATTCTTCGCGGCGGATTCCGGAGGCATTCCCTCCATAAACTTGGCGACCTCTTTGGGATTCTGGACCAACGGAGCAGCATTAGGATCCGCACCCGCTTCAGGAATATTGCCTCCTGTCGTGCTGAGAAATGCCCGCTTATTCTGCTCGAGCAGAAGTCGATCGGATTCCAACTTATTGCGATCCTGTACCACCTGACGCTTGTCGCTGTCTACGCTCTCTTTATCTTTCAGCCAGTTTTCACGATCGCGTGCCAGCTTCTCGCTATCCTGATTGACTCGCGTCTGTGTGTCGGCAAAAGCTTTTCGATCGTCTTCCAGGGATTTTCGCTTGATCGCCAGTTCATTCTCTGTCTCTGTCAGCTTCAGCTTCTCAGCTTCCAGCGACTGTTTGGCGAGTTCCAGCTCGGACTGTTCTTTCTTCAGCTTGTCTGAGTCGCCACTGAATGACGCTCGTTCACGAAGCAACGATTCCGACTGAGCAGCAATACGAGCCAGCAATTCTTCCTTCGCAGCCCGCTGGTCGCTCGTCTGAGCCAGCAGGTTCTCGACATCCTGCTGAGCAGACGAGAGATCGGCCAGAACAAGACGCTGCTGAGATTCAATTTCTCGTAGTGATTCTTCGCGTTTGCGAATCGACTCATCCTGCGATTTGAGGCTCAGGCCCATCCGCACGATTTCTTCAACCGTCATTGGTGTCGAACGAATAGCCACCGGCAACTGTTCATCGTGCCCGGCTGAACCGTGATCCTTGGCATGCCCGTCAGAGTGGCTGTCGGATCCGTGAACCTCGGCCGTCTGATGCTCGTCTGTGTTTCCGTGCGAGTCCGTCTCACTATCGCCATGACCATCGACAGGTGTTTCGCCGTGTTCACCAGCTTCAGCGCCTTCCTCTCCCTGTTCGTTCTCAGCAGTCGCAGCCGGCGGAGCAGACTTCTTCATCATGAACATGCCAAGTCCGGCCGTAACACCAAACATTACTCCGCCGTACAGCAGCATTCCCAGAATCTTCTTCATGACTCGCTATCCTGATTGAGTTCCATCTTGCGGTAGTAGGTCTGTACGGCTTGTTCCAGGAGTTGATTCTCTTCAATTCGCATCTGTGCTTTGCGATGCTCTGTCAGCTCTCGGTGGATCATCTCTTCCACAATTCTGAGCTCCGCTCTGGCTTCCTTGTGTTCCTGCAGAGCAATTTCCAGTCGATCGTCGGCCAGTCTGAGTGCTTCGTTGTCCAGTTTGATCTGATGTTTCGCTCGTTCTATCTGAGTCGCCATCGACTGGAGAATCGATCCAGTGACGCCCAGCTTCATCCCTGCGGCTGTTTCTGTCTCAAAACGAGACAGTCTAAGTTCCGCCTCATTCCGTCTTCGTTCAGCCTCAATCCTCTCCGCATTCCTCGCCGCCGCTGCTGCTTTACAAACATTTTCATGTTGAGCCCTCAAGCGGCGAATTTTTTCGTAACGGGAAACGAAGCGTTTCATTTTTAGTGCTTAGTTCTTGGTGCTTGGTTTGAGATATGAGATTTGAGCTTTGCTACGTCTCGCCACTCTCTTCCCACCTCGCTAAAACGGCCAGGCATCAGCCAAAGCCTTGAGTTGTTTCTGAGTCTCTTCCCAGTCCGATTTTCGATTCACTGTCTGCTGCAGAAATTTCTTTGCATCAGGCATAATCTGGACCGCTCGATCTACCTGCTTTGATGTCCCGGCTTTGTAGGCCCCGATCTGAATCAGATCTGCGATCTCGGCATGAGTCGCCAACAGAGATCTCAGCTTCTGAGCATTCTTCTGGTGTTCGTCAGAAGTGACTTCCCGGAAAACTCGACTGACACTCGGGAGTACATCGACAGCCGGAAAATGTCCCGTCGCGGCAATCTTGCGGCTCAGAATAATGTGCCCGTCCAGAATTCCGCGTGCTGCGTCCGTGATGGGTTCATCCATATCGTCGCCGTCAACCAACACAGTGATCAGCCCTGTGATAGCTCCTTTTGGACCGCAGCCAAGACGCTCCAGAACGCTGGCCAGCAAAGACTGCACTGACGGTGGATAACCTCGAGATCCCGGTGGTTCTCCCAGCAGCAAACCCAGTTCTCGCTGAGCAATCGCGAGGCGTGTCAGACTGTCCAGGAAGAACAAAACATGGGCTCCCTGATCGCGAAATTCTTCTGCAATGGTCGCTGCAGTCAGGACGGCCTTGATTCGCATGAGTGGAGTCTGATCGGAAGTCGCCACAACGACGACAGAGCGAGCAAGACCCTCTTCGCCCAGACAGTCTTCGATGAACGGCAGAACTTCGCGACCACGTTCGCCAACCAGTGCGATCACGTTCACATCGGCTTCTGCGTTCTTGGCGATTTCTCCCAGCAGAGTACTTTTGCCAACACCGCTGCCCGCGAATAGCCCCACACGTTGACCTCGGCCAATCGTCAGCAACCCATCAATCACGCGCTGGCCGGTGACTAACGGCTGAGTAATCCGGCTGCGTTGCATCGCGTCGGGAACTGTCGCCGTCTCCGGTCGCCAGCGACGAACTCGCAACGGACCACGATGATCAATCGGGCGTCCTATGCCGTCGATGACTCGAGTCAACAAACCGGAACCGACAGGCACAGATCGACTGCGACCATGACCAATAATCTCCAGCCCCGGCTGCAAACCCGCGGTGCTGTCGAAGCACATCAACTGCGATTCCGTGGTGTCAAATCCAACGACTTCCGCGATGACCTGCTCGCCCGTTGGGAGTCCAACAGTACAGGACTCTCCGACGAACGCAGGCATATCGGCCCGCAACAATCCTCGAACACTACGCAGTTTCCCGACGTTCCGGAAAGCGCTGCAGTGTCCGGGAAGTTGAGCCATCTCCTCGACGTTCAACCTGAGAGTCATCCAGTTTCTCCATCCATGAGCGGCGGATATTCTCCAACCGCGATTCCAGATCCGACAACACAATCCGACGACCCGACTCCACGCGGCATGAACCACGAGAAAGCGAGGAATCATCGAAGCACGAAACGTTCTCCAACATCCTGCGGCCAGCAGGATCACGCATCAGGTTCTTTAACAATTCATGATCGGCCGGGTTCAACCGCACTCGCACAGGCTGGTCGATCTCCATCTGATGCAGCGCTTTGCGAATCAAGTCGTCGACCGCGAAATCTCCTCGATCGATCGCGACACCCGTGAGCCATGAAGTTGCTGCCGTTGCCAGTTCCACAGCAACTTCCTGCATCTCATGCAAAGACTGACGATGCTGATCCTGGAGTTCCATCACGAGCTCTGCAGTGTTGGCCAGCATCTGCCGAAGCTCAGTCAGTTCTTCTTCTGACACGCCACCCAGTCCGACTTCCTCCGGAGTGACAACTTCATGAGTCGCTCCCGAAAGCACCGGGACCGCATTGGAGAACGCCAGCGGCGTCATGACTCGTCCAGCCGGATCAGTAATCACCGAGGCAACAGAAGTGGGCAGATGACTTGCAACAACTTCGTGATTCGACGCTTCGACTTCCGCCGCATCGGTTTCGTTACTTGCAGCCTGGGTGAGGGAGTCAGACTGAAGCTCACCGAATTCGTTTGCTTCGGACGCCCGCGCCAGATCCTGCTCTCGTTCTGTCAGTTCAGACTCATCTCCGCGCGCACGGTCGATCGTAATCGTCTGGTCTCCAACAACCAGCGATCGAGGTGAGCGTTTGAAAGTGATCTGTAGTGAGTTCATGAGCACAGCGATTTACGAGAGCGTGGTCCAGTGTTTAAAAACTTACGAGTACCGTGAATGATCAGGATTCGCTTTCCATATCAATCTTGGCAATGACTTCAGCGATGGCATCACGTGCCTGCAGAATTCGTGTCTCAGACACGTTGGTCATAAACTGCATTTCTTCTTCGATCGTCTGACGCGCTCGTTTTGAAAGGTTCGCGAAGATCGCATCCTTAACGCTTTCATCTGCACCAAAGAGAGCCGTGGTCAGATTTGCGCTGTCGACTTCGCCCAGAACTCGTTGAACCACAGCCTTGTTAAGAGCCGTGATGTCATCGAATCGGTAGATACGAGTCAGCAGTGACTTCGCCAGATCCGGATCTTGTTCTTCGATCGCGGCCAGCATGTTCTTTCGACCAGCCTTGGGAACACTGCGAAGCACCTCGGCGACTCGATCTGCATGATTTCTGGTGTCTGGCGGTTCTGCTGAGAACTGACGAGCCCGCAGGAACGTCGCGCGAGCAATTCGGTCGACCAGAATCGCCGGAGCATGTTGCTCCTTTGTCAATTCCTTCATGACGAGCTTCTGATATTCCGCTTTCAGCAGGTTCAGAATATCGCCGGTCAGTTTTGCTGGCAAATTGGCGAGCAACATGGCGGTTGTCCGAGACTGTTCAGATCCCAATGCCTGAGCAATCTGATGAACGCTGAGTGTTTCCAGATCCTTGAGCGGATCATCTGACATCGGGATAGTTTGCGTGGCTGTCATAGAGTCCTCCAGTCCTGATCCATGTTCCGCGGTTGCCTGCTCCGCATTCTGCTCGGCTGCGGAATTCTGCTCGGCCTGTTGAGCAAGCAGAGCCTGCTGTTCGGCCGCCAAAGCTTCTTCGCTCAACGTTGGCGATTCGGTCATCGATTCCACCGCTGATCCCTGAGCGATGGCTGCTTCTCCCGCCGGACCAGCACCTGTCGTTCCGCCAGCCCCGGCAGTGTAAGCTGAGGTCGCAGAGTCGATCGAGATCGAAGCTGACGGTTCTTCAACTGGCGGTGCAACAGGTTCGGGAGGTTTCGACTTCATCGCAAACTGGAAGAAGCATTCGAACTCATCCAGAACTTCGCGTTGGCGACTAATCGTTGAACGATGTGGCGTATCGGCTTTCAAACCGGCCCGCAGTTTCTGCGCTCGCTCAGGCTGTAGTCGCTCCAATACCGCCTCGGCGACTTCATCGCCAAGCAGTTGCAGCAGTTCCAACGTCTGTCGTTCGCGGTCCATTGTCCATCCGTGGACTTGGGGTGTTATCGAATTATCATTTATTCAGGCTGATCAGTTCAGGTCGACTCACGGTCTCAGGCCGCTCGGCGTCCTTCGTTCGCATTGCCGCCGGCATTCCTCGATCGCGGTACCGACGCATCGTTTGGAGTTGTCTCAGCTGAAGTATCGATACGGTTACCGGGCGGTGGAGTCATCGGGATTGTTGGTTCCTGCTCGTTCAGCCACGCAGAAAGAACATTTGCGACAATCTCTGGATGAGCTTTCGCCTGTTCTGACAATGCCGCAAGTCGACGAGCATCAGCCAGTGGGATTCCTGGTCCGACGGTTTCTGTAATCACAATCGGCTTCATACGTTTCATCAGCATCATCCCGATGAGAAACGCCAGAGTCGCTGCAAGTCCCAGTGAGACGGACTGAATCAACGGTTGCCACTGCTGCCAATTGAATCCCGGGACGGCCGGAACTTCGACCTCTTCTGGTGCCAAAGGTGCCAGGACCACTTCGATTACATCCAACCGTTCGTCCTGAATCCCCACTGCATTTCGCACGATCTTTTCGATTTGTTGCTGATCCAGAACTGGTGCTGTGGAAGGATCTGCAGTTCCCCCGACAGGCGGTGCTACAGAACTGATATCAACGATGGCCGCTACCGACAGGCGAGTAATCGTACCTGGGTTCTTGGTGACAACTTCTTCTGTCTTGGAATTCTGATAAGTCGTCTCGACCTGTGAATTCTTGTAATTTCCATTGCCATTGGGTCGTGCGCTTGGGTCTGTCGGGATATTCGAGCCCGTGCCGGCAATTCCAATGGGAATTGCCGGGGCACTGTCATTCTTGCTATCCAGAACCTTCTCCTGAGTCTTCACGTTCGACTCAGGATCAAAGACATCCTTCTTCTGAGTCATCGTGTCAAAGTCAATCTCCGCGGTCACCTGCACGATTGCTCGCACGCCGTCCATCTGACGCAACATGGTTTCCGCTTTGTGGGCCAGAGAAGCCTCAACTTTCTGACGATACGTCAACTGCATATCAAGATCAGAGTTGAGCCCTCTTGTCGCGTTGAATTGACGTCCGTTCGTGTCAGACAGAGCAATGTTGCTTTCATCGAGGCCGGGAACAGAATTGGCAACAACGGTGATGATCGTCTGTGCTGTCGGGCCGGAGATGGAGTCGCCTCGAATGGGCTCAACCACAACCGCGGCCGTAACCGGTGACTGCTCGATCGAGAATGGTGATTCATCAGGCCGACTGATAGTAACGGTTACCTCGCGAATTCCGTTAAGCTGCTTGATCGCCTTCGAAATTCGTCGTTCCAGAGCCTGTCGGCGTCGGTCTTCTTCAGTCCGCGGCGATTCAAACAGACTCGCTCCGATGGACGTTTCAGGTTCCTCTTCCGGATTTAACAAGCCCGCCAGAGCCTGACGAGCACGCCCGACGTCCCCTCGACCAACCGAAACCGCGGAACTGGAAAGGTTCAACTGATAGTCAATCTTCTCTGTGTCCAGCACGCCGGCAATATCCACCGATCGCGACGGCGTCAGTTGACTGGCGATTACAATGTATTCAGGCTGCGAAGCCCAGATCAGCGTCCCGGAAACCGCAGCAATACAGGCCAACGCCGCTGCAATAAACCCTGCCCGCTGACCAATGGTCCAGCGATTCCACAGAGCCAGCGCTTGTTCCTTGAGTGAGTTCCAGAAGGCCATGATTATCTTCCCGACGTACTTGAAACAGTGAGCCGTATCAGACTCGCGGTATGTTCACTTAATCACGTCTCGAGCGTTTTCGTTTAACGGCTAGCCGCAGGCGGCGGCAAAATTGTTTATCAACGCCTGCGGCTTGCCGTTAAACGATGAGTCTTCCATCCAAAACAAAACAATCTGAAATCAACAGGCTTCCAACAACGCGCCACTTGATCAATCACTTTCGCTAAATCTGCATCCGCATCACTTCCTGATAAGACGCGATCAGCCGATTTCGAATCTCCATCATCAGCCGAAATGCCAGGTCAGCTCTGGCCGTCGTCAGCACAACTTCATGAATACTCTCGGCTTCCCCGGTCACCAGTTGTGTTACGCCCGTGTCCGCAATCTGCTGCTGCTTGTCAGTCTCGTTTACGATGCCCTTCAACAGATCCGTGAAAGGCAGACCTTCTCGAGTCGACCCGCTGTCTTTGATTGACAACGGTGTCATCGAAGGCGGCGTCTGAGATAGCCCGTTAGGTCCGTAGAGTGACTGCAATGACATCAGCGGAGACCTCGCAGAAGTGACAGTGACTGCTCGGCCATCTGTCGGAATGTCTCAAGTGATTTCAGGTTTGCCTCATAAGCCCGACTGGCCGTTACCAGGTCCACCATTTCGTGCGAAATGTTGACGTTTGGCATTTTGACGTATCCGTCCGCATCCGCATGTGGGTGGCTCGGATTGTGAACTGAAGGTCCCGGTGTCTTGTCTGCAGTGATCCCCACGACCTCGACGCCATAAAGGTCACCGACATCATGCGCCCCGCCCCCCATCGCGTTCTCCATCGCAGCGGCGAATGTGACCTGCTTCCGCTGATATGGCCCGCCCTCCGGGGTCATCGTTGAGTCGATATTCGCAATGTTGTTGGCGGCGATTTCCATTCGCAGCCGCTCTCCAGTCAGCCCGGACGCGCTGATCTCCATGCCAGACAGAATCTTACCGAATGCCATCACACGCCTCCTTTCATTTCAATCTGCCGCGGTCTTTTATGATCCCTCAATCGCCAGTCGCATTCTTTCGAGATGGCTTCCCAGCAACTGCACGTAAGTTTGCTGCAGCATCGCGTTCTTATTCATCTGACCAATTTCTCGATCCACGTCGACGTTATTTCCGTCGGCTTTTGTCTTGAGTCCTGGTGTCTCCACAATCTCCGGAGAAGCCTGCCCGACGCCATGCCCCTGCAGTTCCTGAGCGAGTTGCAACTCGAATTCCACATCCATGCGACGGTAGTTAGGGGTAGTCACGTTCGTCAGGTTATTGGCGATCACTCGCTGTCGCATTTCCGACGCTTCGATCAATCGCCCCAGCAAGTCAAATTGAGAATTGATGGATTGCACAAACAAACCTCCACGTTGGGTCGGTGAACCAGCCAACCGTGAAGTCTTCAGGGGTGCTCCGGAGTCGTCCCCAAAAGCCCTTAAAGAGACCTCACTGGATCGGCATCGGCAGGACCGGGGTAATCGCTACAATCGGAACATCCGGCAAAGCTTATCTGGCTTACCAGTTCTTGAATCGCAAGGGTGCCGCCACTGCCGATTGAAGGAAAACACTCGCAACAATGGGCGTTCACCCAGGATTTGCAGGTGGCCCTGTTCCTGAGAGCGCAGCCATGGGGCCGAACTTTCTCATATCTCTGCGCGGTACCGGCGCTCAACCAATGAGCTTGTTTGGTGCATAATTCAACATCTCGCCAGTGCCATTCCACTCACAAAGATGTATGGTTCTGTCTCAATTGTCATCGCTCCAGAAATTCCTTCGAGCCCTCTCATGCAGGTTCCGCTTCCTCCCGCTGCTTCTACAGAAGCTCGCAACAATGCATCTATGTCCATCGACAGCTTATCCGCGCTGGAGATTGTGCAGCTCATGAATCAGGAGGACGCTCGAGTCGCCGCTGCGGTGGCGACGGAATCGACAGCGATCGCACAGGCCGTTGACCTCATCGCGCAACGCTTCCGAACAGGCGGCCGACTCATCTACATGGGCGCGGGAACATCGGGCCGATTAGGCGTTCTCGACGCCAGTGAATGTCCGCCAACATTCAGTGTGAAGCCCGGTATGGTGATCGGATTAATTGCCGGTGGCAAAGCGGCGCTGACGTCTGCGATTGAAGGAGCTGAAGATCGTCGTGATAAAGGAGCTTCGGATCTTCAGCAACTTGGATTAACAGCTAACGACGTTGTGATGGGAATTGCCTCCAGCGGCCGAACTCCCTATGTCATCGGCGGACTCGAGTACGCTCGCAGTGTCAGCGCTTCAACAATTGGCTTTGCCTGTAATGCCGGCTCAGCACTGATTCCGCTGTCCGACATCATGATCGCACCGATCGTAGGCCCCGAAGTTGTGACCGGGTCAACTCGACTCAAGGCCGGAACGGCCACGAAAATGGTCCTCAACATGTTGACCACCGGCGCGATGGTGCTGATTGGAAAAACGTACGGCAATCTCATGGTGGATCTGACAGCTACCAATGAAAAGTTAAAGGATCGCTCACAGCGCATCGTTTCAGAACTGACAGGACTCACAGCCAGCGCTGCTGGGGAACTTCTCGGTCGTTGCGATGGACAGGTGAAAACTGCAATTGTCGCTCACCAGAAGCAAATCACTCCCGATGAGGCTCGCGAAGTGCTGAACCATCATTCCCAGCATCTGCGACGCGCCCTTGAATCTCTCACATCGAAATGATCTGGCATCCCGGCGGCCCCTATTGGCGTCCTGTGCGTGCGATTTCTGATCCAGCATTAACAATGTTCGTAGAGGCCAGCGTCCGGTACACCTGCTGGCTTCTCAGCCGGATTCCAGCTTTAATGATCTCATCATGCTCGAGTTGCAAAACATCAGTAAATCATTTCCCGGCGTGCAGGCGCTGAGTGATGTTTCATTGACATTGGAACGCGGTGAAATCCGGGCGTTAATGGGCGAGAATGGAGCTGGGAAGAGTACGCTCATTCGTTTGCTGGCCGGTGCTCATCAGCCAGACTCCGGCACGATCAGCATCGACGGCCATGAAGTTCGGATGCAGCGGCCGCTGGATGCGACTCAGGCCGGTATCGGAGTCATCTATCAGGAACTGACTCTGCTGCCAGCCTTAAATGCCGTCGACAACATGTTCCTGGGACGTGATCGTGGTCACTTCTGGATTCCTCGTCGTCAGGAACAAGAACGGGCCGCCGCTATCTTTAAACGCATGGGCATTGAGATTCCTCTGGATGTCCCTGTCGGCCAACTCTCTGTCGCCCAGCAACAGTTGATCGAGATTGCCCGCGTACTGGCTCATGACGTTCGCATCCTGATTATGGACGAACCATCAGCCGCGTTGACACCGCCGGAGGTTGCAGGACTGTTTGCGTTGCTGCGAGATCTGAAGTCTCAGGGCATTGGGATCATCTACATCAGTCACAGGCTGGAGGAGATTTTTCAGCTCGCTGACACCGTGACCATTCTGCGTGACGGCCGACACGTGGCCAATTGTCTTGTGACGGAGCTAACTCGCAGTCGCCTGATTGAACTGATGGTTGGACGCGTCCTCGTGCGGGAGTTCCAGCGCTCGCAGGCGATGACGGGATCGACGGTTCTGGAAGTGTCCGGGCTTAGTCGAGAGAACACGGTCAAGAACATTTCCTTTCAAATTCGCAGTGGCGAAGTTGTCGGTATGACGGGTCTTGTCGGCGCTGGTCGCACGGAAACAGCTCGCTTGATCTTCGGTGCCGATCAGAAAACATCAGGAACCATTCGCGTCGATGGGCAGACCGTCGATGTGAATTCTCCTGGCGATGCGATCGATGCCGGGATCTGCCTGTTGACGGAAGATCGAAAATCTCAGGGCTTGATCCCCGCTCGCAGCGTCCGAGAGAACTTTTCTCTTTCCAGCCTGATGCGACTCCAAACCGGCGGTCTCGTTCGACAGCACGAAGAGTCATCAGTGTTTGCTTCTTATGTGGAACGACTCAGCATCCGCATTTCCAGTCAGGAGCAGCTCATTAGTCACTTGTCAGGTGGCAACCAGCAGAAGGTCTTGCTGGCACGCTGGCTCTTTCGCAACACGAAGGTATTTCTGCTTGATGAACCGACTCGCGGCGTCGACATCGGCGCCAAACAGGAAATTTATCAACTGATCGCCGACCTGGCTCAGCAGGGAAAAGCCGTGCTGCTGATCAGTTCCGAACTGCCTGAAATTCTGAGTCTGTCTGACCGCATTCTCGTTATGCGAAACGGCCGCATCTCCGGTGAGGTCCAGAATGGCCCGGGTGTCACTCAGGAAGAAATCATGGAACTTGCGACAGCGTGATGCGGTGACTCCAGGCGAGCGGTGTGGCGTAAGCACACCGTGTGCAGTTTCTGCATAACACAGAACATCGCGAACAACGGAGCAAAGTCATTCTCTCAGATCCATCTGCGATTCAGTTCCAAAATCTCCCTCGGTGGGCTCACGCCGCACCGCTCGCCGTCATTGCGATTTATCCGTGTTCATCTGCGTTCATCTGTGGACAAAACTCTCTCTCTTCAAGCGCATGGCACGCATAGTCCCCTTGACCAATCAACCCAGAAGAGTCCCAGCTAACAGTAGGAGGCCACCAAAAAGCAGAATAACCAGAAGCAAAATCCAGCCTGCAATCGAGGTGGACGTTGTGACCTGCGGAGCGCGTCGAACAGCCTCGGCATACTCTTCGCTGAAGACGAAATTGGCAGCGGGCCGCACGATGTACCAGAGTGAGACGCCTCCCAGAATTGTGCCGACCGGCACAAACAGGATCCAGAGCCCACAGGCAATGGCGGCGGGAACTCGAGACGTCAGCTTCAATCGTCTAAGCTGGATTCCCGTGTAGATTTGCCAGAATCCAGCCAAGACCACGGCCACCAGAAACAATGCCGTCAATGGTTCCGGATTGTGGTTCGCTGCAATAGACAGCGCCCCAACAACACCGAGTCCCACCGAGATCAACAAGCCACCGAACATCATCACACCGCCGATGCTCTTGATGTTGGATTCACAGTGAATGAACTGTCGGCGGACCACCTCAGGATCTGAGCCAGACAAAGAGTCAGGTAAAGCCTGTTCTTCCGGAGCGGCATACGGATTGAACGTAGTCGGTTCCATCAGCTCGCTATTCGGCCTCTCCAGGCGACGGACTCGCAGTTGAAACCTTGTGATCCAGATTTAGCAGCCGAACCGATTCCTTCAACAAGAAATCCATATCCATAAACGGTTCAAAGCTAATGTCCTGCCATCGCACCAGGCCATTGCGATCAATGACAAATGTCCCATGCAGGGCCGCCTTTTCGAAGTCATCGTAACAGCGATACTGCCGGAACACGTTCATCTCCGGGTCAGCGAGCAATGGAAATGGAAAGCCCGTCTCCAGATCCGCATAAGCTCGCTTCAGGTTCTCCTGCTTGTCTGTGCTGATCGCGACAACATCAAAGCCCGCGTTGCGGAAGCCCTCAAACTTCTTCGTCATCTCTTTTAACTGCTCAGCACAATGCAGACAGCCATAGCCCAGATAGAAAATGACGATCACAGGCTTGCCATTGTATTCAGATAATGTTCGCGTCTTCCCGTCCATATCAGCCAGCGAAAACGGGATCGCCGGTGACGGAGTCCAGCGGAACGGGCCAAGTGAATTCAGATGCGGCCGCGCTCCAAGGTCGCTCGGAATCTCACGAACAACTCGCCAGTCGACCCCGAACCCGAACTCAGCGGCGATCGCAGCCAGTCGAGTCATCGGGGGAACATCCAGATCGACGGTTGAAGAAATCTTCCGCAGCTTCTCAAACGCCGCTTTGGATTCGTCCTTCTTACCTGCTGCAAACAACACTTCCGTCTGAGTTGCCAACGCCAGCACTTCGTCCGGATTGCTTTTTACAACTTCTTCCGCCTTCTTAATCGCGTCGTCGTTCTTCCCGGCCTTGAGCATCAGCAAAGGTATTTCTTCTGCACTGACATCAGATTTGGTCAGAAGGTCCAGAGCTTTGGCGAAGTCACCAGCCTGCGCTGCCGTGCGCCCATCGATCTCCTGCAGTGCTTTCTCGATTCGACGTAAGTCATTGGCGAACTTACCTTCGGCGTCCTTACGAGCTTTCTCGATGGCCTTATCATCAGACTTGGCTTCGCGTGCTTTCTTTTCGGCCTCCGCTGCAGCTTCTTGTTGTTTCTGTTTTTCGGCGTCCTGCATCTTCTGGATACGATCACGGACCGTCGCGGCTTCGGCTGTCTTCCCCAACACCGCCAGCGCCGATCCAATCGCGCGGTCGCGACGGAGATCTTCTTCCTTGTCGCGGGTGTCTTCCATCCACACAGTGCCGTTCAAGGCTACAATCTGCGGGTACAGTTCAAAGGCCTGCAGAACTTCCAGCAGTCTCTCGCGACCGTATTTGAAACTGCCCGATTTCCCTATGTGGTTATACTTCGGATGCCGCGGCATGCTCAGCATATTGCGAGCGAGCGATTCCGCCTCATGAGCCCGCCCGATCGAAATCATATTGCGAATACACCATTCATTGTTGTGCGCAAAATTATGAATCTGATCCGGGAGAACTCGATCCTTCATCATATGCGCGTGGTCAACTCGAGCTGACGCTTCCTGCTGATAGACGGCGTCATGGTAGCGATGCAGCCGCGAATAAATATGCCCGGGCATATGCCACATATGAGCAATCGCCGGAGCCGCCATGCCTCCCAATGCAGAGGACTGCAGAGCCATTTCCGGCTTCTTGCCATCCCACAGATGAATGCGATAGTGATGGATCGGATGCAGGGGTTCTTTATCGAGCACATCCTGAATCATTGCGTCGACGGAAAGATTCGACGGCATATCCAGACCGTCACGCTTGCCCGACCAGAAGAACTCACAGAGGAACGCTTTCGTCTCGATGTCTTCCGGGAACTCCAGCAAAACATCTTCCAGATCTGACACATAGCGATTGGAGCGTGTCTTCTTCTCTTCGTCCTTTTCGTGTTTTGCATTAATGAAGCGTTCGAAGGCTTCGATCAGAAGCTTCTCCCGGCGCGACATTTTTTCTTTACGCTTCACGGCCTCGGCGATAAATCCCTGAGCACGTTTCTCGTTGCCTCGATTGGACATCGCCATACCCCAGTAGGCGGTTCCGCATTCAGGGTCGAGCATTGCAGCCTGGCGAAATGAACGTTCCGACTCGAAGTACCAGAACCCGTGCAACTGAGCCACGCCTTGCTCAACAAACTTACGAGCTTCCTCGTTGGCTGCCGTCACCGGAAATCGGACGACCCCCACGCCGTTCATCAAATAAGCGGCCTGCCGAGGACCTTCATTGAAGACTTCGCCATGAGTCGAGTGACCTTCTTTCAGAGCGGGTTCCTCTTTAGGCTTCTCCGCTTCGCCCGCTGCTGGCATCGGGGCCGCCGCGGGTGCGGTACCGGCCGGTGCTTCAGCCGCTGGAGTGGTCGCAGCGGGGGAGGCGGCAGGAGCAGGGGCCGGTGTCGTTGGAGAAGCAGTCGCAGGAGCAGCAGCCTCAACCGGCTTCGCGTCCTGTGAAATGACCTCACCTGCCATTCCAAGCACCGCCAAAAACGCGAACGCAGACAGGGTCGAGGTGACATCCGGAATGTACCGTCGTCTGGATGACATGCTGTCACTTTCAGAAAGCGAAGATCGATAACAGGAGGCGGGCAAATGGCAGGCAGCCCCATTGTGGCCACACATTCCCAAAGCCACAAGCGTGCAAGACGCAGAAAACATCCCGCATCACTAAGGAGCAGTCGCGAAACAACGCCCTGTTGAATCAAATCAGAGACTCAGCTGGTGAGCCTGATTTCGCTAAGGCTCACTTGTCACACCCTACAGAACAGGTTGCAACTCGCAGGGTGTGACAAGTTCGCCTCAGCGAACGCTGGCACACCATTTCCGAAATCAGTTCGAACCAGATCCCAAGAGCGAATCGATCGTGTCAGCAATATCTCATCCCGGTCATCTCAAAACCTGTCATTGCATCCCGAACAGTCCGCCAGTTTCTCGCTTGGGAGCATAGCGGTTCAGGTATTTGGTCAGCGTCAGTTTGCGAGCCGTATTCTCGGACGTCATATACCGTATCTTGCCGAAGATGGGCCGTTCAGGCCCCCAGGCGCGATCGTAACGGCCGAGAACCCAGAAAATCCCGGAGTAGGAATTCGGGTCCCGTCCATCCACGGCAAAGCGATTATTTAACTCAAGCATCACCTCTAATGCTCGCTGCGGCGTGCGCGACCATTTCAGGATCTTCTTGCCCCACAGCATTCTCAGATAGTTATGCATCCGCCCTTCGGTCACCAATTGATTCTGCGCAGCATTCCACAAACGATCATGTGTTTTCCCGGCCTGCAGTTTTTCGAGAGAGTAATCATATTGCCGCGGATCAGACGCATGTTCATGGAGCGTCTCCTGAGCCCAGTCCGGAAGTGACTCGTACTTGTCATAGTCAGGACGCTGCCAGCACATGTTGAAGCCCAACTCGCGCCACGTGATCAGCTCATCCAAAAACGATTCCGCATTCTCCGCCATGCCCCACCAGCCGCTTCGGCCGCCGCGAGTTTGTCGAACATCACCCAGCCGATCGACAGACCAATTCTCACCCTTAGCCAGTCGCAGAAAGATCTCGTGTGCGGAGATGTGTCCGAAATGCAGATACGGCGACAAACCACTGGACGCATCCTCATCCGGCTGATTGCGTTCTTCGGCATAACGAGATAATCGGCGATCAAGAAACTGCTGCAGGCATTGATCAGCTGAGACCGATCCGCCCTTCATGACGGCTTCGCGCACGGATTGATCAACGGGTAAACGATCCAACGCGGCAGACTCGCACCGCAGCAATTCCGGAGAGGCGAGCGGATGTTCGCTGAAAAGATGTGATGGGAACTTCGACAATCGAGGAATCGTGCGATCGGCCAAAGGCTCGGCCGTTGGAAACTGCGTCAGATGTGGAGTCAACGTCTTCTGAAGGTATCGTCGAAACGCGTAGGCCGTTGGGAAAACCTGATCGGCAGCCCGCATTGGGAGAAGGCCGTTTGAATCAACCGCCTCCATTTGTACTGGAATTCGCCTCGCCACCGCACGAATCATTTTCGGCAGAAAGAAGCAGGGAAAATCATCGGTCACGACGACACACGCCTGCTTTGCAAGAGATTCGATGAGTCCCGAGCCTTGTCCGGGAATTGCCTCAACATACGCCGCGTAAGCGTGCCCTTGTCGAGTCGCCTCCTTCTCATTGTCATGCATGCCCTGAATGACAAAACTATGAAGTCGCCGACTCGCATACTGATAGTCACAGCGAAGTGCTTCCAGAATCAGCAAGGGGCGATTCAATTGCCTGGCCCACTCGATAGCGCGGTCCAAACCAAAATTGAACGACAGCCGCCGATTGGCGTTCATCCAGTAGAGCACGAACTCCCCGTTGCTCTGCGGAGCATGGGAGTTCAGCGACAAGCAGCGAAGTTGTGGAACGCAATTCATACTGCGACCTGATTTTTCTGTCGGAAAGAGGAGCGTGGTGGAAACAGTTCCAACATTCTGTTCCGACGAAACTCAAAGATGCGAATCAGGTCGTTCTTAACCAGGAGCCAATTTATCAGCCGACCGCCAGGAACCCGGTACCGCACTTCATCCCGCGCCAACGTCCCCTCGGGTAGTTGCTCGAATGTGTGATGATGTTCCCAAAGGAGGTATGGGCCTTTGAGCTGTCGATCCACGAAGGAGAACGATGGATTCCATTCAGAAATCTCTGTCCGCCATCGAATCGGGATGCCTCGCAGCCGTATTGAGTAATCAATCAGACAGCCCTTTCGGATATCGATCGGAGCGGGTGTCTGGATCTTAAAATTCAGCCAGGGCGGCGTGATCTGCTCAAGCTGGAAGGCATCGCTGAAGAATTCAAACAGGGCATCCGGGGAATGCTCCAGAACCACAGACGAACGAAGCACAAAGAGCTTCTCCTGCGGATCCCAGTCGATTGTGACCATCTCAGCGCCCTTCACATAAAGTGAACGTTTTGACTCTATCCGACTGTCCGCATCAAACGCTGGTGTGTTAACGGAACTTCGAAACTGAGAACAGAAAAAACTGTGATCCGGTCCTGCCCCTGGGCCGTTCACCACGAGCGAATCACGATTTTTCCCGCATTTCTCAGGCATAGGCGCTGGGACAAGAAAAACAAACAAATCTGGTTATCAGACGTACTGGAAGACGGTCTGGATGGTATTGAACGTTTTTTGACGATTGAACGATTTAAGGATCGTTCCCCAAGTAAGACAGTTTACAGTCTTCAATCGCTGGGAGAGCATCATGGGGGTCACGAAGTTAGCGTGCAAGAAGAGCCTGAATAAGACGGTGCGTGCACCGTTTTCATCGGGCGAATCGATCGATCGAGAACTGGAACTTCGGCGGCAGCGGGCACGGACGATGCTGGCTCAGGAGAACCGCTTCATCTACTCGCCGGAGTTTGAGGGAATGGAGAGAAGTTCGGCCCCGTTAAAGGCGGCGGATCGACTTCTCGAAGAGTTATCGTATGGCGATCCTGACAAGAAGCCGCGATCAAAGTCTGATGCGGCGGATGACGAGACCGCTGTGTTTCTAAACTGGTCTGCGTCTGATCCACTCTTGAGTTTCGAGCAGGAGCAGGTCCTGTTTCTGGCTCTGAATCTGGCTCGTTACCGAATCAATCGGCTCCGGTCTCGGCTCTCCGCGGAGACTCCAGACGTCAAGATTATGAACCAGATTGAGCAGAAGCTGGAACTGGTCGAGAAGATCCGTTCGCAACTGGTCCGCTCAAACCTCAGGCTGGTCGCAAATCTTGCTCGAAAGTTCTCGAGCAGTTTTGGCGAAGTTGATGAGTTCAGCAGCGACGGGAGCATGATTCTTTTAGGCGCAATTGACCGATTCGACTATTCTCGAAAGCTGCGTTTCAGCACTTACGCGACCCATTCGATTCAGCGTCACTTCTTTCGGTCATGGAAGGTACGCCAGCGGCGGAAAGAGAGATTTCCAAGTGCCGTTTCCGAACTGCTCAGCGAAGTGCCAGAGCGGGATTCTCAGGTGAGAGTCTGTGATGATCCTGAGTCAGTTGTAAGGCAACTTATGCTGCAGGCAAAGGATGTCCTGGACGATCGCGAATACCAGATCGTTGGACACCGGTTCGGAATTGGTGGCTTGAATCCCGATGGGCAGACATTAAGAGAGATCGCTGCAGACCTGGGAATTTCAAAAGAACGTGTCCGGCAACTTCAAATGAAAGCACTGGACAAACTGCGAGAGTTGATCGATCCAGATTTAATGCCGGTCGATGAGATTGAATCCCACTCCGAAGGGTACAACTTCGACCAGGATTGATGTGCGTGGCGCCGTAAACATTATTCTGTTAACCCTTGGCCGAGAGGTGACAAACACGTATTGTCACTTTTCGGCCACGGGTCTATTGACGAATAAACCTACAGCTGAGTCAACGGCGGCAGAGGGCATGTCGGATTATCGTTCGTCGTGCGGCGTGCTAACAGCACAGTCACGATCATCAAACACGTTCAGATAGAAGACCGTGGCATCAGTTGGGATTGTGGCCGTCACTTTGGAAGTCACTGAGTCTATTTCCGCGGGGATGGACTCCCATTCACGGTCCTGCCAGCGACCTGTTTTACGAGTAAAACACATTTCTGCTTTTGTGACCGGGCCTGTCGATTCAAAAACAGCCCACGCTTTGTCGCCTTCGGAACCATGTGCAGTAATCTTTGGCATCGGATTGCCTGCTCGAAGGATCGAGTTCGCAAACACATGTATCTCTTCCGGATTCTCCCCGGCAGCCCCGTGTCCGTGCGGCATGCGAATTCGCAGGCACAACGCACGATCGCCTTTCGGAAGCTCATAGGACTTCTTCCACGAATCCATAGGGTAAGCAAAATCGTTCGTGCCGTTCACCCATAGCATGGGCATTTTCGCGTTGCCGAGATACTCAGACGGATCCCATTGCTTCAGCCAGAGATTGGCCTTGTCGGGCCCCAGCTTCTCAAACGCCGGCAGCCATACAGAGTTCTCACCAAGAAAGCCGCAACCATAAACCGGCACTGCAAGCTTAAATCGATCATCGACGCCCGCCACGATGCTGGTCATGTAGCCGCCCCACGAAATCCCCGTCACACCAATTCGATCGGCATCCACTTCGGGATAGGACCGGATCAAACTGTGCGCAAGAGCCACAGCGCTGACGGCCTGGTATGTCCATTGATCTTCAACGGCATCGTCGAGCTGACTGAAGCTCGCGTCCCAGCCTGGAGGTCCGCCCTGTTCATGTCTTTGCCAATTGCCATAAGTCCCGACAGGAACGCAGCCGCACAGATCCATTGCGATCGCCGCATAACCGCGTGAGTTCCATAGCTTGACCCACCGATCAAAGGCGGTTCCTCCACCTCCATGGATCAAAACCATTGCGGGTAGTTTTGCTTTCTCCGAATCCGCACCGGCGGGCGTTGCGGGAACACCGTAGTACGCAAAGATTCGAGTCGGCTTTCCGTGATACGGCAGCCCTTCATAAAAGAAAGATTTCACTCCTTCGGCTGCCGCAACATCCGTCGGGAAGACCGCAGGAGCTTTGCTCAGTGCTTCGAGATCAAATTTGATACGCGGCACTTCTGCCGCAGCGGATGTTTTCTGAGCGGCCTGCTGAGACAGAACTTCTCCGTGTGTAAACGCCATCAGGATCAGCGTCAGCAGAGTACAAATATTTTTGTGATAACAGTTTCGAGGCACAGCAGAACTCCCGCGACAGGCGTTTAAGGCTTCCGAGACGACACGATGTCTCAGGAGGCATCTCGCGAGGATAGTCTGTGAATGTCCGCCGAGCAAATCTGCAGCGATCTTTGGGCGAGCCACCTGCGATTCTACAAGCGGTATCTCTCGATCTGCATTGCAGAGGTGATGGAGAACGAACTCGCTTGAGAGTCTTT
>Ga0255095_1000110_pt1 | contig 48927 bp, 27 predicted proteins | sample Colum_Law_RepC_8_2_FD_188435 | JGI IMG/M metagenome (GOLD analysis project Ga0255095, IMG submission 188435) | Freshwater microbial communities from Columbia River, Oregon, United States - Colum_Law_RepC_8d | ecosystem: Environmental > Aquatic > Freshwater > River | place: USA: Oregon...
AAATCACCCCTCAAAACACATCTGCCAGACCAGAAGGAATTCAAAAATGTCTTTTTTGAATCCGTTACTTGAACCAATTTAAGACCGTCGCTCATCCGGCCTAACGGCCACCTTCTCCCCCGAGGGGGAGAAGGGGCGTTGTTCACGCGGCAGACATTGATCAAAAGGCAACTTCGGTGATTCCGACTGTTCAAACATGGCGCTGTCCATTTAGGCATCCGGTATGGCAAAGTTCGCCAGCGATTCTCTGTAGGGTGTGACAAGTGAGCGCAAGCGAACGCAGGCTCACCATCAGCACTTCAGGCCTGAACCTACGGAGCATCCGCAGCCCACAGGTCACGGATCCTTGCGAGTTTGCGTTTGATCGTGGCGACTGACAAGCTCATTTCCGCGGCGATCTCAGTGACTTCAAATCCTTCCATTCGCTTAACGGCAATGATACGCAGGATTTCGTCCGGAAGGGCTTCGATTCGCTCGCGACACTCGCCCAGGAGTTCGTCGACGAAACGATGGGGATCTGCAACGTTGATTCCACCGACGCGACCTTGCGCGACCAGGCGAAACACCGAGTCTCCTCGTACCAGGCCGTCGCCGCGTTTCTCTGCGGCTTGTCTTTGTTGGAAGGCGTGCGATTTGCGAGCCGTCACAGTAATCAAAATTCGCCAGAGTTCGTCGCTGTTCGTGAGAGTTCTGAACCGCCCCGCTTCTGCAGCTCGAAAGAAGCTCTTCATTGCGCTCTGAGCAATATCTTCCTCGTCCGCAACTCGTTGATCTTTCACGGCGATTCGACCTCGAGCATACGTCACGATCCGCTCATAGACAGACTGCCAAAGCTTCGCGCAAGCATCTTCGTCGCGGCTGTTCTGAATTCGAAACAGCAACTGAGTCAGCTCACCCGCATCTTCACTCGCTGTCAATTCTTCGCCCTTGTTTGTAAGCCCGAGGCAACTGTGGGATCTCTTTGCTACTGTTTACCGTCAGCACAAGCCGGCATGCAAGAGAAGTTCGGAGGCAACTCGTAAATCGCCAGTCACCAATTGTCTTAGCACCGGCTGGAGTAATGTCTTGCACTTTCGGTTCACATTGAACCGCCGCATTCCACTGACAATCGAGTTCCCGTTAACTCTGAATCTTTGGGCAATCCCTAGCGAGAAGTTCAAACTCCGTTTGAGGCAAATCACCCTGCGGCCTGTCATCCAGATGATTTCAGGATGTGAAAGCTTCTCAATTCCGTTCGTGTTGTGATGTTGAATATTCACCATCGCGACAACCAACATGAGTAGTGGCCAGCGGCGAAGTTCGGCCCCGCGGAGAGAACCAACCGAATTTTGCGGCCGTCCCTGCAATTTCTCAATCGGAAAACATCCGTGAAATGCTGGCCGTTGTCGCGTATCATAGGGGCGATCATCGTGCAAAGCCTGAACCCGTTATAGGTTGATGCTGGCCGCCAGTGATATGGAAGACCGCCAAACGCCGACTATCACAGATAACCTGACTATCACAGAAAGAGATCACTGTGCAACGCCCTCATGGAAATTCTGCTCCATTGCCTGCCCCAACAGTCCTGATGACGGAAGGTTGGCACTGTCTTCATATTTATTACCGAATTAACCAGCAGGCCCTGATGGCTCTCGATCCGGCTGAGCGGGCTCATGGCCGTGCTGAGGTGATAGAGATCCTCAATCCGGAAGGCGAATATGTTCCCGTCCGCATGCAGGTGTCTGTCGTCTCCGGTCATCGCGCTGATTTTGGCCTGATGATGATGGATGCTGATCCGCTGAAGATCGACGCGATCACTCAACGGCTTCGCGCCAGTCGACTGGGGACAGTTCTGGAGCCGACGTATTCTTTTGTTTCGATCACCGAAGTCAGCGAATATGTTCCGACGATCGAACAGTATTCAGAGCGACTCGTTCGTGAGGGAACCAAACCCGAAGATCCTGCTTTTCAGGCCAAGCTGAATGCTTACAAGCAGCGGCTTCCGGCGATGAATCAGCAGCGTCTGTATCCTGATCTTCCGCCGTTCCCGGTGATGACATTTTATCCCATGAATAAAGCTCGCCATCCTATGGCGAACTGGTACGCCGAACCCTTCAGCTTCCGCAGCGATCTGATGGCCGAACACGCCACATCCGGAATTAAGTTTGCCGGGCGAGTCTCTCAGTTGATCACCGCGTCGACCGGCTTTGATGACTGGGAATGGGGCGTAACCTTGTGGAGCCGTGCCCCGGAACACATCAAGGAAATCGTCTACACGATGCGTTTTGATAAGGCCTCCGCGAACTATGCCGAGTTCGGGCCGTTCTACGTCAGCTACATCATGTCAGCCAAAGAAGCGCTCGAACATCTTCGCGTGTGATTGCATTCGTTAACTGGACAGCGCCATGTTTGTCGCGTGAACGAAGTCCCATCTCCCCCTCGGGGGAGAAGGTGGCCGATAGGCCGGATGAGGGGGCTTTTATAGACGGCCGCGTTCTTAAACGCTCCCGCGCCCCCGAGTTTTTGCAAGAACGCTAACCTGTGACACCACGCTGCATCCGCAAAAAAAAGCGGGAGACTGCGGCAACATGGCGCTGTCCAGTTAAGCAATACAGCGAGGTCGTGCAAGGCGGGTTTGCTGAAGTTCGCAAAAGAATAATCGCCGTCCGGCAGGGAAGATTGAATTCCCACCGGACGGCTTTTTTATTGGGTAAAGTTGCCAAACAAGGAACAGGCCCGTATCAACTTCCCGATGTTTAAGTGCCTCGAAATCCCAACCCGACACGTCAGTGAGGGATTTACGGAGATACTTGTAAAACGCTACAGCTCAATCCCTCACTCACGCGTCGGGCTGTGCTGGCCGCAATCCTACGAGCACAACGGCCGGAGCTGTTCCAGGATCTTTGGAATGGCTTCAAACGGGGACTCTGCTTCTTCGTACTCCAGAGCCACAAAGCCGCGATAGCCCGCGTTCTTCAGGATCTCGATAATCTTCGCGTAATCAGCCGGCTGCTTCTTTCCGTTGATGGAAATCGAAGCCTTAATCTGAGCATTCACTGCATAAGGCGCGATCTTCGCGAGATCTCGATAGGGGTCGTCGGTCTGGAAATTGCCGCTGTCAAAGTTCACGCCGAACCACGGCGAAGTCTCAATCTTGTCGATGATTTTCATCATCTGTTCGGGAGTCGCCGTGATTCCGCCGTGATTCTCCAGAGCTAAGAACACGCCTTTCGTGGCTGCGTATTTCAATGACTCATTGATGCCCGCCGCACATCGTTCAATCGCTGCATCTTCGTTGTCACCACTGGGGACTTTGCCAGCGAAAATTCGAATGGCTGGGGCTCCCATAATCGAAGCGTAGTCAATCCATTCGCGGCATTCGGCCAGTTGCTTCTGGCGAGCTTCCCCTTCGACCAGACAGAAGTCATTGCCGATCGCTGTTCCGGAGATACTTATCCCCAGTCGATGAGTCATTGCTCGAATCGACAGCAAGTACTCCGGAGTGATCACCTTCGGAAAGTAGTACCCGGTCAGCTCGGTCGCTCCAAGTCCCTGAGCCGCGCAGAACTCAATGAATTTTTCGAGGTTCATTTCGGCCTTGGCAATTTCCTCCGGCGTTCCGCGTTTTGCGAACATGCGATTGAAGGAGTATCCAGCAAGGCTCAGCTTGAGCAATGGGCTGCCGGTTCGTTTCGGTGGATCGGCCGCCGTGAGATGCGACAATCCGGAGGCACAACAAACGGCAGCCGATGCGGCCGTAAACAGCTGACGACGTGACAATGTCATGACGCTGACCTTCAAATGGTTATGAAAGGGATTGAACGTGAGCTGAAGAGAGCGACGCTTAGCACATCGCCGACGTTCAGTGACACATTGGAATTCGCTGAGACTTTGGTGCAACGATTCTCTGCAACTGCTGACTTTGCCCAACATAGCAGTATAATTTCCGAGTTGCGAGGTGCCCAGCACCGCAAATGTTGGTCATTCATCCTGCGGTCCGCTCGCATCAACTGCATGCCACGCTTCATCCTTCAATAATCGGATGAACCACTTCCCCATGCACGTCCGTCAGGCGGAAGTCGCGGCCCGCATAGCGATAAGTCATCCGCTGATGGTCGTAGCCCATGAGATGCAGAATCGTCGCATGCAGATCATGTGAGGAAACCGGATTCTCAACGGCCTTGAAGCCGAAGTCATCTGTGGCTCCGTACACAGTCCCTTTGCGAATTCCGCCGCCCGCCATCCATAGCGAAAAGCCCCAATGATTGTGATCGCGGCCCTGGCTGGCTCCGGAACCATCCTGTCCCATTTCCACTGACGGTGTTCGACCAAATTCGCCCGTGCACAGAATCAGAGTTTCATCCAGCAGACCTCGCTGCTTGAGATCTATAATCAACGCGGCCAGTCCGGAATCGCATTGGCTGGCGACTCGTCGATGTTCGTCCTTGATATTCGAATGGCTGTCCCACGGCTGCAGGTCACCATGCCATGTCTGAACAAATCGCACACCGCGTTCAACAAGTCGGCGAGCCATCAGTAGCTGGCGGTTCTGAGGTCCCTCGCCGTACATCTTCTGGATATGTTCCGGCTCCTGTGAGATATCAAACGCATCGCTGGCTTCCGTCTGCATCCGAAACGCCAGTTCGAAGGATTTGATCCGTGATTCAATCGCGGCCTCGCCCGGACGATCGGCCTGATGTTGAGCATTCAACTGCTGCAGAAAGGCAAACTGTTTTGACTGTTCAACGTTAGAGAGTCGTTTGTTCTGCAGGAAATCAATCAGCCGTGTCGGATCCGCGTTCGAGGTGTCAATGCGAGTGCCCTGATATGCCCCTGGCAGAAATGCGGACCGCCAATTGCCAGCTCCACCCACCGGCATTCCTCCCGGACACAACGCGATAAACGCTGGCAGGTTTTCATTGATGGAACCCATGCCCCACGTCAGCCATGAACCCAGGCTTGGACGCACCAGACGCTGATCGCCGGTGTTCATCAGCATGAGAGACATCTCATGGCTGGGCAGCTCGGCATGCATCGAACGAATCACGGTCATCTCATCGACGCACTTTGACAAATGCGGAAAGATGTCGCTGACCTCAATGCCACTCTCGCCGTGCTTCTCAAACTTAAACGGACTCGGCAAAGCGACGCCGGTCTTGCGTTCCGTCTGCAGGTTCTCGAAAGGCAGCATCTGCCCGGCTCGGTGAGTCAGCTCGGGCTTTGGATCGAACGTGTCGACCTGAGAAACTCCGCCGTTCAGAAACACATGAATGATATGCTTCGCACGACCGGGGAAATGAGTCTGCATCGCTCCGCTGGAGTCCGCAGCATTCGCAGGATCCTGCAGCATATTGGCCAACGCGAGCCCGCCAAAGCCCATGCCGCAGGTCTGCATCCAATGTCGTCTTGATTGATTGAACATGTTTGCTTCTCAGTTCTATATGCTTCTGTCGTGAACTAATACGTCATCACAACCCGACACGTCTTTGAGGGATTGCGGTGGACTGCGACCTGCCGCGTTTGATCCCTCGCTGACGCTTTTTGACGTTACGCTTTTTGGTTAGGGCTGGAAGCCCGGCACATCCTCTGCCGGTGGCGTGAGCCACCGGACGACCACAATACTGTGACTCAGGCCTGAAGGGCCGACACATCCGACCTTGTGTCGGCCCTCCGGGCCTTAGATTCCTTATGTTTGCATACCGGTGGCTCACGCCACCGGCATTGGATTTGTCGACCCTCCGGGCCTGAAAATGCACAACTTCAAAACTGACACTTCAGGTTATGATTGGGCCTTCTATTAAACGTTCTCTTTCAGTCTCTAATGATCACCGCACGGCTCGCGCCGTGCCGCTCCTATGATTCAATCCAGAAACGTAAACTCATTCGACGCCAACAATGCGTGAGCCAACAAAACCCAGCCACGTTCGGGATCTGTTGCCGCACCTTCCGGCGTAGTTGTGTTGGCAGTTGCTTCTGTCATAAACGTACCGGCTTGAGCAATCTCGTGCGCCGTTGGATTGCGACCAAGTGCCTTTCGAACCATGACAGTAATTCGATCGGCGTCGGACGCCAGTTTCATTTCCTTCGTTGACACCGCAAGTCGAGCAGCACGATCCTGAATAAAATCAGAATTCAAAGCAAACAAGGTCTGCTGAGGAACAGTGGTTTCCTGCCGTCGCGCTGTACACGCATTCGGATTGGCTGTATCAAAGGTGCTCATCAGATTGGCGATCACATCGCGATTCACAAAGCCATAAACACTGCGGCGAGGAACTGCAGGTGAAGAATTCAGATCGATCGGACGACCGCCCATGGTGACATCCAGTTCATTGGACGCCGCCAGCATTGCATCACGCATCGCTTCGAATTCCAGACGCCGACGCGGCATACGCCACAGCAAAAGATTCTCGGGATCAAGCTGGCGACTTTGTTCATTCTCAACGGCCCCCTGATGATACGCCTGACTGAGCATGATCTGCCGATGTAACCACTTCAATGACCAGCCGTTCTTTCGCAGTTGATCAGCCAGATAGTCCAATAACTCAGGATGTGTCGGAGCCTGGCCTCGAGTCCCAAAGTCATCCGGTGTCCTGACAAGCCCCACTCCAAAATGATTCTGCCACGCCCAATTCACCAGCACGCGTGCCGTCAGTGGATTATTCTCCGCCACCAGCGATTGGGCCAGTCCGAGACGTCGATGGCCCGGTTCATAGGTTTTTGAATGATCGCCCGGCAATGATGACAGGAATCGTGCCTCGACGACTTCTCCTCGTGCCAACGGGTTGCCTCGCAGAAAGATGTGCGTCGGTTTTGGCAACGGATCTTCTCGCATAATCATCGCTCGCGGAGGAGATCCAGGAGATGCCAGATTCAGTTGATGAATCGCCCCTTTCTTGCCACTGGCAAGGTCAGCAATGGTGCGGTTCGTCAGGCGAATGGCGTCTTCATCGGACAGATCAAACGGTGATCCTTCTGCATAAAGATGATGTCGAATCTGGCGATGCGAAGGACTGTTAATGACCTGATGCTGCGGATGATCGTCCGGCAGGACTGTTCCACCGACCGCAGCTTCTGCTGAAGATTCCAGTAACGCCTGTAACCAGGTCCGCTGCTGATCGGCGAATTCTTTTCCGTACACCGCCGCAACAGCACTCAATGAGCTTGGCTTCTGCTCAACCAGGGCATCCACAACAAATGGGTTCCATTTCGGCGGTGCACCGTGCAGGGCGTGCAGTTTGTCCGGAGTTCGTCCGATCGCATCCAGCTCTGCTGAAAGTCGACCGAGATACTCATCGCGTCGTGTCTGAAACTCGGCTTCCGTGATCGAACCCCAGGACTGCATCTCCAGCCACGGACCGAAGACCGGATCTTCTTTGCTCATTCCCGCCAGCCATGTCCGCCAGCGATTGAAAACCATCGGGCGAATGTCGTCGGTGCGATAAGAAAGGAATTGAGTCGACAGGTCCTGCTCACCGACGCCTTTGGCAATCTCGGCAAGGTACAGCCCGACCTGCATGCGCAGGCGATTTCGCAGCACTTCGTTTTGTTCTCGAGCAAACTGCTGAACCTTCAGCTTCAGGTCGGCCAGCTCGCGTTCATACTGCTGGCGAGCCTGCTCATCAGTCACCGCACCGATGGCCGGAAGTTCCGGTGGCGCTTTGCTCGGAGCAATCGCTGCGTACAACGCATAGTAATCAGCAGTGGGGATCGGATCGAATTTGTGGTCGTGACACCGAGCACAAGTGACGGTCAGCCCCATGAGTCCTCGAGTGACCACATCGATCTGATCATCAATCGTGTCATGGTAGTTGCGAAACTGCATGCCGACCGTCAAAAATCCCAACGCCGCCAGCGCGGGATCACCTTCTGCAAGTCCCATTTGATCCGCGGCAATCTGCTCCTTCAGGAAGCGATCAATCGGCAGGTCATTATTGAACGCATTGATGACATAGTCGCGATACGTGTAAGAGAACGGGAAGGACGTGAAACCGATCGCAGCGCCGCCGTGAGTATCCGCATACCTTGCGATGTCCAGCCAGTGTCGTCCCCAGCGTTCACCGTAGCGTGGCGATGCCAGCAGTCGATCGATCAGACGTTCTTCGCTTCCGGCGGCCGTATCATTCTCAAACGCTTCGACCTCAGCCCATGTCGGAGGTAATCCGGTCAGATCGAATGTCGCACGACGAATAAACTGAGCTCGGCTGACTGGCTTCGAGTACGTGAGACCTGCCTGCTCCAGTTTCTGCATCAGAAAGCGATCAACCGGCGACTTGTCTGCGTTAGGTGTTGGAAGTGCCTTTAAGAGATCGTCGGAATTCGCGATCGGCTGAAATGCCCAATGACTCGAATACTTCGCGCCTTCCTTAATCCATTGCTTCAGGATTTCTTTCTGCGCTTCCGTCAGAACTTTTCCGGTTTCCTTGGGTGGCATCACCGTGTCAGGATCTGTCGAAGTTATCCGATGCATCAATTCGCTGTCGCCTGGTGATCCCGCCACGATGGAGGATTTTTTTGCATCGGCTTCAACATCCAGGCGAAGATCCGCGCTGCGTTTTTCGCCGTCGGGCCCGTGACACTGCAGGCAATGCTCCGCAAGGATCGGACGCACCTGTCGATTGAAGTCCACCTGAGCACTTGCGTTGACACTAACCGCAAACCAAAGCAACAGGCACAGAGCTGCACGTGCTTGAAGATAAGCAGAAAAACGTGACATGGTGATTTCTCGGTGCGGTGGGAGGGATGCCGAGTACGGGTAGGATTTGGACGGGGACGCAATAAACGTCCTCGTGGGATTCTATGCTCGCCGATCGCTATTCGAAAGCAAAACCTCGGGCGAACCACAATCAAGCTTATTCTTGGGGCGGGATCGAGCGAGGCCGGGTGTCAGCGGGATGCAAAATCTACATCATTCCTGGGCAGTAGCCGCGCACAGACCCAATACTCCCCGTGTTTCGAGAATCTTTGTCGCCGTTTGCTCCCGAGGGGCTTTGTTCGTGGCCGAATTTCTGAGCTTTCGGACTTCTCTGAAATACCGCAACACAGAATTGCGTTGCGTAACAGGGCGTTCTTTCCTCTCAGGCGATAAACGCTATCGTGAAGACGAACAGGATTCCCACCCAGATGATTCCCAGTGCATGCCAGAACCATTTCGCGAACGTCACACCCCAGAAGTATTCATGGTCGTATCGATCCGCGAAGGCCGACAACGTGACCCACAACAAAATGGACTGAGCAACAATGAAATGCATGCCATGCAGGGCCGTCAGCATGATGACAAAGCCGTGGACCCCCAGTTGCGACGCGGCCGGGTTTCGCGCGCCTTTGTCGATGGCCCACAGGCCGTAGCCCTGTACTGCGACGAATGCTGACGCAAATGCGAGTGACAACAAAAGGGCTCGCCGAAAGTCCGGCTGGCGTTCTCGCTTCACAAACGCATGAGCGCGTTCCATGTACCAACTGCCGACGGCCAGAAGAACCGTACTGATGCCGAACGCCCAAGGCAGCCGGATTTTCTCGGCCGGAAGCTGTCGTCCAAAGGCATAACACAACACGATTGATACGATGATCACGACTGCCGCTTGGAGAATCGTGGCGAGATAAAAACGTCGAGCCAATGAAACGCGAATCAAATCCCAGCGATCCGACATAGTTGGCTCTGACCAAATCCGGAAAGGTCTGCTTCCCGAATTGTCTCCTCTGCGTCAATCTGTGCGGTACAGCCACCCCGTTCGAAATGAATTCAGGGCAAACATTACTTGACAGCAACGTCGCGCAGTTCCCGTTCGATGGTACTGACCATCGTGGACTTACTGTTAATCTCACCATTAATGGTTGATTTCGGGAACAGCAGTTTGGGCACCGAGCCCTGGCCGACCTTCTTGTACAAGTCCACGTGTCGTTTTACGTACTCGGACGGAATTTTCGAGGAGTATTCCTTGCGGAATTTTTCTGCTCCGACAAGTTTCTCAGCTTGAGCACGAGCCGAGGCAGGGGACCGAGTCGTCTCGAACATCCAGTCATGAAACTCGTGAAACTTTTCCGGGGAGACTCGCCAGACAGCGATCGAAATCTTTGCCAGCTCACAGGATCCCGGATGCCCACCGCCACTTGCGGCATCATTGCAGGCTCGCTCCAGAGGAACCGGCAGAGCCAGAATCGCGAGCCTGTCGCCGTAGTTTTCGAATGCTCCTTTGATCGCGTTGTGAGTATTCCGGCAGTGAGGACACGTGTAGTCGAACATTTCCACGAAGACGTACTGAGCTTCTGAATTGCCCAACAAAGGCCACTGCTTGACGTCGAGGGTGACTCGATTTCCAGCAACGGTAATCAACTTACGAGCCGGTGGAGCCGGAGTGACTTCAGCTTTGGCGTCTTCAGCCTTCTCGTCCTTCTTTTCTGTCGCTTCAGCTTCAGTGCCGCTGTCTGGAGTGGAGGCATCAGCCGCTGGTTTGTTGTCTTCGGCAGTAGTCGCTACGGTCCCAGCGGCATTCTCCCCTTCAGCGACCGTGGTCGCTTCAGCCGGCTTTTCGCCCTCAGGAGCAGTGGCATCCTGACCGCTAAACGCGATCTGCGTCAGGTTCCACAAGCGAGGTGGAACCAGCAATAACAACGTTGAGGCAACCGGTTGAGTCGTCTCGGCCTTTACGGCTTCGTCTGATTCTTCCGTCGTGGTGCTCGCGGAGCTGTCAGCCGGAGCTTCGTCGACCACAGGCGCGTCAAACATTTCTCCGGGAGCCGCAAAAACTTCGCCCGGAGCTTCGAACACATCACTTCCGGAATCCCCGGCAGCAATCGTGGTTGCCGCAACTTCAGGGGATGTCACTTCGTCATAACGAATGACTTCGAAAACTTCAGGTTCGGGAGTCATCGTCTGGACGGTAATCAGTCCCGCCACAGCCGCCGCACTGAAGGACGCGGCCATTTTCTTGTGGTGCGGTTCTGAAAAACGATTGCGGAGCATTAAGGCCGCCATCACTAGACCGCAGGTATGCACCGCTACACAGTATGGACAGATCTTGCTCAACGCAAAAATCTGGAGGCTGATAAACCACAGTGCTGCCAAACCGGCCATACAGGCTCCGGCGGTCAACGCATTCCAAACCATCTGCTTCATTGCTCGAGGAGCATTCAGGCCGGCGAATCCCAGCAGCACCAGCATGCTGGCGTATAAACCACCAGCCGGGACGCTGACCGGTATGCCAAACACTTTGGACCATTTGCTCTTCAGTACGTGACCACAGTCGATCACATCGCCGCCGCCGCAGCCGTAAACCGGCGTCATGCTCAGCGCAGTCCAAGCCAAATACACCGAAATTCCAAGCCCCGCGACACACAGGCCGCGCAGGATCCAAAGCATTCGCAACGAAGGATGACCCTCCCCAGGGACATCGCTCGATCGACGAATTTCGCCCGATCCACCCATCTCGGAATTGACCGTTCCAAAAGAAACGCTCATTGCACTACTCTCTGCGCAGCCGCGAAGCTGCAAAAAACAGATCCCACTGTTTTCGACCCAGAATGACGGAGGCTGAATGGCTGCTGTGCAAACGTTAAGCAATGTTCGTGCCGACGAACCCAACCCCTCAGAATGCACGTACTCCCCAGCACCGCATTCTGCACTTCAGCTTACAAGCGCAACTTCAGCCCGTCATGATGCAAAAATGTATCACGTCGTTTTTCTCGCAAGAATACTGTTTCTCGGAGAATCCAGGATTATCAGCTTGATCGAGCTGTCCGTCAGCGCATTCGGCTCCGTCGGAGTTCTTTGACACAAGTGCTCCATGTGGGCCCCAAGCCGCCCAGACGACGCAGCTTATTGGGGGTTGCTGCCCATGGGGAGAACTTGGCCATCCGAGCGCCTCGTTCATCAGTCCGGTTGTTGCAGAAAGACGCTGAATCAAGGGGGCTGTTGGAAGGCGATGTTGGAGCACCGCATCTCTCATGAAAACCTTTGGCCCCGGCTATTTGGTTTCAGACGATTGCTTCACCGCCGTCGCCGTACGGAATGGCGCTTCCGGGCAGACATCAGTCAGGATTTCTCGAACCGTCGTACGGTCTTCCGCGGACAAATGCGAAAACTTCTCTGATGTGTCTTTGCCCGACAGAATCTCATCCAGCCTCTGCCAAACGCGAGTCTTCACACCGACAGGAAGTTGCTGAAATGAGTCTGAGGTAATCAGGAAACTGCAGGGATATTTGAATAACCGCGTCTCCAGGTCAATCTGACGCAGGCTGCGGCCTTTCGAATCCAGCGGACCTCGGGCAGAGAATTCTTCCTGAAATGTCGACGAACCCTTTACGACGTCCGTCAATGGAGGCGATTCACAAAACAGCAGCGCCTTGACGACACTCTCGGCGGCTGATGCGTAGCGGCGAGCTGTCGATTCGGATTCAAAATCTTCCGGTCGCTCCAGCGCTTTGTTCATAATGATCGCATCGCGAGCTGTAATTCGCCCCGAATGATTAGCGGCGGTGAGCACGTTGTGCATCATGGCCTGATGCTCCAGAACCATCAATGCGACGATGTCGCTGTGCACTGTCAAATAGGGTTTGACGTTGAAGTGCCCCGACAGATCAGTGAGGTTAGCGCCGGCTTCCACGTTCAGCTTCTCAGAAACGTTTTCATCGGCAATCACACAGTTCCCCATGTGACGCTGTTTGCCATGTGTCCCGGTGACATACCAGCCTCCCCACCGCTCAGCGAAGGGACTTGTGTCGTCGGTCAGATGTGTTCCCAGTCGATAAATCGGTTGCCCGCCCGGATCAGAAAACACAGATCTCACGATATGCCCGGGAACTCGCCGAGTATGCGTCGACCCATGACACTGCAGGCACCTCGCATTTTCACGCTGAATGAGGGCCGGTTCATCATGATGCTGCGTGAGCGTATAAAACGTGCCGCCAAGTTGTGGGTCCGCGGCGGAGATTTCCACAACGTCGCCCCGCTGAACCCATCCGAGGTAAACGTCATCGTTGAAGTAGATGGCTCGAGGTGTCCTCGGTGTAATGCGACTGATTTGCAAACTGGTTTTTGAAAACACCAGCGTCTGGCTCGAAGCTGGTACATCCAGATGCCGCATCAGGGAAGTGAGATATCCATGCTTCGGTTCCCAGTCCAGCTTGATCTCGCCAGCCTCAAGCCGCGCGGCCAGGCGAGCGACGGGGTCGGTGGGTTTTTCGTTGCTGTAGTTGATCGGTTCCTGTTCATGATCCAGTTGCCCGAAGCAAGGGCGAGCAACCAACAGCATTGTCAGAACAAGTAATGATCGCAACATGGCAGAACGTGTCCCCTTTCCGCGAGTTCAGCAGGAGCAGCAAGTTGTTCCTCGCCGTGCATACCACATACCGAGCGGGTATTCGGGCCGAAAATTCCAGCGAATAGCCCGCTCGAGTTATGCACTCTGTGAAAGGTTCGGATGCGAAGGCCTGACAGTCGACTGAAAACAGGACACATCTATCCTGTTTCTCGAGTTTGGCGACCAGAGGCGGCAATCTGCATTCAATCCGCGTCATGTGCGAATCGTCACGCGGCACCGTGCAAAATGCAGTCGCAGCACAACTTTGGGGAGCGGCAGGGTGTCAGCCCTCCGTCGATGATTACCCTTTGCAGCCGAATGCTCGCAGAACTCCGGCATGGGACTCAGAAACTCAACCGGCCGAAAACCCTCGCGACAATCCCTGTCGCTCCATCAGGCATAAAAGCGTAGGTTGGATACTCATGTCGAAAATTCCAACGACGAGCAGGAATGCACATCCTACGCCAGCATTAAGTCCTGATCGTCCTCAGTCAACCGCCACCCTAAAAATCCGTCCTCTTTAACGTCTCATCATCCACTCGTGCAACCACCAGTGAGACGTTGTGACCGCCAAAGCCGAAGCTGTTATTGATGCAGTACTTGACCTGCTTCTTGATCGCCTTGTTAGGGATGTAGTTCAGGTCGCACGCTGGATCCGGAGTCGTATAGTTGATCGTCGGAGGAAGAATGCCAGAGTTCATCGCCAGCACGCAGGCCGACATTTCGATTGCGCAGGCCGCTCCGATCATGTGACCGAGCATGCCCTTGGTTGAGCTGATATGCAGTTTGTAAGCATCCTCGCCAAACACCGACTTTAGCGCGACCGTTTCCATCGAATCGTTGAAATTCGTGCTGGTGCCGTGAGCATTCACATACGTGTTATCGGCAATGTCCGCAGGATTCAGGCCAGCCTTCTGCAGAGCCGCCTTAATCGCCTTCACTGCCTGACGTCCTTCCGGATCAGGCTGCACCAGATGGTACGAATCGCTGGTTGAACGACCTGAGAGAACTTCTGCCCACGCTTTACCGCCACGTTTCCGCAGATGTTCTTCGGTTTCGAAAATCAACACGGATGCGCCTTCGGCCATAATGAATCCACCGCGATCTGCATCGAACGGACGCATGGATTCCTTCGGACGATCGTTCATCGTCTTGTTCATCGCCTTCATGTTGACGAACGAAGAGATTCCCAGCCGAGTCAACGAAGCCTCTGTGCCGCCAGTGATGACGAAATCCGCATCACCGCGACGAAGATATTCCATCGCGTCAATCATCGAGTGGCCCGAAGACGAACACGCGCTGCTGGTTGTGTAGCAGGTTCCGCGAGCTCCGAAGGCCAGACTGATATTTCCCGGAGGAGCATTCGGCATCAGCATCGGAATTGTGAACGGGCTGACTCGCGATGGTCCCTTGGTCAACATGCGTTCCATCTGGAACTCATAGGTTTCCAGGCCCGCCAGGCCAGCACCAATGATCACGGCCGCGTTTTCGCCGATATCTTTTGTCGGCAGCCCCGCATCTTCCAGGGCTTCATGAGCCGCATGGACAGCAAACTGACTGGCTCGATCCATTTTGCGAGTCGAAACCAAGTCATTAACGTTGATGCGAGCTTCATTCAGATCGCGAACTTCGCCACCAATATTGACTTCCAGATCCGTGGTGTCGTGCAAAGCCAGACGGTCAATGCCGCACTGGCTATTGATGATATTGTTCCAAAACGTTCGTCGGTCGTTACCAAGGCAACTGACAACACCGATCCCCGAAATAAAAATACGCTGCATGAGGATGATCCGAAATCCTGTATCTGCTTTTTGACAGTAAAGTCCCGACTGGTTGCCGCATTGGCGATCCAGAGTTCAGCCGGGCTGTCATCGCGCATCCCGCGCTTGTGCGCGTACTACAGCAAACGCTGGCGGGACTTCAACCCCACCGAATCATTCGACTTCGGAATCTGCCGGAAATGACTGGCTTTCGGAAAATTCAGAGTTCTCTCCGGCGAGCCTCCGGCAATCGATAAAACATGCAAACCGGAACCATCAGCAACGCTAAAGACGCAAACACGGCCCATTGATGGCGAGCATCCCCGTTCGGGCCAGCGATTCCTCGCAGTACCATCCCGGCAACACCCACAAACGCGGCCGACAGCAAAATCCCGATCCAGGTGACTAAATTCTGCACGCCCAACAATCGCCCCTTAAACTCCGGCGGCGGCGCCTGCTGCAAAAATACCTGTACTGGAACGACGAACATTCCGGCGGAAACGCCCAGAAATACCATGCTGAAACGAAGACTCCACTCCAGCATGTCGGCCGACAGCAGGCTGACAAGAATCGCCTGATCCTTAGCCTCGGCATTGACTGCAGTCCCGGCGAGTCCGCTGCCCAGAAATGCAATCAGAGACAACGAAATCAACAGTAGCCATGAACCAATCAGCACCCATCGCCGGCCGCTCTGCCCTTTTCCAAGGAACCCCGCGATAATACAGCCTGCCATGATTCCAAAACCAATCCCGGCCACCATCAGACTGGTTCGAGTATCGCTGAGTTTCAATGTGGCTTTTCCCAGAGTGTTCACTGACATCTGAGTCACCCCGCCCAGAAACCAGAAAATCGCAGCAATCAGAATTGCCAGCAGCAGCCCTCGGTCGCGGCGAATCAACTGCGCGATCTCACGCGGCAGAAAGAGGTCTTCCATTTTCAAAGTCAGATTCGGCTGGGCGATCGGAGTGCGAGGAATAAGCAGCGAAGCTGTCGTACCGACGATGGCAATCCCAATCGCGATCAGGCTGCCAATCCACATGGATCTCTGAATCTGATCCAGAGCAATCCCGGCTCCGGCCGTCCCGAAGATGATCGCCAGAAACGTTGTCATTTGCACTGCACCATTGACCGGGAGCAATTGTTCTTCGCGAAACAGCTCCGGCAACACTCCATACTTCGACGGAGCAAAAATCGCACTGTGAGCCCCCATCAACAGAAGGACTCCGATCAGGCTTAACAACTGTGCGTCCGCAGACAGTCCGTCGATCAGCAGGACCATCAGCCCGACGCCCATGATGCCCACTTCCGCAATCTTGCAACCGACTATGACGCGCTGCTTTGCACATCGATCGGACAAAAAACCACCGAGGCCCGACAACAGGATGAAGGGGATCGCAAATGCTGCCAGAGCCAGCGGCTGACGATCCGGGGCGCTTTCGCCCTTAGCCTTGGCGACCTGACTCACGCACGTCAGCAGAACCATTTGCTTGAAGTAGTTGTCGTTGAACGCCCCGAGAAACTGAGTGAGCAGAAAACTCCAGAACGCCACGGACAGCATGGATCTGGGAGAATCCGATCGAACAACAGATGTCGCATCGGGCATCGGGCCGGAAGAACTCATGAGGCATCCCTGCATTGAAGGTCAAGAACGGTCAGGACTCTAGCAGCCCGTTTCTCACTTCGCCAGCGGAAGATTCTTCCGCCCCTTCGGAGAGGAAAATAATGCCATGCATTTGATCAGGATTGGAATCCGATTTGTGCAGCGGTGGCTCGGACGATGGAGGCAAGGTGAGTAATCGATGCCATGCACTCCGGAGAATAGTCGGTGCCATGCACTTGAATGGAGATGTTGGATTCGTTATGCTTTGGATATCCAGGTCATGGCGTTTCAATGGAGCGACGGTTGTGCCACGAGTGAATCGAGTGGAGATCTTTGCGGATGAAGAGATTCAGGTGTTTCATCTGGTGAATCGCTGCGTACGGAGGACTTATTTGTGCGGGCGAGATGAAGAAACAGGTCGAGATTACTCGCATCGCAAGCAGTGGATTCGTGATCGACTGGAAGTGCTCGCGGGGATTTTTGCAGTCGATGTTCTGAGCTTTGCCGTGATGAGTAACCACCTGCATGTGGTGGCTCGAACCCGGCCGGATCTCGTGCAGAAGTGGTCCGATGATGAGGTGGCTCTGCGTTGGTGGAACCTGTTTCCTCAGCGACGTCGACAAGACAAATCGCCTGAAGAACCGACGGAATTCGAACTGAATCACATCCGCAACGATGCCTCCGGGTTGAAGGGCAAGCGGAAGCGGCTTTCGAACGTGTCGTGGTTTATGAAGTGCCTTGCGGAACCGATTGCTCGGCTGGGAAACAAGGAGGAGAATGTGACCGGCCATTTCTGGGAGGGGCGATTTAAGGCTCAGCCGCTTCTGGATGAAACGGCGATCGCAGCCTGCATGGTGTATGTGGATCTGAATCCGATTCGAGCCGGTATTGCGAAGACGCCGGAAGCCAGCGATTTCACGAGTGTAAAAGAGCGAGTAGCCGATCGTCAGTCGGCAGGCGACGTGTCGTCGGCGGATGCTCAGGACGTTCGTATTGAGCACGGGGAGAAAGCAGGTTGGCTGGCTCCGGTGCCTCTTAATCCACCTCGGAAGAAGGTGCGAGAGAAAACGAGCTCGCGTCGAGCTTCAAACAAGGGTTGCCTTGCGATGGCACTGGATCAGTATCTGCAGTTGCTGGACTGGACGGGCCGTCAATTGAGAACTGACAAACGCGGCTCAATACCGATAGGGCTTGATCCAATGCTGGAACGTTTGCAGTGCAGTGAGGAGAGTTGGCTGGATCTCGTAAAAAACTTCCGCAAGCGCTTCCGAGTGGAGATTGGACTACCAGCAACTCTGCAAGCCGCCTCTTCTCACCGCCGATCAAATCGCTTCACAGCGCAGGGGTGATGCGTGAACGGAATTGAAATCGCCTTCGAGGCGACGGAAGTGCTTCTTCGGAATCGCAGCCTCGGCAAGCGCGAATCAACGCCTCCCATGGCGGTTCGGTTTTCTGGGGTTTGGTAACAGCCGAGCACTGTCAACTCGTGCGTCTCTTCAGCGTTGCCCTCGGTGGTTTAGAGCAAATCCTGTCCTTCGGCCTGCGCACGCAGTGTTGTAATCACTTCATCGGTGCTGCCGGGATCGACTGCGCGGCAGGAGTCGGTCAGGATCGCGGCCAGTTCGGTCATGTCGCGACGCCATTCCACGGGATCCAGTCCGGGTGGTTCCAGCAAGGCGAATTCGCCGCACAGCAGGATCATCCGCAGGCAATGTCGGAACAGAATACCCTCCTGCTTGGTCAGATCGCGAGCTTTCACGAAGCGATCGAAGTTGCCTCCGAATCGCAACAGATCACCAACGCACCAGACACTGCGAACATAGACGTCCGAAACACTCGGAAAATCGCAACGAAACAACAGTCGCATGCGATCCCCCAGAGCCATGGGGTAAACTTTCCGCCGAGTCACCTCATCGAAATACCCCGTCAACTCCTGCTGAGTCACCAATCCGCGAGACAGAAGTAAAGGATTCAGAAACTCAGTCGACAGCGGCCCGTCCGGCATCTGTTCCGATGAGGGAACTCGGACGGCTCCCGAAACCGACGAAGCCAGATCCAGCACGCTTTCCAGAAGCTGAAGACGTTCTTCATAGTTCGCCTTATGCATGTGCTCCGCGAGAAACACTCCGTAAAGCGAATTGATACTGCGGAACGTAAAGAGCAGATCCATTTGCTCCGTCGCAATTGCCAGTCGTGGTGAATAGTCGAAATCGGGCAAATCCGACTGTTTGGAAGACTTCGGTCCCTTCTTGTCTTTCTTTGAGGTCACGCTGTCCTTTGGGGCGCCAGTGCGAGCCTGCTGAAGCAACTGGCCCAACAGACCGAACGAGCCGGGCGTTTCCGTTTTCAGGGCCGCGACTTCAGGAGCAGCCACCTCTTCAGCGGCGGGTTGCTGAGATATGACTTCGTTCGATGTCGCGGCATCTGCATCTACGGTGGCCGAAGCGAGACGCGATGTCGCAACGGCGGTCGAATCCTCCTGCGTAGCCGTCGAATCATCAACTCCTTCGCCGAATTCTCCGGGATCTTCTTGCGGAGTTTCGTTCGCAGTCTCCGAGATCTCTGATAACTCGGCTGCCATCTCTGCTTCCGTCATCGGTGCGAGATGAGTTGAGACCCAGCGGCTTTGTTGCAGATTGGCGGTGGCGGTCATCGCGGGAATGATCTGCGAAATCACATCGCCGGCCTTGATTGAATGAAAGACCGGCCCCTCAATCTTTGCCGCGGCACCCGGAACATCAGGCGGCTTCGGGGGTGGTGGATCCAGGGTGATAAAGCCGCCGGCTTCCAGAGTCATCAGCATGCGAACCAGATGCTTTTCGGCATCGTCCTTCTCGCCGGAATCCAGCAAGCGTCGTCGGACTGCTTCCTGTAGCCCCATGACGGTTCCGGACTTACGAATAAAGAACGCCAGAAGTCTCCACGGCATTCGGCCGCGACTGGCCAGTTTCGCTGGCGGGGCTTCCTTGAGCGTTTGAAATTGTCGCTCGGTCCAGTACTGAAATCCCTCACGTCGACGCGGCATCTTTTTCTTCAGATTCTTCTTCGCGCGGATCAGATTGGGGTCCTTGGTGTCTTCGGGAATCTCATCGTACTTCTGCTGCCAGCGAAATAGCCGCACATCGTCTTCATGAGCCACGGCCACGACATAACCGCGAGTATCAAACTGCGGGCGACCGGCACGTCCAAACATCTGATGAGCCGAGCTGGCGTCGATCAGTTTCATCGCTCCGGGAGGTCCCTTCAGCAGCGAAGTCATCACGACTGATCGCGCGGGGAGATTGATCCCGGCTGCCAGAGTCTCTGTGCAGACGCAGATGCTCAGCAGCTTCTTCTGAAACAGTCGCTCGACAACTCGACGGTATTTCGGCAAAAGTCCTGCATGGTGAATGCCCACGCCGCGAATGATAAACTGCTTCAGTTTTCCTCCCGCGCCGATGGACCAGTCGACCTGTTCAATTTCGGCGAGCAGTTGCTTCTGCTGGCCATCAGCGAGCAAACGTTTGCCTTTTAACTGTTCGGCGACGCTCCAGCATTCGTTGCGATTAAAGCAGAACACAAGTGCCGGCGTGTACCGAGTCTCCTCATCGCCGTCCGCCATGATCTCCAATTGATCGGGCAGCATCTCGTCCGTCACCCAGCGAAAATCGAGCGGCACACGGCGTTCATCGCTTTGCAGTAGTCGCAGGCGACGGCCATGTTGGCGAGCCAGCCAGACCACGAAATCCGTCGCATTGCCAACGGTCGCACTGATCAGCAGCAGTCGACAATGTTTCGGGAGCAATCCCAGCGACAACTCCCACACGATGCCTCGTTCCGGATCGTTGAAGCTGTGAAACTCATCCATCACCACGGCCGAGACGTCGTCGAAGGAAACTTCCTCCGGCGACAACAGTCGGTTCAGAAGAATTTCGGCCACCACAACCAGAATGCGAGCATCCGAGTTTTCTCGACGATTGCCCGTCACAAGTCCGACATCGGTCGCGGAAAAGCCCCAGCGAACAGCCGAATCCTGAAGTTCGCGAAACTTCTGTTCGGTCAATGCGATCAAAGGAGTCGTGTAGTACGCTCGTCGCCCGGTCATCAGAGCTTCGTACAGAGCTGTTTCGGCGATGACAGTCTTTCCCGTCCCTGTCGGCGCACAGACCAGAATACCGTCTTCCGAATCAAACCATGTCAGGATCGCCTGTTCCTGAAACGGGTAGGGCGGCCATGGAAGTTCTTCCAGATAACGCAGCGCAATTTCTTCAGACGATGGTGGGGGAGAATCCATTCGATCGAGTTTCAGCAGATTACGGGAGATACAGGGTTGGTGCAGATAGTGGGCAGAGTTTAATCGGTGGTCATTCTCTTTGCGAGAAGCCTTTACTCTGAGCCCATTTTTGCACCAGCCGAGACGTTCTGCGTTTGTTCGTTCCCTATGGAATTCGGGAAATGGCTGCTACCTTGTCATGGCTGCTATCTATTACTGCTATCTATCAAAGCGAGGGCGATTGCGGCAGAGGCTCCATTTCCTCCATGGCTGTCACCGCTGCAATGGCTGCGTAGGGCGACGTTATCGTATTTGCGGGCCCTTTCCCGGTCGAATCTTCAACGGGAATAGCTGGCGGAGTCATTGGAATTGGAGGAGGCTCAGGGGCCGTCAGTTTTGTTGGTGATCCGGAATTTTTTTTGTCTTTTCCCTCAACCTTCGCTCCACTTCCGAGTTTTCCGGCACACGATTCTTCGCAGCGAACCAAAGCCTTGCCTTTGGATTTGACTGCATACATTTTTCGAGTCAGCTCGAGCGCTGCACCGATCGCACCCAGGAGTGTGACCCAGATCAGAGCCGTTGAGTTGATGATTCCTTTGTAGTTTGCGATCGCGAAAAACACGCTCATGAATCCCATGACGCAGACAAGGAAGATGCGCCCGTTGATGCTAAGCCGTTCGGTTCGCAGAGCATGGGTCACCAGAGCTTTTTCAACCGAATGAGTCGACACGCTGCGGAAGGAATCCATGTTCTGGCGCAGTTTCTCGACATCAACTTTGGCCCGCGGGATCATTGGAACTTCCTCTGGGTTATCTCCTGACGCCTCAGAGTGTGTCGCGTTTGAATCGCTGGCTCCGCTATCCTCAAGCGGCATTGAACCGCCTGCCATGTACTGATCAATATAGGATTTAACCTTCTGCGGAGACTTAGTCGCTGCCGCTTCCGGCTTCTTCGTTGCTGCAGGAGCCGGTGACGGACCTGCTGACTTGCCCTTACTTCCACCGGAAAGTTCTGATGGCAGAGAATTGCCGGCAGATTTGCGACTTCTTGAAAGCAACTGCTCCATGTAGTCACGAACAAAGTCATCGGAGGTATCTTCTCCGGCGGCACTGGCAGGCGACTCCGGCGTTGGTTCTTCAACATGTCCGGAGACGATTCTCGACGCGTCTTCTCCAAAGTGCAGCGCGACAGGTTTCGCGGCCCCCAGTGGCTCAGAAGTATCCGGCATTTCGTGTGTTGAAAACACTTCCTGAGCAGGTTTCTCAGCGTTCCGCCCATTCAGGCCAAAAAGGCTGGCCAGTTCTGCTCGCAGATCAAGTGCAGCACTGGCTGAAGCTTCTTCGTCCTCATCAGTCAATAAGCTGACAGGCTCCGCTTCCATGCCAAAGATCGCAGCGCCGGGGCGAAGAGACTCAGTTGAGATCTCTTCGTTCACTTTCCGCATGTTCGTTTCTGACTCCGTCGCGTAGCTCGTGGCGACGGAATGTTGCTTCATCGCGACCTGGATCTCCGTTCGAGCCATTTCGAGCTGCTGCCGTGCATCGAGCAGTTGTCGTCGCTGTTTCTCGACTTCCTCCTGGGAGTTCGACACCATGCGAAGTTGTTCACGAACTTCCTCTTCACGAGTATCCAGAAGGCTGGCTCGACGATCCAGTTCTCGAGCTTCTTTCTGGAGATCAGCAGCATTGATGTTCTCGTTGGCAGACGAATCACCGGACTGTTCGACCTGCTTTGATAACCGCATCCGGAGTTCACGAATCAGATCATCTCGGTCCGAGATGACTTCGGTCGCTCGATTCAGTTGAGCCTGAAGTTCGTCCACCTGAATCATGCTGACCGGCGCGTCTTTGTCGTCGGTCAAAGAAGTCAGATCGGAGATTTTGGCCTGCAATACTTCATTCTGCAGACGCAGTTCCTCTATGACGCGATCGTGTTCCCGCACGGCTAAGGCAGAGTCTTCGTTCCCCGAGTAGTTCTGGCCACCCGACTTCAGTTCGGCCTTTAGTTCTTCCAGCTGGCGCATCAGCTCAGCTTCGACTTCTCCCGATTCAGCACGACCATCACCGAAGTCTACGTTGGTGCCCGGTACTGATGATTCAGTATGAGTCACCGAAGATTCGGTCGGTGTGCCTCCGAAATGGTATGTCTTCAACTGTCTTTCGAGAGACTCAGTGTGACTTTCGGCCTGACGAAGGCGTGATTCCAGTAACTGTAACTGACCGCTGCGTTCTTCAATCGTCTGATACAAAGTCGCGAGAGTTTGTTCCTGCGATGACGACTCCGCTCGTAATCGATTGGCTTCTTCGACGTCTGCACGAGCATCCAGCATTGCTCGCTGAAGCTCTCGCACTGCTGTCAGAAGTGCATCACGTTCCGCCTGAACTCCGTGAAGCTGCGATTCCGAAGCCTGCAATGCTTCTGAGAGGTCCTGTTCGGTTTTCGGATCAATGCTGATACCGCTGCCTGATGCGGATTCTTCTCCAGGTGACTCCGCGACTTCAGCCGCAACAGAAGTTGCTCTCTGGTCACGAATCTCAGATTTGAACTGCGTGACTCGACGATGCAGTTCCGCTGCACGCAGATTGAGTTCGTTCTCAAGCCGCTGCAGTTCGGAGCTCTGTTGATTCATCGCGAGGAATCGGCTTCGCAGCTCTTCCGTCTGCTGTGTTACGGTACTCTCACGCTCCGATAGTCCGCTCGCCCGACTATTAAGATCCTGGCTGAACTGCATTAATGCATTGCGTTCACAGATCAGATCTTTGTGCGACATCTTCAGCGCATCACGTTCTGCTTCCGCATTGCGCAGAACGACATTGGCAGCATTCTCACGTTCTATGGCACGTGTCTCAAGTTCCATTAACGCAGCCTGCCGCTCGAGAAGTCGCTGATGTTGTTCCTGAACTACAGCGACGTCCGCTTCGGCCTGCGATGGGGAATTCTGGAACTGCTGCTCCTTCACTCGAATCGCATCGCGTTCGGACTTGAGTCTTAGAACTCGGTCGGCCAGTTCGGTACTTCGGCTGTCGATTTCCGCCTGCCGAGATGTGAGTGTCAGCTCTCGATCCGCAAGGGTTGCCTTCGCTGCTTTCAGCTCCTCCATGGCCCGTGCCGCTTCCTGACGCGATCGAATTGCGGACTCTTTTTCCGCTGCGATCGCCATGAGTTGCTCGACACTGCGAGTGCCGTTGGACGACTCATCCGGAAGCTGAGCAGCTCTGGTAGATAACTCGGCTTCGCGTTGATTCAGCTGACTTACGCGTTGTTCAAGTGCGCTGATTTGATCTGCCGCGGAGGCTTGCTGCAGATTCAGTTCCTGCCGCTGTGTTTCGCATTCCTGCTGAGATTGCGACAGGCGAGTCTGCTGTTCGTCAATCCCGGCCGAACGAGTGATCAGTTGCTCCTCAAGCCGAACAGCCTGGGCATGCCTTAACTGTGAGTCGTGATGCAATTGTTCCAGCTCACGCCGCTGACGTTCGACTTCGCCCCGTGCCTGTTCAACCAGAGTGAACTGTTCAAGTGCGTGCTGAAGCTGCTGTTCTGCGTTCCGCAGTTTCTCTTCTGAAGCGATCCGAATTGATTCTGCTTCAGTCATCCTGTCTGATGCATCAAGGCTTAGTGTTTCCGCGGCTGTCATGTGTACGCGAGCTTCCGTAACTCGCTGTTCATCCATCGCGAGAATGCCTTCGCGTTCACGCAAGGCATCCTCAATCGCCGTCATGGCCTCTTGGTTTGCGACCAGATCGGCAACCGCGTCATGCAGTGCTACTTCCCGGGAATGCAGTTCGGCCGCGCGGTACTCAATCGCAGTGGTCGATGCCTGCAGTTCGGTCTTCTGTGAATTGATCCATGATGCAAGCTCTTCCAGTTCGCGTCGCTGTTGGTCCTGTTGTGTTTCACGATGCTGGATGTCATTGAGTCGAGCGGACAATTCGTTTCTGGTCTGTTCAATCTGCGCGTAGCCATGCGCTGTGGATTCCATTTGGCAGGCCAGCTCGTCTTCTCGCTCAGTCTGCTGACGAAGACGACGTTCAAGATCCAGCTTTTGCTGGTGCAGGTGCTCGCGCACGGCTTCCGCCTGCGTTCGCTGCTCTTCGATATGATTTTTCTGCTCGTTCAGAACCTGAGCGCGTTCGTCGAGTGTTGACTGACGATCCAGACAGATACGTTCACGATCCCGAATCAGCAGCTCAAGCTCCTGAAGCTGCTGTTCGCGAGCCAGCAGCATGCGGTCGCGATTCCCCAGTTCAACCGTTCGTTCTTTGAACAGTGATTCAGCAGCGGCCGAGATCTTTGCGGATTGGTCTTCGAAGAAGGCCGGGGGCAACGGGGGCGGAGTGAGAGGAAACGCGGGGGCGAACAAAAACGGAACGCTGGTGGCAACCGGTGCAGACTGAAATACTGGTTGGGGCGACACTGCGAATGGGTGTGTTGATGCGTCGTGATGATTCGTTGTCGCGGGAGCATTCGCCTTAATGGCCTTCATCGCGGCCGATGCAGGGGCAGAATCACGGACAGGAGCAGCAGGGCGAGCAATCTCGTCGATCTGAATAGTGACGGGGCCAATCGAAAGGATATCTCCCTGTGCCAGGACCGCTTCTGAAGAGACGGGGATTTCGTTGAGCCAAAGGCGTCCATCAATCCGCTGTACGGTCAGAATTCCTGCACGCAGATTGAACACGCAATGACGATCGGCAATGCCTTCATGATTCAGACGAAACTGGCAATCATCTCCGGTCCCGCAGGCAATTTCAGCATCAGCGACAAACTGCCATGATTCGCAGGCATTGTCGTAGAGAGGCAGAAGCACTGGGAGAGTGCTTCCAAAAGAAATGCGTGAACCCTGTCTCTTTGTGACCGACATAGATTTCTCCGACAGGCTGCGGATGTAAGCCGCGATGTCCCTCACTGCTCGCCAGAGTCTGCCGTCGAAAAGCCTCAGAATTCAGTCTGAAACGCTCTTGTCGATTGCGCAGGGTGAGAAATGATGACGCGATAATGCAACCTGATGGATTACATAACCTACGAAACGGAGGCAGGCTGAAAGGGCATGCTGCCAAAACGCAACACACTGGAGAATGCTGGCTGCCGATTCCCCCCATTCCGGATTTTCCGGTTCTGCAGGTGGGTCAGATGCGGACGCACCTACGGTTCAGCCGCTTCGCAATTTTGGCAAGCTATGACATGCCGTTACGATTGGAGGGAGGTTACCAGCGGAACAGTCCCGTGCCCCATGTCAGTCCGGCCCCAAAGCCACACATGAGCACCAGATCGCCTCGCTGAATACGACCCTCGCGATACGCCTCATCCAAAGCCAGTGGAATGGAGGCGGCTGAAGTATTTCCGACACGATCCAGGTTGTTGTAAACCTTACTGCGCGGAATCGACAGCACCTTCATGGCGTGGTCGATAATGCGAATGTTCGCCTGATGCAGCACGAACAGGGACACATCTTCCATCGTCACGCCGGCCTGTTCGAGCACGACTTCGATCGATTCTGTGACAGCCTGAATCGCCCACTTAAAGACATTCCGACCATCCATTTGCAGGAAATGCTTTCCAGCGGCGACGAGTTCCGGGGTTAACGGCTGCGTCACGCCTCCGGCTGGACGATCCAGCATGCAACCGCCAGCACCGTCAGCTCCCAGTTGATAACAGACGAGACCCTGATCAGCTTCGCCCGCGCCCAGAATCACAGCCCCGGCTCCATCGCCAAACAGAGGAGCCGTTCGTTGATCATCGGGCTGGACGATACGACTGTTAACATCCGCACCGATTACCAAAGCACATTTGGCATTCCCGGTGGCGATGAACTGAGCGCCGGTTGCCAGGGAGTACATAAATCCCGAACAGGCCGCCTGCAAATCCATCGCCGGGGCGTCGAGGTTCAGTTTGTCCTGAACCAGGCAGGCCGTCGATGGGCACGTGAAGTCGGGGGTAAACGTCCCGACGATCAGAAGATCAATATCCGATGGAGAAACGCGAGCTGCCAACATTGCGCGTTTGGCGGCTTCGACGGCCAGGTCACTTGTTGACTCCCCTTCCCCGGCGAAGCGGCGTTGAGAAATCCCGGTGCGGCGTTTCACCCAGCCTTCTTCAAAGCCGTAACGCTGCTCCAGCTCTTCGTTTGTGACAATTCTGGACGGAACGTAGGAGCCAATAGAACGAATGGCAACGCCAGTCAGCCGCTGAACTCGGCTGGAGCGGCGAAACAGAAGACGAGGTTCTTCATCGACTTTTTCACGAGGAATTGGCTGCAACTCGTTTCGCACCTTATGAACATCGATGGTCGCTTCAATCGATTCAGTGAGGGGGGAATTCATGTTTTTTCGTTCACGGCAAGGCGAAATGGTCGACTTCTCCTTTGCAGCCAGCCCCTTGCCAGCGCATCGATGTTCGACTCTCTTCCCGTCGACCGTCGGCGAAGTCTACTCATCTTTCCAAAGATTTGAAACCACGGCCCGACCCCCTCAGTAAAAAGTTCGTCGGACAAATGAAGAAAGGGCCTGGCAGGGGCAGGAGGTAACGGCGGACAGCCATGTTTACGCTTGGAAAAGCGGCCCTTCCTGATCGGTCGGAGGGCCGCGCGGGCCGCGATGTTCATAAATTCTGAACACATCCAGGAATCGACGGCAATCAGGAGATTTCTCAGATTTCTAAAGTCGAATGGTTCTGGCGCCCGTGGGAATTCTCATGCTTTCAGCCGGCAACATGTTAAGCCTTTTCGATTGGGGAAAACTTCAGGGACAGGCCGATTCTCCGCATCGGTGCTTACGGCAATTATCTGTCATAAACGGAAGCCACTGAGGAATCGGTGCGTCATCCCGGACACTTCGGGCATGCCTCTGAATTCTGCTGCGGCAGTTCAACGCAGCAATCCGAAGAGACTGATACCGGGCAACACGGTCGTTGACACCGGGGCTTTTTCTGAAGTCAGGATGACAGTCATGGTTCGTCTCGTTTCATTTTGCGTTTACGTCGTTGCAATTCTGACTGTACACGCCGCGACCATGGCTCAGGAGACCGGACTTCCGCCAGTTAACGGTTCGCCCACTTCCCAGCACCCAGTGGCCACCAATTCACTCGCAAAATATGCGGCCGTGCGAACCGGCAATGCCACACTTCCAAACGGCGCATTCAATGGGTTCCGTCAGATTCGAGTTACGCCGGACTTAGGTGCTCCCGGTTCTGCCGGCAACGGATTCAATCATTTTCCGCTGCCGCTCGACAAGTACACAAACTGGTATCGTCCGCGAGCAGCATCGCTCACTCAACACCAGCGTTGTGCGCCCGATGAGTTTCGGCCACGAGGATTTGGTCATTTGTTTGCTCGCCCTTGTGATGGCTTTCGCATGGAATACGAGCCTTATGCAATCAGTGACGGCATGTCGAACTACGGCCCCGCCTATTTTTCGCGGCTACCAAATCCGCAGTGCGACAGTTGTGATCACTGCGATGATGATTGCGAAGATTGCAAGAAATAGCTGCCACCTCGATTGGGCTACGCGTTGCCTTTATCGGACGTATTCGCGGAACTCAGCAAGTCTCGCTTGCTGAGCGGACCTTCTCCAGGTCTTTCCGAAGTACGGGCCTGCAGAGATTCGCGACCAGCGCCAGGCTTCACAGTATGTGGTGGCTCCCGCTGTTGAATCGCCAAAGCGTTTTGTAAGATATGCCCCGAACCGAACCCGTGATCACGCGGCTGTCTGTAAACGAATTGAATTCAGTCTGCTAGACGGCGAGATCGAAGTGGGTGCATCATCGGTTTGGATGACGGACTCTTCCCGTAATCCGCGATTCGCTCATGCCGTGAGTCTACGTCTATGTGTTGTCTGAGAGCTTTTGCGTTGAGTCTTCTGTTCGTCGGTTGCATGGATGTTTCAGAGCCCGCTGCTCAGCAGCCTAGTGCTCCTCCAAAACCCGCTGAGATTGGCGAGTTTGATCAGAAGGCCGGAAAAGAAGTCGTCAAGCTCGATGCGAAAGTCTCAAACCCGATTACGGGGCCTGTGGAGATTCTTAAAGCGGTCGAAGTGAAAGCTCCCACGCTGCTCATCGAACAGGCCCTGAATTTTTTCAACGCCAATGAAGGGCGATTTCCAAAGTCTCACGAAGAATTCATGACGCAGATCATTTCCGCGAACAAGATTCAGCTCCCGGTCCTTCCCAGCGGACTCGACTACCAATACGACGTGGCCGGTCATCGGCTTGTCATTGTGAATACTGCCGACGGGAAAACCGTTGAATAAGGCGTTCTTCCCCTGAGAATCTGCCAGAGTCGCCAATTCTGGACGGGTCCCGACGAACTCTTCAGATACGATTCCTGCAGACAGGAGAGTCTCTGGGAAATGGTTGTACCCTGCCCAGAGGATCTCACCCGCCTGCAAATTCCTTCCTGCACAGTCAAGCAATCGACGTTGGTTTCCGGATCGGCCGGTCCAATGCTCGCTCAACAATCGAATGAAAAGTGCCACATGAAGCGTTGACGCTGATGTGGGACACCAGTTCGGGCTCAAGCTCATGATGCTTCAAATTCGCTCCCAACGTGGTCTCCATTTTTCTTTCTGGTCGGTCGTCGTGCTCATGACGCTGACCCAGTGTCCCGGTAACGCTACGTACGCCGATGAGCGAGGTGACTTCTTCGAGACCAATATTCGGCCACTGCTGCTTGATCGCTGCGTTGAATGCCATGGTGGAACAAAGCAGGAAAACGGTGTGAGACTGGATCGGCGGAACGATCTGCTGCAGGGCAAGGCGAGTGATGCTCCGTTGGTTGTTCCGGGAAACCCGGCTGAAAGTCGCATCGCAAAAGTGCTGGAGCATTCGAAGGACGACATCTCGATGCCTCCTTCAAAGAAATTGTCAGACGCTGAAATTGCAGCCGTGCAAAAATGGATTGCCGATGGAGCTGTTTGGCCTGAGTCTTCTGATCTGGAAACAGAAGCACGGCGCAGGGCGGAGAAATGGCGGGAGCACTGGGCGTTCCAGCCAGTTCAGTCACCAGATCTATCAAGTGTTCACGAAGGACAACATCCGGTCGATTTTTTTATCGATCAGGCTCTTGCACAAAAGAATCTTGAGCGATCTCAGCCCGCCTCCGCCAAAGTGCTCGTGCGACGACTGTCGTTTGCTTTGACGGGGCTTCCGCCAGAGTTTGCCGATCTCACGGCGGCAGAACAGGCCGAGGCAGCAGGGCAGCTTAGCGAATGGAAATCTGCGTACGTTGATCGTTTGCTGGCTTCGCCGCAGTACGGCGAACGGTGGGGGCGGTACTGGCTGGATGTGTCCCGATATTCTGACACCAAAGGCTATGTCTTCATGGAAGATCGAGAGTACCCGGATGCGTGGCGATACCGTGAATGGGTGGTTAACTCACTGAACAACGACATGCCCTATGATGAGTTCCTGAAGCGTCAACTGGCAGCAGATCGCTTGCCCGGTTCAGAGGATCCCGCTCAATTGGCAGCGATGGGTTATCTGACTTTGGGCCGTCGGTTCCTGAACAACACTCCCGACATCATTGATGATCGCATCGACGTGGTCAGTCGAGGAATGTTAGGACTCACTGCATCGTGTGCTCGTTGTCATGACCATAAGTTTGATCCGATCCCGACGGCCGATTATTACTCTTTGTATGGCGTTTTTGCTTCGTCTGATGAACCGAAGAATGAACCGTCCACGTTACGCCTGGTTGATCGTCCTCAGCCTGTGGAGCCGGTGATCTTTGTGCGAGGTCAGCCTCACAATCACGGTCCTCAGGTTCCTCGAAGATTCTTTACTGCACTGTCAGGCCCGAATGCAGAACCTTTCAAAGATGGCAGCGGACGACTGGAGCTGGCGAACGCGATTGCATCCCCGGCAAACCCGTTGGCCGGGCGAGTGGCCGTGAATCGCATCTGGATGCACTTGTTTGGGAAAGGTCTTGTCGATTCGCCGAGTGACTTTGGCGTGCGAACGTCTCCGCCAACTCATCCTCAACTCCTGGACTATCTGACAGATTTCTTTGTGAAGCATGGATGGTCGCAGAAAGCGTTGATTCGCCACATCGTGATGTCAAACACCTGGCAGCAGAAATCTGACCGCAGGCCGGATGCAGAGAAGGCAGATCCGGAGAATCGCCTGTATGCGCGCATGTACCGTAGTCGTCTCGACTTCGAAGCGCAGCGGGATGCGGTTCTGGCTGTCTCAGGAAAAATGGATCGCACGATCGGCGGAAAGTCGGCGGATATTTCGGCAGATCCCAATATCCTGCGGCGGACGATTTACGCCAGAATCGATCGACAGAACCTGCCTGGACTTTTCCGAACATTCGATCTGCCAAACCCGGACGCTCACGCTCCTCGACGATTCGAAACGACCGTTCCACAACAGGCCCTGTTTCAGCTCAACAATCCCTTCGTGATGAATCGAGCTGTTGATGTTGCGGAACAGACCAAAGATGTGAGCGCAACGGATGGCCCGGGTGCCCGAATTCGCCAGATGTTTCTTCATGTGCTTCAGCGGGAACCCTCAACGACAGAACTGACCGAGCTGACGGCTTTCGTCAAAGAGATTGAGGCGAAACAGGACATTGGCGGCGGCTTGCCCGGCTGGTCGTATGGCTACGGCACCTTTGACGAAGCGTCGAAATCTCTGACGGCTTTTACGATCTTCCCATTTGCTGGCGAAGGGAAGTGGCAGGGTGGTAAAGATCTGCCGGATGCCAAATTGGGCTGGGCAACGCTCAATAAATCCGGCGGTCATGCGGGACACGGACTTTCCTTTTGTGCCGTGCGACGGTGGACTTCGGAAGTCGATTGCCGAGTTGCGGTCAATGGCGTGATCGGCCATGAACAGGAAATGGGCGACGGCGTGCGATTGCGAGTTGTCAATTCACGACTGGGTATCCTGCAGGACGTCGTGGCGGAGAATGTGACGTCGCCTGTTGCTGCGGCACCGTTTGATATTCGTGCTGGTGAGTCGATCGATTTTGTCGTGGATTGTCGAGGCGACGAGAGCCACGATTCGTTCCGTTCGAAGTTTATGATTACTCAATCGGTCGACGGAAAAGTTCTCCGCGGCTGGAATTCCGAAGATGATTTCCGAGACCAGCCGGGAGCCAGCCGATTAGACGCATGGGCTCAGTTGGCTCAGGCGTTATTGTTGACCAATGAATTTGTTTTTGTGGACTAGAATCCGCGTCGGGGTGTTTTATGCATACGTTCTCAGAAACAGACCCACAGTCAGCGATTGCAGTGGGACGACGAGGAATGTTGTCGCGTTGCGGCATGGGTTTCGGTGCGTTGGCCATGACCGGTTTTCTCAATGACCGTTCCGTGCAGGCCTCACCGTTTCCTGAGGCGGCTCTCAATCCAATGTCGCCAAAGCCGGCCCAGTTTCCGTCGAAGATTAAACATGTGATTCACCTGTTTATGAACGGCGGTCCCTCGCATGTCGACACCTTTGATCCCAAGCCCGAACTGCAGCGTCGTGGTGGCGAATCAATCTCGGCCGGCAATCTCAGTACTGAGCGTCCCACGGGGGCGCTGTATCCATCACCGTTTCGTTTTCGTCGTTACGGCGAAAGCGGAATCGAGGTCAGTGAGCTGTTTCATCATACAGCACAGCATGTCGACGACATGGCCATTATTAATTCGATGCATGCGGATGTGCCTAATCATGAACCATCTCTGTTGCTGATGAACTGCGGCGAAGCGCGGCTTGTTCGGCCGAGCATGGGTTCGTGGCTGACCTACGGATTGGGGACAGAGAATGAAAATATGCCAGCGTTTGTGGCGATGTGTCCCGGCGGCTATCCGATTCAGGAGTCACAGAACTGGCAGAGCGGATTTCTGCCGGGTGTTTTTCAGGGCACGTACATCGACACCAAACATACCGAGATTGAAAAGCTGATCGAGAATATTCGCAACGACCGAGTCAATCGATCAGAACAGGCGGCGCAACTGCAACTGCTCAGAAGTCTCAACAAGAAGCATCTCGAAGAACATCCGGGGGATGCTCAGTTGGAAGCTCGAATCCAGTCGTTTGAACTGGCCTTTCGCATGCAGACGGAAGCGGCCGATGCCTTCGATGTCAGCCGTGAGCCCAAGCATATCCGCGAAATGTATGGCGATGGAGTTCAGGCTCGGCAGATTCTGATTGCTCGCCGGTTGATCGAACGCGGCGTTCGCTTTGTGCAGGTCTGGCACGGCGAAGGCCAGCCATGGGACAATCATGATGATATTGAAGTCAATCATCGTCGACTGGCCAAACAATGTGATCAGGCCATCGGGGCGTTGCTGACAGATCTCAAGCAACGTGGAATGCTGGAAGAAACGTTAATCATCTGGGGCGGCGAGTTTGGAAGAACGCCTGTTGTGGAACTTCCGAAGCAAGGTGCCAATGCCGGCAAGATCAACGGACGAGACCACAACCACTGGGGATTCACAACCTGGATGGCTGGCGGTGGAGTCAAGGGTGGCTACGTTCATGGGGCCACTGATGAATTTGGTTTCAAAGCCGTGGAGAAGCCGGTTCATGTTCACGACCTTCATGCCACGATTCTGAAACTGATCGGATTTGATCACGAGAAGTTTACGTATCGTTATGCAGGTCGAGATTTCCGCCTGACCGATGTGCATGGGCACGTTGTGGATGAACTGATTGCATAAACGCAATAAGACTCCGAGCGGTGAAACACTCTGAATGTTGAAAGTTGAGAGTCGCCAGTTTCGTGAAGATTCAGATGCGTACAGGCTGCGGATTTATAAATTCGTACCATCTGTCGGGACAACTGATTGTCTTTCAGGGGAGAAATTGATCACACTGCGCGGCAATGTTTCGTTAGAATCTCCGCGATTGGATTGCTGCGAGTAAAGCATCTGATTGCCTGAATTTTGAACGCATGTGAGAACATGTCTGACGATGTGATCCAGGCCTGCAACTTGTCCAAGGTGTTCCAGCTCGAGGGAACAGACGTCAATGCGTTCACGGACATTTCGCTTTCCATTGCTCGCAGTCAAATGGTGGCGATCATGGGGCCCAGCGGGTCGGGGAAGAGTACTCTGCTGCATGTGATGGGTGGAATTGAACCACCGACATCCGGCGAGATTCGGATTGATGGTACAAACGTTGCCGACCTGGATGATCAGACGCTAACGCTGCTGCGACGGCGACGAATTGGCTTTGTCTTTCAGTCGTTTAATCTCGTTCCAACGTTGAGTGTGATTGAAAATGTCACGCTGCCATTAATTCTGGACGGCGTTTCTGCACGAGAGGCCGAGCCGCGAGCAATCCTGCAACTGGAACGAGTCGGCTTATCGCATCGTCTGCGGCATCTTCCTTCTCAATTGTCAGGTGGCGAGCAACAACGCGTTGCGATCGCGCGGGCGCTTGTGATCAATCCTTCTCTGATTCTGGCAGATGAGCCGACGGGTAATCTGGATTCAGTCCGAGGCCGCGAGATTACTCGGCTGCTGTGTGATGTCGCTCACACGGGGCAGCAGACGGTGGTGGTTGTGACTCACGATATTCGAGTCGCATCGCAGGCGGATCGACTGATTGTGCTGCTGGATGGTCGCATTCGATACGATGGACGGCCCGGGACTGATGCGGAATGGATGGCCGCTTTGAAACTGGAGATCGACGGATGATTCCGTGGAGCTTCTCCTGGAATAATCTCCGACTGCGTCCACTGAGAACACTATTGACGGTCCTCAGCATCGCCGGTGGAGTCGCCTCTGTCGTCGCCGTGTTGCAGGCGATCGCAGCGACACGCGTGCAGTTGGATGCGATGCAGGAAATGCTCGGTGAGCGAGAGTCTCTGGAGATCGTGGCGAACGATAAGTCCGCTTTTCCACTCAATGAGCTGCCGGAACTGAGTCAGTTTACTGGCGTACAGAAAACGATCCCGATTTTTCGAGTCTTCACCAAGATTCTCCTGGGAAACGAAGAAGCACGTGGCATCGCTCTGGGTGCAGATCTTGAAGACTATCTGGGTGGCAAAGAGTTTACGCTGGTCTCTGGGCAGCTTCCGAAGACAGCGAACGAAGTGTGCCTTGAGGAAAGCGTTGCGGAGCATCTACACGCGAAAGTGGGCGATGAAATCAGGATCGGCGCTCGTGGACTTCCCTGGCTGCTCACAAAGCAGATTACCGGAATCCTGAAGTTCGAAAAGATGGCCGCAGTGGAAGAGACGGCTTCGATCTTCATGCCCATAGCCGATGCGGCGAGGCTCGGTAAGGCTGCTGGGAAAGCGACTTCGCTGCAGGTTCTGTTGAAGCCGGAGACTGATGCTGATGAACTATCGGACGTGATTCAAAGAACTCTGCAGCCCCCGCTTGTTGTGAATAAGCCCGCGTCGGCAGCCGATATGACACGCCCCACGGAAGCCATTATCAACATCGGATTGAATGTTGCGGCTTTGTTGTCAGTTGTGGCGGCAGTCTTCATCGTTATCAACACGTTTCAGATTTCAGTCACTGAGCGACGTAAACAGACAGCTCTGATCCGAATCGTGGGAGCCACGACAGAACAGGTCGGAGCGTCGATGTATCGTGAAGCTTTTGTGCTGGGCAGCATTGGCACATTGGCGGGAATCATCTTCGGCGTGCTTGGCAGTGCGGCAATATCAAAGGGGATGGATGGCATCTATGGATTCGATCGTCCGCTGACGATTCCGATCCATCCCCTGGCAATCATTGCCGGACTGATCTTTGGCCCGATCGTGACGTTGATTGCGGTTTGGTATCCGACGCGCATGGCGTGTGCACAAAGGCCGCTGGCTGTTCTGAAATCGAACTCGGCACCGCATCGCGAGTTTCCTTTTGGACGAACGATGCTGTGGGGGTCAATTCTGCTGGCAGCAGCTGTGGCCATGTTTGCCTGCACGGCCAGAAAGATTATGCCGGATGTTACTTCCATCCTTGGCATTGCGTTGGTGCAAATCGCGGGGGTCGTTTTTCTGCCGGGGCTGATCAGACCCATCGCTGCGGCTCTCTATTTTCTTATCGGCAAAGCGTACCCGGTAGAAGCCCAGCTTGGACATCGCCAACTGCTGGATAACTTTGGCAGGACCTCGTTGACGATTTCGGTCATGTTCATTGTGTCGGGGACCAGTATCAGCGTGGGCAACACGACTTTGGCGATCACTCATGATGTCCAGTCTTGGCTGGATCGAACACTCACTGCCAACTATCTGCTGCGAGCCAGCAAGCCGCGTGTGGACATGTCCGAAGCTGAGCCTCTATCGCCAGAGCTGGCAGCAGAAGTTCGTGCGATTTCGGGCGTTGAATCGATCGACCCGGTGGCTTTTTCACTCGCGTCGATCGACGGCATTTCCGCAACACTCATGTCCAGAGATCTGACTGGGCCTGATCCCCTTCCAGTCGATCTTGTTGAGGGGCAGTATTCCGGGCTGAGGGCGAAGATGATGGCGGGCGAGGCTGTGGTTGGCAGCGTTCTGGCACATCGCCTTGGCGTGCAGACGGGTGGAGAGATTCGTCTGGAAATCGGAGGGATCACTCATGTTCTGCCGCTGGCCGGTATCGTACGAGAATACACGGCCGGTGGCTTGATGGTGATTATGGATTCAAGGGCTGCGGCTGAATTGTTTCCGGTGCAGCCAGCACAGATTTTTGGCATCAAAGCCAGTGCCTCAGCGACAAACGCAACCGGAGAACAATTGCGGGAATTCTCCCGCGATCACGGTTTGATCTATCAGTCGTATACTGATCTGAAAGAACTGGTGCAGTCGCTAATTCTGGGGCTGACGGATCGATTGTGGATGATCCTGATTCTGGCGTTGGTGATAGCCGGATTCGCTATCGTCAATACGTTGACCATGAATGTGATCGAGCAAACTCGTTATCTGGGACTGCTTCGAGTTGTCGGGATGACTCGCACACAAGTTATCCGCATGTTTCTGTTCCAGGCGTTTGTGCTCGGCAGCCTTGCTTTGTTGCCCGGGGCCTTCATCGGAGTTGTGATGGCCTGGCTGATTACTGTTTCTTATTCGGGGGTGATCGAGCATGGCGTTAAGTTTGCCATCAACTTCCCGCTACTGGGTCTTTACCTCGCGGCGGGAGTGCTGCTTTCCGTTCTCTCCGCCGTCCTGCCCGCCATCCGCGCTGGACGATTGAAACCTCTGGACGCGATTCATCAGGAATAGTTCCAGATACGCGGCTGACCGCATGGACTCTTCTCTGTGACATGCTGCACTCCTTGGGCGGCATGTCAGCAGTACATTGGTAAGCTCGTTTTTTCCGCTCGACTAATATGTCTGTGCAGACTCTTTGTCACCGATCTTTTCGAGAACCTGCTTCATTCCGGTCAGGTTCTGCTGCAGGCTTTCTTCGGCGTCGAGCTGCTCGCGGTGGTCAATGATTCCGATTGGTCCCGTATAGCCCGATTTTCGAATCATTCCGATCATCTCCACATCGTGTTGACCCTGTCCGATCGGAAGAATCTTGGGCTGTGCGTTGTCGTTCATCCCATTCAGATTGAGACACAAAAGATACGGCTGCAGCAAAGCGAGTTGCTCGGCGAAGTCCGCAATGTGTTCGTGACCGTGATGCAGGTTGTAAACAATACCGACATGGTCGCCCTTGTGATTCTTTCGAAGATAATCACACACTGCCACCATGTTTTTTGGCTCACCGCTCCAGCCGCCATGGTTGTAAAGAGCCAGCTTGAGGTTGTACTTCCGGGTCTTCTCGACGAGCGGCAATAAACTTTCTGCCGCCGCCTTAATCTTTTCCTCTTCGGTTCCTTCCTGAGGAGCACCAAACATTATCCAGATTTGCGGATGGATTCCGTGCTTTGCAATCAGCGGTTCAAACGCATCGTGCCAGCCCCAGAAGGCAAAGAACTCGATCTCGTGCTTCTTGTACTGCAGGATTTCGTCTTCAAACGTCGGCACATGCACATCGCGCCAGTCATAGGCGACTCGAGTCATCCCGAGGCCGCGCACCATGATCGCTCGAGCCTCCGGCCCACGCTGTTTGGCGTCGAAGGGAACGATGCACCATGCGACCAGTTGATCGCGATGAAAATTGGTCTGTTCCGCCTTCTTTTCATCGGCCACAACCGACAACACTCCGCTGGAGACTCCAATGAGCCCGACCAGTGTGAGAACGCAACACACCTCTGAGATAATTCTGCGACGCATGAGCCTGCCTTTATGTCACGTTACCGTGAATCTTTTCCTTAGGACCTTCCGGTGACAGTGACGACATCGTCACCGGCCACGGTTTCACCGGTACCACTATCGCGGTAGAGCACTTCCACGACTTCGAATCCGAGCGAACGATATAGCCGAACGGCTGCTTCGTTCAATGCCGTGACTTCCAGCATCGACCAGCCCATGCCGCATTGAATAAAACCACGCAGCGCCTGAATGACCAGAGCCCGACCAATGCCCTGGCCGCGATGTTCCGGAGTCACCCCGACGTTCTGTATCGCTCCGATGCCGCCGTTGCGAGTGATCCCCTGGATTGTTCCGCAGTCACACGCTGGCCAGTCCGGCTCGGGCTGATAAACCACCATCCATGTCGCGGCAGCACAAAAGGTATTCTGAGAAGCGATTTCTCGCATCAGCTTCAGACATCCCTGTGGTGCCCCGAGACACGAGAAGACTTTACCATCCAGGTCGTCTCGAAAAGCACGCCACTTGACCTGAGCATGACGCTCGAGCAGCAATGAACGCCATGAGAGCCAGCGATATCCATCCGGTAACTCCGGAGGATTCAAAAACAGATGCCGCATTTCAAGCTGCATCCGAAATCGCTTGTAAGCCGTCTTGGGCATTCACAGACTCAAAGAAACACGTTCGTGCGGGGGATTCGCTCTGCTCCGCATTATGCCGACAACAAGTGTTCACCGGAATTGCATTTCCCACGGCTTTCTCGCATTTCACAGAAGACAAGTAAGGCGATTTCGGGTTCAACGCGAGATCATGTGCTCGAACGTAGGAAGTGGACCCATGCGATTAATCCTGAAAGGACCCCAGAGAGTAGCGTGTGGTCGCCGATAGACGCACCACCGGTGACCGAACGAGAAGCAAGCTCATCCTGAAGCGATGGCAGAAACCACGATTCTGGCACCCATTTCAGGGTGCAATCGCAGGATTCATTGCAAACCGGTGGTTCCGCTCCGCTGACCACCGGCTACCTTCTTAAACCGCTTCGCGGTGAATCGCCACAACCTTCCCCGGATTTCAAAAACTGCTGAGCCATCTCGTTATGCCAGGTCGTCCATACGATTTCGGGCAGAACCATTTTCCTGCAGTCGGCAAAGCACTAAGTCAGAATTTCGTTCACCACATGGCCATGCACATCCGTCAGGCTTACATCTCGACCACCAAATCGGAACGTGAGTTTCTTATGGTCAATTCCCAACTGATGCATCACAGTCGCGTGAATGTCCTGAATCATTAGCGGATGTTCGACAACAGAATTCCCAAATTCGTCGGTCTGGCCGTAAGCCATTCCTCCTTTGAATCCGCCACCCGCAAGGAAAATGCTGTAGCCATTCACATGGTGATCTCGACCAGCCGTTTCGGAAATGGCTGGCGTGTGCGGCGTGCGTCCCATTTCTCCCGCCCAGATCACAATGGTGTCATCCAGCAGGCCGCGTTGCTTCAAGTCAAAGATCAAAGCGGCCACTGACTGATCCGTGATCATGGCATTCTCGGCATGATGAAGCATCAGATTGCCATGCTGATCCCAAGGAGAATTATTGGCATGAGTCAGAGGGCATGTGATCTCGACAAAGCGAACTCCCGCCTCCACAAGCCGTCTCGCTCGGAGGCACTGCAGAGAATAGTACTTCTGGTAATCGTTGGAGCTGTCGAGTCCATAAAGTTTTTGAGTCGCCTCGGTTTCACCTGAAACGTCGGCAATTTCCGGAACAGCCGTCTGCATGCGAAAAGCGGTTTCATAATTCTTCACAGCGGCGTCGATCAACTGCCGTTCCGGTGTCTCCGTGGCGAACGTTCCGTCCTGCTCTTTTAGTAATCTGAGCTTGCGACGTTGCTTCTCCAGCGAGTCACCAGGTTGAATATTGTCGACGGTTGCCCCTTTCGCTCGTAGTAGCGTGGCGGAGTTCGTTGCCGGCAAGAACGCACTGGAGAAGTTTTCAAAGCCTCCGTTCGGGATCCAGTCGTTATTCAGTAACACATAACCCGGCAGATTCTGATTCTCAGTCCCCAAACCATAACTAATCCACGACCCAAAACTCGGCGCCAGCCCGGTGACTCGTCCTGTATGTAGCAGGAGATTCTGCTGACCGTGCAAAGGCTGTTTGCCCACAAGCGATCGCACCACACAGAGATCATCGGCGAGGTCCGCAGCATGAGGCAGCAAATCACTGACCCACAGACCGCTTTGACCTCGCTGAGAAAACTTCCACGGACTTCCAAACCAGACTCGCCCGGCACTGCTTTGTGACAGCTTTGAAACTTGTGAATCGCCGATTGGCTTTCCCTGCTGCTTCATGAGCTCAGGCTTATAGTCAAACGTGTCGACATGGCTCGGCCCGCCATCCATAAAGCACAGAATGACATGTTTTGCGCGAGGGCTGCGTGCTGCCCCTGGAATTGACTTGTCTGCCGCCTTCGCATCAGAGAGCAGCCCAGCGAGCGCGAGTAATCCGAATCCATTTGAGGATGCGGCCAGCATTTCACGTCGCGAGTAAGGAATCTGCATCTCGCCTGTCCTTTATTTACAGTGCGAACATCTGACGGGGAGGCGACTCAAAACGCCCCTTCATTGCACATTAAATCTCCGCATGTTTTACGCCGAATCTCGCCCCAGTGCCAGTCGCGGATGCGCAATCCCGTCGGCGGAGCGACGGGTGTACCGTACACCCGTCGCTCCGTCGACGGGACAAATCACATTGCACGTGAATAATGCAAATGTTCCCCAGCTCTCAACCCCGCCCACATGGGATTCTTCCCGATGTAGTCGCGAAGGAATCGAAACTGTTCTTCGCTTCGAACCAAATGGTCAATCTGACGGTTATGCCAGAACTGGCCGGAGAGCTCTCCCGACGGCGGAGCGACGGGTGTACGGTACAGGCGGCTGCGTTTACCCAATAAAAGAACCCAGCAGCCTTTTACGGATGCTGGGTTCTTGGGAAGTCAACAATTAACCAAAAGCACTACGCTGGAGTCGAAGTCGCTTCGGCTTCAGCAACCGGTGCTTCATCAACACCGCCGTTGAATTCGAGCTGCTTCTGATCTCCAACTTCTTTCACGCTGACATGGATCGCGTTCTGGCCATCGAAGGTGCCTCGCAGAAGTTCTTCTGAGAGTGGGTCTTCAATGAATCGCTCGACACTGCGACGCAGCGGGCGAGCACCGTAATCCAGACCATCGTCCACTTCGCCCTTGTCAATGATAAAGCCGCGAGCTTCATCGCTGAGCACAAGACGCTTGCCACGTTCTTTCAGGCGATCGTAGACCTTGGCCAGTTCGATATCGACAATCTTCATCAATTCGTTGCGAGTCAGCTTGCGGAAGACCACAACTTCGTCGAGACGACCGAGGAATTCCGGCTTGAACTGACGCTGCAGTTCGTGCATCAGGTTCGTCTTCATGTCGTCGTAAGACTTCTCCTGATCGCGATCACGGAGCGTATGCAGCCCCATGTTGCCGCCGTGGGCCATCTTGCTGGCACCAGCGTTCGTGGTCAGAATCAGAATCACGTTCTTGAAGTCAACTCGACGACCAAAGCTGTCGGTCAAATGGCCTTCTTCCATGATCTGCAACAGCATGTTGAAGACGTCCGGATGAGCCTTTTCGATTTCGTCCAGCAGTACAACCGCGTAAGGACGACGACGAATTTTCTCGGTCAGCTGACCGCCTTCTTCGAATCCCACGTATCCCGGAGGAGCACCGATCAGACGGCTGACGTTGTGCTTCTCCATGTACTCGGACATGTCGATCTGGATCAGAGCGTCCTGGTCACCGAACATGAATTCGGCCAGAGTCTTCGCCAACAGAGTCTTGCCCACACCGGTTGGACCGGAGAACAGGAAGACGCCGGTAGGACGCTTTGGATCCTTCAGGCCACTGCGACTGCGGCGAACCGCTTTGCAGACCTGAGTAATCGCCTGGTCCTGACTGATGACTCGCTTGTGCAGTTCAGCTTCCATCTGAAGCAGACGAACAGCATCTTCGCTGGACAATCGAGTCAGCGGAATGCCTGTCATCTTGGCCACGACTTCTGCTACGACTTCGGCGTCAACCACACCGTCGGTCTGACGAGATTTCTCACGCCATTCTTCGGTGAGCTGATCCTTCTTCTTGCGAAGCTTGTCAGCTTGATCGCGGAATGAAGCAGCCTTTTCAAACTTCTGTTCCGCAACAGCTTCTTCTTTGGCCGTGTTCAGCCGCTGAATTTCTTCTTCCAGTTCCTTCAAGTCTGGTGGACGAACCATAGACTTGAGGCGAACTCGAGCACCGGCTTCGTCGATCACGTCGATCGCCTTATCCGGCAGGCAACGCGCGGTGATATAGCGGTTGGACATTTCGACCGCGGTTTCCAGAGCATCGTCTGTGATCTGAACACGGTGGTGTTCTTCGTAGCGATCCCGCAGACCTCGCAGGATTTCAACGGCCTGCTTCGCAGAAGGTGGCTCAACCATCACGGTCTGGAAGCGTCGCTCCAAAGCCGCGTCTTTCTCGATGTACTTGCGGTACTCGTCGAGAGTTGTGGCACCGATACACTGAATTTCACCACGGCTCAGAGCTGGCTTCAGCACGTTTGACGCATCAATCGCGCCTTCAGCACCGCCCGCACCGACCAGAGTATGCAATTCGTCGATAAACAGAATCGTGTTCTTGGCACGACGAACTTCGTTCATCACGGCCTTGATACGTTCTTCGAACTGGCCGCGATACTTCGTGCCCGCAACCATCATCGCGAGGTCAAGCACGATGATTCGACGGTCTGCCAGAATGTCTGGCACGGCATTGTCGACAACCATCTGAGCGAAGCCTTCGACGATTGCCGTCTTACCAACCCCGGCTTCTCCGAGAAGAACAGGATTGTTCTTCTGGCGTCGGCACAGGATCTGGATGACTCGTTCAATTTCACGTTCTCGGCCGATGACCGGGTCAAGCTTCTTCTGCTTAGCCAGTTCGGTAAGGTCACGACCAAAGCTGTCCAAAGCTGGAGTCTTGCTGCGGCTTGCACCCTTGGCTGCCGCGCCAGTACCGGCTGCAGCTCCGCCGCCGCCACGTTCTTCTGAACCTGGCTCGGCCGATTCCATACCATGACCCAGCAGGTTCAGCACTTCGTCGCGCACATCTTCCAGCTTCATGCCAAGATTCATCAGAACCTGAGCAGCGACGCCTTCCTGTTCACGCAGCAGGCCCAGCAACAGATGCTCGGTGCCGACGTAATTATGGTTGAGGTTTCGCGCCTCATCCATGGCGTACTCAATGACTTTCTTCGCACGAGGCGTCTGAGGCAGCTTGCCCATCGTGACCATATCAGGTCCCGTCTGGACAATCTTCTCGACTTCGATGCGGATCTTTCGAAGATCGACGTCAAGATTCTTCAGCACGTTGGCTGCAACGCCTGAACCTTCCTTGACGAGACCAAGCAGGATGTGTTCCGTGCCAATATATTCGTGATTGAATCGCTGAGCTTCCTGATTAGCCAGCTGCATTACTTTACGAGCACGATCTGTGAAGCGTTCGTACATTCGACTTCCTCGTTTTCGAATCTTTCCGAAGTCCCAAAAGCAGTTCGCTTTCAGGAACCAATTGTTCCGCGACTCACCGAGTCAGCAACATATCCATTTAATTTCACGGATGTTCCCCCTGTGGGACTCACACCCTCGATTCTGGTTGGCTGAAGGTCTCCGGTGAACCGGAGACCACCTCCCTGAACTCTAGCGCCGAAACGAACGCATTTAACGAAATTCTGCAGAAGTTTGGTGATTGCAACGCCTGACGTGTCGGAAAAGTCTGAGCGTTCCAGCATTCTGGCAAACACTCGCCCCTGAAAACCCGCACTACTTTGACAGTCAGAATCGTGGCAATTGCCTCAACCGCAAAACCCCTTACAACCTACGCCGCCACATTGACATTCGTTTGTTCAGAACTGACAACACCAAATGGCAGAGCGAATTGCATACCGGATTCTAGGGGGCATTGTTCAACGGGACAAGACAAGGGATCTGCCGATTCGAAACATCGAGATCTTCGGAGTACGTTTTTCGAACCCTCAAAGGCGTGTTGATTCAATCCTAAACCGCTGCGTCAGTTCTGAAGTTGGGCTGTTTAAGACCGTCGGGCATCCAAGCGGCAAGAACAACAGGAAGTATCACAGCCCGACGCGTCAACGAGGGATACACGCAGACATTGGCAAAACGCCAAATCGCAATCCCTGACTGACGTTTCCGCTTGTGAAAATGCCTTGGATCAACTCGCAGTGAACTGCCATTGCTGGCGATTCGATTGGCCTTGTGTCAGTTGAACGGGTCTCACTCAGTGCGCAGATCATTCTATGCACCCCGCGAACTGAGCGTGCGGCTTCGTGATTTGGTGTCAGCCGGGCTTGTTCGGCTGGCTTCAGGCCGAATTCGATTTGAAAGCTGACCAACATTTCTCACGGATGTCGGCTCTCCGAGCGGGATTTCTTCTTCCGGACAAGACTATCCGGATCACTTCCGACTATCATACAAGCGTGTGCAGCGACATTCTTGTGGTCCGCCATTTTCAAATTGAACGCCGTTGAGAGGAACGCCTTCGTGATTATTACAGGAATTGACGTGTGTCCGTTGACGGGGGCAACAGTTGACGGTGGCTGGCCACAGGGGCATGAGCCTCAGGAGAATCTGCATACACTGGTAATTGTGCACACAGATTCAAAACACATCGGTTTTGGCAGTTGCTTCACGTCCGGAAAACTGATCGTCGGAGCTGTCGAACTGCTGTGGCCGCTGCTGAAGGGCGAACTGGCGATTGAACCAGAACGCGTGTCCGAAAAACTCCACCAGTCGACATTCTGGCAGGGGCGAGGCGGCTCGGTAACGCATGCTATCAGCGGCATAGACATCGCTTTGTGGGACTTAATGGGCAAGGCCTGTGGCCAGCCGGTTTCGCGTTTGATGGGTGGCAATTATCGAGATCGCATCAAGCCCTATGGTTCCATTCTGTTTGATGAACCAGAGGCACTGGCAAAGACTCTGGAAAGCGTTGTCGCTCGCGGTTTCAAGGCCATCAAAATGGGCTGGCGTCCATTCGGTCGACGCGATCGAGCTTTCGATGAATTGCTTGTTCAAACCGCGCGGGATGCCGTTGGTGATGATGTTGAACTCATGGTCGACGCCGGCGGCAGCGAACAGTTCTGGCCACACGGAACGAACTGGGCACGCAACACGGCGATGATGCTGGCGGATTACGACATCACCTGGTTTGAGGAAGCTCTGCCGCCAGACGATATCAACGGCTTTGTCGAGTTGACTCGTGTGTCGCCGGTGCCAATTTCGGGTGGCGAAGTGCTGACTCGACGCCAATCGTTCCAGCCATGGCTGGAGCGTCATGCCTTCGACATTATTCAGCCGGACGTGACCAAGAACGGTGGCCTGAGTGAATTCCGCCGCATCGCTCAGTTGGCTCAGGATCACAATGTTCAGGTGGTTCCTCACGGCTGGAACACGGCCGTTGGTCTTGCGGCTGACCTGCAGATTTCCGCGTTTCTACCGGTTGCTCGTTACGTCGAGTATCTGACGCCGTGTGCTTACATTGACGAACTTCCCGCCGATCCTTTTGTAATCGACAGCGAAGGATTCCTGCAGATCCCGACTCGACCGGGTTTAGGCATCGACATCGATCCTGCTCGATTGAAGCGGTTCTGTCCGGACAGGATTGAGTTTCGGTAAGGAGAGCTCAGCGGGATGTGGGAGTGCTGTTGATCTCATCGTAACCCGAAGAGGTTGTGAATTTATTGGAATCGTAGGGTGGGACCAGTGAGCTTCGCGAACGCCGGCCCACCGATTCTCCGCATCCCTTTCTCCAAATCCCTGATGGTGGGCCGGCGCTTCGCTGGTCCCACCCTACAATAAACGCACAGCTTCTCCGGGCCTGAAACGTGCAATTTCAAAAAGCGTCAGCGAGGGATCTCTTTGGTGTGCGGTTCACCACTTGAATTGAAAGCTCGGTTCATTCCCGCACTGACGGTTCGAGTTGTGTAAACTGCGGCTATCAAAATTCCGCAAGAACATCCCGACAGTTTCAGCTGTCTCCAGACATCCACAACGAATTGAAAAACACATGTCAGGCGATCATTCAACCGACGGACACGCCGGCACAGAAGCTCCAGTTGGGAAGGCGATAGCCACGGGAGTCTGTCTTGTTTTTGGCTTGGCCGGATATTTGTTGAGCCTTCACGGGACAACTCAGTCTGCCACCTGGTCGATCGCGGCCTGTATCGTCGCCTATCTCTCAGGTGGTAGCGGGCCTGCCATCAGTGCTATTGCATCTCTGAAGAATCGTCAGCCTACGGTCGATCTGCTGATGATCCTGGCGGCTCTTGGAGCGGCCGCGATCGGTGAATGGATGGAAGGCGTCGTGCTGCTGTTCCTGTTTTCGCTCAGCGGTACTCTGGAAGAGTTTGCGATGTACCGCACAACTCGCTCGATTGAATCATTGATTCAGCTTCGCCCGCGTGAAGCATGGCTTGTGAAAGATGGAGTGGTATCAGAAAATCCTGTTCCCGTTGAGGAACTGAAGGTCGGCGATCATGTTCGCGTTCGGCCGGGGGAGCGATTCCCTGTCGATGGTGATGTCCTTGAAGGTGAAACCTGGGCCGACGAATCAACGCTGACGGGTGAGAGCGAGCAGATTCGAAAGGCCGTCGGGGCGAAAGTCTTCTCTGGTACGATCAACGGTTCCGGCAACGTTCTTGTGAAGATGACAAAAGCCGTGGCCGACACCACGATCGCTCGCATCGTGCATATGGTGCAGGAAGCTCAGGCCCAGAAAACACCGACTCAGCGTTTTGTTGAATCCTGGCAGACCCCGTATGTGCTGGGTGTGATCTTTACGTCCGTCTGTGTCTTTTTTGCTTCGCGACTGCTTCATACCAGCGGCTGGCATGATGCCTTTTATCATGCCATGGTTTTGCTGGTTGCTGCATCGCCATGTGCTGTCGTTGTGGGAGCACCGGCCGTGTTATTGTCCGCGATTGCTCGCGCTGGTCGCCAGGGGATTCTGTTCAAGGGTGGTGTGCATCTGGAATCGCTCGGACAGGTCAACATCATTGCGTTCGACAAGACGGGAACTGTGACGCTGGGAAAACCGGCCGTTGCGGAAGTTTGGACGCCGGCTGGAGCTGATCAATCACGATTACTGAGTCTTGCGGCCACGGTCGAACAGCGCAGTGAGCATCCGCTGGCCATCCCTGTGATTACGGAAGTTCGCAGTCGACAGTTAAAACTTAGTGATGCACCACTGACGGATTTTCACAGTCACACAGGACTCGGGGTTCATTCACGCATTGACGGCGTTTGGGTTGGCGTCGGTCGCGAAACGCTGTTCGAGTCGCATGATGTAAAACTACCGCCCGAGCTGATTGAACAAGCTCGCCGTATGCGCGAAGCGGGGCAGACGGCATTGTTGGTTGCGACCGATGTGGCCGGGCTGATGGGTGTGATTGGAGTTGCAGATCAGATGCGTCCAGAGGCACCGGAGACGATGCGGTCTCTGAAGCAGATGGGAATTCGTCAGACCGTGATTCTCACCGGTGACCACGAACGAGTGGCTCGAAACATTGCCGCAAAGCTCGGGGCCGACGACGTCCGCGCCGGATTGATGCCGGATCAGAAAGTTGTGGAGCTCAGTCGTTTGGCGGCCGGCGGCAATGTCGTTGCGATGGTGGGCGATGGCGTTAACGACGCGCCTGCTCTGGCAACCGCTCAGATTGGCATAGCGATGGGTGGTGCGGGGACAGACGTGGCTCTGGAAGTCGCCGATGTCGTGCTGATGAGCGATGATCTGCGAAGCTTGCCTGTGGCGATCTGGATCAGTCAGACGGCGCGCCGTCGAGTACGGCAGAATATGACTTTTGCATTTTCGATGATTGCGTTACTCGTGTTGGCCACGTTCTTCGATCTGCCGTTGTGGCTGGGAGTGCTCGGCCACGAAGGCAGCACGGTGCTGGTGGTTCTGAACGGGCTCAGAATTTTGTGGGAGAAGGTTCCTTCGTTTCATGCTGGATAGTTAGGTAGTTCTGCTGGAAATGAACAGCGAGGAACGGAATCGTCGTTGAGAACACTAATGAACGCTAATTGACGCTAATGATTTTGATGTCCGCCCAGTGCTCGCTCAGAATACCTCGTCAAACAAGTTGTCGCATTTGATCACACTATGATGAGGGCATTTTGCTCATCGTCACTCCGCCTTTCTTGCACTCATTAGCGTTCATTAGTGTTGATTAGTGGTTGAACCTTTCGTCTTCGCGCATTCCCGAATGCCCCTTGCTGCTGAAAAGACCTCTTGCATGAAAAACTCACTGTCCGGCGTCCATGCCGCGTGCCGCTTCACTGTGATGCTCATTTTGATTTCACTCGTCGCCGCAGCCGATGAGCTGCCCAAACAAAGCCTGGCGACAACTGTCAGTGAACTCGACGGCGAGAAGCAGCCGGTCCTGTATTGGGCTCCGGAATCCGCTTCGCAGCAACCCACACCGCTGTTTGTCTTTCTGCATTCCTGGAGCGCGGACTATACTCAGGATAACAGCAAGTGGATGGTTGAGTGTGTGCGTCGCAACTGGATCTGGATTCATCCGAATTTTCGAGGCATCAATCAGACTCCCAAAGCCTGCGGTTCAAAATATGCAAGGCAGGATATTCTGGATGCGATTCGGTTCGCTCGCGAAAAATGGCAAGTAGACAACACGCGAGTTTACATCGCCGGCGTTTCCGGCGGCGGGCATATGTCGCTGCTGATGGCCGGGCATCATCCCGATGAATTCAGCGCGGTGTCGGCCTGGGTTGGGCCGATGGATCTGTTCGAATGGCACCGGTTTCACATGATTGATGGGAAGCCGGACAAGT
>Ga0255095_1000113_pt1 | contig 48420 bp, 52 predicted proteins | sample Colum_Law_RepC_8_2_FD_188435 | JGI IMG/M metagenome (GOLD analysis project Ga0255095, IMG submission 188435) | Freshwater microbial communities from Columbia River, Oregon, United States - Colum_Law_RepC_8d | ecosystem: Environmental > Aquatic > Freshwater > River | place: USA: Oregon...
GTATTGGTTTTGCAGGGCGATGTCCAGGGCTTTGAGGAGGTCGGGCTCGGTGAGGCCGAGGTCTTTCAAGGCGACGGGGGCGCCGTGGTCGCGGGCCAGGTCATAGATGGCTTGGGGCACGGTGAGGCCACGGGGTTCGCAGTTCAGGGCGCGGGCCATGCGCGCCAAAGCCTCGGGAATGGCGGGCGCGTTGTAGGCCAGCGCATGCGGAAGAACGATGGTGTGGGTTTCGGCATGCGGCAGGTTGAAGCTGCCGCCCAGGGTGTGGCACAGCTTGTGGTGCAAGGCCATGCCCGCATTGGCCAGGGCTTGGCCGCACAGCCAGGCGCCGTACAAAGCCAGGCTTCGGGCTTCGAGGTTGGACGGGTCCTGGTGGATCAGCGGAAGCGCTTTGCCGAGCGCGGCAATGCCCTCTTCCGATTGCAAGTCCATGATGGGGTTGCCGTCCACGGCATACAGACATTCCGCCGCATGGGCCATGGCATTGATGCCACTGGTGATGCTCAAGCCAACGGGCAATGACAGGGTCAACAACGGGTCGTAGATGACAGTGCGGGGCAACACGCGCGGATCACGGCCGGTTTTTTTCTGTCCGCCTTCGGTGATGCCGTAGATGGTGGTCATCTCACTGCCGGCATAGGTGGTGGGAATGGCCAGGATGGGCAAACCGGAATCCAGGGCAATGGCCTTGCCAAGGCCTGTGGTCGAACCGCCGCCAATCGCCACCGCGCAATCGGCTCCCAAGCGCAGGGCTTCGGTTCGGGCCTCACGAGCGGTTTCAATCGGCACATGCATCACCGCACGGTCAAAAATGCCGGCAGCGCGCTCGCCCAGCATGTCGGCCACTTGCTCGGCACTGGCCCGCTGCTCGGGCGTGCACAACACCAGGGCACGGCGTGCGCCCAAGGCGTCAATTTCACGCGCCAGATGGCTCAGGCTGCCTGCGCCAAACACCACGCGCTGGGGTTGGCTCACATAGACAAAGTCTTTCATGTGTTCAATCCGCTGGCGCGTTCCAGTACTTTGATGATGGTGGCGTAGTCTTGCTGGCCATCGCCCTGGGCGATGGCCGACTGCATCCACTGTTGGGTCATGGCGGTTTGCGCCAGCGGCACATGCAGCGATTTGCCAGCGCCCAGGATCAGCTCCAGGTCTTTCAGCATTTGGTGCACTGTGAAGGTGGGCGTGAAATCACGCACCAGCAAAGGCTGCCCCAGTTGCAAGGACTTGGCTTTGACAATCGGTGAGGCCACCGCGCTGGCCGCGATCACTTGCCACATGCTTTCCCAATCGAGCCCGCCTTTGCGGCCCAAGGCCAAAGCCTCAGAGAGCATGGCACTGGTTTGAACAATCATCAGGTTGACCACCAGCTTCATCAAGCGGGCCTGCTCGTCTTCACCCAGGTAGAACTGGTTGGGGCCCCAGCACTTCAGCAAAGGCAAGGCCTCCTGGTAAGTGGCTTGCGGCCCGGAGGCCATCATGGTCAGCTGCGCGGCCTCGGCCATGTGGTTGTTGCCGGACACCGTGATGCGCAGGTAAGGATGGTTCGTTCCAGCGCACAGCTGGCCCACTTCGGCCGAGGCTTGCATGGACACGGTGCTGGTGTCCACCAGCGCCACCCCTGCCGGCGTGCCCTCGCACACTTGGCGGCCCACGGCGCGCAAGGCATCGTCGTGCGGCAAAGAGGAAAGCACCATGCTGGCCAGCTTCAGATCCGCCGCCAGGTTCTCGCTGACCCGCAAGCCCGCATCGCGGGCCAGGCGCACGCGATGAATGTCCGGATCGTGCACGGTCACGGCATAACCAGCCGCCTGCAAATGCCGCGCGAGCGGCAGGCCCATCTTGCCCATGCCCAGGAATACAAGGTTCAAAGCAGCTCTCCGCTGATGATCAATCAATAAGTATGCGGGCCAGCGTCCCTGGCTGGCAAGGACGCTGTCGAAAATCAGTTTTTCAGCAGGGCTTAATCGACCTTGGCGCCAGTGAGTTGCACCACCCCCGCCCACTTCTTGGCCTCTGCGGCCATGTAGGCCTCCAGGGTGGCGCGGTCCATGCGAATGGCCTCCAGCGACTGGGCTGCAAAGCCTTCCGAGACACCGCGCGTTTGCAAGATGCGGTTGACTTCGGCGTTCACCCGCTGCAACACGTCTTCGGGTGTGCCCTGGGGGGCAAACATGGCAAACCAGGTGTTGGCTTCAAACCCCGGATAGCCCAGCTCCGCGACTGTGGGCACGTCTGGCAAGGCGCCGCTGCGCTTGAGGCTGGTGACCGCAATCGGGCGTACCTTGCCTGCCTTGGCCAATTGAACCACCGGCGGGATCGAGGTCGAGCCCAAAGGCACTTGGCCGCTCACCACCGCATTGGCGGCCGAGGCCGGGGCATAGGGCACATGCTGCACATCGACCTTGGCCAGGTTGCGAAACAGCAACTCGGCGCCCAGGTGGGTGGTGGTGCCGTTGCCCGAGGAGGCATAGCTGAGCTTGTCCGTTTTGGAGAGCGCCAGCAGCTCTGCCAAGGTGTTGGCCTTGACGCTAGGGTGCACAAACAAAATATTGGGTGAGACCGCGGCCAAGGCCACCGCACTCAACTCCTTGCCCACCTCGTAGCCCGCCTTGCTGTACAGCGAAGGGTTGACGGCATAGGCCACGCTGTGCATCAAAAAGGTGTAGCCGTCGGGCGCGCTGCGCGCCACGCCGACGGTGGCAATGTTGCCGCCCGCACCGGGCTTGTTCTCGATGACCACGGGCTGGCCCAAGGCTTCAGACAGGGGCACGCTCAAGGCGCGCGCCACGATGTCGGTGGAGCTCCCCGGGGGAAAGGCCACCACAATCTTGAGGGGTTTGTCAGGCCAAGCGGCCCAGGCATTGCCAAGCACCGCCAAGGCAGCGGCCATCAGGCCTGCACGGCCCCAAAAAAATAGACGACGCATCCGGACTCCTTCAAGCACAGGTCTTGATTGAAGCCCCAGACGCGCCGTCCGTGCAGAGGGAAAACACCTGCTTTCGCTGATGTTTTCGTGTGTCGCTTAAACGCGCTCGAGAATCAGCGCAATGCCTTGACCCACGCCAATGCACATGGTGCAAAGCGCATAACGCCCGCCGGTGCGGTGCAACTGGTTCACCGCGGTGGTGGCCAGGCGCGCGCCGCTGGCCCCCAGGGGGTGACCCAGGGCAATGGCGCCACCGTTGGGGTTGACGCGAGGATCATCGTCTTGCAAACCCAGTTGGCGCAGCACGGCCAGGCCTTGCGCGGCAAAGGCTTCATTGAGTTCGATCACATCCATTTGCGCCAGCGTCAAGCCGGTGAGCGCCAACACTTTTTGGGTGGCCGGTGCCGGGCCAATGCCCATGATGCGCGGGGGAACGCCAGCGGTTGCCATGCCCACCACGCGGGCGCGCGGGGTCAGGCCGTTCTTGGCCGCGGCGGCCTCGCTGGCGAGCAACAAGGCACAAGAGCCATCGTTGACGCCACTGGCGTTGCCAGCGGTAACGGTGCCGTCCGGGCGCACCACGCCTTTGAGTTTGGCCAGGGCTTCCAGGCTGGTTTCACGCGGGTGCTCGTCACGGCTGACCACGATGGCATCACCCTTTTTCTGGGGAATGGTGACTGGGGTGATTTCGGCATCGAAGACACCGGCCTTTTGTGCGGCCACGGCCTTCATCTGGCTGGCCAGGGCCATGCGATCTTGCGCTTCGCGCTCGATCTTGAAGTCGGTGGCCACGTTCTCGGCCGTTTCGGGCATGGAATCGACGCCGTATTTTTCTTTCATCAGCTTGTTGATGAAGCGCCAGCCAATGGTGGTGTCGTACACCGCGTTGGCTCGGCTGAAGGCGCTTTCGGCCTTGGGCATGACAAAGGGCGCACGGCTCATGCTCTCGACGCCACCGGCGATCATCATCAGGGCTTCGCCCGACTTGATGGCGCGCGCCGCCGTGCCAATGGCATCCAGGCCGGAACCGCACAAACGGTTGACGGTGGCACCGGGCACGTCGATGGGCAAGCCTGCCAGCAAGCTGGCCATGTGGGCCACGTTGCGGTTGTCTTCGCCGGCCTGGTTGGCGCAGCCATAAATCACATCGGTGATGGCTTGCCAGTCCACCTTGGCATTGCGGGCCATCAAGGCCTTGAGGGGGATGGCCCCCAGGTCATCGGTGCGAACACTGCTCAGGGCGCCGCCGTAACGGCCAAAGGGGGTGCGAACGGCGTCGCAAATGAAAGCTTGCGTCATGGTGGTGTCTTCCTCGTCAATCGATAAACGGTAGGCCGATGATACGTGCCAGCTCTTCGCGGCTCAGGCCGGGCACGGTGTCAATCACTTGCAGCCCTTGGGGCGTGCAGTTCAGGGTGCACAGGTCGGTGTAAATGCGTTTCACACAGGCAATGCCGGTCAAGGGGTAAGTGCAAGCCTGCACCACCTTGCTCTGGCCCTGTTTGGTCAGCAAATCCATCATCACCCAGGTTTGCTTGGCACCGATGGCCAGGTCCATGGCGCCGCCCACCGCGGGGATGGCATCGGCTTCGCCAGTGTGCCAATTGGCCAGGTCGCCGGTGGCACTCACCTGAAACGCGCCCAGCACACAGATGTCCAGGTGGCCGCCGCGCATCATGGCAAAGCTGTCAGCATGGTGGAAATAAGCGCCGCCGGCCAACAAGGTCACGGGTTGCTTGCCCGCGTTGATGAGGTCATAGTCTTCCATGCCCTTGGCCGGCGCCGGGCCCATGCCCAGAATGCCGTTCTCGCTTTGCAACAACACCTCGCGAGAAGTGGGAATGTGGTTGGCCACCAGCGTGGGCTGGCCGATGCCGAGGTTGACGGTGGCGCCCTCTGGGATGTCTTGCGCCACGCGTGCGGCCAGCTCGTCTTTGGTGCGACGGGTGTAACTCATGCCTTGAACCCTCCGGCCTGGGTGGCCACGCGGTCGATCTTGACGATCTGGTGAACAAAGATGCCAGGCGTGACGATGTTTTCAGGATCCAGTTCGCCCAGTTCCACCACATCGTGCACGGTTGCCACGGTTTTGCGTGCAGCCATGGCCATCACGGGGCCGAAATTGCGCGCTGCCTTTCGGTACATCAGGTTGCCCCAGCGGTCGCCGCGCTCGGCCCGTACCAAGGCCAGGTCTGCGTGGATGGGGTACTCCAGAACATACATGCGGCCGTTGATTTCACGGGTTTCCTTGGGACTGCCGTCGGCCTTCTTGGCCAGTTCGGTGCCATAGCCCGTGGGCGTGAAAAAGGCGCCAATGCCGGCACCCGCTGCGCGGATGCGCTCGGCCAGGTTGCCTTGAGGCACCAGCTCCAGCTCGAGCTTGCCCGAGCGGTACAGGCCATCAAAAATGTGGGAATCCACCTGGCGCGGAAAGCTGCAAATGATTTTGCGAACCCGCCCGGTTTTCAGCAAGGCGGCCATGCCTTGCTCACCGTTGCCGGCATTGTTGTTGACGAGGGTCAGGTCACGCGCGCCCTGCTCGATGAGGCCCTCAATCAGCTCGGTGGGAATGCCCGCCGTGCCAAAGCCCCCGATCATGACGGTGGACCCATCGGCCGTATCGGCCAAGGCCTCTGCGATGGAAGAAGCAATTTTATTGATCATGGGCAACATTATGAAAGCATCCGGGGCCGCTTGGCGTCACCCGGGTGAAAGGCCGTGTGCGGCACTCAGTCCTGGGTGGCGCGGCGCTGGATGGCGTCGATGTAGGCCTGGCCGTCGGGTGGGCGGCCGCTGCGCTGGCTCTCCCAGATCATGGTGCCCAGGCATTCCATGGCCTCGTGGTGGGCATCGTGCAGCGACTGGCGCCGCGCGGCCAGCAACTCCACCGCCTGGCGAATGCCCCGCGGCTGGTCGATCGAGCACTGCTCGCTGATCGACAAATGCATGGACAAATGCAAAAAGGGGTTGGTTTTGCCCGTCTCCACCTCGTACATGCGGGCCACAGCGGCTTCGGCATCCGACAAATCCGCTTGGTATTCGGGATGCTCGGCCACCCATTGCCCTGCCAGGGTTTCCAGGGCATCCATGGGCTGGCCGCTGTTTTGTTTGGCGTGGACCGCGCAGAAAAAACGGCGGACGTCTTCTTGGGAAGGGGTGAACATGCCGCAGATTATGAGCGATCCCTCGCCACGACGAAGGGGGTCGCTCAAGCGACAAACATCAGGGTATTGCGGCATCTCTCCCAGTTGCATTTAAACTGACAATCTGATGGCGCAAGATCGGTCAAAATGACCTTTACGTTGCGAACAAGCCTTTTGCAGATCTGTAGGACACACACCCCATGAAATTTCAAGGATCAGACAACTACGTCGCCACCCAGGACCTGATGCTGGCGGTCAACGCAGCCATCACGCTGAAACGCCCGCTGCTGGTCAAGGGCGAGCCCGGCACGGGCAAGACCATGTTGGCCGAAGAGGTGGCGCAGTCGCTGGGCTTGCCCTTGCTGCAATGGCACATCAAGTCCACCACCAAGGCCCAGCAAGGCCTGTACGAATACGACGCCGTCAGCCGCTTGCGGGACAGCCAGTTGGGCGACGAACGCGTCAAAGACATTCAGAACTACATCGTCAAGGGCGTGTTGTGGCAAGCGTTCACGGCCGAGGAGCCGATTGCGCTGCTGATCGACGAAATCGACAAAGCCGACATCGAGTTCCCCAACGACTTGCTGCGCGAACTCGACCGCATGGAGTTTTATTGCTACGAGACCCGTGAGTTGGTGCGCGCCAAGAACCGCCCCTTGGTGTTCATCACCTCGAACAACGAAAAAGAGCTGCCCGACGCCTTTTTACGCCGCTGCTTCTTCCACTACATCAAGTTCCCCGATGCCGACACCATGCGCAAGATCGTGGACGTGCACTTCCCCGACCTCAAAAAAGAATTGCTGGCCGTGGCCCTCAAGACCTTCTACGACGTGCGCAACCTGCCGGGCTTGAAGAAAAAGCCCAGCACCAGCGAGTTGCTGGACTGGCTCAAGCTGTTGGTGGCCGAAGACATCCCTTTGTCTGCCTTGCAAACGCAGGACGAAAAAGTGGCCATCCCGCCCTTGGTCGGCGCCCTGCTCAAGAACGAGCAAGATGTCACCTTGTTTGAAAAACTGGTGTTCATGCAAAGCCGCAACCGCTGATGAAAAACTCACTGCTGCTCGAAGGCCTGACCGACGCGGTCGGCTTCGTCGTGGGCGCCTTGCTGGGCTTTGGCTTGGGGCGTTTGCTGGGCCTGGAACTTTTTGCAGAAGGCTACAGCGCGGGCAGCATCGTGGCCATCGCCTTCGTGGGCCTGGGGGGCGGCATGGGCCTGCAGGCTGCGCGCCGATTTCGCGCCAAAGATGCGACCGATGAGGAGTCACCATGAACCTGGCGCCCCTGACTTTCACAGGACAGCATGCGGACCTGGTGCCTTTGTCGATGGCGCACCATGATGACCTGATCGACGCCGTCAGAGATGGCGAGCTTTGGAACCTTTGGTACACCTTCATCCCCACCGCCGAAGGCATGGCGGCAGAAATTGAGCGTCGCCTGAAATTGCACGCAGCGGGCAGCATGCAGCCCTTCGCGGTGATCGATTCGCGCACTGGCCACGCTGTGGGCATGACCACCTACATGAACATCGATGCGCCCAACCGGCGCGTGGAAATTGGCTCCACCTGGTACCGACGCAGCGTGCAACGCACGGCGATCAACACCGAGTGCAAACGCATGCTGTTGACGCATGCCTTTGAAAGCTTGAACTGCATCGCTGTGGAGTTCCGAACCCACTGGTTCAACCATGCCAGCCGCGCTGGCATTGAACGCTTGGGGGCCAAGCTCGACGGTGTCTTGCGCTCGCACCAAATTGCAGCCAATGGCAGCTTGCGCGACACCTGCGTTTACAGCATCACCGCCGCCGAATGGCCTGCGGTGCGTGCGCACCTGGACCACCAATTGACCAAGCCGCGCGGCTGATCACGCGGAGACAACACCATGCTGACCGACTTTTTCTACACCCTGCGCGCCGCCAAGTTGCCGGTTTCGGTGAAAGAGTACCTGACCCTGTTGGAAGCCCTGCAAGCCAATGTGGTGGGCCCGGCCAGCGAGGCCTGCAGCATGGACGACTTTTACTACCTGAGCCGCCTGGCCCTGGTCAAAGACGAAAAGCACTACGACAAGTTCGACCGGGCCTTCGCCGCCTACTTCAAAGGCGTCGAAATGCTGACCGACTTCACGCAAGATGTGCCACTGGACTGGCTGCGCAAAGTGCTGGAAAAAGAACTCACCCCCGAGCAAAAAGCGGCCATCCAGAAAATGGGCTGGGATGAGTTGATGGAGACCTTGCGCAAGCGCCTGGAAGAACAAAAAGAGCGCCACGAAGGCGGCAGCAAATGGATAGGCACAGGCGGCACCTCGCCCTTTGGCAATGGCGGCTACAACCCGCAGGGCATCCGCATTGGCGGCAAGGGCGGCAACAAGAGCGCCGTCAAAGTCTGGGAGCAACGCACCTACCAAGACTATGACGACAGCCAGGAGCTGGGCACCCGCAACATCAAGGTGGCCCTGCGCCGCCTGCGCAAATTTGCGCGCGAGGGCTCGCCCGACGAACTCGACCTGGATGACACCATTCGCAGCACCGCGGCCAACGCCGGGTACCTGGACATCAAGATGGTTCCCGAGCGGCACAACAATGTGAAAGTGTTGCTGCTGATGGATGTGGGCGGCACCATGGACGAGCACATCGCTCGCGTGGAAGAGCTGTTCTCGGCGGTGAAAGCCGAGTTCAAGCACCTGGAATTTTTCTACTTCCACAACTGCGTGTACGACTTCCTGTGGAAAAACAACAAGCGCCGCTACGCTGAAAAATTTCCCACCTGGGACATCATCCGCAAGTACAACAAAGACTACAAGCTGATCTTTGTGGGCGACGCCACCATGAGCCCCTATGAAATTTTGCAGCCCGGCGGCAGCGTGGAATACAACAACGAAGAGGCCGGCGCCGAATGGCTGCAGCGCCTCACCCATGCTTATCCCAAATTTGCCTGGATCAACCCCGAGCCTGCGGGGGTGTGGCAGTACCGCCAAAGCATCAGCGTGATTCAACAGCTGATGAGCCATCGCATGTTTCCGCTGACCTTGAAGGGTTTGGAGGATGCGATGCGGATGATGTCCAAGTAATCTCTCGATCACCTAGGGTTTCCCCTTGTAAGCAAGGCAATAACCCTTTTGAAAAGTCGAGCGTTACACAGGTGACTCCGTTTTCCTGGGGGCATGAAGAATACTCAGCCCATTACTACAAGGAGAACGCTTTGAAAAGCAAACTGCACCTCTTCAAACAACTGGGGCTGATGATGGCCATGTCCATCGGCGCCTCAGCAGTCCAAGCGCAAGCACCCGCACCCGCATGGAAACAAGGCATGCCGGAGAGCATGGCCAACTCCACACTGGCGCCCTTGGCGGCCAAGTTGACTGCTACCAAGGCGGCGGATGTTCCTGTTGACAAAATCAAACTGCCACCCGGTTTCAAAGTGGAAGTGTGGGCTGACAGCGTCCCTGGTAGCCGTGCCATTGCACGTGGCGATGGTGGCAAATACTATGTGGGCACGCGCCCCCTGGGCCGTGTCTATGAAATCACTGACAACGGCAGCACCCGCACCTCCCGCGTCGTCATCGACAAGCTCGACCAGCCCACCGTGGCCTTCAAAGACGGCGCTCTGTATGTGGTTTCCGTGGACAAGGTGCTGCGCTTCGATGGCATTGACAAGAACCCCAGTGTCGCGCCTGTCGACCTGACCGCCAACTTCAACCTGCCGCCCGAGAAGCACCACAACTGGAAGTACGTGGCCTTCGGCCCGGATGGCAAGCTCTACATGCCTTTTGGCGCACCTTGCAACATCTGTGAGCCGCCCAGCGCTGAATACGCCCAAATCCGTCGCTACAACCCCGATGGCTCTGGCATGGAAGTGCTGGCCCGCGGCATCCGCAACAGCGTCGGCTTTGACTGGCACCCTGTGACCAAGGAACTCTGGTTCAGCAACCACGGACGTGACTGGCTGGGTGACGACACCCCGAACGACACCATGCACCGCCTGAAGGTTGGCGGTCACTACGGTTTCCCCAGCTGCCATCAAGGCAACCTGCCCGATCCCGATGTCAAGCGCGTCAAGCCTTGTGATGGCATCGAACAACCTGTGGCCTTGATGGGCCCGCACGCCGCCACCATGGGCGTGACGTTCTACACCGGCAACATGTTCCCGCCCGAGTACCGCAACGTGCTGTTCAACGCACGCAAAGGCTCGTGGAACCGCACCAAGAAAATTGGCCATGACGTGGTCATCGTGCGTGCCGATGCCGATGGCAAAAACGCCAAAGTGGAGCCCTTCATGACGGGCTTCTCCAACGAAGCCGACCAAAGCTTCTGGGGCCGTCCGGCTTACCTGCACCAAATGGCCGATGGCTCTTTGTTGGTGTCTGACGAGCAAATGGGTGTGATTTACCGCGTTTCTTACAGCAAGTAATCTCATGCGTTTTTTCACCATCGGGAAGGCTTGGGCCTTCCTCGGGGTGGCCTTGTTGGCCACCCCTTTTTGCTGGGGCCAGGCCAATCCTGCACGCGTCGCCGTGTGCGGTGCCTGCCATGGCGCCAACGGCAATTCGCAACTCAAAGACGTGCCCTCGCTGGCGGGCCAGCCCAAAGTCTTTTTGGAAAATCAATTGGTGCTGATTCGTGAGGGCATGCGCGACATTCCCCAAATGAAAGGTCTGCTGGACAATGTGCCCGATGCCGAGTTGACGGCGCTGGCACAACACTATGCTGGCCTGGCAGTGGCCAAACCGCCAGCGCAGCGCAAAGCAGATGTGTTCGCACGCGGCGAATCTTTGGCCAAAGACATGCGCTGCGGCATATGCCATTTGCCCAACTATGTGGGGCGCGAGCAAATGCCTCGGCTGGCCGGGCAGCGTGAGGACTACATGCTGTACACCATGCGTGCGATGAAATCCAACCAAGCGGTGGGTCGTGACCCCATCATGAGTGCCTCTTTGCATGGCATTTCAGACGGCGACCTGCAGGCATTGGCCCATTACCTTGCGCGCGTGGTTCCCTGAAATGCGCGTTTTGAAAGGTCTGCCCTGGACACTTCTGTGCTGGCTGCCCATGGCGGCCGTATCGCAGACTGTGTCTGCGGAATTGGAAGAAGTCAAGGTCCAGAGCGGCCGCTTGGAGCAGCGTCAATTTGACGCGCCAGGCTCGGTGCATGCGGTCGATGCCTCGGTGCTGCGCTCTGGCATGCAGGTCAACCTCTCGGATGCCTTGCAACAAGTGCCGGGTGTGGTGGCCCTGAACCGCAACAACTATGCACAAGATGTGCAAATCTCGATTCGAGGCTTTGGCTCGCGTGCCCCTTTCGGGCTGCGCGGCATTCGGCTCATCACCGATGGCATTCCGGCAACGATTCCAGATGGCCAAGGACAAGCCTCGACCGTCAGCCTGACCTCGACCGAGCGGATCGAGGTGCTGACGGGCCCACTCGCCCAAATTTATGGCAACGCTTCGGGCGGGGTCATCCAGACCTTCACCCGCGAAGCCTCTCAAGAGCCCGAGTTGCTCAACCAACTTTTCGTGGGCGCCTATGGACAAACACGCACCGACTGGCAGCTCAGCGGGCGCGCCGGCAAGGTTGGCATCGTGGCCGACTACAGCACCTTTGGCATCGACGGCTACCGCCAGAACAGCGATGCACGCCGACAACAACTCAACAGCGTGATCACTCTAGACAGCCAGCCAGGGACGCGTTGGAAGTTGGTGGTCAATGTGTTTGACATGCCCTATGCCAAAGATCCCTTGGGCTTGAATGCCGTTCAATTGAGCACGCCTTCACAAGCGGGGACCAACGCGGTGGCGCGCGGTACACGCAAGACCGTCAAACAAGACCAAGTGGGCTTGGTGATGGAGCACCAAGTGAGCCGTGACCTTCAGGTAACGGCTCGCGCTTACAGCGGTATGCGCGACAACCTGCAGTTTCAATCCTTGAACACATGGGTGGGCCTGAGCCGACACTACGATGGCATGGGTCTGCAACTCAAAGGCCGCGGCCAAGCTGGCAACACCCCTTTCGACTGGGTCGCCGGCATTGACAAGGACTTTGCCGGCGAACAGCGCCAAGGTGGTACAGCAGCCTTGGGCCAAATGTCTGGCGCCCCCACTCGCAACGAATGGAACCAAGCCAGTAACCAAGACAGCTTTGCGCAAGCCAACTGGTTTGTCTCTGAGCGTTGGACCCTGACGACCGGTGTTCGCAACAGCCGTGTCGATTTGAAGAGCCGCGATGATTATTTGTCCGACGGCAATGGGTCAGGGGCGGTTCAATACCGCGCCACCAGCCCCGTGCTGGGACTGACATGGCATGTCAGCGACGCATGGAATCTGTATGCCAACCAAGGCAAAGGCTTTGAAACGCCAACCATGGCCGAAGCGGCTTACACCAGCAATGGCGCCAGTGTGAGCGGTGCTTTCAATACGACCCTCAAGGCCGCCACCAGCTTGCATCGCGAGTTGGGCAGCAAGTGGGCGCCCTCACCCGCCATGCACATCGGCTTGGCCTGGTTCCAGATCCGCACCGACAACGACTTGGTGTCTGAACTCTCGACGGGCGGCAAGACAAGTTACGTCAATGCCACCCGCACCTTGCGACAAGGCATTGAGCTCAGCGCCAGACACGCGTGGAGCCCGCACTGGAAGTCCATGGCGTCCTTGACGTCCATGCGAGCCACCTACGATCAAACCTACACCACCAGCGCGGCAGGCACCATTCCTGCTGGAAACCGGCTCCCGGGCGTTCCGGATCGGCAAGCATTTGCCTCGCTTCAATGGGCTCAAACAGGCTTTACCGCCCCTGGCAAAGCACCCCGCTCCGGTCTGGAAGCTGGCCTGGACTGGGTGGCGCGCTCGCAACTCTGGGCCAACGACACCAACACCGCTGCCGCTGCGGGCTATGGCATGTTCAATGCGCGTATCAAGCAACGCTTCCAATGGGAACGGACAGCCATGGAAGCCTATCTGGGCATCGACAACCTGGCCAATCGCATGACCACAGGTTCGGTGATCGTCAACCAAGCCAGCAGTCAGTTCTATGAACCTGGGCTGCCAAGAGCCTGGATTCTGGGCTTGCAAACACGCTTGCCCTTGTAGACAATGCATCGATAGGGCGAATCACTGAAAGTCCTACCGCTTTTGACAACTCTTTGAGAGTATCCTGATAGGCTTAGGCGACTTTACGAGGAGTGGCCATGACAGCGATCGTTGGTGGGCTTCAAGGCGTTTGGGTGGATTTGCTCAACCCCTTGAACGAAGACTTTTCAATCAGCCACAAAAAACTCGCCACCCATGTGAAAACACTGGGTGCCAAGGGCGTGGCGGGCATTGTCATGTTTGGCCATGGTGGCGAAGGCCAGGCTTTTTCAGCCACGGAGCGCCTGGAGGCCGTCAAGCAAATGATGGCCCATGGCGTATCAGGCAAAGACATCCTGCTGCATGTGGGGTTTTCAAGCTGGATGGACAGCGTGCAGCTGATTCGCGCCGTGCAACCGCTGGGCTTGCTCGGATGCATCATCACGCCGCCGCTGGCTGAAGGCAGCATCACCGACCTTGGCCTGGCGGAGTACTTCATCCAAATCGCGAAAAACACCCAAGGCACAGGCGTCAGGCTTCACCTGTCTTCCCTCGTGAAGGGCGGGCGGACCGACCTGAAACCCAATGTCATCACGGACATCTTGCGCCAGGCACCCGGCATGTTCCATGGGCTGATTGACCAGAGCCACAACGCCAGTCACACCAACGATTGGATACGCTCTTTCGTGGCCATGCTGCCCGTGTTCTCCACCCAAGACTTGAACGCACATGCCATGGCCAACCTGGGCATCCATGCCAGCATTTCCAGCTATGCCAACTTGGTCCCGGAACTGATGGTCAAGCTCGTTCAATCCAGCGCGGCCCAAAAAGTGTCGGTCAGTGGCAACAAAATCGGCAATGAGGACGAGCGCCTCGAACAGTTTGCCCGCTTGTTCGCAAGCCTGCCTGTGGTTCCCTCCCTCAAGTTCTTGATGGCCTTGCAATACCGTGACACCGATTGGATGCGCGTGCGCCCGCCCCGCTCCGAGCTCAGCCGAGAGTCGCACGAACAAATTGCCAAAGAATTCAAGAAGTTCAATCAAACCGGTGCAGCGCATTGAGCGACGCTGCCCCAAAGGATGACCTGTGGAAAATTTGACGGCCTGGTACCTGATCGAACAAAACAAGCTGCACCATGTCCTGCCCCATCACAAATTCACACAACTGACCCCAGACAGTTTTGTGCTGCACCAGGTGTTCGACACCCAGCGTGAGGCCTTGCATGAAATGAGCCGCCTGATCGCGCTAGAGATCAAGGACGTTCATGCCGAAGTCAACAAGGTTTCACAGAGGAAATAGATGCAGGTCTAGATGGGGGTCAGGTCTTGAGTTTTGCCTCAAGTCTGTGGATAACTCAGTCCATTTAAACGCCATTTAAGTTATCCACAGACTTGAGGCAAAACTCAAGACCTGACCCCATTTAAAATCTCTCCACCCGCCGCCGTAGTTCAATGGATAGAACGAGCGCCTCCTAAGCGCTAGATACAGGTTCGATTCCTGTCGGGGGCGCCACTATTCGGTCAAGCTATGAACATCAACGGAACCACCGCGTCTGAGACTCTCAATGGAACCACTGCCGCCGATTTGATTGTTACCGGCGAAGGTGCCGATACTGTCAACGCAGGTGATGGTGATGATCAAGTCAACGGGTACTTTGACGCAACAAATCAAGACTTTCTGTACTATGACGCCAAGGGCAATAAAACCATCTACGGTGGTGCAGGCAATGACTTAGTAGCCGGCGGGACTGGTGCAGACAATCTTCAGGGAGAGGATGGCAACGACACCCTCATGGGGTTTGCCGGTGCTGACACGCTGATTGGCGGTGCTGGCCTAGACTCCCTCAACGGCGGCGATGGCGCAGACAGTTTGGCGGGAGAGTCTGGCGATGATGTCATCATGACGGGTGACGGCCAAGACACCGTGAACGCAGGCGCAGGCGATGACAAGATCAATGGCAGCCTTGTCACTGGCAGTTCAAGTTTCAATTATTTTGACAGCACAGGCAGTAAAAACATCGCTGCTGGCGATGGCAACGATTTCGCATTTGGCAGCAGCAACGATGACACGGTACTGGGTGAGGCCGGCAACGATACGCTCCAAGGTGGCGCTGGAAATGATCGCTTGGATGGCGGCGCGGACCAAGACTCCCTAGATGGGGGCGATGGCAATGACAGTTTGGCAGGAGAGTCTGGCGACGATGTGATCATCACGGGAAACGGCCTAGACACCGTCACCGCAGGCGCAGGCAATGACAACATCAATGGCAGCCTGGCCTCTGGCAGTTCAAGTTTCAATTATTTTGACAGCACCGGCGGCAAAAACATCGCTGCTGGCGATGGCAACGATTTCGCATTTGGCAGCAGCAGCGATGACACGGTACTGGGTGAAGCCGGCAACGATACGCTCAAGGGTGGCGCTGGAAACGACCGCTTGGATGGCGGCGCTGGCCAAGACGCCCTGGATGGAGGCGATGGCAATGACACGCTTGTCGGAGGCGATGGCCAAAACACCTTGACAGGTGGCGATGGCTCAGACACCTACGTTGTGTCCAACCAAACCACGGTGATCATCGAAAGCGGGACGGAAGCCAACTATGCCCAAGTTTCTGCCAATTTCGTCAAGCTTCCCTCCAACGTCACGCCTACCTATGTTGATGGCGCGTTGGCGTTGCCTTATTGGATCGATGCCTTATTGCCGAACGATGCCAGTGGCCAATACTTTGCAAGCCTCCTTGGGGAGAAGACTCAATACAGCTATGTTTTTCCCGCCACTCTCCCGAGCTACATCGAAAGCAACTCCACTTATGCCGATGGCTTTCTGGCCTTCACGGACACCCAGAAGCTTGCGGCCAAAGCCTGTCTTCAGTACATCTCCACCTTGGTCAACCTCAGTTTTGTTGAGACCGAGCAGGTTGATTCGCTCAAGACCCTGTCCTTCAGCAACAACGTCCAAGCGGATTCTGCGGGCTACGCAATGTACCCCAGCACAAGCAGCCTTGGCAGTGATGTGTTTATCAATAAAAATGAGCCAGGTAACCTCGCACCTGAAGATGGGTCCTACGCATCCCTGACCCTCATTCACGAAATTGGCCATGCGCTGGGGCTCAAACACCCCTTCTTGATCGCTGGCGAGAGCGCAGATGAACCTCCATACCTGAACACCAAGGAGGACTCCACAAGCTTCACCGTCATGAGCTACACCTCAGCGGAAGCGGACTACCACTTTGTGCTCCAGGCGCTGGACATTGCCACCTTGCAGTACCTGTATGGGCCAAGCTTGAGTGCTCGTGCGGGCGATGACACGTATGACATTTCCTCAACCACCAGCAACATGATCTGGGATGGTGGCGGCACGGACACGCTCAGTGCGGCAAATTGCACGCAAGCAGTGACGGCTTATTTAACGCCGGGCTATTGGGGCTATGTCGGGTCACCATTGAGTGGCGCCAGCAAAGTGATCACAGCGCCAGGTCAAATCACCATCAATTTCGGAACAAGCATTGAGAACCTCTTGGGCTCTGCTTACGCCGACTCGCTGTACGGCAACAGCGCGGCCAACAACATCCAAGGCGGCATTGGCAACGATACCTTGAGCGGTGGCGCAGGGAATGACACCATGTTGGGGGGCGATGGCACCGACACTGTCATTTTTTCAGGCAGTCAGAGCGATTACGAAATTGTTTGGTCTGCTGCCAACAGCCAGTTCACCGTCACTTCTGCGCTAGAGGGCATCGACCAGGTCAGTGACGTCGAAGCCTTCAATTTTGCAGGATCGGTGGTTTCAGCTTCAACATTACAAGGCAGCAACGGCTCCACTGGCTCCACTGGCTCCACTGTGAATGGCTACTCCATCAATGCGCAGGCTTATTTTTGGAAAGGCGTCAGCTCTTCCGCGACGCCTTTGGAAGGCGTGCAGCTTTTCAGCGACAGTGAAAGCGCGACAAACGCTCAGGGTGTTTTGGCATTGACTGGCGTGGCAGACAACCGCGACTCCGCCAATGATGGGGTGATCACGCTCTCTCCCACATTAACGTCCACCGCGGCCCGCATGAAGGCTGCAATCTCTTTGACCGACGTGCTGTCAACCCTGAAGGTATACCTTGGCAAGGGGTTACCCGACACCATCGCATCGCCGCTCAACTACATCGCTGCCGATTTTGACAATTCTGGCTCCGTCACGCTCAACGACGTCCTGCAACTCTTGAAATACTATTTGGGAAAGTCGACCACCTACACGCCCAATTGGCAATTCGTGGATGCCGCTGACTTTGGCACCAACGGCGCGACCTTCGCGGGTGCCAATGGCGCCAGTATTTCAAAAGACAACACGGCGCCGCATGCGATTGACCAAGCTTTTGACGACAGCCACACCTCGATTCAATTGTTGGGCGTGCTGCGGGGTGATGTGGACGGCAGTTGGGTTTGAAATCACCAAATCATGCGGTCAATCTTCTTGGCAATGAAATCAGCATTGACTTTGTTGCCATAAGGCGTCGGATGTACCGTATCGGCAAACAGGTAGTAATCCGAGCCTGACAAAGCGGTTGCACTGGTACAAACCAAGGAGCTTGCCAGGGGGTTCTTGGTGGGATCGTCCAAGATACACGCAGGCGATGTGACGTTGGTCAGCCCATAAGACTGCTTGTTGGCAACCATGTCTTGGCTCAAAGCATAGGCATCGACCAACAGCACGCCCGAAGCATCCAAACCAGCTTGAAGGCTGCTGTTGAAAGCGGTCACCATGCTGGCCACCAACGGCTTGGCGGCAGAAGACGAAAAGGCCGGGGTAGAGGCCACATCCGGCAAGTTCACCACCACGATGTATTTGGCACCATTGGCTTTGAGTTTGGTTTTCACATAGCCTGCCAACTCTGCGCCGGCTGTGGCCATGGCCGTGACTGCTGCCGTGGCTGCCGCGGTGGCTTGGCTGGGATAGGCCGTGACCGTCGCGCTGTAGGTTGCCACGTTAATGAAGACGTCATTCCCCCCCGCCATGACGGTGACCAGCTCCGTGCCTGCAAATTTACCTTGAGGCAACTTGCTCAGGTGGTTTTGCATTTGTGTCACCACCGGAACCGTCAGCTGCCCTAGGGTTGCATTGGCGCCCCCAAGGTATTTGTTGCCCGGCCCCACGGGGTTTGTCACGCGGGCCCCACCTTGCGCATAGTTGAAGCAACTTGCGTGATTTGTGACCGCAACATTGAAGCCATTGCCGGCGTCGCCTTCCAAGCCAGTTTGGGCCGCACAAGGTGCTGCCAAGCTGTAATGGGTTGCAACCAGCTCGGTCCAATTTTTTGCGCTGGAAGAATTCACTGTGTACTTGCCCCCGCCCAATGCGGCCACAGTGCCTACTTTGTACGTACCGACATCGCTGAGGCTGTCGCCAAAGCTCACCAAAGAAGAATATTGAACTTTGTCACCGCAGCCACTCAAGGAAAGCATCAATGCAGCGACAGCGAAAGAGGTTGACCAGCGGCTCAATTTCATTCTTTTTCCTGTTAGTTAATTTTGTCATTTTTGTGTAACAGATCAATGAATGAATTAGGGGTTTTCCCTCCAAAACTTACTCCGGCTGCATCCCCGCATCGCTGAAGGCCTTGGCCCAGGCTTGCAATTGCTCCACCATGAAGCTGCCTAACTCGGCGGGCGTGGAGCCGCTCAAATCAAAGCCCTGCTTTTCAATTCTGTCGCGCACATCGGGGCGGGCCATGGCGGCGTTCAGCTCTCGGCTCATGCGGGTGGCAATCTCGGGTGGCAGCTTGGCCGGCCCGTAAAGGGCAGCCCAGGTGCCTGCGGTCAAGGTCGGCAGTCCGGCCTCGGCCACGGTCGGCACTTGGGGCAGCAAACTGGAGCGCGCTGGCAACAGAACGGCCAAGGGTTTGAGCTTGCCATCCCGAATGTGCGGCAAGGTGCTGGTGGGCGTGGCATAGGTCAGCTGCACATGGCCGCCCAGAATGTCGGTGATGGTCGGGCCTTCCCCTTTGTAGGGAATCAGGTTCATGTCGACTTTGGCCTCGCTCTTGATGCGCGTGAACATCAAGTTGGTCACGCCGCTGTAGCTGCCATAGTTCAGCTTGCCAGGGTTGTTGCGCGCGTAGGCGAGCAATTCGGCGGCATTTTGAACCGGCAAAGAAGGCTGGGCCACCAGCACATAGACGTAACGGCCCACCAAAGACACCGGCGTGAAGCTCTTGATGGGGTCATAGGGCGGGTTCTTTTTCAGCAGGGGGACCTGCATCATGGGGGTGTTGGAGGCCAGGAAAAAGGTATGGCCATCCGGCTCGGCACGTGCGACGAAGTCGCCAGCAATGGCGCCGTCAGCGCCAGGGCGGTTTTCCACCAGCACAGGCTGCCCCAAAGAGGTGGTCAGGGCCTGGGCCAGGATGCGAGCCACAGCATCGGTGGAGCCCCCCGGTGGGAACTGCAAAACGATGCGAATGGGCTTGGTGGGCCAATTCTGAGCACCAGCGAGAGTTGAGAACACGGCCAGGGTCAGCACCCCCAGCAGACGAAGCACAGAACGCAGGATCATGACTTCTCCGAATCAACATGGCGGAACACCACGAAAAAAGTATACAGAAACACCCTGAAAAATGAATCTGCTGGGAGTCGTCCCCGCGACCCGGGAATATTTCCAATCCAGCCTCAAGTCTCCCCTCTTTGGTGCCGATACCCAAGCCATGAAGGCTCAACAATTCATCGAACAGGCCACGGCAGACGCCCTGGCACTCCACACCCGGCACCGCGAGGCGTACGAGGACACGTTCGACTACCTGGCGCGTCCAGGGCGAACGGTCATCGTGATCAAGAAGCCCTGGCCGATCGGACGATCGGGCAAGGTCTTTGAGTTCAGCGAACCGACCGACGGCTATTTCCGCGTCGGGGTCGAGATGGACGGCAAGCGCGTCTACATCCCGGCCTATGCACTGGCACGCTGGCTAGGCGCGCCCGATTGCGAAAAAGCCGAGCTGCGCCACTTCTACTTCCTGATGAAGCTGAATGCCGGCGGCTTTCCAGAATTTCCGGACGATTCGGAAATTTTCGAGAACTGAGCCGCGCTCAGTCGGCTTGGGCATCGGACACGAACACCCGCGCCTTGCGCGGGTTGACCACCAGGGTTTCGCCTTCTTTAAAACCTTGTTGGTCAAACGTCTGGGCTGAAATTTGCGCTTCGATGATGCGCTCTTCTTCGCCCGGGGCCGGGTTCAGGGCCTCCAATTCCAGTCGGGCAATGGGCCCCACCACGATGGCACGGGTCAACTTGGCCACAATGCCTTTGTCGCCGCTGCTGTAACGGCTCACCTCCAGGTCATGCGGACGCACATAGGCAAAGGCCTTGGCGTCTTGCACGCTCTGATGTTCGGGCGTGGCCAGGCGAACGGCGTGGTGATCGGCACCGATCTGCATCTCCCCTTCATGGGCGCGGCCATGAAACAAGTTCACATCGCCCAAAAAGCCGTACACAAACGGGCTGGCCGGATGGTCCCAGACCTGTTGCGGTGAGCCCACTTGCTCGACACGCCCGCTGTTCATCAGCACCACACGGTCGGCCACTTCCAGGGCCTCTTCCTGGTCGTGGGTGACGAAGATGCTGGTGACATCCAGGTCCTCGTGCAGGCGACGCAGCCAGCGGCGCAGTTCTTTGCGCACCTTGGCGTCCAGCGCGCCGAAGGGTTCGTCCAGCAACAACACTTTGGGCTCAACCGCCAGGGCTCGGGCCAGCGCGATGCGTTGGCGTTGGCCGCCTGACAACTGCGAGGGGTAGCGATCGGCCAGCCAGTCAAGTTGCACCAGGCTTAGCAAATCATGGACCTTGCGCTTGATTTGGTCTTCGCTGGGGCGCTGGCCACGCGGCTTCACGCGCAGGCCAAAGGCCACGTTTTCAAACACGGTCATGTGCCGAAACAAGGCGTAGTGCTGAAACACAAACCCCACCTGGCGCTCGCGCACATGCACATGGGTGGTGTCTTCGCCGCTGAACAGAATGTGACCCGCATCGGCGGTTTCCAGACCCGCGATGATGCGCAGCAAAGTGGTTTTGCCACAGCCCGACGGCCCCAAAAGCGCCACCAATTCGCCGGAATGAATGTCCAGGCTGACATCGCGCAGCGCCTGGAAATCGCCGAACTGCTTGTGAATGTTGCGAACTTCAATGCTCATGTTCAAACCTCAAACGGGGGATGCGGCATGGCTGGGCACAGCGCTGGCCATGGGTTTTTCGGGGGGCAAACTGGCAGCGGCTTCGCGCTCGCGTGCGTGCTGCCATTCGACAACGCTCTTGATCGCCAGGGTAACCAACGCGAGCAAGGCCAGCAAAGAGGCCACTGCAAACGCAGCCACAGACTGGTATTCGTTGTAAAGAATTTCCACATGCAAAGGCATGGTGTTGGTCTGGCCGCGGATGTGGCCAGACACCACAGAGACCGCACCAAACTCGCCCATCGCGCGTGCGTTGCAAAGGATCAGACCGTAGATCAAACCCCACTTGATGTTGGGCAAGGTCACATGCCAAAAGGTTTGCCAGCCGTTGGCGCCCAAGACAATGGCCGCTTGCTCTTCGTCGCTGCCTTGCGCTTGCATCAGCGGAATCAACTCACGGGCAATGAAGGGAAAGGTGACAAACACCGTGGCCAGCACAATGCCCGGCACAGCAAAAATCACCTTGATGTCATGCGCTTGCAACCAAGGACCGAACCAGCCCTGTGCGCCAAAGACCAGCACATAGATCAAGCCCGCCACCACCGGCGACACCGAGAAAGGCAAATCGATGAGCGTGATCAGCAAGGACTTGCCTTTGAACTCGAACTTGGCAATGGCCCACGCAGCGGCCACGCCAAACACCAGGTTCAAGGGCACGGCGATCAAGGCGGTGAGAAGGGTCAAGCGAATGGCAGCCCAGGCATCTGGCTCTTGCAAGGCCACCCAGTAAGCATCCAGCCCCTTGCGCAGTGCCTCTGTGAACACCGCCAGCAATGGCAACACAAGGAACAAGCCCATGAAGGCCAGCGCCAGCCCTATGAGGGTATAGCGCACCCAACGCGGTTCGGTGGTGCTCATACAGGGGCTCCCGAACGCTTGCGCTGCCAGGCTTGCAAGGCATTGATGACCAACAACAGCAAGAAGGAAAAACCCAGCATCACGACCGCCACGGCCGTGGCGCCGGCATAGTCGTACTGCTCCAGTTTGCCAATGATGATGAGCGGCGTGATTTCAGAAATCAGGGGCATGTTGCCCGCAATGAAAATCACCGAACCGTATTCGCCAATGGCACGTGCAAAGGCCATGGCAAAACCCGTCAGCAATGCAGGCGCCACCGAGGGAAAAATCACACGGCTGAAGGTTTGCCAGCGTGTTGCGCCAAGGCAAGTGGCCGCCTCTTCCAGTTCTTTTTCTGCGTCTTCCAGAACGGGCTGGACGGTGCGCACCACAAAGGGCAGGCCAATGAAAATCAAGGCAATCACCACGCCCTTGGGATTGAAGGCCAACTGGATCCCCAAAGGCTCCAGGTACTGGCCAACCCAGCCATTGCCCGCCAACAAAGCGGTCAGTGAAATGCCCGCCACCGCTGTGGGCAAAGCGAAGGGCAAGTCGACCAAGGCATCGACAAATTTTTTGCCAAAAAATTCATAGCGCACCAGCACCCAGGCAATCAGCAAGCCAAACACCACGTTCACCAACGCGGCGATCAGTGACGCCCCGAATGTCAAGCGGTAAGAGGCCATCACGCGTGGCCCAGTCACGGCCGCCCAGAATGGATCCCAGCTTAAGGTGAATGTTTTGAAGACCAGCGCAGACAAGGGGATGAGCACCAGCAAGCTGAGGTACAGCATGGTGTAGCCCAGCGTGAGGTTGAAGCCCGGCAAGACGCGCGCGGGTGCGCGCTTTGCAGGCCATGACATTGCCAAAGAAGACATCCGTGATCCTGGTTTACTTGAGCGTGTAAATCTTGTCGAACTGGCCACCGTCGTTGAAGTGCGTTTTTTGCGCCTCGCTCAACGACCCAAAGTACTCGTTGACGGTGAACAGCTGAATGGGCTTGAAGGTGTCCGCGTACTTTTTCAGAATGGCGGAAGAACGGGGGCGCAAGGCGTGCTTGGCAGCGATTTCTTGCGCTTCATCCGAGTAGAGGTAATCCAGGTAAGCCTTGGCCAATTCGGCCGTGCCTTTCTTGCTGACCGTTCGCTCCACCACAGCCACCGGGTTTTCTGCCACGATGCTGCTGGTGGGGTGCACGGCATCGACCTTGCCGGTGCCAAACTCGCGATCGACCGACACCACCTCGGACTCGAAGGTGATCAGCACATCGCCGATGTTGCGCTGCAAGAAAATATTGGTGGCATCGCGCCCGCCCTTGGCCAGAATGGGCACGTTTTTGTAGAGCTTGCGCACAAACTCGGCCGCATCGGCATCGGAGCCGCCCTTTTTGCGAACCGAACCCCAGGCTGCCAAATACGCCATGCGGCCATTGCCACCGGTCTTGGGGTTGACCACGATGACCTGAATGCCTGGTCTCACCAGATCATCCCAGTCCTTGATGTTTTTTGGGTTGCCATTGCGCGTCAGAAACAGCATGGTGGAACTGGTCGGCGAGGCATTGTGGGGAAACCGCTTTTGCCAGTCCTTGGCGACGATGCCGCTGCTGGCCAGGAACTCAATGTCGGTGGTGGTGTTCATGCTCACCACATCGGCGTCCAGCCCGTCGTTCACCGCGCGGGCTTGGGCACTGGAACCTCCGTGGGCTTGGTCCACTTTGACGTCTTTGCCCGTGGTTTTTTTGTAGTGCGCCACAAAGGCGGCGTTGTAGTCCTTGTAGAACTCACGGGCAACGTCGTACGAGGCATTCAGCAAGGTTTGCGCCGAAGCCGATGCGGCCAACACAGTGGCGCAGGCCAACAGGGAGATGCGTGTGCGAATTTTCATGCGGTTTCCAATGATGAAAGCGAACGGGTTGAACAGCCACGCCCGTCTGTGGTGGCTGCAAGGCCCGATCCGAGGACCCCTCAAGCCATCCATCGCCCACTGAATGAAGTACAGTTGAAGCGCGAGGACGCATTGTGAAGACTTACCCTCCCAACACAAACGAATAAATAGTTGTTTGTTTATTCACTTCCGATCTAAAGGCCACCATGACCGCTCAAGCCTCAGCACCCACCCGCTACATGGAGCGCACCCGGCGCTATTACCTGGCCTTGGGCTATGACAACCCCTATGCTTGGGCGCACCACGAAAGTGCCCCCTTTCACCCGCATAGCCTGCCCTTGGCAGACACGCGTATCACCTTGATCACCACGGCGGCGCCGTTTCAGGCAGACAAAGGGCCGCAAGGGCCACGCGCACCTTACAACGCAGGCCCCAAGTTCTACAAGGTCTACTCGGGTGACACCCAGCAAAGCCATGACGTGCGCATTGCGCACGTGGCCATTGACCGCTACCACACCCACATGGAGGACATGAACAGCTGGTTCCCCTTGCCCGCCATGCAGCGCCTGGCCGCACAGGGTGTTTTTCAGTTGGCGCCGCGCTTTCACGGCTTGCCCACCAACCGCAGCCAACGCCACACCTTGGGCGTGGACGTGCCCGACCTGATCGCGCGTTGCCAGCAAGACCAGGTGAATGCAGCCTTGCTGGTGGCCAATTGCCCCGTCTGCCACCAAAGCTTGTCGCTGGCCGCGCGTGAACTGGAAGCCGCCGGCATCGCCACCGTGGTCATGGGCTGTGCCCGTGACATCGTGGAGCACTGTGCGGTGCCCCGTTTTTTGTTCAGCGACTTTCCGCTGGGCAACGCCGCCGGCAAGCCGCACGACAGCGCCAGCCAGGAAGAGACGCTGCGCCTGGCCTTGCAACTGCTGTGCGAGGCCAAAGGCTCACAGACCACATGGCAGTCCCCGCAGCGTTGGTCTGACACCGACGCATGGAAAGCCGACTACGCCAATCCCGAATTGCTGTCTGCTGAAGAATTGGCGAGCCTGAAGGAAGAGGCCGAGCGCGTGCGCATCGAGGCCAAAGCCTTGCGCGAAAAAACGCTGCAAGGCTGAGGCCAGCGAGCACCTGCTTGTCGACTATTTCTTCAAGTAGATCTGGTCAAACGAGCCACCGTCGGCAAAGTGATCTTTGTCCGCCTTGTCCCAACCACCAAAAGCTTGCTCGATGGTGAAAAGTTGCAGTTTGGGAAACTGTTTGTCGTATTTGGCCTTGGCTTTGTCGCTGATGGGGCGGTAAAAGTTTTTGCCCGCAATCTCCTGGCCTTCGTCTGAATACAGGTATTGCAAATAGGCTTCGGCAATTTTGCGGGTGCTCTTGCGGTCCACGTTTTTGTCCACCACGGTCACGGGCGGCTCGGCCAAAATACTGAGGGTGGGGTACACAATGTCCACCTTGTTGCCGAATTCTTTTTCCAGCAAATGGGCCTCGTTCTCCCAAGAGATGAACACATCGCCTTGGTTGCGCTGCGCAAACGTCACCGATGAGCCGCGGGCGCCGGTGTCGAGCACAGGCACATTCTTGTACAACTGAGCGACAAACTCTTTGGCCTTGGCCTCACCGCCGTATTTGCGTTTGGCAAATTCCCAGGCCGCCAGGTAGTTCCAGCGGGCGCCACCAGAGGTTTTGGGATTGGGCGTGATGACGCTGATGCCGGGTTTGACCAGATCGTCCCAGTCCTTGATGCCCTTGGGGTTGCCTTGCCGCACCACCAACACAATGGTCGAGGTGTAGGGCGAAGAATTGTGGGGCAGGCGTTTTTGCCAATCTTTGGGAATCAGCGCGCCGTATTTGTGCAAGGCATCCACGTCGCCTGCCAGCGCCAGCGTCACCACATCGGCGTCAATGCCATCGATGACCGAGCGCGCTTGTTTGCCCGAGCCACCATGCGACTGCTTCACGGTGATGTCTTGCCCCGTCTTGGCCTTCCAATGCTTGATGAAGGCGCCATTGAACTCGGAATAAAGTTCGCGTGTGGGGTCGTAAGAGACGTTCAGCAACGCGGCAGAGGTTTGGGCGCTGACCAGCCCTGCGGCGGCCAGGCCCCATGCCAGTGTGGTACGGCGAAGAAGGCTTTGAATGTTGTTCATTTTTTGAATCCCTTGCATCCGAACAGATGTCGTGGGGTGGGATTCTGCGCAGGGTTCGCCAAAACTGGAACGACTGTTTTTTCAGTTTCTTATTACCGAAAAATCTATAGCGCTGTTTATGGAGGAAAATTCCAACACTGATGCGGTGTGAACTTGATGGGTATCAATTTCCTTTTTCACAGAAGATTTATCTTCTCCAGATTGACGCATTTGCTTCGAAGAAACCATCATGACCCTGTTTGAAAGCACTTTTCCAATCCGTTGCCGTCTTTGGCTCATGCTGGCCTGTTTGGCTTTTGGTTTGGCCCATGCCAAAAGCCCCTACCCGGTGGTGCAGCTGAAAGACCTCCCCGAACCCCTCAGGCTGCATTGGGCAGGCTTGAAGCCCGAAATGCAGCCCACCAGCCACTGTGCTGCGGCCTTTGACAGCAACACAGACACAGACAAAATGGTGATGAAATGTTCCATCCACATCAAGATGTCGGCTGAGGGCGAACGCCGCGCCATGCGCTACTGCGACGAGCAACGCGCCGAGCGAAAAATCAAAGCGCCTTGCCGGTTGGTGGAGGAGTAAACCAGCGCGTTAAAACGCTTCCTTCTCCGCCTCGAGGTACGCCAGGCTGGTGTACTTGCCGATGTTGCTCTCAAACCCCTGCATGGTTTTGGCCCGCGCAGCCACACGCGGGTCGCGCAACACCATGGCTTTGGCATCGGCTTCCGACAAACCTTCTTTGACTGCTTTCAAACAGGGCTCCCAAATGCCGGTAAGAAATGTCCCGTAGGTTTGCAAAATATCTTTGCCACTGAGGCCATGACCGGGCACCCACAACTGCTCGCCGGCAGCAGAACGCAAAGCCTCGTAGTACTTGAAAGTGCCCTGGTAGGAACCGTCGTCCAGGTTTGCAATGCGGTTGGCCATGGCAATGTCGCCAATGGCGGTGACTTTGTCTTCCACCACTTCGACGCAAAGGTCAGCGGCCGTGTGAGCCCGGCCGTAGAAGTGCATCTTCAGGGTGACATCGCCAAATTTGAAAGACTGGCCCTGTTGCACCGTACGGTTGGGGGCCACCACCTGGGTGCCCGCCGTGGACTGGTTGGTCCACCTTTCCATCAGTGACAACCAGGTGCTGCCTTCCATGCCGCGAATCATTTCCTGGGTGTGGGGCAAGGCATAAATCGGCAACTGGGGGCCATAGGCCTGCACAAAGGCGTGGTTGCCCAGCCAATGGTCGCCATGGAAGTGGCTGTTGAACACAGCCACCACCGGCAAGGGGGTGACGCGCTGGATCATGCGAATCACCATCTGGCCAATTTGCAAAGAGCTGCCAGAGTCCAAAATGACCACACCCGCGGAGGTGACCACGAAAATCACGTTGGACATCATGCCGCGGTTTTCTGGCGTGGGAAAACCATCAGGGGCATAAACCATCCACACATGGGGCGAGAGCTGTACCGGGGGAATATCGCCCACCGGTGGGCCTTGAATGAAATCTTTCGCTTGTTGCGCCAGCAATTGCACATCGGGCCACAAACCTGCCGCGGCGACCGAGGCCGAGGCCAGGCCCAAAAACCTGCGGCGCGAGTTCATGCGGCGTAGCCTGCGTTGGGCAAGCCCCCGGTGATCTTGGGCGCGTTGAGTTGTCGCGGCTTGACCTTGCCGCCTTGGGCTTTCAGCCATTGCTCAACCACTTCCCAGACCTGCTTGTTCCCCTGGTTGCGCGCTTCCTCTGCCACCGGCGCCCAGCCAGCCACTTTGTATTTCTTGCCCGCGTCGATCAACTGGCCCTTCAAGCGCATGTCGCCAATGCGGCTGCCCATGCGCGCGGTGGGGTCGCAACTGAATTGCAGCCCGCCCACCCGCACCATGTCCCCGCCCTGCTGGTAGTAAGGGTCGGGGTTGAACAGGTTGTCACACACATCTTCCAGCACCGTCTTGATGGTTTCACCCGACATTTCGCTCACGGTGGCATAAGAATAGGTGGTGGCCGTCATGTCCATCAGCCATTCGCGCGTGATGGCTTGCCCTGGCAAAAGGGTGGTTCCCCAGCGAAAGCCAGGTGAGAAGGCGATGTCGGCACCTTGAACGTCCATCAAAGCGTCCACCAGCAATTGGTCGCCGGTGCCGTTGAAGTTGCCACGGCGGTACAGCAAGCCTTCGGTCACGGCCAACTGCTCACGCAGCTTGCCCTCATAAGGCGCGCGAATTTTTTGGATCAAGGCGGCCATCTCGGCATCGGCCGGCAACATGTTGGAGAACACGGGCAGCAGCTTGTAGCGGAAGTCGCTGACTTTTTTGTCTTTCACTTCAAAGTCGAGCACCCCCAAAAATTTGCCGTTCGAGCCGGCATTGGTCACGATGGTCTTGCCGCTCTTGTTGGACACCAGCGTGGCCACTGGCATGCCATCGTGCGTGTGGCCGCCCAGGATGGCATCGATGCCGCTGACACGGCTGGCCATTTTCAAGTCCACGTCCATGCCGTTGTGGCTCAGCACCACGACCACTTGCGCGCCTTTGCCGCGGGCTTCGTCCACCATGGCCTGCATGTTCTGGTCTTGAATGCCGAACTCCCAGTCGGCCACCATGTAGCGCGGGTTGGCAATCGGCGTGTAGGGGAAGGCCTGGCCAATGATGGCGCACGGCACACCGTTGATTTCCCGAACGACATAAGGCTTGAACACCGGATCGCCAAAATCGGCAGTCTTGATGTTTTGCGCCACAAAGTCCACTTTGCCCGCAAAATCTTTTTCTACAATTTCCTTCACGCGTTCCATGCCCAGCGTGAATTCCCAGTGGCCTGTCATCACATCCACGCCCAGCAATTTGCAGGCGTCGACCATGTCTTGGCCGTTCGTCCACAAGCTGGTGCCCGAGCCTTGCCAAGTATCGCCGCCATCTAGCAACAAAGCGCCCGGCCGGCTGGCTTTCATGCGCTTGACCAGGGTGGCCAGATGCGCAAAGCCACCCACCTTGCCGTATCGCTTGGCCGCTTTCTCGTAATCCAGATGGGTCAAGGCATGCGCCTCGGCGGAGCCTGCGCGCACATTGGCAAATTTCAGCAAGTGTTCGCCCACCAGGTGCGGCAACTGGCCTTTCATGCTGCCCAAGCCCATGTTGATACTGGGCTCGCGGAAATGAATCGGCATCAGTTGCGCATGGCAATCGGTCATGTGCAAAAACGACACCGTGCCAAAGCGTGCCATGTCATACAAGCCTTGGGATGCGCTGGCAGCTTCCGCTTCGGCATAGCTTGCCAGCCCCATGCCCGCCATGGTGCCGGCCCCGAGGACCTGCATGAATTCACGTTTGTTCAAATTCATAGTTTTGTCATCACTGATATATGGAGGATAAAAAAACCCGGACCAGCCGGGTTGTGAAGATCACTTGTTGACGGGCGATTGGGGATCCAGCAGCAAGGCCACAATGTGCCTGACCTGTTGCTCATTCAAAATACCCATGTGACCCGCACGAGGCATGTTGGAGCAGGCGTTGTAGGCTTTGGAGTTCCAAATCTTGCCCCAGGTGTATTCCACGATGGGCTTGGCGGCCGCACTGTTGGGATCGGTCACGCCGCGAATCTTGCCGTAGTTGTGCAAGCTCGGCCCAATCGTTCCGTAAGAAATCTCCTTCGTGTCGATTTGGTGGCAGTTGTAGCAATTGCCACCATTGGGCGTGTTCGCAGGGTCCGTCCAGGTCAGGCCACGCCCGCTTTGGGCAATCTTCTCGCCTTCTTTCCAGTCGCCCAGAAACTGGCCGTTGCTGGGCCAGCGAATGGTCTTCAGGTTGGCCGCTTCAATGTCTTTGGCTGTTTTTTCTTCAAGGGGTTTGCCAGCGACATCCGCCTCGCTGCACAAGCGGTTGGTTTCGTCGGTTTGCGTCACACGCTCGACGTTGGCAACGCCCTGGGAACGAAAGGAGGCCTTGACAATGCTGTCTGTCAAAGCGTTGAGTTCAGACACGCTGGGCACAGAGGCGCAACCTGCCACCACCAGCACCGTGGTGAGAGCGATCAGCCATTGGGTTTTTTTCTTCATGACGTTTGTCTCCCGCATTAACGCTTGATGGCCGGGGCTACAGAAGCAGCGCCTTTGGCGTTGACACCGAGATAGACACCCAATGCTATGGTGACATCACTGGCGAAACCAGGGTACGGGAAACGTTGTTGACGATAGCAATCGTTCAAGCGTTGTTGCATGCCCCACATTTGCCCATTGGACACACGGTATGCCGGCCATGCCGCAAAGCCCACACCGTCGCCTGGGTTCTTGGTCAGCATGGGCAGGTCTTGCAGGCGAATGCGTTTGCCTTCTTCGCCATGACAGGAAGCACATGAAAAATCATGCGGGCCACCGCGCTGGAAAAACAGGCGCTTACCGACTTCATAGAAAACTTTTTCCGATGCGTGATCTTGGGACAGGTTGAAACGCATGCCCTTGGACTCTGCTGAAATCCAGGTGGCCAAGGCAGTGACATTGTTTTGCTCACCTTTGCCAAAAGGGGTCTTGGCAATTTCATCGGCATTGAAACCTTGCAAGGTTGCCATGCAGGTCAGCAAACGAGACTCCAAGTCTTGAACCTTTTGGGTGTCCGCAAAAAAACGGGGGAGCTCAACAAAAGCCCCTTTGACCACGCCCGGACCTTTGCCTAAATCGCATTTCTCGAGCGATGCGTTCTTGGGTCCTCGTTTTTGTTTCCAAAGGTCTTCCCCCTTGGCTTCGAAAAGTTCTGCGGGATTGCCGTCTTGCAACATGGCGCGGTATTCATCGATACCTTGGCTGGCTGTTTTTTGGGCAAGGGCTGGCAGAGCCAGCAAGCACCCCCCAAAAGCGGCGATGGCCGTGAGTCGTTTCATTGTCACCTCGGATGTTATGAAGGGGAAATCAGGTCACAGTTGCTTCGTCTTTGCGGCTGTCGCCCTTGTTGTCTTTCCATAGGATGGTGATTTTGTCGCCGGCTTTCGCACCTTTGACAGAAAACTGCAAGAAGGGATTCTTGGCCACGGCGGGGCCCCACTCGGCGGTCATCACGGTTTTTTCGTTGTGCAGGGCGGTCACTTCCTGGATGAACCATGCCGGAACAATCTTGCCATTGGCATCTTTGCGTTGACCGGATTCCATTTCGTGGCTCATGAGAACGCGAACGGTGGCTTTGTCGCCAGAAGCTTGAGCGCGAATGCGCATCGGATCTGCCATTTTTTTCTCCTAATTCGTTACAAGGTGTGCAAGATGAAGCTTGGGGGTCAGCCGCCGCAGCCGCCGAGCGTGACCTTGACTTCTTTTTTGGCAAACAAGGCCTTGCCGTCTGCGGTGATCGCCACGGCGTAAACGTCTGACGACTGGCCCATCTTGGCGCGGGTCGACACGGTGGCGTCAATGCTGTCGGTCATGTGAAACATGGCAACCAACACAGACGGATTCTTCTCCACCAGGATCAGCAGCTGCTTGACATTGGGCAGCGTGGTGGTGGCGCCCAAAGGAACGACCGCGCCGTTTTCGGCAATGTCGGGGCCAGTGATGGTGACGTCCTTGCTTTCAGCCAAGGCACCTGGGCCAATGGCCTTGAGTACATCTTGAACGCTCTTGGCATCGAAGGCCGCTTTGTTGAAGGCAGCATGCGCAAATTGCGGGAACAGGCCTGTGGAGGCCAGCAAGCCGGCCACCACAGCGCTGTGTTTGAGTGTCTCGCGACGTGTTTGCATCTGAAATCTCCTTGTGATTAAGTGGATGCTATTTGAATGGTGAAGCTGGTCAACAGGGAAAACCAAGCTTTTATCTTAATTTACTTGGCTGCGCCCTGCGCGATCCAGGCCGCAATGACCTTGGCGTCGGCCTCGCTTAAAGCCTGGGCTGGCATGGGAATGGCACCCCACACGCCCGCGCCACCAGCCTTGATCTTGCCGGCCAAGTAGTCGGTTTTGCCAGCATGCTTTTTGGCAATCTCCTGAAAGCCTGGCCCGACCAATTTCTTGTCTATGGCATGGCAGGCTGTGCAACTGTGTTTTTGAACCAGGGCCAGAACCGCTTTGTTGCCTGAAGCCGGCTCAGCAGTTTTGGCCGTGCTGGGAGCTGCTGCGGTGGGCGGTGGCATAGGTGAGCCCGCTTTGCGCTCAGGTTGTGTGGTGTCGGCGCCTCTTTGTGGTCCAATAATCCGGTTTTGATCCAGCAGGTTGCCGTGGGCATTGCGCGCAAAGTCTGGCAACAGCGAGGCAACCTTGGGCTCGGTCACGCAATCTTTCATGCACAGCACGGCAGGCGGCATCACGTCTGGCTTGCCCGTGCCGCCGAATTCTTTACCAGGCCACATGCCATGTGCCGTGCTCATGCCGTTGCGGTTGGGCATGCGCTTTTGCACTTCAGCGATGTTCTTGTCAGACAGGGTGAAGTCATCTGGCACCACATTGGCCAAGCTCAGCAAGAACGCTGTCACGCTGTAGACCTCATCGACTTTCAAAGTCTTAGGGTTGTTCCAAGGCATGGCGCGATTGATGTAATCCCACAAGGTGGACAGCGTCGGCACCTTCATGATGGTTGTGCGACCAGGGTAATCACTGCGGCTCAAATTGGCCACACGCCCGACCTTGATGTCCTCGGCCGTGGTACCACCAATCAGCGGGCTGAACACTTCATTGGACTCGCCAAAAATGCCGTGGCAGTTGGCGCATTTGGCTTCCCAAATGTCTTGGCCCTTGGCCACCGTGCCAGAACCTGGCGGCAAGCCCTTGAAGTCGGGACGCACATCGATGTCCCAGGCCGCCACTTCTTTGGCAGTCGCATCACGCCCTGCGCCTGGATATTTGACATCGGTTTGTGCGAAAGCGCTCGTCGCGGCGACCAGCAACGCAGCGCTCAAGAAGACGTTACGAAAGCTGGACATTTTTCACCTCACCGTTTTCCTGAACCAACCAAGACTGAATGGCGTTGTTGTGATAGATGGAGCGCGTCCCCCGCACGGCGCGCAACTGTTTGTACGTGGGCTGCACATACCCCGTCTCGTCCATGGCACGGCTTTGCAAAATGGCGGGGCGTCCGTCCCAAATCCAGTCGATGTTGAACCGGGTCAGCGCCTTGGACAGGACAGGCGTTTCCAGTCGCGCTTGGCGCCAGTTGCGTCCGCCGTCCACTGAGACATCCACCCGCTTGACCTTGCCTTTGCCTGACCATGCCAGGCCTGTGATGTTGTAGAAGCCCTTGTCAAGCAGCACCTGACCACCGGAAGGGGTGGTCACCACGCTCTTGCACTCCTGAATATTGGTGTATTGGCGATGGTTGCCATCCGGCATCAGGTCCATGTAATGCACGGCCTCGTCCTTGGCTGCATAAGGCATGTCACCGACTTCGACACGACGCAAGTACTTGACCCAGCTCACACCCTGAACACCGGGTACCACCAGCCGCAGAGGATAGCCATTTTCAGGTCGCAGCATCTCGCCGTTCTGACCATAGGCTACCAACACTTCACCCGAGGTGATCAAGCTCATGGGAATGGTGCGCGTCATTGAGGAGCCATCACCACCTTCAGCCAGCACGAACTTGCCATTTTTCAAATCGGCGCCCGCGATTTCCAGCAAGGTGATCAAGGGCACGCCCGTGAACTCACTGCATGAAATCATGCCGTGGGTGTATTGCACCGTGGGCACAGCCACATTGCCCCACTCGACGGCAGTGTTGGCGCCGCACTCGATGAAGTGAAAGCGCGACACCGAGGGCAGTCGCATGATTTCGTCCATGGTGAACACCTTGGGGGACTTCACCATGCCGTTGATCATGAAGCGGTGCTTGGAGGGATCGATGTCCCACCAGCCTTGGTGGTGTCGCTCAAAGTGCAAGCCGCTGGGCGTCACGATGCCAAACAAGGATTGCAATGGCGCAAAGGACACCGAGGCCTGCGTGGTTTGCGTCAGCCCCGGGCTTTGCCGGCGCTGAATATTGGACTCGAATTTGGAAGGCTTGCCATAGCCTTCCGTAGCGACGCCCTGGCCCAGTCCAGTAGCATGTTCCGGCAACTGCAAAATGTAGGGATCGCCCCCTTCGGGCGGAACCGGATTGGCTTGAGCCATCGCCATCGGTGCAGCCACCCCTGCTGCGGCAGCGGCAAAGGCTTGGCGAATGAAGCCGCGGCGCCCGCTTTTGGCCTCGGCAAACACCGTCTTGATGCCTTGCGGGTCAAGGAAATTCTCAGGGGCTTTTTGCAACCGCCCCGAGTCATGTTGTGCTTGCTTCACAGTGTCTCCTCTGGTGATGGCGATACAGGAATCGCTATATTATTATTTACTTATATATAGGTTAAGGCTTGAACCTGTCTGTTAAATTACAAAAGGCTGGGTCTGGGCTGACTAGCGGAATTTATTTGAATTTGTAGTGATCGCGGTTGAGGACTGCAGCAACGGCTGTGACCTCCTCCGGGAAAAAGCCTAAATTGAGTTGAGTGTTGCAGTATTCGACCATGCCGCGCAGAAAAGCCGGCGTGTTGATACGGCCTTGCGGTTTGTAGATACTGCTGCCATCGCCACCTTCACGGCGTTGGTGACAGGCTGTGCACTTGTTGTCTGCGATCAGTTGCTCGCCCAGTTTGTAGTCTGCATCTTTGAAAATGGCAGGCTGCGCCAGGGCAGGCAACGCCATGGCGCTGACGGCAGCAAAAGCCAGGACAGTGAGGCCCCACGGCAAAGCGCCGCCTGGGGCGTTCATTTGGCGCCCGCCAGAATCCAAGCGGCCAGGGTCTTGGCGTCGGCATCGCTCAGTGCGGCCTGTGCAGGCATGGGAACGGGACCCCATTTGCCAGACCCACCGGCCTTGATGCTTTTGATCAGTGATGCTTCGGCATCTTTTTGACCTGCATACTTCTTCGCAACCTCTTGGTAGGCTGGGCCCACCAGTTTCTTGTCAACGGCATGACAGGCTGTGCAAGCGTTCTTTTTAGCCAAGTCAAGGTTGGCATAAGCCGAAGAAGCCGTCAGGGCCGCCAATGCCAAAAGCCAAGATTGATATTTCATGGTTTGTCTCCTTCAGAAAAAACTTTTCATGAATTTACTCGATGTTTGGGTGATCAAACATTCTCCAAAACCTGAGCCTGAAGCAATTGATAGCGCCGCCCTTGCTTGTCCATGGGTGACAAGACGCCCTCACGAACAAAGGCACTGACCTCTCGACTGACGGTCTCTAGTTTCAGGTCCAACATTGCCCCCATGTCATCGCGCGAAAACAAGGTCACGCGTTGAGGGTCTTGTGAGTTTCGCATTTTCAAAATAAATCGTCCCACACGCTGCCGTGCCGTCCCAAAATTCAAATCGGCCAGCCAGTCATCGGCACTTTTCAAAGCATGCTGCCACTTTTGCATCAAGCGCCGGTGCAGTCGGGGGGAGTTTGCAGACAAAGTGTGCATCACATCAAGAGGTATGCGACACACGCTGACGTCGCTCAGAGCCATTGCATCACTGTCGTAGTGCGACGTCGCCAGTGCCTCTAAGCCAGCCACATCGCCAGGACGCAAGACACGCACAATGCGCTGGCGCCCATCGCTGGTGTTGCGAACCAGTTTCACCATGCCAGTGCGTATGGTCATGACACCTATCGCTTTGTCGCCCTCGCTGTACATCGAAGCACCCGTCGCGTACATCAAGTCATCGATGGGCGCGTGGATCAGGCCAAAGTCTTCCTCATTGAGGTCTGCGAAAAGCACCATGTCGCGGATACCGCAGTCGCGGCAATCGGAGGTGCCTTTCCAGGCGGATTCCACCTGGATGGGAATCATGGGCGAAGCTCCTTTCTCCCTTTGACAAGTCGTTCATCAAGGTAGGCGCCATAAAAATCTGGCAAGTACGCACCTTCCATTCGCTCGGCCACTTCGCGCCCACCTTTGCCGAAAAACATCAGTGTGGGTGCCACAGAAATCTTCCATGCACGCGTCAATTGATCGTGTGTTGTTTGGGCGCCTGAAAAATCCACAACCGATTGCACACTGCGCATGTCCACCTGAACCATTGGCTGGCCTTGCTTGAACATGGGGACAAGATGGCTTTGGCGCGCCATCTTGCAATAAACACAGCCCTCCAGGCTCACCATGACCAGCAACGGTTGCCCCTGGGCCAGGGCTTTGTCAAGGGCCTGCGGCAGGGACAGGGCAGAGGGCAAACCATCGCCTGCAGCCCAAGCGTGAGAACTCAGAGCGAGCCCCGACAACCAAGCAAGACCATGCCTTAACCCATCCCGTCGACTGACTGCCAGAAAATTTGAGTGCATCTTCTTTCCTTGCCACCAGGACGGACTATATAAGAAGTTACCAATTTAACCGCTTTTGATCCGCATCAAGCATAAACCTGGTTAAAACAATCAGAATACTTTTGCCACAACGAATGATCAAACTTTACGCATGCTTACGTATTGGCTGGAAAGACTGGGTGACGGCACCTTGCTGGCCACTGGCGGTGGCCTGATTGGCGTTGCCTTTGGTTTTTTGGCACAACGATCCCGTTTTTGCTTGCGCGCCGCAGTCATCGAGTTTTGGCATGGGCAGTTCGGGGACAAACTGTCGGTGTGGCTTCTTGCTTTCTGTTCGGCCTTGGTGGCCGTGCAGACGCTGGTGATGACAGGCGGGTTGGACAGCAGCGCTGCCCGACAAATTGCAGCACGCGGCAGCCTCTCGGGCGCACTCTTGGGTGGGCTCTTGTTTGGTGTGGGCATGGTCATGACACGTGGCTGTGCCAGCAGGCTCTTGATTTTGTCAGCCACCGGGAATCTCCGCGCCTTGCTGTCTGGCTTGTTGTTTGCGGTGACCGCGCAGTCCAGCTTGTCTGGGGCGCTCTCGCCCTTGCGCGCCGAAATCAGCAGTTGGAAGACTGTCGAAGGTGGTGCGGAGCGAGATTTATTGGCCACGCTCGGCTTGACACCCCCCGGTGGTCTCTTCTTGGGATGGCTGGGATTCTTGATCGCTGTTTACTTTGCCAAGCGCAGCAAACTCCGACCTGGGTTGTGGCTTGGCAGCATCGGCACGGGCCTGACGGTGGCTGCGGCTTGGGGCTTCAGCCAATGGGTAGCTCGCAATGCCTTCGACCCTGTTCAAATTCAGGGACTGACCTTCAGCGGCCCTTCCGCCGAGTGGTTGATGCGGGTGCTTCAGCAGCCAACACCGGCCATTGGTTTTGAATTTGGCTTGCTGCCGGGTGTCTTTGCAGGGTCAGCGGTGGGCGCCTGGATGGGCAAGGATTTCAAGTTGGAAGGCTTCCAGGATGGGTACAGCATGCGCCGCTACATTGGAGGCGCGATCCTGATGGGCTTTGGCGCCATGCTTTCTGGGGGATGTGCCGTGGGGGCGGGCATGACGGGCGGCGCCATCTTTGCACTGACTTCCTGGCTAAGTTTGTTGGGCATGTGGTTGGGGGCCGGTCTGACAGACCATTGGCTGGACCCTCGCGAGATACCACGCAACCTGCCGATTGCCCCTTGAGGTCAACAGCGCTGCTTACTTGCTGCTCAGGTATTCCGCCACGGCGGCCATTTCCAGTGCGGTCATCTTGCTGACAATGGCATGCATGACCGCATTGTCATTGGTTCGCTCGCGCTGATGGAATTGCTTTAACTGGGTTTCGGTGTAAATTGCATACTGCCCTGCCAACCTGGGCAAGGCCACGGTACCCAAGGCTTTGGGGCCGTGACAACTGGCACACGCTGCCAATCCGCTGAATTTATTACCGCTGTGATAGATGTACTGTCCAACAGCTGCCAACGCAGGGTCTTTGGCAGGCTCGACGGGTGCCGATTGTTTTTCAAAATACTTGCCCAAGGCCAACATTTCATCGGGGGTCAACTTGGCCACCATGTCGGCCATGGCCGTGCTCTTGCGTTTGCCCGATTTGAAGTTGTCCAACTGCTTGGCAATGTATTCAGCATGCTGGCCCGCCAGGCGAGGAAACACCTCGCTGGCCGACTCGCCCTCGGCGCCGTGACACACAAAGCAAACGCCCGACACAATTTTCTTGGCACGCGCTTCATCCGCCTGAGCCCAGCAAGGGCTCAAGGCCAAAGCGGCAGCAACATACAACAAGCCCTTGATGGCCGTGGCCACAATCCTCATCTGACACCCCATCCCAAACTTAAGCGAGCGTATCGGCCCAAATGTTGCGCGCCCACGCCAAGGCATAGCGGCCTTCCAGTTCGTTGGCCGCGCTGGACACACCACCCGAGCCGGGCACCGTCAACATGGTTTTCTTCTCGGCGTCGTAGCGGTGAACGCTGGCCACGTGCACCACGTCTTCGTCGCTGACAAAGCTGTAGCAGGTGTTGTTGTAAATGGGCATGGCATTGACTTGCTTGCCCGTCAACAAGGCCACCACGGCGGCCGCACAGGTCTTGCCGTGCTGGTTGGCCATGTGACCTGACTTGGGCATCAACGGCGCGACTTGGATGGAATCGCCGAGCACATGAATGTTTTTAGCGGCCTTGGACTCAAAGGTCAGGAAGTCCACTTCGCACCAGCGCTTGTTGGCGGTGGCCAAGCCGGTCTTCACGGCAATGTCGCCCGCACGCATCATGGGCAATACATTCAGCACATTGGCTTTCAAGTCATCGTTGAACTCGAACTTCAAGGTGTTGGTAGCAGCATCCACATCGACCAGCTTGTGCTTGGAACGGTATTCGATGATGCCCTTGTAACGCTCGGCCCAGGCCTTCTTGAACAACGGACCTTTGGAGGTGACATCGTCGTTCTCGTCCAGGATCAGCACCTTGCTCTTGGGCTTGGCTTTGCTGAAGTAGTTCGCTACCTGGCAGGCGCGTTCATAAGGTCCTGGAGGGCAGCGGTACGGTGCCAGGGGAATGGTGATGGCAAACACGCCACCGTCGGGCATGGCCTCGAGCTGTTGGCGCAAGGCCAGGGTTTGGGGCCCAGCTTTCCAGGCATGCAGAATTTTGTCTTGTGCGCCAGGCTTGCCCATGCCAGGCAAGGTGTCCATCATCAGGTCCACGCCCGGGGAAAGAATCAGGCGGTCGTAGCTCAGCTCGCTGCCATCGGCCAGCTTGACCAGGCGCTTTTCCGCGTCAATTTGCGTCACAAAGCCGCGCACCACGTTCACGCCGTGACGCTTGCCCAGGTTGTCGTACGGGGTGGTGATGTCACCCATGGTCTTGCTGCCGCCAATGACCAGGTTGGAAATCGGGCAGGACACAAAGGACGCATTGGGTTCCACCAAGGTCACTTGAATGCCGTAGTCAGACCACATGCGCACATATTTGGCAGCGGTGGCGCCACCATAACCGCCACCGACCACCACCACCTTGGGGCCGGAGCCCGACCCCACCGTGGCACAGCCCGACAAGCCCAGAACACCTGCAGCAGAGCCCCAGGATGCCGTTTGAATGAATTGACGACGTTTCATGATGCTTGTTCCTTATTTTTTCTGGGCGGCAAAGTAAGCGGCGATGGCCTGAATCTGATCATCGGAATAGCCCTTGGAGATCTGATGCATGAGTGTGGCGGGACGGCGACCCGTTTTGTAGTCCTGCATTTTTTTCACGATGTCTTCTTGGCTCACGCCGGCCAGAGACTCCATGCCGGGCTCAGCCCGGCCATTGGTGCCATGGCAATTGGCGCAGCCTGCAGCCCAACTGCGGGCTTGCAGGGGATCGACAGCTTGCGCTTGCGAAGCGCTGGCGGCCACCAGCAAAAGGGCCAGTGTCCATGCAGTGTGTATTTTTTTCATGCCTTGTTCTCCATCCAATGCGCGACTCAGGGCCGCAAATAAACGAAACCTTCTTTGGCCTGCAAGCGCGCCACCTCGGCCACGCCAGAGGGCACGACAGAGGCTTCCATGACCACGCGCTCTTTGGGCACCTTGCGCGTTGTCAAGGTGTTGTTGCAAACCCGGAACTCAACGCCGCGTCCAGCCAACTCGCCAATGCTTCCGGCAAAGGGTTGGTCCATTTGATTGGTGGCACCGTCCAGTAAAAAGTCAATGCCCAGACCATGCGTGACCACCACAATTTTGGCACTGGGGTCGGCATTCAGGTGATTGCGAATGTTGCCAATGGCACGAGAGGCTTGAGGAACCCCTTCGCTCAGGTGATAGACCACTTTCACTTGGGCCCAGCTCAAAGCGGCGAACAACAAACCCAGCGTCAGCAAAGCAAATCTCTTCATTCGTGATTCCTTATATATTTCCATTGTGACCTAGGACCGAAGTTCGGCAGTTCAGTGGAAACCCCACTCAAGGCAACACCTGACAGCCAGCTTTCAAAGGCCTCAAACATGAGGCAGATCAGCCTCAATGGCAATCTGCGTGCAAAGGGCGCGACACAAGGTCACCACACGGTCATTGACGATGCGGTAATAAATTTGCACGCCCTCGCGCCGCTTGCCCAGCACCCCCGCTTGGTACAGCGTGTTCAGATGCTGCGACATATTGGGTTGCGTGGTGTTGATTTCATCCAGCAACTCGCCCACATTTTTCTCGCCATTGCACAAACTGCTGATGATCTTCAAGCGCATGGGCGCGGACATCACGCGAAACATTTCCGCAGCCATTTCAAACACCCGATCTGCCTCGGCAGGCGGGGTCTGGTCGGTGATGGGGATCAGCGGCTTGGACGGCATGTCCGAAGGATATCACTCTGCCAGAGAAAGCATGGCTTGACGCAAATCATGGGCCCACTGGCGCCTGTCGCGACCGTCGGCATGCTGCACCCCTCCCCCCCGGATGGTGACTTGCACCTCGGGGGCCGTCAGCGTACGCCAGACCGAACCCACCAGGGTTTGCTCACCTATGTAACAGACCGAGGTGGCGCGTTGGCCGCTGGCCTTGTCGGTGTAACGCAGGTACAACGGTTGCACGGGGGCTTGCGTTACCACGGCGGCTTGCAACAAATTGGCATGAAACGGCAGCAGGCTCTGGCCGTCACTGGTGGTGCCTTCCGGAAAGACCGCCAGAACATCGCCGTCTTTCAAGGCTTGCGCCATTTGGTGCACCACCCGCAAAGCGTCGCGCGAAGACTGCCGCTCAATGAACAAGGTGCCCGCGGCGGCCGCCATGGGGCCAATCAAGGGCCAGTGGTGCACCTCGGCCTTGGCCACAAACCGGCAATGCCCCAAGGCATGCAAGCTCAGAATGTCCAGCCAGGAAATGTGGTTTGCCACCAGCAAAAGGGGGCCTTCGTGCAAGCGGTCGCCCTGAACTTGCAATTCCATGCCAAAAGCCCGCAGCATCCGCGCGGCCCAAGCCTGGATGGCTTGCTCGCGCTGCACCACGCTCATGCGAGCGAAAGACCACTGCAGCGTCCACCAGCCTGAAGCAATGCACAGCAGCACCCGACCCAAGCGCCACAGCGCCAACACACCCCGCATGGCTTGCTCAGGCGGCCTGATAAGCGATGTGACCCCCCACCAGGGTGGCGCACACTTTGCCGGGCAAGGCTGAGCCACTCACCTCAAAGGCAAACGGTGTGTGCTTGCCTTGGCTGCGCAAGGCCTCGGGGGTCACAGTCCACTCGGCGTGCGGATCGAACACACAGACATCGGCCACACCGCCCACCGCCAAGCGGCCCAGGCTGTCTTGCAAGCTGCCCACAGAAGACCCCAGCACCCGGGCCGGTTCGCTGGTGAGCACCGCCAGGCTGCGCATCATGTCTTGGCCGTGGTCGCGGCCCCACTTGAGCGACAAACTCAGCAACAACTCCAAGCCCGTGGCACCGGGCTCGGCTTCGGCAAAAGGCAAGGCCTTGGCATCGCCTTCCACAGGCGTGTGGTCTGACACCAGCGCGTCCACCGTGCCATCGGCCAAGGCCGCGCGCAGTGCATCGCGGTCGCGTTGCTGGCGCAGGGGCGGGCTGAGCCGGGCGCGGCTGTCAAAGAAGCCAATGTCCAGATCGGTCAGGTGCAAGGAGTTGATGCTGACATCGCAGCTCAAGGGCAAACCTTCGGCCTTGGCCTGGCGCACCAGCTCGATGCCGGCGGCACTGGAGATGCGGCACAAATGCACACGCGCGCCGGTGCTGCGCATCAGCGCAAACAAGGTGTGCAAGGCAATGGTTTCGGCCGCCACGGGCACGCCGCCCAAGCCCAGGCGGGTGGCCAAGGGTCCGCTGGCGGCCACGCCTTTGCCCAGGAAGTGGTCTTGCGGGCGCAGCCACACGGTGTAGTTGTAGGTGGCCGCGTACTGCAAGGCGCGCTGCAACACCTGGGTGTCGACCATGGCCACTTCCGCCTGGCTGAAGCCCACGCAGCCGGCTTCGGTGAGCTCGGCCATTTCGGTCAGCACTTCCCCTTGCAGGCCGCGCGTCAGGGCGCCCAAGGGAAAAAGTCGGGCCTGGTGCTGTTTCTCCGCACGAAACTTCAGCATCTCGACCAAGCCAGGCTCGTCAAGCACCGGGTCGGTGTCGGGGGGGCAAACCAGGCTGGTGACGCCACCGGCCACCGCCGCGGCCATTTCTGACTCAAGCATGCCCTCGTGTTCATGGCCGGGCTCGCGCAAGCGCGCGCTCAAATCCACCAGGCCGGGCGCCACGATGCAGCCCGTTGCATCGAGCGTGCGGTTGGGCGCAAAGTCTGCGGGCACTTGGCCAATGGCCAGAATGCGTCCCGCAGCAATGGCCACATCGGCCTGCAGGTCGGTGCCAGAGCCGGGGTCGATGACGCGGCCGTTCTTGATCAGGATCTTCATGGTGTCAGTGCCTTTGCTCAAGCCTCGTTGCCCGCCACGATGGACATCACCGCCATGCGCACGGCGATGCCGAAGGTCACTTGCGGCAGGATCACACTTTGTTTGCCATCCACCACCGCAGAGTCAATCTCCACGCCGCGGTTGATCGGCCCGGGATGCATCACGATGGCGTCGGGCTTGGCGAGTTGCAGTTTGTCGGGGGTCAGGCCAAAGCCTTTGAAATATTCCTGGCTCGAGGGCAGCAAGGCACCGCTCATGCGCTCGTTTTGCAGGCGCAGCATGATGACCACATCACAGCCGCGAATGCCCTCCTCCAAGGTGTGAAACACCCGCACGCCCATGTGCGACAGGTCCGAGGGCACCAGGGTTTTGGGGCCCACCACCCGCACCTCGGCGCACCCCAGGGTGGTCAGCGCATGAATGTCCGAGCGCGCCACGCGCGAGTGCAGCACATCGCCCACGATGGCCACGGTGAGGTTGGAAAAATCTTTCTTGTAGTGCCGGATGGTGTACATGTCCAGCAGGCCCTGGGTGGGGTGGGCATGGCGGCCGTCGCCGGCATTGACCACATGGACATGCGGGGCCACATGCTCGGCAATCAGGTAGGGCGCGCCCGACTCGCCGTGGCGCACCACAAAAATATCGGCAGCCATGGCGCTCAGGTTGGCAATGGTGTCCAGCAGCGACTCGCCCTTGCTGGCCGAGGAGCGGGCAATGTCGAGGTTGATCACGTCGGCGCTCAGGCGCTTGGCGGCAATTTCAAAGGTGGTGCGGGTGCGGGTGCTGTTTTCAAAGAACAGGTTGAACACGCTTTTGCCACGCAGCAAGGGCACCTTCTTGACCTCGCGGTCGCTGACCGACACAAAGTTGGAGGCCGTGTCCAGAATGTGGGTCAGGATGTCGCGCGGCAAGCCCTCGGTGGAGAGCAAATGGATCAGTTCGCCGTTGCGGTTCAGTTGGGGATTGCGTTTGTACAGCACCTCAGGCCTCCAGCGAAAAATTGAATCGGCCTTGCGCATCGCGTGCCAAAGACAGCGATTGGCTGGCGGGCAAGGCCACGCGCGCTGCCGCGAAATCGGCTTGCACCGGCAATTCGCGCCCGCCGCGGTCGACCAAGACCGAGAGCTGCACACAGGCGGGGCGGCCGTAGTCGAACAGTTCATTGAGCACGGCGCGCAAGGTGCGGCCGGTGTAGAGCACATCGTCGAGCAACAACACATGGGCGTTGTTGACATCGAACGGCAAGCGCGTTTGGCCACCATCGGCCAAGCCGCGCCGGGCGAAATCGTCGCGGTGCATGGCCGAGGAAATGGCCCCTGCCTCGCCGGGCAGCCCCAGGTCCTGCTGCAGGCGCTCGGCCAGCCAGGCGCCGCCCGAGGTCACGCCCACCAAGCGGGTTTGGGGGGTCAACAAAGTTCGCACGCCTTTGCACAGTTCTGCGTAAAGGGCCTCGGCATCCAGCGATAAGCGTCCGTGGTTCATGGGTTCATCCGAAAAAACTGGTCAAGGATGATGCAGGCCGAAGCGGCATCGGCATCTTGGGCGCCCTGGGACAGGGCCTCGGTGGTGCTGTAGCGCTCATCCACCTCAAACACCTGCAAGCCAAAGCGCGCCTGCAACTGGCGGGCAAAGCGGCGGGCAAAGCGGGTGTTCTCATGCTCGGCGCCATCGGGGTGAAAGGGCACCCCCACCACCAAGGCGTCGGGTTGCCAGGTTTGAATGTGCTGGGCAATCTGCGGCCAGCGGGCGTCACCCTCGCCTTTGACGGTGCCTTGCGGCTGGGCTTGGCCCAGCATGCGGGTGCCAAAAGCCACGCCAGTGCGCTTGCGGCCCACATCAAAAGCCAGAAAAGATTGAAGCGATGCGGCGGCTAAGGGCAAGGCCGCTGTGTTCATGCGTGCCCCGCGTCGGGTGAGAGCATCCAGGACTGCAGGCCCAGCAAGGACAACGCGCGCTCGTAGCGCTCGGCAATCGGGGTGTCAAAAATCACGCTCAGGTCGGCGCCCACGGTGAGCCAGCTGTTCTCGGCGATTTCCGACTCCAGCTGGCCTTGGCCCCAGGCGGCGTACCCCAAGGAGACCAGCACGCGGCGCGGGCCGGCACCGGTGGACAGCGCTTCCAGCACATCGCGCGAAGTGGTCATCTCCAAGCCACCGGGAATGGTCATGGTGGAGGCGTAAATGGTTTCTTTGGGGGGGGCATTCTCGGCATGCATGGCCTCGTGCAGCACAAAACCGCGCTCGGTGTGCACCGGGCCGCCTTGAAACACTGGAGAGTCGCTCAGGTCGGTGCGGCCCAGGGGCAGGTCCACTTTGTCGAACAGGCTGCGCATGCTCATGTCGCTGGGTTTGTTGATGACCAAGCCCAGGGCGCCGCGTTCACTGTGTTCACACATGTAGACCACACTGCGCGAGAATGTCTCATCGGCCAACCCGGGCATTGCGATCAAAAAATGATGCGTGAAATTGACGGGGGCAGAATCTGAGACCATTCACCGATTTTAAGGGCGAACATGTCACCCCACCCGACCCCCCACTATCCCAGTGGCCTGATGTGGTTTCGGCGCGATTTGCGCGCCCAGGACAATGCGGCGCTGTACCAGGCGCTCAAGCGCTGCGCCAGCGTGCATTGCGTCTTTGTCTTTGACCGTGACATTCTGGATGCCCTGCCCCGGGCGGACCGGCGGGTGGAGTTCATCCGGGAGTCCTTGGTCGCCCTGGATGCCGAATTGCATGCCCTGGCCGGCCAATACGGCGCAGGCCTGATCGTGCGGCATGCGGTGGCCCAAGACGAGGTTCCCCGGCTGGCACAAGAACTCAAGGTGCAGGCCGTCTTCTGCAACCATGACGACGAGCCCTACGCTCAAGCGCGCGACGCTCGGGTGCGCGGCGCCTTGGCCGACGTGGGCATTCGGCTGGAAACCTTCAAAGACCATGTGATTTTCGAGCGCGATGAAGTGCTCACCCAGTCTGGCACGGTCTATGGCGTGTTCACGCCTTACAAAAATGCCTGGCTGAAAAAAGTGGCTGCCGACAGTTATTACCTGAAGTCTTACCCGGTGGGCAAATACGTGCGCGCCTTGGCGCCTCGGCCCCAGGCCCTGCGCTTGCCGGTGCCCAGCCTGCAAGATGTCGGGTTCGAGCCCACCAACCTGAGCAGCTTGCATGTGCCCACCGGCAGCCCCGGGGGGCGCGCCCTGTTCGAAGATTTTTTCACCCGCATGGACCGCTACCAGGCCACGCGGGATTTCCCGGCCATCAAAGGCCCCAGCTACCTCAGCGTGCACCTGCGCTTTGGCACGGTGTCCATCCGGCAACTGGCCCGAACGGCCTATCAGCGCAGCCTGGAAAACGATGAGGGTGCGGCCATCTGGTTGTCCGAGCTGATCTGGCGCGATTTTTACCACCAGATTCTGTTTCACCACCCCCATGTGGCCAGCCGCGCTTACAAACCGGAATACGATGCCATTGCCTGGGAGCACGGCAAGCACGCGCAGCAACTGTTTGAGGCCTGGTGCCAGGGCCGCACCGGCTACCCGCTGGTGGATGCTGCCATGGCCCAACTGAACCAGACCGGCTACATGCACAACCGCTTGCGCATGGTGGTCGCCAGCTTTTTGGTGAAAGACCTGGGCATCGACTGGCGCTGGGGCGAGCGCTACTTTGCGTTGCACCTGAACGACTTCGACCTGGCCGCCAACAACGGCGGCTGGCAATGGGCCAGCTCCAGCGGCTGCGATGCCCAACCCTACTTCCGCATCTTCAACCCCATCAGCCAGAGCGAGAAATTTGACGCCCAAGGGCGCTTCATCCGCCGCTACCTGCCGCAGCTGGCAGGCTTGCCAGACAACGCCCTGCACGCCCCCTGGCTGGCCAAACCCCTGGACCTGGCCGCGGCCAAGGTGGAAATTGGTCGCGACTACCCTGCGCCCATCGTGGACCACGCGCAAGCCCGCGAACGCACCTTGGCGCGGTACGCGGTGGTGAAAACCAACAAAGGCTGAATGAGGGAAAGTTAACGCAGGTCGGCCAACACGCTGTCGCTGGGCGTGCGGCTGACGCCAACAGCGTATTGGTGCAGCAGGCGGTGCAGTTCTTCGGCGGCGCGCAGGCAGGCTGCGGGGCTGACCAGGGTGTCGCCCACACTGGCGCGCACCACGGCATCGTGCAAGGCTTTCGACAAGCCGATCAGGCCAGGCTCTTGGCGGTCTTGGGTCAAGCCTTGCAAGCGCTGCAGCCGGACCACGGTGTTTTTGCTCGGGCGTGCGGCCTGGCCAGCGGTCCATTCCCGCACGTCTTCCAGCAGGGGTTGCAGCAAGGCTTCAGCTTGTTCCAAAAACAAAGCATGCAGCTGGACACGCACTTGCGGTTGTTGCAGGCCGGCGCTGTCCGCGCGCAAACTGGCCAGCAACTCGCGCTCCAGGGCGAGCCGTTGTGGATCCAGGCTCATGGTCTCAGATTTGGACCATTTCAAAGTCTTCTTTGCGCGCGCCGCACTCCGGGCAAGTCCAGTTCATGGGCACTTGCTCCCAAGGGGTGCCGGGCGCAATGCCGTCGTCCGGGGCGCCGGCTTCCTCGTCATAGATCCAGCCACAAATCAAACACATCCAGGTTTTGCCCACGATTTACTTTCTTGTTGCTCGCATAGAATGTTCTCCATTGTAGCGATGGCCATGGTGCAAGAGAACGAACTTAACCCTGTATCCTCCGATGACGAAGCCCCGGCGTGCGTGCTGATATTCAATGTCAGCGATCCCAGTGGGGCGGGCGGCTTGTCGGGGGATGCACTGGCCGTGGCCTCGGTGGGCGCCCATGCCTTGCCGGTGGTGACCGGCGCTTACATGCGTGACACCGCTGAAATTTTTGACCATGTGGCTTTCGACGAAGAAGCCGTGGCCGAACAAGCGCGCAGCGTGCTGGAAGACATCTCGGTTCAGGTCATCAAGGTGGGCTTTTGCGGCTCCCCTGAAAACCTCAGCGCCATTGCCGAAGCCAGCTCAGACTACGCCGACGTGCCGGTCGTGGCCTACATGCCCAACCTGTCCTGGTGGGACGAAGAACACATTGACGCCTACCTGGACGCGTTTCGCGAGCTGATGCTGCCCCAAACCACGGTGCTGGTGGGTCACCACAACACCTTGTGGCGCTGGCTGCTGCCCGACTGGAGCAGTGAACGCGCGCCCAACGCCCGCGATCTGGCCCGCGCCGCCGCCCAAATGGGCACTCCTTATGTGCTGGTGACCGGCATGCAAGGCAGCGATGCCTTTGTCGAAAATATGCTGGCCACGCCCAACAGCGTGCTGCTGACCGAGCGCTTTGAGCGCATTGACGCGGCCTTTGCCGGCGCCGGCGACACCCTGACCGCGGCCCTGGCGGGCTTGCTGGCCGGCGGCGCCGACCTGGAAACAGCCACCCGCGAAGCCCTCAGTTACCTGGACCGTTGCCTGGACAGCGGCTATCGCCCCGGCATGGGCCATGTGGTGGGCGACCGGCTGTTCTGGGCGCACATCGACAGCGAATCCGACCTGGAGGGCGCCGCCGAAGACGACCCCCGCCCCGCCACCGCCGACGACTTTTCTC
>Ga0255095_1000114_pt1 | contig 48406 bp, 28 predicted proteins | sample Colum_Law_RepC_8_2_FD_188435 | JGI IMG/M metagenome (GOLD analysis project Ga0255095, IMG submission 188435) | Freshwater microbial communities from Columbia River, Oregon, United States - Colum_Law_RepC_8d | ecosystem: Environmental > Aquatic > Freshwater > River | place: USA: Oregon...
GGATTCTTATGCGAGCGTCTCAACAACTGTTGAGCCACCTGAACAGCCGCTTCAAGATTGCCCTGTTGCTCATAATGATCCAACAGAGCCAGCGGTGACGCTTCTATCGTTTCGGCCTTCACCTTCGTCCGCCGTGATTCAAGCTCTGCACGCAGATTTTCCAGGCCGAACCGACCAAGTTCCCGGAAGACGTAGTCACGTTCGGATTCGCTGAGGTCCATGCCAGTCAGCCGAGTCAATGACACTTTTGCAACTTCATATAGCTGCAATGTTTTTGCGATGTCGAGCGACTTGAATTCGCGACATTTGAGTAGCAGCGGATCGGTGTCGGGGAGTTGACCGATCAAATCAATCGCTTCGGCCCTCATGTTCAACTCTTCCAGCCGCAGGGCCACGACAAGCTTCAAGAGATTGTCATCCGGCGATTGCTCGATGGCTCGTACTAAGTGCAACAGGACTCGCTCATGATGTCCTTGAATATTCCAGAACACAACCTGCATGAGTTCCAGATCAGCCAGACGGGCCCTTTCAGAAGACTCTGACTTCGTTTTGAACCACTCAGTCAGTTTCAGCGACGATTTCTCCTGCAGAAACAGCACAAACACCTGCGTCAGAAATTCACATTCCTGATCTGAAAAACGGTTTCGTACGCCGAGCTTTGCAGCGACGTTCGAGTCTTTGCGAAGAACAGCGGAGTTTAACCCGAAGTCAGCACTCCTGTTCTTGAATACGACGCCGTCAATCATTTCTCTTGCCGCCTGGTGCTCGAAACTTGGGTCCGGTCTTGACCCAAATTCACCGCGGGACTCACGACGCCACTCGAGCCACCAGTCCAGCACTTTCAAGCCAGGATGAACTTCACCTGGAGTTGGCCTTATGCGTGCGGTCTTCAGTAGTCTTGGAGAGAATGATTCGAAATCAGCCTCGTGGCCAGAATTCATCTCAACAGCACCTTTGGAGTTCATTGTTCCCGGTGCACTCTTCTGTCGACTCATCGCATCAAGTGCCGATTGGGCCGTGAGCGATTGCCTCAACAAACCGAGATCAATCCCCATTGACAACTGAGGGCCGACACCTTCTCGCTTTAATAGCGTTGCGATCAACTTGTCGAGCTTGTCAAGTTGCTGTTGATGTCGACAAATGCAGAACAATCGCGGGGCATCGAATGTCTCCAGCCACTCTGGCTTCTGATTCAGCACATTGTCGAAACTGTTCATCAATAACGAGAACTGAGTGTCAGACAGAAATTGCGTGGGGAGATCATCGATGGTTGACTCAACGTCGTCATTGATCTCCCAAACATTGATTCGCCGTGCAAGCAGTTCCAGCAACATCGCCTGAGCTTCAATATCTCCGGCTTCAGCCGAGAGCATAAACTTCTGGAAGTCAGAATCCGTGAACAACTTGTCAGTTGTGCGATCCGGGATAAATATTTCCAGCCCCAGTTGATCACAGGTGGCCTGCAGTTTACCACTGGCGGTATCCTCGGATAGCTGCTCAAGAATTGCGGATTCCGAACTGCTCGGCCGAGCAGCAAGATAGCGTCCGATGATCGCGACGATCCGGGCTGCCCCGTAATCACGCGGCATCTCTGGTTCTACTTTCTGCCCGAACCACCACGATGGCATTGATTCCTGAAACGACTTCGCCAGTTCCGGAACCATTTCCAGTCTCGTCAAGGCCGGCAGCCGCTGAGTCTCACGTGGCTCGCCGGGATCCGTTTGTTTCAATGCGGTCTTCAAAGTGGCAGACGGAGTGTTCGAATCCATCGCCAAATCGAGAACCCGCTGGAAGATCTGAGCCGCATTCTCACGATCTCCAAAACGCCATTCCAGAATGCCTCGCCGAATCAGGACTTCCCAGTTGCCGGGATTTTGCTTGAGTGCGCGGTCACAGATTTCTCGAACGGAATCCACACTCTCCAGAGCAATGAGTTGATCGATCGCCTCAACGACGTCTGCAGGTGCAGCGGTGTTGCTGCCGATTCGCGTCCAAAGTGCTTCGGCTTCACTGAGATCTCCCAGACGGACCAACAGATTGGCCAGCCTGGTTTCTCCTTCATCAGACGCCACGACCGAGTTGGCTCGCCGTTGATAATCGGCGGCGGCTTCAAGGTCACCGTCTTCTTCTGCGAGGCGAGACAGTTGAAGCAGGAGCTGCGAGTCCCGGTTATCGGCCACCAATAATGTTTCCAGCGCTTGCCGTGCCGACCGAATATCTCCGGCTACTCGATATGCAGTGGCCAGACATTGCGACGCATCCTGCTCCTGACCGGAGACACGGCCGTGCTGTTCAAGTTTCTCGACGAGTTGATCGAAGCGATTGGCCCGCAACGCGAATTCAGCCAGCATCATGACAGCGCTGGATTTGTCATCGAGGTTTGCCGACTTTTCAAACGCCGTCCAGCAGAGTGACGTGGCTTCGTCGATCTCATTCTGATTCGCCAGCGTTCGAGCCAGCGCCAGAATCAGCGTGCTGTCGGCTGAACTCGAGCGCACGGATCGCCGCAGTGTCTTCAGGGCTTCCTGTCGTTCGCCGAAATGAAAGCAGAGGTCGGCGTAGAACTTTACGAACTCGGCGTTGTCCGGACCGGCGGCCAGCAATTCCTTTCCGGCCTTCAGCGCTTCAGCTCGGCGACCGAGTCGTTGCTCGAGACTCGCGATTTTCTGCAAACATTCACTACCTGACCGCAGATCCAGAGACATCAGCTTCTGATAAGCCTCGACAGCATCAGCGAGGCGGCCCGATTGCTCATACAACCTGGCCGCGAGCGTCCATGAGGCAACATCATCCGGTGCCAGCGACGTTGACTTCTTCACGGCTTCCATGGCATCCGGAAGTTTTTTTGCGGCTTCGAAGTATGTCGCCAGCTTGATCCATTCCGCAGCGTTCTTCTGCAGTTCCTCAGCATCGTCGACAGGTTTTCCTGCCTCTTCAGTCTTCTGCAACTTGAGCTTCAGATCAGCGATCGCGTGATCCAGTTGATCGGCCGCAAGCAGGCTAAGTATCCGTTCTGCCAGAAGTATTCGGCGTTCTTCATCCGTCTCAGCCAGAGTCTCTGCGGTGTCGAGTTGCTTGAGTGAATTCGCGGCCCTGGGGTAATTGCCCGCCACTTCATACTCGCGCAGCCAGCGAGCAAGTTTGAGATGGTCATTGATGTCCGGAGTCAATTCACAAGCGGCCTGCATCGTTGAAATGGCCTTGTCCTGCAGGCCAGCCGCGCGGAAAATTTCGGCGAGGCGAATCAGGTTGGCAGTGTTTCGCTGGTCGCCTTCCGCAATGGTGTTCCAGACCTGAACAGCCTCTTCGGTGCGTCCCAGAGTCTGCAAGTAATCCCCGAGATACTCGCGATACTGACTATCCTGCGGCGCGAGTTCGATGGCTTGTCGATACAACGGCAAAGCTTCATCAGAAAGTTCTGCACGGCGCATCATTTCCGCGACTTGAACCAGGACTCCGGGATCATCAGGCCGAACCGACAAAATGCGTTTCCAGATGTTGGTCGCAGTGGCGTGTCGTTCCGCAAGAGGCACATCATCGCGATCCAGAGCCAACAGCCCCCATTCCTTCAGATGTTCGATGTTATCCGGATCGATTTCGAGCAGTTGCTGAGACTGCGTATTCGCCTCATCGAACATCCTGGTCCGCACCAATTGTTCCAACAGCGATTTGCGCAGCGGGATACTTGTCGGAGCTTTCTTAAGGGCTTTGCGGTACCAGGCCTGAGCATCCAGTCCTCGCCCCTGCAGCGTTAAAGCACGTCCGAGACTTGATATGACTTCCAGGTCGTCCGGATGATTCTGTAACCATGTTTCGTAGTAACTTACCAATCCAGGCTGGTCATTGTTTCGCAGGAAAACCTGGTCGATGCGACGGCGAATATCGCGAGCGAGCCAGCTTTCGGGATCCAGTGTTTGCAATTGTTGTTCAAGATCACGCAGAGCTTCATCTTGTTGTCCCAGTTGCAGTTTCAGATCAGCCGCTGTGATTGCATTCTGCGTCTTTTGATAGGGGTCCCGATGCAGTTTTGACAGCTCTGCGAATCGAACAACAGCATCCTCAAGATCGCCCTCATCGAGCAGCGTGGTTGCGATTTGTTCCTTCACGCGGAGATCATTCGGAAACTGCGACTCCATTCGCTGCCAGACAGCGTTCGCCTTCTCTGTCTGCCGCGAACGCCGGTAGGCTCGCCCAAGATCCTGAAAGATGAGCAGCAGGTCGGCCTTCTGCGGCGAGCGTTCAATCGCTCGCTCTAAAGCTGTCGCTGCGTCTTCAGCCCGTTGCAGTTCAAGCAAGCTTTGTCCGAGCAGCCAACTAGCGATAGCATCCTGTGGTCGACGCTTTTCAGCGAGCTGAAAGGCCGCTTCGGCTTCACGATGATTTCCCCGCTTCGTCTCGAACAGTCCTACCAGCAAACAGGCGACACCGGTGTCATCACCAGCAGTCATCAATGCTCGTTGTTCTGAAAGGAACTGATCGAGCGATCCTCGTTCCAGATGAAACGCATAAACTCGATCCAGCGCTGTGCCTAGTTTCGGCTGCTTCTTGAGGAGCGTCATAAAACGCTCGTTGGCCGCCAGAGCCTGCCGATCTTCATCTGACTCAATCTGGTTCTCGGTGTTCTCCGAGCTTCCGGTCGTCTCTGTGGTCGTTGCTTCTTGAGGCTCTGATGATTCGTCGGCAGTGCTGTGGATCTTCGTCGCCCCACAGGCGTGACAGAACGTTGCGAAAAGAATCGCAGCCGGAAGTAACAAAAATAGTCGGATCGTGAAACTACCCACGCAGAATTCAAACCTCTTTGACGCAAGTGCGTCACGACAAAAACCGTCAGGGAATCAAATCGGTAGTGTAGTGTTTTCGAGTTATGTTGCATTCGGATTTTGCAGGGTTTCGCGCGTAGCTGACCTTATGAAGACACAAGATCCTGATGAAACGAGCGTCGACAGTTGAACAAACGCCCCAAGCATGGCAGCACACGGAACTGCGCTGCGAGAAAATCGGTGACTGTTCTCGGGGGAAAAAACTGCCGTTTCCTGATTTCATGGGCCGATCAAGCTGTTTTCCTGCGTGAAGACGTCAGGAATCTTCGCTACACTGTTTAGCCCGCCTCGAGCGTTTTCTGATCGGGCTCTGACAATAAACTGCAATGGAATCGTTCTGGATTTTAATCTCCGCATTCTCCGGAATGCTCAGTCAAACTTGCGGATATTGTCAGGCGGCCTCACTCTCGAACTGTCAGCTCTTTATGGTGCCCTATGAGATTGCTCGTTCTCGCTGCAGTCATTTCTGTGCAAGTCTTGTCCGCCAGCTTTGTGGTTGGTCAACAGATCGACTTCAATCGAGACATTCGACCGATCCTGTCTAATCGTTGCCTTGCCTGTCACGGACCAGATGATGCTCATCGAGAGTCCGGCCTGCGTCTTGATGACGCTGCGATTGCCACGAAAGCGTTGGAGTCGGGGCATGCGGCCATCGTTCCGGGAAATCCGGATGAAAGCGAAATGCTGGTTCGTATTCTCAGTAGCGACGAATCAACTCGGATGCCACCCGCACATTTTGGGAAACCTCTGTCTGAGGTCGAGATCTCCAAGATTCGACAGTGGGTTTCTCAGGGAGCCAATTTTGCTCGCCATTGGTCTTACGTGAAGCCGGAACGTACAGAAGTGCCTGCAGCGACAGGTGACTTTGCGAAGTGGCCAAAGAATGCCATCGACAACTTCACGCTGCACAAGATGATCGAACTGAAACTTCAGCCATCACCCGAAGCTGACGGTCTGTCGCTGGTTCGTCGCGTCTATCTGGATTTGATTGGACTTCCGCCGACTCCCGAAGAAGGCGATGAATGGAACAAGAAGCTCACGGGGGAAAATGGTTTAATCGACGATCAGGTTTATAGCGAACTGGTCGACAGCCTTCTGGCGCGACCAGAGTTTGGTGAACACTGGGCTCGCAAGTGGCTGGATCTGGCTCGATACGCTGATTCCTCAGGATATGCGGACGACCCTGCTCGGACGATCTGGCCATGGCGTGACTGGGCCATCCGCGCGATTAACAACAACATGCCGTTTGATCAGTTTACCGTTGAGCAATTGGCCGGAGATCTTCTGCCTAACCCAACGGAGGATCAGTTGATCGCCACCGCGTTTCATCGCAACACGATGACGAACAATGAAGGTGGAACTCAGGATGAAGAGTTCCGTAATGTGGCGATTGTCGACCGAGTCAACACCACAATGGCTGTCTGGATGGGCACCACGATCGCATGTGCTCAGTGCCATACACACAAGTATGATCCCCTTTCGCAGGACGAGTACTTCCAGATTTTTGCGATTCTGAACAACACAGAAGATGCGGATCGCGGCGATGATTCTCCACGTCTGCAACTCTTTACGGCCGAGCAGAAACAGCGTCGGTCTGTTATCGAAGCTCGCCTCGCGGAACTTGATCAGCTCATGGCTACGCCGACCGAAGCTGTTGCCGGATCGCAGCAGCAATGGGAAACTCGTCTTCAGAAATCCGCCTCGTGGAATCTTCGTAAACCAGCACGGATCACTCGATCAGGTGGTGGTGAGGCAGAGATTCTGGGCGACGGGACCATCAGCGTTCCAACGGCAACCGAGAAAGATGCTTACACCATCGAGATTCCGCTCGAGCCCGGTTCTGACTCAAAGCCGATTGCAGCACTGCAGATTCAGACTGTTCTCTCTGCTGACCTTCCCGGGCAGGGGAGTGGCCATGGTGGTGGGAATTTTGTCATCACGGAATTGAAAGCTCAGCTTGTTCCGCAGGAAAGCCAGGCACCTGTCGCTCGGTTTGTGCGTGTTGAAATTCCCGGACAGCAAAAGATGCTGTCTCTGGCCGAAGTTCAGGTCTTTTCCGCGGGGCAGAATATCGCAACGTCCGGCAAGGCGACTCAAAGCTCAACGGATTATGCCGGACCGCCGGAGTACGCGATTGATGGGAACACGGACGGCCAGTACGAGAAGATGTCGGTGACTCATACTGCGGTTTCTGACAATCCCTGGTGGGAGCTTGATCTGACAAAAGATTCTGCGATCGATCGAATTGTGATCTGGAACCGCGCCGGTGAAGGTGTGTACCAGCGACTTGCAGGTTTTCGCCTGTCGATGTTGGATGCGAATCGGAACGTTCTTTGGAGTCAGAATATTGCCGAACCTCCAAATCTGTCGGCCGAGTACTCTCCGAGCAACACTCGCGATATCAGCTTTGTCGCCGGGCTTGCCGACTTCCAACAGGACGGCTTTGCTCCGGAAGAAGTCTTTGATGGAAAGACTGAGCCTGAGAACGGCTGGGCTATTGGCGGCAGCGTGGGACAAAGTCACCGCTTGACTCTTGTTCCTTCAGCCGCGATTGAAGTCAAAGAGAACACCATCCTTCGACTGATTATTGAGCAGAATTCTCCGTACGCCAATCATCTGCTGGGACGGTTTCAGGTCTACACGACTGACGACGCTGCGGTCATCGAACGAGCCGGATTACCTCAGAATATCGTTGCGATCATCGATAAAGCCGCAGACCAGCGCAGCGTGGAGGAACAGAAGCAACTTGCTGATTGGTATCGCGACAAGCTGGCTCCGGAGTTGGCCGCCGAACGCAAAGAACGCGATGCAATGCGTGCCGAGTACAACACGATGAAGCCGGATACCTCGGTGCCTGTTCTGCGTGAGCTGGCCAATGACCAACGTCGCAAGACGCTGTTTCAGTTTCGAGGCAATTATTTGGACAAAGGACATGAAGTTCACGAAGGTGTGCCGGCCGTGTTTCCGCCGATCCCCGCTGGTGAACCAGTCAATCGGCTGACGTTTGCAAAGTGGCTGGTCAATGAAGAAAACCCATTGACCGCGCGAGTTGTCGTGAATCGCTATTGGGAGAACTTGTTTGGTCGCGGAATTGTTTCAACCAGCGAAGAGTTTGGTTCACAAGGTGACCTGCCGACTCATCCGGAACTGTTGGATTGGCTCTCGCGGGAGCTGATGGAATCACAATGGAATACCAAGGCTCTGTTGCGGATGGTGGTCCTGTCGGCGACATATCGTCAGTCGGCCAAAGTTAGTCCCGATGCCGCCGCTTCCGATCCGGACAATCGCTGGTTGGCTCGCGGACCACGTGTTCGTCTTAGCGCTGAAATGGTGCGGGATCAGGCCTTGTTGGCTTCTGGATTGTTGAGCCGAAAAATGTACGGAGCCCCTGTGAAGCCACCGCAACCAAGCTCCGGTTTGTCGGCAGCATTCGGAAGTTCAACTGACTGGCAGACCAGCATGGGCGAAGACAGATATCGGCGAGCTGTGTACACAACATGGCGGCGTAGTAATCCGTATCCGTCCATGGCGACATTCGATGCACCAAACCGCGAAGTCTGTACTCTTAAACGCAATCGAACCAACACTCCGCTTCAGGCGCTGGTGACGATGAACGATCCCGTTTACGTGGAATCCGCGCAGGCTCTGGGCCGCCTGATGCTGGCTCAAGGTGGAACGTTGCAGGAACAGATTCATTTTGGCTTCCGACGCTGTGTTCTGCGAGCACCGACCAGCGATGAATTATCGGCGTTGACGACTCTGTATGAGGATACTCAGAAGGAACTGGCCGCGAATCCCGAGAGCGCCATGAAGCTTTCGACAGATCCTTTGGGACCGCTGCCGCAGAATGTGGATGCCGTGCAGGCCGCCACAATGACCGTCGTCAGCAACGTGCTGTTGAACCTCGATGAGATTTTCCTGAAACGATGATCTTCCTTCCCCTCGTCATGACGCCACCGCCCCACCGCGGGGCGTCATGCGAGGCAAAGGAAACTCCTGAGCACAGAAATGTGAGTCAAGACGAGCCCGGCGGACAGGACGCACCGAACTGCAAGACGAGATCCGTCGTGACGAAGTCCACGGCGTGGTTGGAAAAATCATCGCTCGTGCGACAGAATGCTGCCATGTCGGCGTGCCGCCGACTGTGGGCATCGTGCCGTGTGTTTTGTTCCTGCCAGCGCTTCGCTGCACTTTGGGAAACGATATGAGATCTCTTGTTCCATCTGGATTGTTGAGCGTAGTTCTGGCGTTGTCATCACTGCCGTTGCTTGCTGCGGATCGGCATTCCGGAATTGATCCGGACGGTTTTGATCACGCGGTTCGGCCGCAGGACGATTTGTTTTTGCATGTGAATGGTCGCTGGCTGCTGTCGACGGAGATTCCAGCCGACAAATCCAACTACGGATCATTCACGGCTCTCGACGATGCTGCGCGGGAGAATATTCGTGCGATCATTGAAGAGGCGGCGAAGAACCCGAACGATCCGATCGCCAAAAAGGTCGGCGACTTTTATCGCAGCTATATGAACGAAGAGTTGATCGAGAAGAATGGCCTGGATCCTTTGAAGGCTCAGTTTGCGGCGATTGATCAGATCAAAACCTCCGAAGACGTGATTCGATACTTTGGAGAGGCTGGAATCATCGGCATCGGCGGGCCAATTGGATTCTTCATCAGCACCGACGACAAGAATTCGTCCCGGTATCTCGCCGGGGTTGCTCAGAGCGGTACGACATTGCCGGATCGAGACTACTACCTGAAGGACGATGAGAACTACGCCAAGGCGCGGACGGCTCTGCAAGCCTACATCACCACGCTGTTTGAACTCGCGAAAATTCCTCATGGTGATCAGGCCGCGAAGGATCTGCTGGCACTGGAAACAGCGCTCGCAAAGATTCAGTGGTCTCGGACCGAACTGCGAGATGCCGAGAAACGCTATAACCTTTATGAGGTTAAGAAGCTCAGCGAACTATCAGCGACGTTGCCATGGGCCACATTCTTCAAGGCTTCCGGAGTCTCTGATCTCACAGAAGTGAATGTCGTGACTCCCAGCTATTTCGAGGGGCTGGAGACGATCGTTGAGCAGACTCCGGTTGCGACCTGGCAGCAGTATGCTCGCTTTCAGGTGCTGGATTCGGCCGCGGAATACCTGCCCAAAGCCTTTGCGGATGCTCATTTCGAACTGCATTCACGCACGATTGCCGGAGTCCCCGAACAGAAGCCGCGCTGGAAGCGAGCCGTTGATGCGACCTCCGGTGCCGGGGCGGGGGATTTCGGTGTCCTTGGCGAAGCTCTTGGCCAGCTATACGTAAAGAAACATTTTCCGGCGGAGTCACGTCGCCATATGGAAAAGTTGGTTGGCAACCTCATGAAGACGTTTGAACAGAGCATTCACGGGCTGAAGTGGATGACGGATGCGACCAAGGTGAAGGCTCTGGAGAAACTCAGCAAGATCACCACCAAGATTGGTTATCCGGACGAATGGCGAGATTATTCCAAGCTGGAAATTTCGGAGAGCGATCTGCTGGGCAACATGATGCGGTCCGCACGTGCAGAGCATTTTCGGCAGATCGATCGACTGCATAAACCAGTCGACCGCAAAGAGTGGGGCATGACTCCGCAAACTGTGAATGCGTACTACAACCCCAGCATGAATGAGATCGTGTTTCCTGCTGCCATTCTGCAGCCGCCATTCTTTGATGCCGAGGCCGATGATGCGGCCAACTACGGTGGCATCGGTGCTGTGATCGGTCATGAGATCAGCCATGGTTTTGACGATGAAGGCAGCAAGTATGATGGCGATGGAAATCTCACGAACTGGTGGACCGAGGAAGATCGCAAAGCGTTCGATGAACTGACGGGGCGATTGGTCACTCAGTATGAATCGTATGAACCGCTTCCGGGCCGCAAGCTGAACGGCAAGCTGACACTCGGAGAAAACATCGCGGACCTCAGCGGCATGGCGATCGCTTACAAGGCTTACAAACTTTCGCTGGGAAATTCGGAAGGCCCCGTCATTGACGGGAAGACCGCCAGTCAGCGATTTTTCCTGGGCTGGGGGCAGATCTGGCGTCGCAAGTATCGAGACGATGAACTTGTGCGTCGCCTCGTCATCGATCCTCATTCTCCCTCAACGTACCGAGCGAATGGTCCGGTCAGTAACCTGGATGAATTCTACGAAGCATTCGATGTGAAGCCGGGCGATAAACTCTTCAAGCCAAAAGCGGAACGAATTCAGATCTGGTAGAGACGTTCGCAAGGCGAATGCAGATGGGATATCTTGGAGCGGCATGAATTGAGCCCCGGTGCCCGCCGGATGTAGCCTTAATTCATAACCTCGTTGGTGGCCCCGAACAGAACAGCATTCAGGCTCAGGTGATACGAATTGTCGACGACTGTCGGCCAGACGTGTCATCTGAGCCTGTTTCATTCAGGGTCTTGTTCGGCTGCATTACCTGAATTTGGCCACGCTGAAATCGTTCAATGTTTTGCGATACCCAAATTGGCGCTATGTTGCGGAAAGTCACCACTGTAAAGATGTTGCATTCGTTTTAGACGCACGGTTCAGTCTGTAAGTCACTGTGTTGATCGTTAGTCGCCTGATGCTTCTCTGAAAACGAGAAGGTAAGGTAGAGAGATGATTGATCAACAGACAGGAAACATCATGCGCCTCATTGCCGGCTTGTTTGGTAGTTATTGTCGAAATCGACGTCGGTCCACTCCGTCAGCCGCCGCTGGAATCATTGACACGCTCGAGACGCGAGTCCTGTTGGCCGCGGTGAATCTTGCCGATGAAGAGCAATTGATTCTGGAATTGATCAATCGCGCTCGGGCCAATCCCGAGGCCGAAGCGACCCGACTGGGTATTTCACTGAACGCCAGTTTGCCAGCGGGAACGATCAGTGCGACTCCCAAGCAGCCGCTGGCTCCGAATCAACAACTCCAGAACGCTTCCGTTGCGCATTCAACGGATATGATTAATCGCGACTTCTTTGCTCATACGAATCCGAGCGGAGTTACTCCGGGCGGTCGAGCCACGGCGGCCGGATATGACTGGTGGACCATCGCTGAGAACATTGCATACATCGGATACTTCGGCAATGTTGATATCAATGCAAACTCACGTCAGGCTCACGACCTGCTGTTCAAAAGTGCTGGCCATCGCACGAACATAATGATGCCTGAAGTTGAGGAGATCGGCATCGGCATTCGTAATGGAGCCTTTATACCATCAGGAGGAAACGCAACCCTCGTCACTGAGAACTTTGGACGACGCGACCTGAACCCGATCATTACCGGGGTGGTGTATTCTGACACGAACAATTCTGATTTCTACGACATTGGCGAAGCGGTTCGTGCCGGCACGATTACAGCACGTCGCGTTAGTGACGGGGCGACCTTTACGGAGACTATTGGCTCATCGGGCGGGTATGGCCTGATTGTTCCTGCCGGAAGCTATGTGGTTACGGCCGCGTTCACGCGGAACGGTATTCCGGTTTCCATGTCCTCCAATGTGAGCGTGTCCGTCGACAACGTGAAGGTTGACTTTGATGCCACGGCGGCCGTTACAGTGAACCTGACGCTGTCATCGCCAACAGTCGCAATGACCGAGACCGGAACCGCGGCCACCATGCAGTTTACGGTCACTCGAGTCGGCAGCTTGACCGGGGCACTCACGATTAATCTCAATTCCAGCGACACTTCAGAACTGTCTGTTCCGGCCAGCGTTCTGATCCCTGACGGACAGAGTTCCGTTAACTTCACCGTCACGGCAGTCGATGACGCACTCATCGACGGTACGCAGACTGCTTTAGTTCAGGCCTCTGCTGTTGGTGCGGTCGCAGTCAATCGAAGTATCACTGTGGCCGATACGACAGCACCGACATTCACTGTATTTGACATTGTGACCACAACACTCAGGCCGACGTTTTCCTGGATTGGCATTTCCAACGCTGCCAGTTACGAGATTCTTGTCGTACAGATCACGACGGCCTCTTCTGTTTTTCATCGACAGGCCGGGATTACATCGACGTCCTATACGATGCCCATCGACTTGCCACTTGGCACCTTTTATATCCGCCTTCGAGCAATCACCTCCGCGAGAATATTCAGTCCGTGGGGGCCGATCCAGATGATTCGCTCGCGTCCTTTAACTACTGTAGAAGGACCCGGTCGAACTGAAACTTCCGGAACGTTCACGATCCGCTGGGCCGCCATTCCTGGAGCTACCAGCTACGACATTGTCGTCGACCGGTTGACATCGCAGACACGGGGGTTCTTAAGGAACGGGGCCGTCCCGACGAACTCGCTTGTCGTCAGTGACTTCCCGATTGGCCAGTATCAAGTTCGAGTCAGAGTACTGGCACCTGGAATGGCGTCGGGCTGGAGCATTGCCGCCCTCGTTACAGTTAGTATTCAGCCTACAGGCGTTCGAGTCAACGCTGCTGGTTTTGGCTCGGTCGCGACGCTGAATTGGGATGCCGTGAACGGGGCGGTACGGTATGACGTCCAGGTCGACAATCAGACGACCGGAGTGAGTCAGGTCATTCGCAACGTCAATGTCGTTGGCACAAGCCTGGCGATGCCAACGTTGACACCTGGATCCTACACTGCCGTCGTCAGAGCGATCGACTCCGCGAACAGGACTTATTCAGCATCAGCACCTGCCGCGTTTGTGCTCAATAGTGCAACTCCCCTGACGTTGGCAGATATGACCCTCGCTGGTCGGCCATTATTCAGTTGGATCACTGTTGCCGGGGCTGTTCGCTACGAACTCGTCTTCGCCAATGCTTCTCTGGTGCCGCAAATTACCCTCAGCAACCTCACAGGGAATCAGTATCAGCCTACAGTTCCACTTGCCGCAGGAGTGTGGCGAGCGTGGATTCGAGCGTTCGATAGTAGCGGCAATGCGGCCGCAATCAGCAATACTGTTGCGTTCACACTGGTTTAGAACTCGCAATAAAACGGGGCGGGCTTCCGTCTCTGGATGTGCGTGGTGACTACTGGGTGAACGGATTGGCTGAGCGTCTTGATGATAGTTTCAGGAGGGCAGCGGTGAGCATTTAGATTGGACGTTGGATCTGAAGGCTTCGCCGTGATGAGTAGTCGCAGTCTGCGTTTGAGCCTGTGCCGTTTATGAGGCTATTCACCAGTCTCTTCCTCTGCCAGATGAAAACGGTGCATCACGCGGTGAAAGACGGGAGTCAGCATCACCGCCGTAGCGCTGAGGAAGATGACACCGCTGAATAAGGCATAGAACGATGCAAACAATTTGCCTGCAGTTGTTGCCATCGGGTTGACCGGGCCCATTCCCGTCAGAATCATTGACGCGTTCAGCAGGGCGTCGATCCACTGTAATCCACCGAACCAGCGATAGCCAAGAACGCCGATTCCCAGGCTAGCTCCGATTATAATTGCGGATACAACTCCGTAGAGAGACAGCCGCAGGAAAAAGTGGGCCCGCTCGGCCAACGGCTGTGATTTTTTCTCAAATCTCATCGTCTTTTGATCCAACTCAGCCACGTTCGTGGGGCGGCCTTCAATCCCGTTGAAAGAACGCTAAAATGCATGTTTCACGCCAGAGCAGTATACCGCGCACTTTATTCTGATGTGACAGTTCTGTCATTGAGTGCCCGGACTTCTCCCACACTACGGCGTTTTGATCGCGAAGGCAGATAGAATGACCACGTATTTCCCGGAAGTTGACAAGATCCAGTTCGAAGGAACATCGTCCCGAAATCCTCTGGCCTTCCGGCATTATAACGCGTCCGAGATTGTCGAAGGCCGGACGATGAACGACTGGCTGCGCTTCGCCGTCTGTTACTGGCACACGTTCCGAGGAACCGGTTCTGATCCTTTCGGTGCTCCAACGCTGATGCGGCCATGGGACGACGGAACTGATTCTCTGGACAATGCACTGCGTCGTGTTGATGTCGCCTTCGAGTTCATGACCAAACTGGGAGTTCCATACTACTGCTTCCATGACCGCGATGTGGCTCCTGAAGGGGCGACTTTGCGAGAAAGCAATGCTAACCTGGATGCTGTGGCTCGCAAGCTGAAGGAAGCTCAGCGTTCAACAGGCATCAAACTGCTGTGGGGTACGGCGAACCTGTTTTCACATCCGCGTTACATGCACGGAGCGGCAACAAGCCCTAATGCCGATGTGTTTGCTTACGCTGGTGCTCAGGTTAAGAAGGCTCTCGAAGTTACCTATGAACTGGGTGGCGAGAACTATGTATTCTGGGGCGGTCGCGAAGGCTACATGTGCTCTTACAATACTGACATGAAACGCGAGCTGGACCATTTGGCTCGCTTCATGCACATGGCTCACGAGCATGCGAAGTCGATCGGTTTCAAGGGTCAGTTCCTGTTTGAGCCAAAGCCAAAGGAGCCGACCAAGCACCAGTATGACTTCGACGCGGCCGCATGTCTCAACTTCCTGCGTCAGTATGGTCTGATGGATGTTGTGAAGCTGAACATTGAAACGAATCATGCGACACTCGCTGGTCATTCGATGATGCACGAACTCGAATACGCGTCAATCCAGGGAGTTCTCGGAAGCATCGACGCCAACACCGGCGACCTGCTTTTGGGTTGGGATACTGACCAGTTCCCAACGGATATCTACCTGACAACACAGATTATGCTGGTACTGATGAAGCAGGGCGGATTGCATTCCGGTGGAACGAACTTCGACGCGAAGGTTCGCCGCGAAAGCATCGACCCGATCGACCTCTTTCATGCTCATGTTGGCGGTATGGACGCGTTTGCTCGCGGTCTGAAAATCGCCGCTGCGATTCGTGCTGATGGCGTGCTGAACGATTTCGTTCGTCAGCGTTACAGCACTTACGACAACGGAATGGGGCGTCGCATCGAAGCGGGCTCGGTTTCTCTGAATGAGCTGGACACCTACATTCAGGAAAGTACCAGCCTGACGGCCAATACCAGCGGTCGCCAGGAAATGCTGGAAAACCTCATCAACCGCTACATCTAACAAGGGCGGAGCCCTTGTCCCGGCTGATCTGAAGGCCCGATACCCAGGGAGATGCAGGTTTTGTTCGCTGCGGGCAGAGTGTATTCATGATGGATACACTCTGCCGAGTGAAACGCAGGGGCGGTGCTCCCGGGATCCTGCTGTTTGTTGGCTTATGCAGATCACAGCATCGTCAGTGGACACCTTGATCAAATCTCAGCGCAGATTGACAGACCATGGCGTATTGTCCTGAGTGTAAAGGCGAAATGTCAGCAACAGAAATCGTATGGCCGCAATGCGGATACGACTTCCCTGCGTCTGGCTACAACAGCAATACTGGGGGCGGCTTCGCCTATTCAGGGGTTGCTGACGTGGCACTCATCGTAAGCATGTGTGCGGCAACCATTGGAGCATGTGGTGCGGCAATCGCGGCGGTTGTCGCCATTGCTCACGGACAGTTTATGAACGGACTCCTTGTGTATCCAATCGCGTGTCTCCTGCAACTGGGGATGCTTGTTGTATTCATTCGCGTTCAGCAGTAGTGCCTTTCTGTCTCGGGCACCGGAAGGCGAAGAATAGGTGTGGGCTCTGCGAATTCGGCGCGGACGGCGTCGGTTCGGAAACAATCGCCAGCAGGAACGCAACATAGGGCACCGTAGTTCAGGAGGGGAACGCATCCTGAAGATCTTTGTTTCTTTCGTTTCCTTCTGTCCACTTGCTCGAATTTGTGTTCGACAGAGACCCTCCTGCTGGATTGCACTGGTCTGGTCCACGTTTTAAGCGAATGCAATTTCGTGTTTAACTCCAGTCTGTGAGTGATGCGTAACGGTGGTTTCCCGAAAATCAATCGGAATTCGTGAGTCTGGGCAAAGTGCACTGACTTTTCCGGCGGGAGCTGGACTTCGGAAAGGCACCGCTAAAATTCCTCCCGGTGGTCGTGGGTTGTTCTGCGGCCTTTTAAGTTTCAGGGAGGGTTAAGGATGATTCGGTTCTGGTTCCTTGCGTTGGTACTTGTTGGCCTGATGGTTGATGTTTCGGAAGCTCGCGGACGAAATCGTTCCTCGCGCAGTTCAGGTCGAACAATGCAAACGCACAATCCTGTGCGGTATTCACGTCCAATGTCGTATTCGACTCCGTCGAACAACGTCGTATCGCAAACAGGGATGCAGTCGTCTCAGTCTCCAATTCAGCAGGTCAGCTATCAGAGCTCAACGGGATCCTCTGCGGTCCACGATGGTTCGATGCAGGCGTGGGCAGAAGACGAGGCGAGAATGATGGCTGAACGCGGCACATGCGGTCACATTCGTTCGGCTCCGGTCGGGCACTTTGTGGGCGTTGGTTGCGGGATGACATGCATGGGCAGCGGAACTCTGGTGGCTGAAGCTAATTACCAGGGCAAGATGGTACGCGTCTGGCGGCGTTAGAAGTGCTTGATCACTTCTAGAAACAGTGGCCTGTCAGTGGCCGGAGCAATCTGCTGCGGCACTGGGTTGTTGAGATCAGTTTGCAGCCCCGTTCTTAAACGATTTTCGGTCTAAGCAGTCCGAGAATTCAGGTTGAGAACGGGGCTGCATTCGAGATCCTTTCCCGGTTATTGACGCAGGGAGCTGTTGCAAAGCTACTCCGAAGAGAACTGTATCTCGCCGTGAATCACGATTGAGGCGGCAAAGATCCTCATTCCTTTGAGTCGATCCGGTACCAATTCCTGTGTGTTCACGACGTCAATGAGAATGATCTCCGCGATTTCTTCACCATCCGCCACACCTCAACCAAACTCTCCGCCGTAACTCAGATGAAAACGTTGTGGCGATTCTTCAATTGGATCGCCAAAGCACATTCGGAGCAATGTTCGCTGTTGGGTGAGTCCAAACTCGCGAGCCACCTGCAGCAGAGATTCGCGATGCACGGGAATATCGGCGATCACTGGCCGACCACAAGAGTTCGTCAGGGCATGCCTCAATAGATCCACGGCCGCGGCATCAGTGCCGGACATCGGGCCATATTGCGTCGAGAGTCGGCCTTGTCGTGATGCGAGAAATCCATCGATCTGCTCGGTCGATGAGATGGCAATCAAGGGGCTCCATTCGCTGAAGAGCCGTCGCAACAGTTTTCCTCGTTCAGTCTGTGTGCCGTCCTGATCCAGACGGATGATCTCCTCGAATTGGGCTGGCGTTGCACTCAGAATCCGATGAGTCGTCGAAGAGGACTCAGCCGAGGTCGAGACGGTTCCTCCCATCCTTACGAGTTCAAGCTGGGGAACAAATCCAAGTTTCGAATAAACCGCTTCTCCCAGGCGAGTCGCATCGAGGCGAACCGTTTTTACGCCTTGCTTTTGAGCATACTCCATGCCGGTCTGAACGAGTTCTCGACCCAATCCGTAGCCTCGTTGATCTTCGCGGACGATCACCATGGCTAACCATGCCACTGGCCCGAATAGGCAGCACAGTGTTGTACCGACAACTTCGCCGTTCAGCTCCGCAACAAAACATCCGCCAGGTTCCAGCAGCAGCATTCGCTTCCAGTCGGCCGCGATCTGATTCCATCCCACTGATGTGCTCAGCATTAATGCGGCGGACAGATCCGTTTCAGTCATTGTACGAATGGCGGCAGTGCTCATAGACGCCAACATAACAATGTCTCGGCCTTGTTTGGAGTCGAGGACGGCTTATTTCAGCATTGTGCAAATGCTGCCAAATCGCACACAACAGCGGCCAGCGGCATGTTCGATTGCCGATTTTCGACTGCCGATTTTTGTTTGAATGCAGACCTGCAATCTGCAATCTGCAATCTGCAATCCAAAACTCCCCAATCGCCCATCCACTCGCCGGGGGAAATGGACATCTACAACACGTCGATCAACTCTCCTGCGAACAGGTCGGTGATGACATCGTCGACGGCTCGGAAGAACCAGTCTGTGTCCGTTCCACCGAATAGCACATCATCTTCACCCGCGTCGTTCAGCACATTGATGGTGGCTTTTAGTGAAACCAGCGGACTGCCGACGCCAGCTCGCAGATTGGCGACGCGTGTTGCATACGCGTTGGCCGAAATCCACTGTGTGCGAAGCGTGTTGAGATTGCTCAAACTGGTATCGCTTGTCGTGCGACCGGCGATCAGGATGTCATCGCCGGCGTCGCCCTTCAGGATATCCAGTCCCAGGCCGCCGATCAGGATGTCGCGACCATTGCCTGCTTCCAGAATATCGCCACCCTCCAGGCCGACCAGAATGTTATCGCCAAGGCCACCCGTCAGTCGGTTCGCAACAGCATTCCCCAGCAGCGTATCGCTGCCCGTGCCGCCCACTGCGTTCTCAAAGGTACTGACAGAATTCAGCCTCAAAGTGCGATTCAAATTCACAGTCTGAATCGATGTCGATCCAAGATTCACAACAACACTGGTTGTCAGGTAAGCGAAGTTCAGCGTGTCGATGCCTTCATTCGCATTCTCCGTCACTGTATCGGCTTCTGCGGCGTTGCTTGGAACAAACATGTAAATGTCGTTGTTGGCACCACCCAGCAGGACATCGTTGCCTGATGATCCAAGAAGTTTGTCGTCTCCAGCATTGCCAGTCAGAGTGTTATTCAGAGTGTTCCCGAACAGAGTGTCTGCACCGCTACCGCCAAGGATGTTCTCAAAGACAACAGCAGAATTCAGCTTCAATGTACGATTGGCATGCACCGGCTGAACCGACGTTGAGCCGAGATTTACAATGACGTTGGTCGTCAGAAAGGCGAAGCTCAGCGTATCCGTGCCCTGGTTTAGATTCTCGCTCACCGTATCGGCTTCAGCGACGGTCGCAGGAACAAAAACGAAGGTATCGTTATCCGCTCCACCGAGCAAGACGTCGTTGCCACCGGCTCCAATAAGTTGGTCGTTTCCTGCACCAGCCGTCAGATTATTGTCCAGGCTGTTGCCGAACAATCTGTCAGCACCGCTGCCGCCGACGAGGTTCTCAAAGACAGTCGCGGAGTTCAGCTTCAACGTGCGATTCAAATGCACCGGCTGAATCGACGTCGACGCGAGATTCACCACCACGTCTGTCGTCAGAGAGGCGAAGTTCAGAGTGTCGATGCCTTCATTGGCATTCTCCGTCACCTGGTCCGCTTCGAGCACAGTGGTCGGGAAGAAATCGTAGCGGTCATTGTTGGCTCCGCCGAGCAGTAAATCGCTGCCTCCGGCACCGATAAGTCTGTCATCCCCGGCACCGCCAGTCAGAGTATTATCCAGGCCGTTGCCGAACAGCGTGTCAGCACCAGAACCACCGGTTACATTTTCAATCGTAGCGGCCGAGCCCAGAATCAGACTCAAGTTGGTCGCATGCACCGGCTGAGTTCCGGAGGTCGCCAAATTCAACACCAGACCCACTGTCGTCGTCGGTGAAAAATCCACCGTCTCGATTCCGCCGCCCGATTCGTCCAGCGTCCACAAGCCAAGGATGGAATCGACGTCGAACCGGTAAACATCACTGCCCGCTGCTCCAGCCAGAGTGCGAGTTTCGATGCTCGTCAGAATCAAACTCGCACCGTTGACGGTCAGCCCCGTGCTGCTGTTGACTGTGATCGTGTCGGCACCGCTGGTGCCCACGACGCGGATCGAATCGGTTCCGCCCAGACCGTTGATCGTGAGAGACGCGTTCATCGGAAATGTGCCAAGATTGATCACCGGGCCGCCGTCGGATGAAACAGTGACTGACACATTTCCAGAAGTGCTGGTGCTGGAATACGTCAGGACAAACGCATCGTTTCCTGAGGTGCCATTCGGCGTCCGTGTTTCGATGGCTCCCATGTCGACCGTGCCAGCGACGATTCGCAAGAAGTTGGAACCTCGCTGGTCCGTGGTGAGCGGAGAATTGGCATTCGACACATTGACAGCCAGGGCATTGCTGCCTCGATCAAACGCCGGGCTGTTAGTCAGCAACGCATGCGTCCGAGTCGGCCCGCCGTTATTCGCGAGCGGTGCAAGCAGTGGATTGATCTTTGTGGGATCGGTGGTGCCACCGATCAGGTTGCCGTTGGCGTCTGGATTTGCTGAGGCTGTCAGACTCGTCCCGTCGCTGCGGCCGATCAGGCTGTGGCGGACTTCCAGGTTGGCCGCGGGATTGGTCGGGGAAGTGAAATCTGGATTCGACCCGGCGGTGTTGCCCGCGATGATCGAGTTATGAATCGTGAGTTTCTTGTCTGAGCTGTCGACAAGCATCCCCAGCCCGCCGCCCGCACCAGTAGCAGAATTGCCGGTGATGGTACTGTTGACGATGGTCACCACCGAGTCATCAAACCGGACTCCACCGCCATCAGAATCGGTTCCCGTCACCTGGTTTCCCGAGACGGTGCTGTTGGTCAGCGTCACCGCGCCTGATGCGGAAGAAATCCCGCCGCCGTCGGCGAAGGCTCCCGCCGTGCTGTTTCCCGAGACGGTGCTGTTGGTCAGCGTCACCGCGCCTGTACTCGCAAAAATCCCGCCGCCGTCGGCGCTGCCTCCCTCGGTGCTGTTCTCCGAGACGGTGCTGTTGGTCAGCGTGAGCGTTCCGGTGGAATCGAAACGGATGCCACCTCCGCTGTGAGTGTTATCCGAAAAAGAAGCATTGCTCGCTGTGGTGCGGCCGCCGGTGAGTGTCAGGCCAGCTAATGTGACATCGATTTGGGTGCCACCGATGACGTTCAGCACACGAGACAACTGGTTCGCATTGATGCTGAGCAGCGTCTGCCCGGGGCCGTTGATCGTGACCGATTCGGAGATTGCCAGTTCTCCCAGCCTCAACACGGTCGATGCCAGGCCGCCTGTGAACAGCGATGCTGCAAACGTGATCGTGTTTGTGCCAATGCTGCCGTTGGCAAGACCGATGGCTTCACGACGACTCAGATCCCCGGCACTATAGTTGCCATCGTTCTCGTCCTGATTTGTATCCACGATCAAACTCAGGACAGCCACCGTCTGCCGCTCGTAAGCGCCCATGTCGACCTTGTCGCCCGATGTTCGCAGAAACGGATTGCCTCGCTGATCGTTGAAGAAATCGTTCGCGAGACTGTTGCTGCCTCGATCGATCGCCGGACTGGTGCTCAGCAACGCGTGCGTCTGCGTCGGTCCGCCGTTGTTGGCGAGCGGGCCAAGCTGCGGGTTAATCGCCGCACCCGCGTTGTCACCACCGATGAGGTTTCCGTTCGCTCCGGGAGTTGTACCAACGGTTGCCGTCAGCCCCGTGCCATTGTTGCGGCCGATCAGGCTGCTAGTAACGATGAATGCGTCATCGACATTCGGTGACTTGCGAACATCCGGAGCCGTTCCAGAGAGATCGGTATTTCCGGCGACGATGCTGTTGGTGATAGTCACGGGTGAGGAAAAGCTGAAGATCGCTCCGCCCACACTTTGTTTTGCATCGTTTAACGTCAGCGTGCTTTGACTGATCGTCAACGCTCCGGTATCTGCGAAAATGGCCCCGCCCTCGGCATTGGCTCCCGTCGTTGAGTTTCCTGAGAGCGTGCTTTGGCTGATCGACACCGCACCGGTATTTGCGTAAATGGCCCCGCCTTCGGCATTACCTCCCGCCGTTGAGTTTCCGGAGAGCGTGCTTTGGCTGATCGTCACCGCACCGGTATTTGCGTAAATGGCCCCGCCTTCGGCACTACTTCCCGCTGTTGAGTTTCCTGAGAGCGTGCTTTGGCTGATCGACACCGCACCGGTATTTGCGTAAATGGCCCCGCCATCGGCACTACTTCCCGCCGTTGAGTTTCCTGAGAGCGTGCTTTCGCTGATCGTCAACGCTCCGGTAATTGAGTGAATGGCCCCGCCATCGGCACTACTTCCCGCCGTTGAGTTTCCTGAGAGCGTGCTTTGGCTGATCGTCACCGTGCCGGAAATTGCGAAAATGGCCCCGCCATCGGCATCACTTCCCGCCGTTGAGTTTCCTGAGAGCGTGCTTTGGCTGATCGTCACGGCTCCAGAGGTGGAGTGAATCGCACCGCCTCGGTGGTTATCGCCAGTCGTGGAGTTGTTGGCGAGCGTGCTGTTGGTCACCTCCGTCGAGCCGATGGAAAAGATCGCTCCACCATCGCCGTTGGCGGTGTTGTCGCTCATCGTGCTGATGCCGGTCACCGTCACGTTGCCACCCGCGTGGATCGCTCCACCATGGGTTGTCGCCGTGTTTTCGCTGACGGTGCTGTTCGTCACCGTAACGTTCCCGTCGGCATGGATCGCCCCGCCCTCGGTTGTCGCCGAGTTGAGCCGCACGCTACTGCCGCCGGTGATCGTCACATTGTCGGCTGTGATGGCTCCTCCGCGTCGCTGTGACTGATTGTTTTGGAGCGTACTGCCGGTAATCGTGACATCACCCTGTCCACCGAATCCCGCATAGATCGCTCCGCCATCGTTGCTCGCAACATTGCCATCGACGGTGCTGGAAGTGATTGAGACGTCGCTGTTACCGTTTGCGTAGATGGCTCCGCCCCAGTCCGCGGTATTGCCGCTGATCGTACTGCCAAAGACCGTCAGGCTCCCGCCTTGCACGAACACGGCCCCGCCATAGGCATCGGTTCCGGTCGTGTCATCGACGGTGTTTGCGCTGAGTACGCTGCCGGATATCGAAAGGGTCCCGGTCGAATTAAAGAGTATCGCACCACCCACCTGCAGACCGGCCCCCGCGACGCGACCGTTTTTCAGCGTCACGCCGGAAATCGAGACGTTCACGGCGGAACCGCTGATGTCAAGAATGCGCGAGTTAAACTGAGCGTCAATGACCGTGGCGGTGGCGCCGTTGCCGGTGATGGTGAGGGATTCGGTGATCTTGAATTGGGTGCCTCCCAGGTCAAACTCAAACCCGTTCGTTGCGACATCAAACTTGATTTCGTCGTCCCCAGGCGTGGTGTTGGCCTGATCAATGGCACTCCGCAGTGTCCCAGCGGCTGTTGTGTCGGCCGTTGAGGTGACCGTGAAAACCGCCAGGAGGGCTCTGGTTTCCAGTGGCTCCGTGGCTGAATTCCTGCTTTTTTGGCGTTTGCTGGTTCGTCGAACCGTGGTTGCCAACGCTCGGGAGACCACATTTCGCAGGGTGTTTCTTGAAATGATGGCGGAGTTCACATTTCGAGGACAAAAGCATGGCCGGAAAGACCTTGTACCAGAAGTACGCAGCGAGTCTTCCGGTTCTTCCGCAAAATGAAAAGATTTTTTTGCTCCGGCGAGCGGCATTTGCGATTGCCGATTTTTGATTGCCGATTGCCGATTGCCGATTGCCGATTGCCGATTGAACGCAGACCTGCAATTCAAAATCGAAAATCGAAAATCCCCACGACGCCCTGCCGCTCGCCAGTTTGCAATTTTGGATTTTAAATTGCCGATTTTCGATTGAACGCAGATCTGCAATCTGCAATCTCCAATCTGCATTCTGCATTCTGCAATCCAGAATCCCCACGACGCCCAGCCGCTCGCCGGAAAGAAATCAATGACAGACGAACAACCGCTTCGCAGTGTTCACACCAATACTTTTCCGGCATTGCTGGAAGAGCTGAATATCTCGCTGCTGGTGACGACGTATCAAGCCGGGAAGCTGGTGGCGTTGCGAGCGGATGATGGAGTTCTCAATACTCACTTCCGCAGCTTCTCAAAGCCCATGGGGTTGGCTCTGCAAGGTCCTCAACTCGCCATCGGAACTCAGCACGAAGTCTGGGAATATCATGCCAACGATGCGGTCGCTCCAAAAATGGAACCGCTCGGCAAGTGTGATCGCTGTTTTATGCCACGAGTTGGCCACGTCACGGGCGATATGCAGATTCATGAAATGGAATGGGTGGGCGATGAACTTTGGTTCGTCAATACTCTGTTTTCATGTCTGGCTGTTCGCAGCATTCAGTATAGTTTTCTCCCGAAATGGCAACCGCCGTTTATCACCTCGTTGGCTCCCGAGGATCGTTGCCATCTGAACGGGCTCGGCCTCCGCGACGGCAAGATTCGTTATGTCACCGCGCTGGGGCAAAGCGATGAAGCGGCCGGCTGGCGAAAACGAAAGAAGGACGGCGGCGTCGTGATGGATACGACCACGAATGAGATACTCCTTGACGGTCTTGCGATGTCTGATTCGCCTCGCTGGTATGACGACAAACTATGGGTTCTTGAATCCGGAGCCGGCACGATTGGCCACGTGGATATTGCCAACCGAGCTTACACTCCGATCGCCGAAGTGCCCGGGTTTACTCGTGGTCTGGATTTCTGCGGGCCTGTTGCGTTCGTTGGATTGTCGCAGGTTCGTGAATCGGCCGTCTTCAGCGGGATCCCGATTACCGAGCGAAAACAGGAACGCACCTGCGGAGTCTGGGCGATCCACATCCAGACCGGACAGATCCTCGGCTTCGTCAAATTCGAAGACGCCGTGCAGGAAATTTTCGCCGTGCGAGTCGTCCCGGGGATCCGTTATCCGGATCTCGTTAACCACGACACAAAACTACTGGATGGTTCGTTCATTCTTCCCGACGCCGATCTACTGCGGGTCCCGGATGCTTATCGGAATGCTTCCACCTGAGGTCGATGGTGGCTTGATTGAAAGTCATCCTAACCCGCAGCGGCAGTTTTGACGTGGCGTGTTTTCAGACCCGGAGGGTCGACAAATCCAATGCCGGTGGCGTGACAGGCTGTTGACTTAATCGTTTAACGGCAAGCCGCAGGCGTTGCCGCTGGATTTCGCCTACGCCTGCGGCTCGCCGTTAAACGAAAACGATCAATATGCGATTAAATCAACACCCCGGTGAGCCACCGGCAGAGGATATGCCGGGCTTCCAGCCCTAACAAAAAAAGCAACTTCAAAATGCGGTAGAGAGAAATTCTGACGGTCCCGGACTACGTCGCCGTGGGCAGTCTGACAGGCAGATGCCAGATTGAGGCGATGTCGGTAATCTCTCTCAACGTGTCCGCGATTAACGCGGTGCGACGGAGTGCTTCATCGAGTGGTTGAGCCCAGGGGCCTCTGTTCGCGCGGTCCCATGCTTCGCGAGCAATCTCAGTGGCCGGGTCATCACCATCGCAGAGAGGATCCGCCGGCAATTGATCGTAGTAGCGACGAAATACAGTCGTGGCGGCGTAGAAGGATCGCATGTTGTAGCGATCTGCAAACATTGCCTGCAGTCGAAGACAGGCATGTTCACGAACCTTCTTGTCGGGATTGAAACTCTCCAATCCCCAGTCCGGTTTGAGCAGACTTTGCTCACCTTCGCAAAGTGAGTGACACGATTCGTGAAGGATCATCTGAGCCAGGCAGTCGTCCGGATCCAGCGTTTCCGGGGTGCCGATCGTAAGCACACCGTGGCCGTCCCACGACGCATTCACTTCCGCACTGCGTTCAATTCGCATGCCCATCTGAGCAGCCGCATGCAGCCAGATCAGGTCGACAGGATCGGCGTACTTTCGACTAATCTTACGCACAGAGTTCTACTTCGTGCGCTGCGAAACCTTGGTTTCGGATGAAGACAGCTTCGCGGCGATCTGCTTAAGAGCATCCAACTGCTGTGTTCGGAATTCGCTGGCGACTTTCAGTTGTCGACGAAGTTCATCAACCGCAAATTGAACTGCGTTTCGTTCTTCTTCCACATCAACCAGCGTCTGGACCAAACCAAGCTTGTACTCAGGGTGGTCAGGGTTCTCTGCCGCAGCGGAATCTCCCAGCAACTCGTTTTTGCGAGCCTGCAACGCTTCTTCTGCTGCAGTGGTGAGACGTTTCTGTTCCTCTGTACGGAGCCCGGTCTGCGTGATCTGCGAGAACGTCAGTTGAATCGTCTGGTGCAGGTGTTCGACCGCTGATCGCTCTCCAGCCGGAGCTTGTGAACGCATTCGCACGGCACCAGCAAAGTTCCATGTCTGCTGCTCTTCAGGTGAAGCGGCCCACGTGGGGATCAGTACGCAAGTGGTTTCATTGAGTCCATTCGGGCTGATATCGGCGGCGAATTCACCAATGTAACGTGAGCCACCCTGACCATTGTCTGTGAAGACATGAACCACGGGAGCCAATTCGCGAGCCTGGCCGCTGGCGTCAGTGACTTGGCGCCGAACCAAGCCGTTGGATGTCCCCAGCCCATTGACCGCAAGACGTCCCTGTACCACCTGGACCGAGCCAGCATTTCCGCCAGCCGGGAAGTTCCATTCGTAGCCCCAGCCAACTTTGACGGATTGGAGCTTCTGCTGAGAATCTCCCAGCTCCACTTTTGCTTTTGCCAGGCCGGTCGTGGCCGTTTCGGTATCGGCAATGGCCTTACGCAGTTGATCTTCGACTTCGCCCCGACGCAGGCCAAGCTTAGCAGCAATGTACGATTCTGCGCCCAGTCCGAGGAGAACCAGAATCAGACAAACCAGCCCCAACCTGCTCATTGAAGACGCTCCGAGAACACTCACCTGAATCCGGTGGAGACCGCGCGGAGAATCCCCCGGCGAATCTGCTGAAATCTCATTTCTAAACTTCGGCCGAATTTCGACTCGACTTGGTACACGTCGCCCCGACGAATCAGGACCGTCCAGAATCCCCTCGATCATCCTGCCAGAATACGAACAGCTTACCTGACAAGTACACCCGTCGCATCTCTCCATTCCTGAGCAGATATGCTAAAAGTGGAAATCTGGCACCGTCAAGCAGAATCACGACCCTTACGACCGTTAAAGTCAGAACATCGCGGTCGATTCTCGATCGCAGGGCAGCCGGGTATACTCTGCCACGAAATTGTTCCCTGAAATCACTCGTTCGGACGGATCGACGAAAATGGCTGACGCCCCTGCTGCCCCGACTCCGGCAGCTCCTGTCTCAACTCGCCCTTTTGCCCATCTGCATTGTCATACTCATTACAGCCTTCTGGACGGCGTGAACCGCATTCCGGAGCTGGTGAAGCATGTCAAAGCATCGGGCATGGACTCGATCGCCATTACGGACCATGGAAATCTCTACGGCGCGATTGAATTCTACAACGGGTGCAAAAAGGGCGGCGTCAAACCCATCCTCGGCTACGAAGCGTATGTCGCTCCCGGCCGACGGTCTGATCGGACCTCCAGCCGCCAGAAAGAAGCGTCCTCGCATCTGACATTGCTGGCGATGAATCGCAAGGGCTTCGATAACCTGATTCGGCTATCGTCAACGGCTTATCTGGAAGGTTTCTATTACAAGCCGCGTATCGACCGCGAGATCCTGGAAGAGTGCAACGAGGGAATCATCTGTCTCTCCGGCTGCGCGTCTTCGGAACTGTCTCGTTTGCTGCTGGCCGATGATCAGGATGAAGCGAAGAAGCTGGTCGAATGGTACTCACGCGTCTTCGGCGATCGTTTCTACATGGAGATCCAGAACGCAGGCTTTCAGATTCAGAAAGACTGCATGGAACTGACGGTGGATCTGGCCAATCGAGTGGGACTGCCGCTCGTCGCCACGAATGATGCTCACTACCTGCGCAAGGAAGACGCCAAGGTTCAGGACGTGATGCTGTGCGTGAATACGCGGACGACTCGCGACGACGAAAAACGCATGAAGATGGAGCACGACGGACTCTACGTGTGTACTCCGGATGAAATGTATGCGTGTTTCCCGGGACTCGATCATGCTGTGGCAAGGTCGCAGGAAATTGCGAATCGAGTCAACATCGAGCTGGGTGATCGCAAGCTGTATCCGGTGTTTCGTCCGCCGAATCAGCAGACCGACATTGATTACCTGCGAGATCTCTGTAAGCAGCGCATGCATGAACGCTATGGCGAAGAGCTGACTGAACGGCACTGGAAGCGTCTGGAATATGAACTGAGCGTTATCGAATCCAAGGGTTACGCGAGCTACTTCCTGATCGTATGGGACTTCGTGGAGTTTGCTCGCCGCAATGGCATTCCCTGCGGTGCGAGAGGTTCGGCGTGCGGAGCGATCGTGGCCTATCTGCTGCGACTGGGGGATGTTTGCCCGCTGAAATATGACCTGCTGTTCGAACGCTTTCTGGACCCCAGCCGAACCGAACCGCCCGATATCGATATCGACTTCTGCCGCGATCGCCGGCAGATGGTTATTGACTACACAAAGCAAAAATACGGTGCTCGTAACGTTGCTCAGATTGGTACGTATGGAACTCTGAAAGCCAAAAATGCGATCCGCGACGTCGGCCGCGCGCTGAACGTGCCGTTGGCGCGAGTTAACGAGTTGGCAAAATTCGTCCCGGATACGCTCAACATCAAACTCAAGGACGCGCTGGCAGAAAGTGCGGACTTGAAAGCGGCGTATGATATCGATCCGCTGGCGAAAGAACTGCTCGACTATGCGATGGCCGTTGAGGGCTTGGCTCGCAGTGCGGGAACTCACGCGGCCGGCGTGGTGATTGCGGACGTGCCGCTGGATACCGTGCTGCCTCTGCAGACGATCACCGGTAAAGACGACATCATTACTCAGTGGGACGGACCGACGGTAGAAAAAGTCGGCCTGCTGAAGATGGACTTTCTGGGCCTGCGAAACCTGACGATTCTGGACAAGGCCGTTCAGAACGTAAAACGATCGAACCCAAGCTTCGACCTTGAAGAGGTCAAGAATAATCTCACCGACGCCAAAACCTTCGCGCTGCTTCAGCGAGGTGAGACGAAGGGCGTGTTTCAGCTTGAGTCCGGCGGGATGCGGGACCTGCTGACAAAGATGAGGCCGGACTGCTTCGCGGACATTATCGCGACGTCCGCTCTCTATCGCCCGGGTCCGCTGGAAGGCGGGATGGTGATGGAATACGTCGACGTGAAGAACGGACGCAAGCCGCCGCGCAAAGTTCATCCGGTGGTGGATGAGGTACTGGCTGAGACCTACGGTGTGATGGTCTACCAGGAACAGGTCATGCGCATTCTGAATCGAGTGGGCAACATCGAGCTGTCCAAGTCGTATAAATGCATTAAAGCGATCAGCAAAAAGCTGGCCGATGTGATGAACAGCTTCCATGCGGAATACGTGGCTGGAGCAGTTTCCAATGGGATCGCAGAGAATATCGCCGAGGAACTCTGGAACCTGATTGTGGCGTTCGCGGGTTACGGTTTTAACAAATCGCACTCGACGGCTTACGGATTGATCGCCTACGAAACGGCCTTTCTGAAGGCTCATTATCCCGTTGAGTTCATGGCGGCTCTGTTGAGCTGTGAAATGGAGAGCACCGAACGAATCAGTGAACACGTCGATGATGCTCGCCGTATGAAGATTGAGATCCTGGGGCCGGATATTAATCGCTCTGAGGTCGACTTTGGATTCATCGACGGTCGCATCACCTTCGGGCTAGCCGCGTTGAAAGGCGTCGGAGAAAATGTCGTGCATGCCGTCGTGGCAGAACGAAGGCTGAATGGTCCGTATAAAGATATCTTCAATCTGACGGAACGAGTTGACCCGAAGGTGCTGACGAAGGGAACTCTGGAAACGTTGATTAAGGCTGGCGTGTTCGACAGTATGCCGGGGACACGTCCGCAGCAAACGGCAGTCGTTGAACGAGCTGTCCAGTCGGCGTTGTCGCGTCAGAAGGATAAAGCTCGCGGGCAGAAGAGTCTGTTCGGCGGCGATGACGACGAGGAGAATGATGCATCCGGTGCCGCAGTCTCGATGTCGTTTCCGGATGTGCCGGACTGGACGCATTCGCAGAAGCTTGCCTGGGAAAAGGAAACGATTGGCTTCTATCTCACCTCGCATCCGCTAACGCAGCACGCGAGACGCATTGAACGCTATGCCGCCAATCGCAATGCGGAACTGGCAGAGATGGAAGACGGTGCGCAGGTAGTTGTTGGCGGGATGATCTCTGCGATCAAGCTGGCCAATGCGAAAAAGCCAAGCCGCAATGGCAATACAAAGTACGCCAACTTCGACCTGGAAGATCCGTCCGGGATTATGCGGTGCATCGCATGGCCGGAAGATTATGCTCGTTATGAAGAACTGATCAAAGCCGAAAGCGTCATCATTGTGGCGGGCAAAGTGGATCGCCGGGGACGTGAGCCGAACCTTGTAGTCAACCGCATTTATACGCTCGATCAGGCCGACAAAGAATTTACTTCGCAGGTAGCCATCAAGTTTGAAAAGGGGCTACATTCGCATGAAGACGTTCAGCGAGTTCGCAATGTGATTTCGCGTTTCCCCGGATCTACCGATGTGATTCTGCTGGTAGATTCGTGGGCCGATCAGATCCGAAATCTTTATGCCAATGGCACGGCCGGTGGCAATGGGGCAAGAAACGACGCTGGCATTGGTCAGGACGAGGGCTCGGCATCGAGCGACGAAAAGTCTGAGAATGATTCCGGAGCCGGTTCACGGCTGCGTTATATTCTGACCACCAGCAACGAATGCAAAGTCAACATCGGACCGGAACTGTTGACGGCGCTGGCGGAGATTGTTGGTGAAGACAATTACGATTTGAAAGCGACAAAGTCCCGAAAGCCATCTGGGCAGAGTATGGGGCGATAAAAGAAAGACCGGCTTTGTCGGAGCTTTCAGGACATTGCGGCTTCAGTTGTTCAAGTTGCCCCACGTGGCGTCATCTCAGGGCTCAGCCTCAATGGCGTGGACTTAAGCTCGACTTGCCACAATGGGGCTTGTCCTGAGGTGAGAAAACTTTGGTACTGCAACGAGATTTAGTGGGACAACTGTCGTTCTAATTTCGCCTCGTAGAGGTGGCAGCAGTTAGCCCCAGGCTTTAGCCTGGGGGAAGACGTTTGAAAATGAACATTTAGCCGTGAAACGGCGACAGAAATGTGTTGATATCGTTAAAAAAACATCGCTGTCGCCGTTTCACGGCTGATGGATCGTGTTTTCGCATCCCACCCCAGGCTGAAGCCTGGGGCTAAATGCTGCCGCAGCTACGCTGCGAAACACAACCCGAAACGGAGCGCCTTGGCGCGATTCGTCTCAAATCGTAGCTGCCAGTTGTGTCCTCCCACGAGACAAGCTCGACGGAAGAACGCTGGACATCAATGAATTGCTTAAATCCACGCCATTCGGGCTCAGCTTGATCGCACACAGATCATCATCACCTTTGATGGACTCCATTTTTATGCCAGGATCAGACAACAATACGACTCTGGGCGAACTGCTGTCGTCCCTCGCTCAGGATCAGTCAGAATGGTCGCAGGCTACGTTCGGTACGGATCAGGAACGCGGTCCATTGGGAGCGCTGCGACATCTCGAGAAGGAAGCCGTGGAAACTCAGGCGGCTCCGAACGATATCGAGGAGTATGCGGACTGCTTTCTGCTGATTCTGGATGCCGCCCGACGCGCGGGAATTTCGCCGTTACAGTTGATCGAGGCGGCTCAGCGCAAGATGGTGATCAATCGCCAGCGAACATGGCCGCGGCCCATCGATGATCAGCCCGTGGAGCATGTGCGATAAGAACCCTGAGACTACTTCTTTGCATGAATTCTTTGCACGAAGATCGTCTCCTCATGAGGCTGTTGAAAACGTGATCCGGAACACGCTGGCGGCTCAGGATTCGGCAGAGCGTTGAACCGCTTGTCGCGCGTCTTCGATGGTGCTCCAGGTTTTCAGGTGAACTCCCGCCAGCATTGCGGCACCGGTTGCTGCTTCTTCGGAATGGCGAGCAACCTGGACAGAAACCCCGAAATGTTTTCGCACGGCATCGACCAGTAACGGGTTGTGTTTAACCGCGTTGCCCGCCATGGCGACTCGTTGCAGAGGACTTGCGGAACTCTGCGGCGATGTTGACCAGACGTCGGACATCGATTGAGCGATCCCAGTGAGCACACTCGCCAGCAGATGAGCGGGGCTCAGATTGTCGACGTTAATTCCTTTGATCACACCGCGACGATCGGGCTCGTAGCGAGTTCCCCGGAAGAACGGTTCGCTAGTGAGTTCCGGAGAAGGTGTCTCCTGAGCCACCAATTGCTGCAGTCGGTCCCAGATCGCTTCTTCGCTGACGATGCTTCCGAAATCTGAAAGCCAGCGGCGAATCGTGCGATTGACCCACGCGATCGCATCGCCACCACACAAGCCCGCGCCGACAATCATAAACTGCGGTGTGGCCTTGCCGGTCACGAGATCCGGATTGCCAGGCAGAATGCGAGTATCGAGCGGCAGTTGCCGGCTAAACGTCGGTATTCGCCAGACAATCTGTCCGCCCGTTCCAATGTTGATCAGCACTGAACCGTCCTGATCCGGTAAAGCGCTTAACACGGACGCCTGATTGTCACCGATTGCGTTGATCACAGGCAGTGCCGCCGGCAAACCAAGTTCGGCAGCGATTGAAGAACCTAGTGTCCCCACAATGGCTCCGCTGTCGGCCACTTGCGGCAACCATTCGCGAGGAATCTCGGCGGCCTGCAATAACGCGTCGCTCCAGTCGTCGGCGACGAGATCAAACAGGCCGGATGATGCGGCATGTGATCTCTCTGTCACCGGCGCGTTCCCGGTGAGGCAGCTTCCAATCCAGTCGGCGACGAATGAGACCGATCCGATGTTGTTCGGCAATTGCTTCAGTCGGCGCATCGCGAAGAGCGTGGTGCCAAGATATCCGGGAGACAAGCGGCAGCCGGTATTCAGCATCGCCTGATTGGTCGCACGCTGTTGCAGTTCCGTCAACAAGAATTTCTGTGCACCTTCAGAGACGGAGCGGCGATCCTGCCATGTGATGACATTGCCTGTCACTTGGCCGTTGCCGTCAAGAATGACGGTGCTGTGCATTTGCCCGGTCAATGCAATCGCCTGGAACTCATAACCGTGGCAGAGTTCGCTGAGATTCTTCAATGCCGCGAACGCCGTCGCGCGGATGCGTTCTGGATTCTGTTCCGCGTAATCACTCGGCAGTCCTTCGATTGCTGCGTGATGAGTTTTAGTCACCGCGTGGATAACTCGACCGGCTTCATTCAGAGCAACCGCCGAAATGCTGGTGGTGCCCATATCCAGTCCCAGAATCAGTTTACTCATGAGTGGCGATTTCCTGTCGGGGCTGTGCTCTTAAAGCGTAACGGCGCGAACCGCACGGTGAGTGGTATGTGAGCGTTGATGGCTCGATCGATCGCGATTGATGAGCCTTGAAACTCGGCGTCAAGCGAGGACGCTGACGCCGGCGGCTTGCCGTTAAACGAAGGAGCGATCTAAAACTCCAGCGCATCCAGATCGGCAATCAGCTGGTCCATTTCTTCCCGGACCTTCTGCTTGATGCCGACCGACATGCCGACGGCTTCGCGACCATCCAGAATCAGTTCGCGGTCGCGTTCTTTGATGGCCATTTCAACCGCCGATTCGCCGCTGTCGCCACCGAACAGTTTTGTCAGGTCAATTTTGAGACCACTGACTTCGCCTTCGGCACCCGCAATCGCCGGTTGTTTGTGCTGTGGAAAGATGATGGCATTTTCCGGGCAAACTCGACTGCACGCCGGACAGCCTTTTTTGCAGTTGTCCTGTTGTTCAACCAGAATACGATCGAGAGCGTCGACGCCGTAAACACCGAACAGGCAGAAGTCGATGCACTCCATGCAATTTGTGCAGCGACTGTAATCAATCACCGGATACCAGCGACGGCCTGTGTCTTCCGGCAGAGTCGCCTTATCGACGTGCGTCGCTGAGCCACTATCAAACGCTCGGCGCGCTTCCAGAAGACGCTCGGGCTGCAGGTAACGTTGAAGCTGTTCCGGTTGAGGAGACCCGCCAATCCAGCTCATGAGATCGACGGTCTGCACGGAGTTCTCTTCGGAGATGCGACGAATCTCGCGGACAAAGGCGTCAGCACTCTCGGAAGCTCGCATATCAATGCAGTAGACGCGGCGATTGGGCACGTTGACACTGCCGATGCCGTTGTACTGGCGAGTGTCCTCTTCTTCTTCGTCGTCGTCCGATTCTTCATCAGCCGACTTCAGCAAAGTCATCCCATCCTTGCCACGGATGTTTGCTCGATCCAGAGTCCACCGGATCGCTCGTTCATACAGCCAGCCAAGAACCACCACGTTGCCCGGGACGGAACGCAGAAACAGCATGCCGGAGTGATCCTGCGACATGTCATAAAGATGAGGAACCAGCGAAACATCAATACCAGGTTCTGCGATGAGAGCTGTCGCGATATCCTCTTCAAGTTGACGCTTGATCGGATTGCGTCCCTGAGCCTGACTGATAACGACGGTAACTGTGCTGCCTGCCATTTGATCCCTGCACTATAACGGCCTTTATGACTCGTTAACCTGCCCTTTGATTGTCTTCTGCGCATCATCCCAGGCGGAATTCAAAAACTCAATGTACCCGGCCGCAGAAAGCGGAGTCTGGTTCGTTTCGAACTCATACAGCCATCCGTTTCCGTAATTGTCTGCGTTTATCCCGGAAGGATCGCTCAAAAGCCGCGGATTAAAGGCCACAACCTTGCCGGCGAAAGGAGGAAACATCGACGACACGGCCTTTGCGCTTTCGATTTCGCCGATCTCCTGTTTGTCGCGAACGATGGTTTCGGGGTCAATTGACCATTCAAGGAAATAAATATCCTGGAGCAGCCGAAGCGAATAAGCCGTGAAGCCGACTTGAAAACGTCCGGGCGCGATTTCCTTCAGCCACAGATGCCGCGGCGAGTAAAAGCGATCCTGAGGAATCGGAGCCTTGAACTGGCCCATCATAAAATGCAGTGGTTCAGTCATGCCTTGTCCTGAGATTCGCTGTTTGAACGAGCGGGCGGGATTGTCAATTGCACGTTTTTCGGTGAGCCCGACTCCTCTTCGTATCGAGCGTCATACTCGTCCATCAGCATCGAAGGGCAGACTTCATGCTTGTCGCACTGTTTGCAGACGATGCGGATCAGATCGGGTCCGGCAATTTTGAGCTGATGAGTTTCACATAGCTCAAATAGTTCTTTCAGGTGATCGCAGACCATATCAAAATTCTCCGGCAGGAAGTTCGTAATTGGTATAGTGACTAACCGATACTCCGCACAAACTTCCCTTGAATAGACAGGATTGTGCCCGTGTCGTTGGGAAGAGTATCACATTTGCACGAAGTTATCCCGCAGAAAGCTGAACATGGAAATTCATCGTCGAGGTCCGGAACGTCGCCCCTATCCAGCTCCTCGAAAAAACGTGCTGATGCTGAGTTGCATGGACTTGCGGTTGATTGACGACCTTGGCCAGTTTATGGAGGGCGATAATCTTATCAATCGCTACGATCAGCTTGTTTTTGCGGGAGCCGCCCTGGGGGTCATGCAGCCGACTCATGTCGCGTGGCGAGAAGTGTTTTTTCAGCATCTGGATATCGCGGTCCAGCTTCACGATATTCATGATGTTTATATCATGGAACACCGGAATTGCGGGGCTTATGCGCATTTTCTGGGACCGCAATTTGAGTTTTCGGATACGCAGGAAGGGCAGAACGCCGAGGAGGAAGCTCATCGGAAATATGCCGGATTGCTCCGCGACGAGATTATCGAACACTGCGAACTTCGCAAAGCTCAGGGCGGAAAGCCGGAGCTTTGGGATCTGAACGTGCGTTGCTTTCTGGTCGACCTGCGTGGTTCGGTCAGAATGCTTATTACTGATGGGGAAAACTACGATTTCTGAGCCAGGCGAATTCCTGACAACGTTTCGGGAATCGCTTGTTGATGGCCGGCAGCATGTTATCCTCGGTTTCTGACCGAGAGATCCCTTTTCGAAACGTCCACACCTCCTGACCGAGTTTTCTCGATGACTTTCCCACAAATCTGTCCACCTCAGCGAGTTCTCATGGGGCCCGGCCCCAGCGATATTCACCCGAGCGTTCTGGCTGCGATGGCCGCACCAACCGTGGGACATCTTGATCCGTATTTCCTGAAGATTATGGACGAAGTGCAGTCCATGCTGCGGGAGGTGTTCCAGACGACCAATCACATGACCATGGCGATCAGCGGCACAGGCAGTGCCGGGATGGAAACCTGCGTCGTGAATCTGATCGAACCCGGCGACCGTATGGTTGTTGGTGTGAACGGGGTGTTCGGCGGTCGGATGGCGGAAGTCGCGGAACGCGTGGGTGCGGAAGTGACGAAGATTGAGCGGCCGTTCGGAGAAGTCTTTTCTCCGGAAGAATTCGCTGCCGCGATCAAAAAGTCACAGCCCAAAGTCGTTGGAGTCGTTCACGCGGAAACCAGCACCGGGGCCAAGCAGCCTCTGGAGGAGATCGCCAAAATCGTTCATGACGCCGGCGCACTGCTGTTGGTCGATTGTGTGACTTCGTTGGCGGGAATTCCTGTCGAGATTGATCGTCTGCAGATCGATGCAGCCTATAGTGGTTCACAGAAGTGTCTCGGGTGTCCTCCGGGATTGTCACCGGTGACCTTCGGGCCTAAGGCTCTTGAAGCGATGGACAATCGCAAAAAGAAAGTGTCCAGCTGGTACCTGGACATTGGTCTGCTGAGAAATTACTGGGGTAATAACCGAGCGTATCATCATACCGCCCCGATCAACATGAATTACGCCTTGCATCAGGCATTGCGATTGGTTTTGGCAGAGGGTTTGGAAGCCCGTTACGCACGTCATCATTTGCATCACTTGGCGTTGAAGGCTGGCCTGAATGCAATGGGAATTCAGTATTCCGTAGCGGCCGACGTGTCTCTTCCGATGCTGAACTCGGTGCTGATTCCGGACGGCGTCGATGATGCGGCGGTGCGAGGGCAGTTGCTGAATGAATTCGGGATCGAAATCGGCGGCGGGCTTGGTCCGATGAAGGGCAAAACCTGGCGTATCGGTTTGATGGGTGATGCCGCGAAGAAGTCGAATGTGTTGGTCTTCCTTGCGGCGTTGGAACAGTGTCTGAATAAGCAAGGTGTGAAGCCGTCTCCGGGTGCTGGTGTTGCCGCGGCGAATGGGGTTTATCTGGCTTAAGTGGATGGATGTCGGTCTGAAGAATTAAGCCCGTCGGCGGAGCGACGGGTGTACGGTACTCCCGTCGCTCCGCCGACGGGCTTGGCCTGCCAAGGCTTCCGAGCACATCGAATGAAAGTCGCGTTGTTCATCCCGTGTTACATCGACCAGTTCTATCCTAATGTTGGGATGGCAACGGTGGCGGTGCTGGAACATTTCGGCGTCCAGGTGGAATTCCCCGAAGCGCAGACGTGCTGCGGGCAGCCGATGGCGAACAGCGGCTGTATGGATGAAGCTCGCCCGCTGGCCGAAAAATTCGTCAACACGTTTGATGGTTACGAATACGTCGTCGCACCGTCCGGCAGTTGCGTTTCGATGGTGCGCAATCACTATGACCATCTGTGTGATCATCACGATGAACGCTCAGCCACGGTGCGCCGCAGAACTTTGGAGCTGAGCGAGTTCCTGACGACGGTACTGAAGGTCTCCAGCGTTCCCGGCCGGTTTCCGCATCAGGTTGGGCTGCATCAAAGTTGCCATGGGCTGCGTGAGCTTCGGCTGGGTCCGTCTTCTGAAGTTATGAAGCCTCGCGACAGCATGATGGAATCGCTGCTGACGGGGCTCGAGGGGATTCGGTTCTCAAAGTTGTCTCGTCGTGACGAATGCTGCGGATTCGGCGGAACATTTGCTGTCGCCGAAGAAGCGATCTCGTGCATGATGGGTGACGATCGCGTGAACGACCATGTCAGTTCCGGGACGGAAGTTCTGACGGCGGGCGACATGTCCTGCCTGATGCACCTGGAAGGCATCATTCGCCGGCGTAAGATCCCAATGCGAGTCATGCACTTTGCCGAGATCATGGCGGAGGCGATTGGCGTTACAAAAGTTGCGACCTGAAGAATGAATTCCCGTCGGCGGAGCGACGGGTGTACCGTACGCCCGTCGCTCCGCCGACGGAAATGCTGTTTCCTGTGTTAGTTTTTTTCGGTTTCTGAACAACCACCATGGCACATCCCGCTTTAGCTCAGGCATTCGTCGACAACCGCGAACGTGCGCAGTGGCACGATAAGGCGCTGTGGTTTGTGCGTGAGAAACGCGACCGCATGGCGTCCAGCGTTCCTGAATGGGAACTGCTTCGTGAAACAGCCTCCAACATCAAACGTCATACCCAGTCGCGTATGGCCGAGTATCTGGAACAGTTCGAAGCCAATGCGACGAAGAATGGGATCGTGGTGCACTGGGCCGCGGATGCGCATGAACATAACGAGATTGTGCTCAGTATTCTGAAGCGTCACAGCGTTAAGCGACTGGTCAAAAGCAAGTCGATGCTGACCGAAGAGTGTCATCTCAATCCGTTTCTGGAAGAACACGGCATTGATGTCGTCGACACGGACCTTGGCGAACGCATTGTGCAGCTTCGCAAGGAAACTCCGAGCCACATTGTGCTGCCTGCAATTCACATTCGCAAAGAAGAAGTCGGCGAATGTTTTCATGAGCATCTGGGAACAGAAAAGGGCGCGTCAGATCCGAATTATCTCACTGAAGCGGCTCGAAATCACCTGCGGGAGCGCTTCTGCCGTGCGGATGCAGGATTGACCGGCGTCAACTTCGCCATTGCAGAAACTGGCGGTATCGTGATCTGCACAAACGAGGGCAATGCGGACCTAGGAGTTGGTCTGCCGAAAATTCATATTGCCTGTATGGGAATGGAAAAACTGCTTCCTCGAGCGAAAGACTTGAGCGTTTTTCTGAGGCTCCTGGCTCGCTCGGCCACCGGTCAGCCGGTGACCACCTACTCATCGCATTTTCATGGTCCGCAGCCCGGCTGTGAGATGCATGTTGTGATCGTTGACAACGGTCGTAGTGAGATCTTGAAATCTCCTGAGTTTCGTCGCAGCCTTGACTGTATTCGCTGCGGAGCCTGCATGAATACTTGTCCGGTCTATCGTCGCAGCGGCGGCCATAGTTACGAAGCCACAGTGCCTGGTCCAATCGGGTCCATTCTGACACCGCTCCAGACTCCTGAGAAACACAACACACTGCCGTTTGCGTGCACGCTTTGCGGATCGTGCTCTGATGTTTGCCCGGTAAAAATCGATCTTCATCAGCAGTTGTTTACGTTGCGCGAACTGCTTGACAACAAACGCCTGATCGGAACCTCCAAGAAGCTGTCCATGAAAATTGTCTCGGGAGTCATGTCGCGGACGTGGCTCTTCAATCTGCTCGGCGGGATTGCTCGAACTTCGCTGCGTTTCATGCCGCGATTCCTGATTTACAATCCGTTGAATGCGTGGGGCAAGCAACGCGACCTCCCGGATGCTCCGAAGCAATCATTCCGGCAACAGTACGCCGAACGCCAGAAACAGAAGGGCGGTGGTAAGTCATGATTGCAAAAGCCCCTAAATCGTCTCGTGAGACAATCCTCGCCAAAATCCGCGCGGCGTTGCCGCAGTCTGCCCCATTGCCGGAGTTGGACGCCACCGGGCCGTGGCAGACATTTGAGGATCGAGAAGCTCGATTTTCAGAGGTCCTGAAGTTCGTTGGCGGTCAGACGGTGCATGTGAAGACCGTCGCCGAAGCCGATGCTCATTTGCGAACTCTGGAGCCGTGGGCCAGGGGCAAAGTTCGCTGTACGATGGTTCCGGGACTTGGTGACACGACGTTCGATTTGAAAGCGATTAACGATCCCCATCAATTGGAGAACGTCGATTACGCGGTTCTGCGAGGTCACTTCTGCGTGGCGGAGAACGGGGCGATCTGGGTGACGGACGATACGGTCCATCATCGAGTGCTCTACTTTATCCCACAGCACATTTCTCTGGTCGTTCCGGCGTCGCAGATCGTCAACAACATGCACGAAGCGTACGCTCGCATCAAGATTGGTGAGCATCGTTTCGCAGGGTTCATCTCCGGCCCATCCAAGACCGCTGATATCGAGCAATCTCTGGTGATCGGAGCCCACGGCGCGAGATCGCTGACGGTCTATCTGATTGACGAGCTTTGAAGCTCAAGTCCGGAATCAATGCAACCAGGACCGTGTAATAAGTGGATACTGAGTTCTTAGGAACTGGTTCGAAACAACTTCCGTCTGTGGTGTGCCTGCGTCCGCTAGCGCGAACTTGTCACACCCTACAAATTGCTCTGTTCTTTCGTAGGGTGTGACAAGTGAGCCTTAGCGAACACAGGCACACCGATAGAGTCGCTAATTGATGCAAGCCGGAAGTTATTCCGGGACCGGCCCTTAATTCGGATCAACCCCGGTCAGTGAGGCTTACAGAAGATGATGCCTGACTTCTGCCTGAGCTGAATTTCCGCACACTGCACCTTACTAAGAGTCCTTCGGGCAAGGCATGTTGCTGAAGGTGCTTCAGCCAAGGGACCTTTACTAACTGGACAGCGCGATATTGGGCCAGATGCACGGGCTTCGAGTGACGCTCTGACTGCAGCCTTATCCGTAAAATCAGTGCTATCTGTGGTCAAAAACAGAATGGCATTTTCACCACAGATGAATCACACAGCTCACAAACCGGGTTGTTCAGTGAAGCAGAAAGATCGATGTTTTCGATTTCCTGCCCCATCCGGGACAGACAAACTCAATCACTAACCTAGCGCTTTCAAGCGCAGAACCGCAACATCCCACCGGATTTCATTATTCTGGCGGAGAATCAGTTCCAGAACTTTTCGCCGTGCCAGTTGATCGGAGGATGAGTTTCCACCTCAACGTCACCAGACACGCGGGTCTGACAGGCCAGTCGAACTTCCTTCTCTGGATTGCTGAAGATCTTTAGCCCAAGCAGAGGATTCAACCATTTCCAAAGCATCTCCAGAACGCCCTTCTTGGAGACGTTCTCTTTGCCCTTGGTGATGATCACATTGCAACTGCAGCATGTTCCCATGCCCATGCAGTTCACAATCTTGTGCGGCCCTGAATAAAGCTGAACACCATTCTTACGGGCGACCGTCCGGAGGTCATCTCCCTGGTTTGCGTCAACCGTGACTTTCTCGTTGACAAACTTAACCTTTGGCATTGCAGCGGGCTCTCATGCTTCAGCGACACAGGACGTTGGCTAGACAGGCAGAAGATCGTAGTTTGGACGGGAAACTATTTCCAGAGGCGGCTCGACCATCCCGACACTGAGAACACTGCGGTGGGAGTGATCACGATGGAAATTCCCTGTAATTTAGCAGTCAACGAGACCGTTCTTCGATTTACATCACTTCAGAACCTGCGGCTGTCCTGCAAACTGCACCGTCGACATCACTCGGTGTAATGTGGTCGAATTGCGGACCGGGGCGAATACGTCAGGCGGGCAAGCCAGCCAGTCAGGAGTATCCAGCATCGGCATCTGAAGCGACGGGGCCTGTAGGGGCTGGAAATTGACATTTGGCAATGCAAAATTCTGAACGGTGAACTTTGGCAGCGTCAACTTTGGAAGTTGCATCGGCTGCGAAGGTGAAGACTTCTTCGCTACAGCCGGGCCATGCTTCTGAGTCGCCCGGGGAAGGCCTCGCTGGCCGCGTTTCATCGTTGGAGAGCTTGGCCCGTAGGGGCTGTGTTGCGCCGTCTTCTCTTCCGGTGAATGCAGAGCATCTGACATCCATGCGACTCGCTTATGGATTCTTCGGAACGTTGTCGCAAACGGCAGCTTGCTCCCGGACTTCTGCGGCATCGTGCGTGGAGGCATCATCGGTGACGCGGATGAGACCATCGGTGACGGTATAGAGTTCATTTCCGAATGGATCTCATTGATTCGGTCCATTACGGGCTGTGGTTCATAGACCAAACTGTCCTGGGCCTTATTCCCCGCATGAGTGGACTTCTCTCCCAGCACCGGAACCGGAGCCAGTTCAGGTATTGGCGGCAGAGATGACGAACTGAGTTTCTCGGAGTCACTCTTCCTTGCAATCTCAGTTGTTCCGTCTTCATCCGGAATCATCAATGGAGAATCCGTGATCGTGTTGCCAATGTCAGAACTATCCAGTCCCGATTCGGCCAATGAATTGTCGATGACAGGCGGGATCAGTGCGGGCTCCATGATCGACGAACCGGGCAGTTCAGGCATTTCGCTGACTGCAATTTCAGGAACCGGCGGCACAGGTGTCGACGGAGAAGAGCCGTACTTCTCATGGATCCGAGAGCGATACTTGTGCCAGCGTTCCGGTTTCTGGTCTGCAAGCGGCATCGACGGTGTCATCGGGCTACCAGGGTTCTCGCTCTGAGACAGCCCCGGGCTTGGGGCTGAAGGTTCACCAAATTCCAGTTCCACTGGAGATGCGGCGCTTGTTGGATGGACTACCAAACGATCACCAGCCGATTCGATGAATGAGATCGTCGGAGGAGATGTTGTGGAGGCTTTCCCATTGTCGGAGGAGTCTGCAGTCGATGCCAAACTCGAACTCTCGAGAGCGACGGGCGGCATTGGCACTTCAGTGGAAGGCACTTCCGGCACCGGCGTTTGCGGGACAGGCTCTGCGGGGTCCATTGGCTTTACAAATGCCGTTTCTCGGTCACCAAACAAATCTTCTGGCGGTAGCCCTCGCACAGCCGCAAAAGTCTTTGAAAGTTCCTGGCGTGTTCGTGCTGATCTGATGGCCGATGATGCTTCGGTTTGGCCGGCCGCTGCTACGTCCTGCTCAGATGCTTTGTGCTGCGCAGGACTTGGATTGGCCTCAGCGGCAAAAAAGTCGGAGAGAGTCGGTTCGGCGGATGTTGTTTTTGAGTTGGTCGTTACCGCATCGCTTTTGCTGGCTTCGATCGCTATGGCTTTGCTATCGATGCTTAGCACCGGAACATCGGAAGATTCCTCTGGCAACGACTGCTCAAAGCTCAGTTCCGGCAGTGAAGCCGGTGCCTCGGAGTTCGGCTCGACATCATCCAGCGGAGCAAACTGCACCACGGACTCTTCTGTGACTCTGGTTGCTTGTCTTACTCGAGTCGATTCAGTGGCCCGCGTTGAATGTGTCACGCGAGGCGATTCATCGACCGTCTCTTCGACGAAGTAGCTGATCGGTTCGATTACTGGCACTGTCGTGTTGTCTTCTGCTTCCGCAGCAGGCATCTGAGGTGGAGCGATGGGCTCAAATGAGACATCTTCCTCGATGTTGGACTCCTGAGTTTTTGGAGCCGGTGATGAGTTCCCTTTCGCCTTAGTTTCAGCCTTTACAGCTGGCGACGTTGCTGGTTCTGGGACACTACTTTCGGAACTTGTCGCACGGACTACTGATGACTCTGCGACGGCAGCACCAATGTCGGAGCTCTTGATGCTACTCGATCCGCTCTTGTGGACCTGATAAGAGAAAACTCGTTGGTCGTCTCGGAGTGCGGACTGCTGCACCTTCATTTCGGCCAGCTTTTCTCGAGTCTCAATCAGCGTCGCCATCAGATCGCCGCTATTGACGTTGATCGTGACTGGCACGGAAACCTGAGGCGTTCCGGCTGACGTTCCGGAAGTCCATGAAGTCAACACTTCAGCGCTATCGTATTCCGAGTTGTCGTAATCTGATGTCGTCGTGACGACTTCATTGAACGTGCTGCTCTGGGAAGCGCTATGGATAACGTTTTGAGCCGCTTTGTTGGTTGACGTCGAGGCGACGCCGGGTTCAGCGGCAGGAATTCGGCGTTCAGCCGGGTAGAATTCGCCAAAGCGATTTCGGAGCTTCTGATCTGCAGAAGAGACCATCGCTTTATCATCGCTGAGGGAGCGAAGTCGAAACTGCGAAAGGCCACTGAACAAAATCACGACACAGCCGACGATCGTAGCGACAGTCAGTACGGTGATTGATGTTCGGAACGAGTTGTTAGCGTTCATCCGTGTTTCGCCGGCAGGAGAGCTGTCTTCGATCCTGCAGAAAACTGACGGCGCAGGATCGCCTGTCGGTCGTCATCGGCAATCGTCAAAGTCGGACTTTACGGAAAAATCAGAAAAGTCAGCTCAGTTGACGTATTCTACCAATCGGCGGCGTTTCCGGCCTGAAAGCGGTTAGAGCGCGCAAAAATAAACAGCGCGGCAAGGTCCCCTCAAAGCTCCTAGCTTTCCTTACCGCGCTGTTAAGTCGAATGGTATTTCTTTGCTGTCGTTGTGGTCATCGCTTGCACTCCGTGAGTCGATTTCCGCGTCAGCCAGAGAAACATAGGTCGAGGATGCGGTGCGTCAAATAAATGTTGAGAAATTTCTTCGCCCCGCAAAACTCGCCCCATAACGGTTCATTCCGCCAGGTCGTCTGAACCCTTATTGGGCGGCGACTTGATCTATCCGGCGTCGACTTCATCGGGCGTCGCGAACGCTGGATTGGTCGCAAGATCCTGAAGTCGGCAGACATACTCACAAAGAAACTCGTTTGCGTGCTGGGCGTCGATGGCGAGACTGTCTGCTCGCAGACTGATCGAAAGCTCGCCCGCGTAATCGCCGATCGACATCGAGATTCGAGTATTAGGACGTACCGGTGCGACACCGTGCATCTGTTCCACGACAATATTGCCAGCGACCCATTTGCCCCGCAGAAGGGGAAATCGACCGCTGAACCGCTTGCGAATATCTCCGACGTTGGCCAGTACCATGGTGCTCAGCACTGTTTTGAAGCTCAGAAAGGCTTTCATTGCTCCAGGGATTTTACGCAGAATCCTGAACAGCTTGAGACAAACAATGCCCTCGCGGTTGTACAACACATCGCTGGTTTGTTGATGGATTGATCGCAGCAGTTCGGCGGGATCTGCGCAATCTTTCTCCCGGCGAGTGACCAAAGCGTAGCTCACCACATTCGCGGCTGGCATATTGTCATGCAAATTGGTTCGCATGCTGAGCGGTATCGCAAGACGGATCCAGCGTCGGCCGAACGATACTCCGCCGCGTCGATTCCATTGACGAATCTGCAGAATCATTTCTCTGATAAACAGATCATTGATAGAAGCATCCTGCTGCGCCGCGACGGCCCGCAGCGCGCGGTATGTTGTCTTTGAGATCACTGCACTCTGGATCGCGAACAATGATGATCCCGCGGCATGAGCGACAGAACGCTCCGCATCGTGCGGTGTGCCTGGCAATGGCCTGCTGGCCAGATCTGTGGACCCGGCGAGGATTACTGGTGCTCGCAACAGGAGCCTTGAAACTTTCCCGATGATGCGTCCCAGAGATCGCTTTTGCCGTCGCGTGGCTGCGTCGCCTGTTTCGTAATTTTCCCGCTCCCGCAACTTGCGAATATCGACAGGTGGAAACTCGGGCTGCTTTGCACCGGGTTCTGCCGTTCGTTGTCCGTATCGAGCCATCAATTCGCCCACAAGCTGCAGCGCCGCAATGCCATCGCAGCACGCATGATGCAACCAAAGGACAATGCGAGCACTGGATTCCGCAGCTTTCACGTGCAAGTGAATTCCCGGCGACGAGTGGATATCCAGGCTTCGAACCACAGGCACGAATTCACGCACGGCATCCGCGGTGACATTCTCCCAGTTCAGAACAGAAGGCTGTGTCGAAAAGGGAACCCAGCACCAACCCGCTTGCGCACGCTTCTCAACTCGACAGTTCAGCAACGGATGCGACTGAATCAGCTGGCTCAAAGATTCGCGTAATGAAGCTTCACTCAATGGCCCGCTGACATCGACAACCATCACGAACACCATCGGATGAGTCGGCCGATCATCCAGCAACATGTAGTATTCAAAGTCAGACAACGGCAACGGAAACACTGAGTCCAGGGTTGGCGTTTTCGAGTGTCCGTCTGAAGCAGGCAAGAGATGTATCCAAACATCAAAGTGCAATTAAGCAGCGAGTGCAGAGAAAAGTCGACTGTGGTTTCCAGTGCACTTCGCCTGCATACGTCCCGATCGTAACAGGCTTCAATGAATCTCGGCAAGGCTTGCGGGATCAGCATTTGATATTGATCAATCAACGATCCCTGACTGTCTCAGAACGATCATCGCGGCATCAGAGGCTGATTCACCAGACGACCCCGTCTCGATTCGTTGATGAAAACGCTCCGTCTGTTCCGATGCTGGTTGCCAGCGTGAGCTGACTAGTTGATAGACCGACCAGTCTGCATCGGACGCATCGCCATGGCGTGCATCAATACGTTGTCTGGTGATCTCCGCTGGCGCCGTGCATTCAAGCCAGGCAGCGCGAGATCCACAATCGATCGCTAATTGGAGAAAAGTCCGACGATCCTGATCACGCTGGAATGTCGCGTCAATGATGACGCGTTTCCCGGCTTGAAGCAATCGACCAGCCCGCTGTAGACATTCATCATAGATTCGCTGAGTTCTGTCAGATGTGTACAACGAACCTGTCTGCTCTGAGCTTTCGGCGGTAAAGATTTGCTTGCGAATCACATCGGACCGAATGACTTCGAAGTGTGCCTTCTCCGCCAGCGAACGAGCCAGCGTTGACTTCCCGGTTCCGGGCAGTCCCGACACCAGGACCAATGCAGGACGCAGCCCCGGTGTTTCCAGTTCTGACAAACACCATAACCAATGAGATCGGGATCGTGTCAGCCCGTTGTTGCGGTCAGCCTCAGGAACTTCCGACTCAGTCGCCAGGATCGCCGCAACTTTCGCTCGCACAGCAGATCGATAGGCGGCAAAGAGCGGAAGAACATCCCGGCCTGTCGAGTCACCCGATTCTGTGAAGTAAGCGTCTGCAAATGCCTCAGCCAGATCGCGTCGCCCCACGAACGATAACTCCATCGTCATAAATGCGATGTCGGCCACCACGTCGATCAGTCTAAGTCCGGGATCGAATTCAATCCCATCGAGAATCACGATATCTCGAGGCGGCGATGACTCCGGAAAATAGAAGACGTGTTCAAGCCGCAGATCGCCATGGACGTCTCGGACCAAACCTTGCTTCGCTCGCTGGAGCAAAAGATCACCGGAACGGTCCAGCCACTGATCGGAGAGACTTCGAATTCTTTCCATCACTTCACGATCGACAATGCCGCCCGGGAGTTGTTCCGCGAACTGCCAATTGTCATTCAATTGAGAGCGAAACGTCGTAACCGCGTTTGCTGCGTCATTGCCGGACGCAGGAGTTGCTGTTCGATGAATCTCGGCAATGCGACGTGCAACCCGTTCACAGTCGTGTTTGGTGAGGTCGCCTCGATTCAGACGAGACCGCAGAGTCACGTCTTCCGGCAGACGCCGCATCTTGACCGCCCAGTCTGCGACCGGCCCATCGCCCTCAAATCGATACCCGTCAGCATCAATCGTGATCGGCACAACACCCAGATAGATCCCCGGAGCCCAGGGACTGTTGATGCGAACTTCCTCCTCGCAGAAGTGGTGTCGCAGCTCCACGGTTGAGAAATCAAGGAACGGAAGTTTGACTGGTTTCTTCACTTTGTAGACGACGTTATCCCCGAGAAAAACCTCGGAGATATATGTTTGCCGCACCTCGACGGAATCAACCGAGACTGGAAATGCCTGCTTCCTTGGTAATGAACTGACGATGTCGGCACCTGCGGCGGGAAGATGCGAAGGTGTTGTGTTCTCATCGGGCTTCGTCATTTCTTGCTCCCTGCACAGTCCATCAAAACGCAAACCGAGAATGAACTATCTCCCCTTCTTACAAAGTGACGCCCCAAAAACATACTCGCCGTCTCACAATTCTCTCCGCGTCTGGACGGCAATTGTTCTCCGAAATTCAAATCGTCGCTGCGGCCGCTCTCCGACCTGGGCACCGCTATTCGGCAGCAGGCTCAAAACCGCTTTGCAGATGCATGCGGCCAGCATTAGTCGTATTCTACGAGTGAGTTTCCGGCCGCAGGATGCCAGACCATTCTGCCCCACTGATGCCGTGCCGAAATACTGCAGGTCCGGCAGCGATAAGCTTCCACCCAAACAGGCCCAGTGTCGTTGCTCGTTCGAGTATTCAT
>Ga0255095_1000115_pt1 | contig 48109 bp, 28 predicted proteins | sample Colum_Law_RepC_8_2_FD_188435 | JGI IMG/M metagenome (GOLD analysis project Ga0255095, IMG submission 188435) | Freshwater microbial communities from Columbia River, Oregon, United States - Colum_Law_RepC_8d | ecosystem: Environmental > Aquatic > Freshwater > River | place: USA: Oregon...
GCGCCGACAAAGCATACGACTGCGTTCAGTTGTAATACCGAGCTGAAGAGTCTGACCGGGTTTCGCCTGGAATTGTTGCTGGATTCGAATCTGCCGCACGGGGGCCCCGGACGTGCCGTTGATGGACTGTGTGCGATCACGGAGTTTCAGGTTGATGTTGCTCCTTTGTCTGATCCCGGGAAGTCAACGAACGTTAAGTTTGTTGCAGCTACGGCGGATGTGAGTCCTCAGCAGGAAAAAGAACTCGCAAGGGTCTTTTACGATAAGACCGACAAGAAGCGAATCACGGGGCCAATTGAGAAAGCGTTTGATGGCGATAACCTGACCGCGTGGAGTATCGATGCAGGGCCTGGACGCAGCAACGTGCCGCGGAATGCTGTCTTCGTGCCGGAGACGCCTCTCAGCAGTGAGTCGGGGTTTCGGCTGACGTTTAAGCTTGTGCAAATGCATGGAGGCTGGAACAGCGATGACAATCAGAATAACAATCCCGGGCGATTTCGATTCAGCGTAACGGATCAGGCTTCGCCAGTGGCCGACATGGTGCCTCCCGCAGTACGCGTTGCTGCTCTTAAAACAGACGAGCAACGAACGACCGAAGATTGGGCTGGGTTGTTCAGCTACTGGCGAACAACAGTGCCGGAGTTTGCTTCGACGAACGCTGCTATTGAGGAGCTCTGGGTGCAGCATCCGACGGGGGGAACTCAACTCGTGCTGCATGAACGCGAGGTTCGCCGGCCGACGTATTTGCTTACGCGCGGAGATTTTCTGAAGCCTGCCTATCAGGTTACTGCTGGCGTTCCGGGCGCTCTGAATCCTTTGGTAGACTCGGAAGTTCCTGAGCGTCTGCGGATGGCTGAATGGATCGCCGATCGCCGCTCTCCAACAACGGCGCGTGCGATCGTCAATCGGATCTGGCAGGAATACTTTGGAACTGGGCTGGTGCAGACGGCGGAGGATTTGGGAACACAGGGTGAGTATCCCTCTCATCCGGAGCTGCTTGATTGGCTGGCGGTGGAACTGATGGATCACCGCTGGAGTCTCAAACACATCCATCGCCTGATTGCGAATTCGGCGACTTATCGACAATCTTCACATGTCACAAAAGAACTTTACCAGCGTGATCCTGCGAATCGTCTGTTGGCGCGAGGGCCTCGATTCAGGTTGTCGGGAGAAATCGTTTGCGACGTGGCTTTGGCTGTCAGCGGGTTGCTGAATCGAGAAGTAGGAGGTCCACCGGTTTATCCACCAGCTCCCGATTTTCTGTTTCTTCCGCCAGCGAGTTATGGTCCCAAGACCTGGATGACGGAGTCTGGCGCCAATCGTTACCGTCGAGCACTTTACACGTTCCGCTTTCGATCGGTTCCATATCCGATGTTGCAGAACTTCGATACTCCTCGTGGTGATGCGGCGTGTGTGCGTCGAGTTCGTTCGAATACTCCGATTCAGGCTTTGACAACCTTGAATGAAGACCTGTTCGTGGAATGCAGTCGAGCGCTCGCGATGCGAATTGTTGCGGTGGCCAACGATGATCAGGAACGCATCATCCATGCATTTCGGCAATGCACGGGGCGGTCTCCAGGCGAACACGAGCTGGAGACACTGCTCCGTTTTCTTCGCAATCAAAAGGAACGATTTACGGCAGAGCCCGAACAGAATTCTATCCAGTTAGTGACAGGTTCCCCCGAAGGCAAACTGCAGTTACCTGGCAACGTGACCGCCTCAGAAGCCGCAGCATGGACTGCGGTCAGTCGAGTTCTGCTGAACCTTGACGAGGTGGTCACGAAAGATTGACGAGGGATGTCGCCTGGGAAAGAGCCTTCTTCTTAAGCTTACCTTGAACTCTTCTTGTTAAAGAGGGGCGACCTGTTGCGTTTCATCGTGTGCATTCAGGCAGCAGCAGCAGCTCTTGATTGCCCCCTTTCGCACGGCGTGTGCTATTCAAGGATTGCGCGAATCAATCGTCGCTTTGCTGGATTCGCCAGGACTGCTCCTGCAAATTTTACGGAGATCGTCGAGTCGGTCCCGATGTAAGTATGTGTGCCATCGAAGATGACCTTCGGAGTCGTATGAAGTTCGTTCCCAATCGTGACTCTTCCGGATTGCAGTGCGAAGACTACCGCGTTTCCGAATCTTGATGGCGATGTCGAATCAGGAGCGGTTTCGATATTGATGCTGGCACGTCCAGCAGATCTAAAGAACGCAAGACCTTTTACCTGAATGTCTCTTATGAAAACTCCCATATTCATTGTGTTTAGAGCGTTGCCTCCAACATCAACGACGAGCGATTTCTCAAACACGGACTTTCTGAGATCAACCAGGTCTTCCTGATCACCAGTCGAAATGGCAACCCCATTCTTGAACCGTACGCGATCGGAGCTTTCAAAGCTATTGCCAGATTCGACGAGGTCAATCCCCTGACCTGTCAGAATTGACACAACACCACGAAACACAATATCTCCCTGATCGGGAATGTTTCCCAGGGCTATTTGATCATCCCCATCTCCGCTATCTATGAATGTCGGTCCATTGACAGCCACCGTTCCAATCATCTGAAACGTATCTTTTCCTCCGCCAAGATTAACGCGGACTACGTTCTGAAATCTCACCCGTGTTTGATCAGCAACACTATCTGGAGAAGCCTGAATGAGCACCAGGTCTGAACTTTGTGAGTGGGCGGCAGCATCCACGCTGAACTGTCCCGCAACAAGCAGTGCGCTCCCTGAAAAGCTCTGGAGCATGATTCTCGATGATGTCGTGTCTTTCAGGCGTACAGCAAGACTTTCCAGTGACATCGACTTGCCCGAGTTTATTTGCAGAGTGAACTCTGCAGCCCCGAACTTAAAGTTGGCATCAACATTTTTTATTCGTACGTCGCTGGTGAAACTGCCCACGAAATAACCGTTGGTTTCATTTACTGTTGCGCCATCATTGATCAGGAAGTTATTGAGCGAAACATTCTGAATCGAGCCGTAATCGCTGCCTGCACCAAGGTTCATAGTGACATTGTTAAGGCGATCAAAACTGAGTTCGGATTGCTCAGCGCGCCCGTTCACTTTGAAGGAGCCTCCGGTGACACGGACTTTCATGTCGTCACTCATGAAGATCGAGACCGTGTCGTCTCCAGCGGTACCAAGGAAGTTCAGATTGACAGAGCCCGATGGGCCGGGAGTTGAAATCACATTGATCGCGGACAACAACGTGCGCGATTCCAGAGCCTCAAGGGAACAAACGGCTCGATTTCGACGACTACGTCTTGAAGCGAATAGATTGATCATCTTGATGCCCCTTGATGCTTCCATGTTGTTTTTCCTGGTCTGGGTAAGCTCCGAGTTTCGCTTCCCGCGATGCACAGTGATAATCGTCCGTTGCCGCAGTTCGGAGTTATGTGGCTCGATTCTTTTTGCCAGTTATCCGCTGGGACGGACTTCCTCGATAGCTGAGTTCGCTTCCGTCTTCGTCTGATTCCGTTGATTCATTGAAGGGTGGCGATGAGTCGAGAGGCTGTCAAAGCATGTCGGATGAACTGCATTGGCGAGTTTGTACACGGCTCGGGTTCTTCGGGGTTCTCCTCCGAATTCTTGCATCAATGACACCCATAATAGTAAGTCGATATTGACGTACGTCATTTGTGGCGTATTATTCTGTTGGGCTAATTGAAGGAAAGGGAGAGGCATGAAGGCAAATCCAGGTGGAAATCTTGACCCAAGGCAGGTTTACGGGCGAGATGCGTTGATCGAGATGTTGTGGGATCGGTTGGATTCTCAAAGCATTCTCATCAACGCTGAACGGCGGATCGGCAAGACGCAGATTCTGAGGAAGATGCTTCTTGAGCCACGCCCGCCATGGAAGCCGGTCTTTCGAGATCTGGAGAAGATTCACTCTGCTCAGGAATTTGCCGAACTCGTTTACGACGACGTTCAGCAGTTTCTGGGCAAGGCTGAGAAAGCTCGGAATTTTGTCCGGCGGTTGCTGGAAGAGAATGAAACCGACTACGTGAGTCTGAAAGCTCGAACGTGGAAGCAGCTTCTGACTTCAGCCGTCGAAGATTTGATGAAAGCCAGGCAGCAGCAGCGTCTTGTCTTCTTTTGGGACGAGGTTCCTTACATGCTGGAGAGTATTCGCAAGAATGACGGACCGAAGCTGGCGGCGGAAGTGCTGGATACTGTCCGCAGTTTGCGCATTGAACAGTCGGCATTCCGAGTGATCTTTACGGGATCAATTGGGCTGCATCATGTGTTGAACAGATTGTCTGCGGCAGGGATTCCAACGTCGGCCAAGAACGACATGTTTCAAGTGACGGTGACTCCACTCGCGCCCATCGACGCGGAGCGACTCGCGGGTGACTTACTTCAGGGCGAAGGGATTTTGACTGATGTTCGCCCGGATATCGTTTCAACTCTGGCGGAGGAAGTTGACTATTTTCCCTACTACATTCATCACGTCGTGGCTGGACTGCGTATCGAGCAGTTGAGCGCGACGGAAGCCAACATCAGGGATTACGTGACTCGCCAGCTTGTGGATGCGTCGGATCCGTGGCAACTGGCTCATTATCGGACTCGACTGACCGCTTATTATCCGGACAATAACGATGCGGACAAGGCGGCTGTGATTCTTGACGTGCTTGCGCTCCTCGGTAATCCGAGTGATTCCTTGTCCGTTGATGAGATTCTTTCTTCCGCCCAGGCACGCGGAGCTCACGTCAAGGATCGCAATGAGCTGCTGCAATTGTTGCGAGCGATGGATGCCGATCACTATCTGACTCGCGATCTGGATGGCCGCTACCACTTTCGATTCCCGCTGATCCGCCGCTGGTGGAGACTGGATCGTGGTTTATGAACGCTTCAACCTCTCGATCAGATATCACTCCATCTGACGACTCAACGCAGGTTGCGAAAAAGCGGCTATGCATTACCAGTGAGCAATTCGTCTGGCGGTTCTCTCCATCTCAGACCGATCCGGAATTGCTGGAGGCCATCTTTGTTGGTCGCGAATCGCTGCTGCAGAACGTATTGGAGAAGATCCATGACAGCGCGACCAGCGGTTCGACACAGCACGTCCTGTTGTGGGGGCCGGGAGGGATCGGGAAGTCGCATTTTTTGTCGCTGCTGTTTCATCGACTGAACAACGATAAGCAGCTCCATAGCGCTATCCGAATTGCGAAGCTGAATGAAGATGAAACGTCCACATCTATGGTTCAGTTTCTGGTGCGAGTTTATCGTGCACTGGGGCGAACCTACCCCGACGAGTTTTCTCTCGCCTGGCTCGACGAAGTGCTGAATCATCCCCCCGACGAAGTGGCCGACATCCTGACTCGTCGACTTGTGGCACGGTTTGAAAAGCGACGCCTTGTGATTCTTGTTGAACACCTGAGCCAGCTTTTTGACAGTCTTGGCGCCGAAGGCCAACATCACCTGCGTACTCTGCTGCAGGAGCATCCGTTTGCCTGCTTGATCGCCACCAGCCAGCAGTTGTTTATGGCTGTATCCGATCGCAGCGAGCCGTTTTTTGGCTTCTTTCAGCCAATACCTCTTCGACCGCTGTCTCTGCAGGATGCTCAGCAACTGCTGTTGAAGATTGCAACATTCAAAGATCAGAAAGATCTTGTCGACTTTCTGAACACGCCAGAAGGGCAGAACCGAGTCCGTGCGGTCTATGATCTGGCCGGAGGCAACCATCGCGTCTACATTGTACTCAGCAGGTTTCTGACGCGGGACTCACTGGACCAGTTGGTGGCTCCGTGTCAACGAATGCTGGATGATCTGACGCCATTCTATCAGGAACGTATCCACTCAGTTTCACCGCTGCAGCGACAGATCGTTGAACTGCTGTGCAGTGAACATCGCACACTCAATCCCAAAGAGATAGCACGCCGATTGTTGCTGACTGAACAGTCAATCGGTAAGCAGGTTCGTAATCTTGTCGAGATCGGATACCTGACGTCGCAGAAGAAGGGGCGCGAGACCTATTATGAACTCAGCGAACCTTTAATGCGGCTGACTTACGAATTGAAAGACAGCAGACTGCTGATTGAGTTCCTTCGGACGTGGTACAGCGTCAACGAGAATGAGCAGTTGCGATTGGCTGTGCAAAGTGGCGCTGTGCAGTCGTACCTTGATGCGGACGGGGATCGATCTGCAGCCCAAACTCCCCCGCGTATAACACAGCTGGGCGATGACCTCGAACTCGCCGAAGCTCAGGGTTACATCGTTAGCCACGCAAAGTCTTTTCAGGAAAAGGCGGCTGCATCGAAAGCCGTGACCGAGTGGTTTCAGGCTGGGTACTATTTTGCTGAAATCAAAAAGGATCACAAGCAGGCCCTGCAATTCTACGCAAAAGTCCTGCAAGTTGCGCCGGACCATGTGGCTGCGAAGTTGAGTCGGGGCAATTGCTTACTGGCACTGCATCGCTGGGAAGAGGGATTTGCCTCCATTCGCGACGCGCTGGCCTGTGATCAAGACGCCTCAAACCAACTTGGCGACTCCGCATCAATGTTTGGCCTGATCTTCCGACTCAGTGAAGACTACGATCGACTTCAGGCCCGGATCAACATGCTGTTTGGCGTCTATGAACAGGTCGCCATGAATCGTGGATTCCCTGGCGACCTCGTCCAGAGCAAACGCGGGTCTGTCAATCCTCTGTTGCATCTGGCGGATGGACTGGTCAAGTCCCTGACAAAGATTGATTCGGACCGAGTCACCTCAGTCGTGCTTCAGGGCTATGTTCTGGCTGTCGAACAGCGAGCCGCTAAACGTCCTGAATTCGAGATCGCTCTGAGACTGTTCCGCTATGGAATTCGGTATCTCATGAGACACAACGAAGCAGACTTTGTCGAAATTCTTCAGCCCGAAAGAAACATTCTCCGTCAATCCCTTGGCCTCGTTCACACGTAAGCAAACGACGCCAACTGGTTGGCCAGCCAGCACCAGCGTCGGGCTGTGTCAGGAGGCATAGCCGCCAGACGGCCGTGAATACTGGCGATTGCAGTCGGGATGTCTTTACGTCTGTCCGGAAAGCGAGCATCCAGCAATCCGGCGAAATTCACAAAGTCGACTGCATGCGACGGACCGCCCAGGAGTGGCCCCGCAATACGCTCGATAAAGCTGTTCTGATCAGATTGCGGATTTTCGGAGCTGCCAAAATCCGCGAGAGCCAGATAGTTCAACTCAGCACCTGTATGAAACGTCGACACTTCGCCGAATAAAGAGATGCCGTCGAATCCAGAAGTCGCGCTCTGCTGTACCATTTTGGCGATCCACTCCAGAGCCGCTTCGCCGCGAAACGCTCCCCAGCCCCAGTCAGTCCCCACGTGGGCTCGCATGACATGACGCAGTCCATTGCCGGAGACTCGCCCTTTGTCAGTCCAGGTTCTGTCTGGATCTCCCTGCCTCAAATAACGGTCCGCAACCCACTGGACGAAGACTCCTCGTGGAAATTTCTCCAGCGACTCATCAGCCCACGCCGCTTTTCCGTCGCCGAAGCCGGGTGCCGCTTTGGGACCTTTATACGGTTCGGGATGAGAATAGGTTTCGCATACGATCCACGCTTGCGGGGCGACAGAGCGAATTGCCTCCGCGGCCAAAGGATACATCAGGGCCATGTCTTCCCAGGAAAACGTGTCTGCAGGATGCTTCCTGCGGTCCCGACACAACGAACACTGGCAGACGCCGGTATCGCCAGTTTCGATCTGAACACCACCGAGTTCCAGATTCTTGAACAACCATGTCAGAGACTCGGCAACGAATTCCTGATTCCCGGGTCGCGATGGACAGGCGTGATAGAATCCACGTGGACCGGGTGTGCTGGTGTTGCTGAGGCTGACTCTGGTTCCGATGGCGTCAATGCTGAAGTTCGTCGAATTACCATTGGCGTCGACAGCATAGAGATCGGGATTGGCCTGTAAGTGCCGCTCAAGGTTGTACGGCGAGTTCCCTTCGTAATAGACACCACCATAGGCATTCAGCCCGACGCCACACAACAGGCGAACGTTCTCCTTAATCGCGACTTCGCAAAGTCGCTTGGCCGCTTCAAGGCCGCCGTGGCCATCCCGCAGGAGACCCCAAACAACAACAGCATCGACGTCATTGCGCCCGCACCAGCGCAGCACAGCCGAATAGTCGTCGATGAAGGACTGCGTGGTACGTCCGTATTCATTGCACGACCCATGCGTGTGAGCACCAAGGCGGTTCAGAGCCCATTCCGTGCTATGGTCCCACGTCCAAAACATTCTCGTCTGAATTGGTGATTGCTCCTGAACTGCCGGTGTGATCGCGGAATCCGCAGCGATGGCCTGTTCGGAAATCGCAGACTCACCAATTGCCGTGCTCAGGCCGCAGGCGGCACTCAACTGAAGCATGCCTCGACGATTCAATGGCACCATAAAGATACTCTCCCGACTGAGAAATCTTATTCAACTGTTCTGTGGCCGATTAGACAAAGTGCGATCTATCAGGACGGGCTGTTACGGAGTCCCGCGAACAATCCCCATCCCTGCACATCGCCCGAACCGGCAACATAGCTGAGTCCGCCGGCGATCGCCAATCGCAAGGCGTGGGAAGAGAGCAGTTGATCGAATGACGCAAAAGGCTCTGGTGCGATCCGATATACAACGGCATTTCAAAACTCTGCGGCGTTCAATTGCTCAACCCTGTAGAACTGCGTTCAAATACAGTCGCGAACGGGATGTGGCTTAGTGAACCGCCGAGTGACAACTCCGGCTCAAGCGGGAAAATCAGGAATTGTCATCGCTGCAGGAAAACCGCTTTCGACGTTTCTCACGGGACTACCAGTGAATGTCCTGCCGTGAGTGCAGGCGTCCGGCCAGTTCCACCACTTTCGGTTTCAGGTGGGACAGGCTGTCGATAAGAGCAGAGATTGCAACACCCTCGACTTCACACAGGACTGTGATATCTGTGCGACTCATCGGGCATAGCGAAACGCATGGCCCGAACTCAGCCTGAATTCGCTGCTTCCATGGTTCTCCCGGGATCTGTTCGGGTAACGCCGCGAGGACTCGCTGACCGCCGCCGACGTTTCGCAGCAGCGGCCGTGCGGTTGCTGGAAATGCGACAGTGGTCTGTGGAGCAAGATCCGGCAATCCGGCCGACTGTGGTCCCATACTCTGGAAAAGAAAACTGGCCGCCTCCGCGTTCAGAACCTGGAGATCGGACGGTCGAGGATCTCTCTGCAGCAGAACTGATAACTCGAAGCGTCTGCTCTTCGTGAGGTAGTCGTCAAACACATCCAGCATCTGCGATGGGCTCGGATTGCCAGTCGATCTCGACTCATTTCCCATAGAACACATGGCGTTGATCCGGTGGCGTACGATCGCCAGCTTTTCGGTGCCGAGTTTTGCAATACCATCCCGCAGATTTCGCAGATGAGTGCCGACGCTCTGACACACTGTCTGGCAAACCAGCAACATGCAGTATTGCCGTGAGAATGATTTCAGAGAGTTACCGTCAACAGATCCCAGAGGCGAACCAGACTGGGATGTCAATGAGTTGCAAAGATCGGCAAATGCGGAACGCAGTTCAGATTGTTGCCGCGTGTTTGTGGCAATTGACTGATCTACTGATCTCAACAGCATTGTGACTGAAATCTCTGCTGCATTAAGCCGTCCGCGTGTCTCCAGCAAAGTCTGAAGATAGGATGCCACTTTGGTGATTGAGCGTCCCAGACCGGCGGAAAGATCTTTCCGAATATCTTCAACAACGGCGGTAATGGCGCTCTTTTGCCCACTTACCCCGGTCTCCTGACTGATCAGCCCGGCGACAAGTCCTGGAATCTCTGCCGCGGTGGACAATGATCCCAGTCGGCTCCAGATGACGGAAGCATACTCATCGACGCGGCGAGTTCTTTCGGCGTTTAGCAGTCGCGGAACAAGCTCGACCACGCCTTCTTCCGTTAGGGCCAGTTCATGCAGCAGGATCCCGAGAGGACTCGTTCGCGTAACCGGTTCGTTAATTTCGGTTGGCGACACTGCAACCCAGCGACGGAGCAGAGACAGCGCCAGCGACTGAGATTCGTTGTTCGCGACGTCCCACGATTCGCAGGCCACCTTAGCCAGCCCAAAAGTTCTCAATTGAAGACTCCCGTGACCTTCATCCTGCGTCGCTGAAGCTTTTCTCCAGGCATCGATTTCTGCACGGGCGCGGGTGAGACTTCGGAGTTCAAGATAGGCCGCGACTTTCTCGGCCCCATTATGAAAATCGATATCCGCAAGATCATCGCCAAGATGGACGAAAACTGCCTCGTCAAACGGCATTGCGGACGACTGATCACCGATTGATTTCTTCAAGGCTCCCGGACGTTGAACGCCCGGAAGACTGAAGTGATAAAGTTCCTGCAGAAAGCTCAACGTATTTGCATCCTGCATATCGGCTGTCTGGCTTAAGTTTTCAGTGCCGTGAATCAGCATCGCCGACAAACAGCAAGGCGGCAGACGTCGCGCAGCAAGAATCGAACGAAGCATCCATGCTGCATCCATAAGTGATCCGCTGCAGGTTCCTCCGGAAATGGAGCCCACGAGGACGATGTCAATTGCATCCTGGGAGAACGGAAGCTGTGACGCATTTTGCGATGCTTCGACAGCCTCTGCCTTGAAGGCTCGATCGATCGCTTTCACCAGTTGTGTACGAATCAAGTCCTGATGATCAACAAACGCGAGTCGTCCGAGCGGTCGCATGCCTTCGACTTTGCCCGATCGGGGCACATTAAACAGCCATCGTCTGCTGAGCCAGTTCAGGTGCTCGCCAGAATCCTTGCGATACTCATGCGACGTCTTTAATGGCGTTCTTACCGTCGTCAGAGTTGTTGTCGCCTCACTGGCCGCACGACGTTCCATGGCGTCGATCTGCACGGAATCGGCATCAATGCAGACAAACTGCATGGACGGAAGTAAACCGTCAGGATATGCCTGCTGAATGCGAGTCCTCAGTTCCGCAAGTACGGACGCACCGAGTCCGCCGATAGATATAAAAACCGTTGGACGCACAAGCCAGCTTTGTCCCGAAATTCCCAGCGGTCGAAGCGGTGTCGCGGCGGACGTCACGCGGTCGCGGTTGCTGGCATCCTGAAGATTTTCAACAAACTCTGTGCGCGGACGTGGAGCTTCCGTTTCCGGGATGCCGCCAGATTTTGGCAGTGAAGAGTTTGCGTAACGTCGTTTTGCAAGCTCGTCGATGAACTGTCGACAACTGGCAAATCGAGTCTTCGGATTCTTGGACAGCGCACGTGCGACCACGGCTCGATCAGAAGGATGCAGAACCGAAAGATCGGGCGGACTTTTCAGATGCTGCGATGTTAACTGAGCTGCCGATCGTCCGCTGAATGGAGCAACTCCGGTCAACATCATCTGGTAGACGATCGCCAGACTATACTGATCACTGCCACGTTCCGGATGTCCGTCAAATAATTCGGGAGGCGCGTACAGCGGCGTGAATCCGTTGACGATGGAATGCCCCGTGACATTGAGACTCTTGGTGAGACCGAAGTCACCGATTTTTGCATGCGCGCCCTGAAGGAGCACGTTGTCGGGCTTTACATCCAGATGCTGCAGGCCATGCTGTTCGGACATGAAATCCAGCGCATCGGCGGCGTCGCGAAGATATCCGATCAGTTCTTCTCGAGGGATTCCCTTTTGACCTGAAGCGATAATTTCACGGTAACGATCGTCGAGACTTTTGTCCGCCAGTTCACTCACAATCACGACTCGACCGTCAACCACTTCGACTCGCTCAATGCTGAGCAGAAACGGATGTCGCAATTCGCGAATACGATTCATCGAGCGGAGTTCGGTCTCCGCCTGCGGACCACTGCGGCTGCCGAAGAGAATCTTCAACGCCTTGGGGAATCCGCCTGGACCAATGGCTCGCCAGACCTCTCCGAATCCGCCCATGCCGATACGTTCCTGCAAACGATAGCCGGCGATTTCTGTCATTCCGGATACACCGGATACATTTGAGGGCTGTGGCTCGGTGTTGCCAAGCAAAGCGGTCGATTGAACTTCAGTCTTTAACACGCGAAAGCTCCTTTCAGCGACAAGTCTGCTGAGCGATCTCAAAAGAGGCATTCAGGGGGCGAGTCGGAACACGTGTAAAGAAACACTCAGAGACTCGATCAAAGTACTCGGGCAGCATTTCAAACTGCAGCCCTCGGTACAAACAGAAACTTCGAACCTGCAGCAACAGGTCACGAGCATGACAGCGACGCATCGGGCGCGACTCTTCGCGATAGCAACGATTGATCAGATGCTCAACGGCTTCCGGGTCGTAGTTACAACCCAGTTTCTCTGCCGCAATCTGGAACAGGCGATGGAACTCCTGTTCATCAGGATCGTCCACTTCAATTCGGTAGGGAATACGACGCAAAAAGGCTTCATCGACCAGGTCCGCAGGATCAAGATTCGTGGAGAATATGATCAATTGCTGAAACGGAACCTGAATCTTCTTCCCCGTGGCCAGTGTCAGATAGTCGTGCTTGTTTTCAAGCGGAATAATCCAGCGATTGAGCAGTTCCTCCGGCTTCACACGCTGTCGACCAAAGTCGTCGATCAGCAGGCAGCCGCAGTTGCTCTTCATCTGAAGCGGAGCCTCACTAATGTTGCACGTTGAGTCATGACGAATCTCAAGATTGTCCAGAGTCAGCTCACCACCAACGATCACCGTTGGCCGACGAACTCGCACCCAGCGCCGGTCGTAAGATAATCCATCACCCGGCTGCGGAACTTCCTGATGATAAGCCGGATCAAACAACGTGATGATTTCTCGCCCATCCATGATCGCATATGGGATCCAGATTTCCTGTCCAAAGCAACTCGTCAGGCAGCGAGCCAGCGTCGACTTACCGTTACCAGGAGCCCCGTATAAGAATAGACCACTGCCCGAGTTAATCGCCGGGCCCAGCATGTCCATCAGTTCTTCAGAGACTGACACGTTGTAGAACGCATTGTCCAGTTCTTCGCGTCGAACGGGCTGGTCGCAGATGGCCTGAGCTTCAACGGAGATGACATAGTCAGCCAAAGGAACCGGGGCCGGACCGACATAAGAACACTCACTATGAAACTGTTCAGCCCGGCGACGTCCTTCGTCGGTCAGTCCAAACACGTAGTCATTCAGGCTGGCACTGCCACAATGGGAGACCATGCGACGGTTCTTCAGCCGTTCCATCAGGCCTTCGATCATCCGGAACGGGATGCAAAGCTCGCCAGCGATTGTTCGCCCGGAAAGGTTTCCGGTGGATCGCAACACTCGACAAACCATCGCTTCAAGAAATGGCTCTGACAGACCAAGCTCGTGCATCGATGACGGATCAGATGGCCAGAAACTTTCTCCGGCCAGCAATGCGGTCAGCAGTGCGGAGTCATTCGATCTGCCTTGGGGAGGGCGTTGCATTAACATTTGCGGGATGTTTCAACGACAGAAAATGAGACTGAATAACGAGACTATTTCGCGGTCAGGGCACTCCGGCCGATCAGGAATTGATCCAATGTGCGGCGGACTCCGCGCGGCCAAACAGGAAGCCCTGAGCCAGTTCGAATCCAAGTTCAAAGCAGACCGAAGCTTCGTCGACTGTTTCTACGCCTTCGGCGAGCGGCACGACGTTGAGATCCTTCACAATTCGGATCAGCGATTGGATGGTGGCTCGGTGTTGAGGAGTCGTGAATGGCAGGCCATGCACAAACTTCACATCGAACTTCAAGACATCCGGAGGTACCTCAAAGAGTTCTTTGAGGCGTGCCTGGCCGGCTCCAAAGTCGTCATAGGCGAGTCCCATTTTTAGTTCTCGAGTCACGCGACGAATTTCCTGCAGCAAGGCACTTGAGGCCGCTGCCCCTTCGTGAACTTCGAGCACGATCTGCATTTCCGGAAACTCGGATCGAAGCTGTACCAGCGAAGGAAATAGCTCGGTTCCGACAATCTCTGCCGGATGTGTATTCAGATAGAACTGTGTGCCCGGCAAAGATTCGCCAATGCGAAGCCCTTCGGTGCGGCAGACCTGACTGAGTTCCGCCTCCACGTTTCGTGACGCGGCGACGCGGAACATCTTCTCAGGCGTTTCCAGTCCCAGCAGATAACTGCGTGACAGAATTTCAAAACCCACTCGAGCTGTGTCGCTCAGGCGTACGATGGGCTGAAAATACGGCCGCAATGCGGGACGACGCAGAAGCTTGTCGAACTGCAATTGAGCGAGTGCATCTGCGGAAACATCGGCGGTGACTGTCGAACTCGTGCATTCGTCGGTGGATGACTGAAGTGTATACATCACACTGCCAAAATGCAGAACATCGCCCGAACGAAGTCCGGTCAGATGCTGAATTCGTCGCCCGTTTAGCAAGGTTCCGTTAGTACTGTTGAGATCTCTGACGAACAGATCCTTATTGATCGTCAGGACTTCTGCGTGTCGTCCGGATACCGTACTGTCGCTCAGGCAAAGGCTGTTGGATGGATGACGTCCAACTGAGAATGTCGGTCCACCCACGTTCACGCGATGATTGGAGTTCCCGTCCGCAGAGCTGCGAACCAGCACCCAGTATCCCTCAGGGAACGGCGACGAAGTCGAAGTCGAACCGGAATCGCCGGGGCCTTCTTTTCCCTGGTGGTTGAGCTGCGGTTCACTATTCAAAGTTGAAATGGAAGTCATCGGGTCTCGTTCCTCTTGGAGCCAGCGGTTTGTTGTCACCGCAGTACCTCATACGCGTCAGAAAAACAGCGCAGGATGTGTCACGTCAACATTAGCTCAGAACCGTCAACACATTCAGAATTCGCACAAGATCCGGGGAATCTGTGGTATCGATTGGGGGACCTGCAACGCCGGGATTACTCTGTCCTGATCAAAACGAGGCGGAGTTAACGAGACAATTCCCCACGATCGCGCCAGTCGCTACGATCAGCCTCCGGCGTTGCACTAGGCTGGTTTATGGTGACAACGTCGAAAACCAGTTTTTATTGACTCCGCGATTGCAACGTGATGGTTCGACATCCGGCGCATTGCCCGCTCGACTCATGACCGCGTGTCGACGTAAAAGTGAATAGATGTTTTAAGGGAATGTCATCTCATGTTACTCAACATTCGACCAACACGGCGGGCGTCTCAGGGACGTTCAGCCTTCAGCACCATCTTATTGGCTGCGGCGCTGTTCAGCTTGATGGTCGCACTGCCACAGGCTCGGCTTTCTGCCGATGAGATATCTGTGGATGTTGTGGTTTACGGAGGTACATCGGCCGGTGTCGCTGCGGCTGTTCAGGTCTCTCGCCTGGGGCATTCTGTCATCCTGATTGAGCCCAGTTCACATATTGGAGGACTCACGTCCGGCGGACTTGGCTTCACCGATAGTGGTGACAAAAGGGTGATCGGGGGAGTCGCTCGGGAATTTTATCAGCGGATTCGTCGGCACTACGATCAGCCGTCCGCATGGGTTCAGCAGAGGTCTTCAGACTATCCTCGTTACCGCCCCGGTGACGATGCCATGTGGACGTTCGAACCCAAAGTGGCGGAGACTGTCTTCCATCAGATGCTGAAAGAAGCCAACGTCAAAGTGTTGATGCGAGAACGTCTGAATCGTGCGTCTGGCGTGAAGATCGCCTATGGGCGAGTTGTTTCGATCACAATGGAGTCCGGCAAAATCTTCAGCGGACGGCAGTTCATCGATACGACCTATGAAGGTGATCTGATGGCTGCGGCCGGCGTGAAATATACCGTCGGCCGTGAAGCCAACTCAGTCTATGGCGAGACTCTCAACGGCAATCAGGTCAAAGCTAACCTGCATAATCATCGCTTCCTGAAGAATGTTGATCCGTGGTTGACGCCAGGTGATCCGTCCAGTGGTCTTGTGGCCGAAGTCGAGAATGCCGGCCCCGGTGAAGACGGAACCGGCGATCATCGGGTTCAGGCGTACTGTTTTCGGATGTGCATGAGTAAGGCTCCGAGCAATCGGGTCCCGTTTCCAAAGCCCGATCAATACGACGAGAAACGCTATGAACTGCTGTTTCGCAATTTCGAAGCTGGAGATCTCCGGGTTCCGATCAGTCCGGACATGATGCCCAACGGGAAGACAGATACGAACAATAACTGTGCTTTCTCGACCGACTATCTGGGCGGAAATTACCTCTATCCCGAGGCGAGTTATGAAGAGCGCGAGTCCATTGTTCGAGACCACGAAGACTATCAGAAGGGACTCATGTGGACGCTTGCTAATCATCCGCGTGTGCCGGAGGTCGTTCGACAGCACATGACGCAGTGGGGACTTCCAGCCGACGAGTTTGTCGACAATGGAAACTGGCCGCATCAGCTTTACATTCGCGAAGCTCGTCGCATGGTCAGCGACTATGTAGTCACAGAACTTGATTGCCGACGAACTCGAATTGCTGAGGATTCCGTCGGGTTGGGAAGTTACAACATGGATTCTCACAACGTCCGTCGCTACATCACGGGTGATGGGTTCGTCCAGAATGAAGGCGATGTTCAGGTTTCTCCCGGAGGAGCGTATCTGATCAGCTACAAGTCCGTGATTCCGGCACGCGGGCAGGTGACTAACCTGAGCGTTCCGGTATGTCTGTCGTCTTCCCATATCGCCTACGGCTCCATTCGCATGGAGCCAGTCTTTATGATTCTCGGCCAAAGCACAGCGACAGCGGCCGTTCAGGCGATCAGAGCCAACAAAGCACTTCAGGATCTGCCCTACGCCGCGTTGCGTGAACAACTCGTGAAAGATGGTCAGGTACTTGATCTTCCCGCGGGTTTGAAGAAGCAGGAGTTAATTACGAAGGCGTCTTTGAAAGGTCTTGTGCTGGACGATTTCGACGCAAAGCTTTCCGGTACGTGGACGTCCAGCACGTCATCCGCAATGTATGTTGGAACCGGCTATCTGCATGACGGCGATGTGGAGAAAGGGCAGAAATCGCTGCGCTGGGAACTGACCGCGGTGGCAACGGGTGATCACGAGCTTCGTCTTGCCTACTCGTCACATTCAAATCGCGCGTCCAATGTTCCAGTGACGGTCAGCGTTAATGGCTCAGTATCCGATCTCATCATCAATCAGAAGAAGCAGCCGTCACACGATGGTCTTTTCTGTTCTCTTGGAACCTACAATCTGAAAACTGATGACAAGATTGTGGTCATCATTTCGAACAAAGACACAGATGGCTATGTTGTTGTGGATGCATTGCAATTGTTGCCGTCGAAATAGCCGCGAGCGAGCTCGCTAAACTGACTCAGGTCTGCCTGTTCCGCATTGATGAGGGCCAGTGCTGACGATAACTGAGTGGCGGTGGCATCACTGGACGCTGGAGTACTTGATCCGTCTGTTAATTTTCTGTTTGATATGCGGGATGGCGTTCCGACGCGATCCCTGATAACTCTTCTTCAATCAAACTGGCTTAAAGGTTCCGTGCATGAGTGATCTGATGGCCCAGGCCATCTTTTTGGCCCATCTGGCTTCCACACTGTACATGACAGGCCTGATTTGGATGGTTCAGAGAGTGAGTTACCCGCTTATGGCCTTCGTGGGGCAGGCCGAGTCGGCCAAATTCGAACGGTTGCATTGTGATCGAATCGGGTGGGTTGTCGGTTTGCCGATGCTCGTGGAAGGTATCACAGGGCTGATCCTGTTATGGTACTCACCTCTTTGGTTTCCCGCATGGGGATTCTGGTTGGGGGCGGCTCTAATGTTCGGTAACGCCGCTTCGACTCAATTCCTGCAGGTGCCTTGTCACACAAAGCTGGCTGCCGGATTTGACCGAAACGTCCATCAGCGTCTGGTCAGAACGAACTGGATCAGAACGGTCATTTGGAGTCTTCGATCCTTCCTCGTGCTGGGCATGCTGCTGAACATCCTGACGATCAGTGGGTTTCCGCGATCCGGAAATTTCTCAAACCTCTCTGCGGACTCTGTAATGGCGACCCTGAAAATTGGCGATCGAGCACCGGACTTCTCTGGAAAAACTTCATCCGGTGATGTGATCCGCTTGGCGGACTACATAGGTAAGAAGGGACTTGTCCTGTTCTTCTATCCGAAAGATGGCACCGCCATCTGCACAAAAGAGGCCTGCGCCTTTCGCGACTCCTACATGCAATTTGCCGACGCCGGCGCGGAGGTGATTGGGATCAGCAGTGACTCCGATGAATCACACCTCGATTTCGCCAAACAGTACCGTCTCACATTCCCACTGATCAGTGATGCAGATGGATCATTGCGGAAATTGTTTTCAGTCCCGAAGACGCTTGGATTGTTCCCCGGTCGAGTGACCTATGTCATCGACAAAGACGGAATCATTCGCCAGATCTATTCCGCGCAACTTGCGTCGGATGCGCACGTGAAACAGGCCCTTGCGGCACTTGGTCAATAGTGGGCTGCCGGTAAACAAGCGGCAGTCAACGTTCAGAAGGCAACTGAGCAAACTGCCAGTGCGGCCACATTGCTCCACGACCTTTGGTAAGATGCGTGATCTGATGCTCGGCTGATGTCTTCAGATTGCGCACGAAGAGTTGGCGAACGCCGTTTCGCATTGAGCCATACAGTAACCAGTTTCCGTCGTTCGATGGTTTTGGATGATAATGCATAGTTCCCTCCTGTGAAGTAGTTAGCTGCGTGAACTTACCTTCCAGGTCGACCTGACAAAGTTCTGTTGTTGTCGCGGTCTGTGTCGTGAAAAACACGGACTGCCCATCAGCAGACCAGACTGGCGTGTCGCTGCTGCCTTGGTGGAAGTCGTCAACATCAAGGAACAGAATCCATCCCTGGTAGCTGTTTTGGTCAGCCAGCTTTCGCAGATCCTGGCCGTCTCTGCGGACTACATACGGGTTGCTGTGACCATGCTCGCCGCTCAGGAATAACAGCCACTGACCGTCCGGCGACCATGTCGGCCCGAAGTTGAACGGATTGCCGGTGGGAATGTGTTGCTTATTGGTGCCGTCGGCATTTGCGATGAAGATCTGATAGTTCTCGTGATAACTGATGATCTTTCCATCCGGTGAAGCACTGTAGCCATAGGCAAATCCGCTGCCGTCGCCGGAGACATCGCGTTTATTGCGGCCATCGAGATCCATCAGATAGGGTTTTGAAATACCGTTCATAAGAGCCGTAAATCCCAACGTGCGCCGGTCCGGAAGAAAGAAGAGTCCTCCGTTATAATGGCTGACTCGATCAACAGCCGTGACGTTGAGCGACTCTTTGTTTTTTAGAGAAACGAGGAAGCTGTCCAGCATCCAGTTTCCGGGTTCCATGCGAAAGGTGCGGTTCGTCTCTTCCCACTTCGCGTTCTCGGGATCCTGCCAGCCTCGGGCAACGATGGCTTCGGCTCCGCTCGGCGACCAACCTGCAAACTGCGTCCACACGTTCGGATCATCCACAAGTTGTGGAGCAAGCTCTTCCCGAGTGGAACCATCAAGCTGCGATACTATCGCTCGCATTGTTCGCACATTGGCGTGGCGACCACCGGGCAGATTTGTCTGCAGTTCGGTATATCCAATCAACGACTTCACAAGTCCCGGCTCATCACCTGTTGCTGCAATGCAAAAGGTGAGTGTCAACAAGACCGGAAGGCAGCTCTTGATACTCATTGACATTTTCACTCAGTTAGATGGAAACTCTGAGAACAAAAGAATTCTGCCGACACCACCGCGATATCGATCTGGCGAATCGCGTCCATATCGCAGCAGCCTGCTCGATTGCGAAGAACACTTATTCTCAGCGATCTCAGACTGCTCGTCAAAGCAAGGAGTTAACGACAGGAAAAGTGTTAGATTTGCTGCCTGGTGAACTTCGAGTGAATTGCGGGTGGAGAATATGTAGAATCCGGGTCCGCGATTTTGAGCGGGCAAGTCAGAATTATTTTCATGCGGGAACGACGATGGCCAGCGGCTTTCTGATGTTATTAGATGATATCGCCACGATCCTGGACGACGTGTCGGTCATGACAAAGGTCGCCGCAAAGAAGACTGCGGGGATTCTTGGCGACGACCTTGCGTTGAACGCCGAACAGGTCACTGGCATTCAGGCAAATCGAGAGTTGCCCGTTGTCTGGGCTGTGGCCATCGGATCGCTTGTGAACAAAGTGATTCTGGTCCCGTCCGCACTGTTGCTCAGTTCACTGGTACCGTGGCTGATCGAACCGCTGATGATTGTCGGAGGAGCGTTTCTGTGTTTCGAAGGCTGCGAAAAACTGGCTCACAAGTTCTTGCACACCAAAACAGAACAGAAACATAAAGAACAACACAAAGCCAACATCGCCGACGCGCAGGCGGATATCGTGGTAGCCGAGAAATCGAAAATCAAAGGCGCGGTCCAGACAGACTTCATCCTGTCGGCCGAAATCATCGTGATTACTCTGGGAACAGTGGCAACGGCCGGCTTCATGACGCAAGTCGGCGTGCTGGTTGCGATCAGTCTGTTGATGACGGTGGGCGTTTACGGGCTGGTCGCTGGCATCGTGAAACTCGACGACATCGGACTTTACTTAATGAAGGCACCCGCGGATGTGACGGCAGCTCAGCCGTCAGCACTGAGATTCCGAATGGGCCGAATGATCGTCGGGGGAACTCCTTATCTGATGAAGTTCTTATCCATCGCCGGAACCGCCGCCATGTTTTTGGTAGGCGGTGGAATTCTGGCTCATGGAATTTCACCTGCCCACCACCTGATCGAAGCCATACAGCAGCGACTGCAGCAGATTGAAGGCGTCGGTGGTGTTTTATCCGTGATTGCGGGAATGGCCGGCCACGCTGTACTAGGGATCCTTGTCGGTGTCAGCGTTCTTTTCGTGGTTGAACTGGTGAAGCGATTCCGAGGCGCTGCTCAGCAGACGAATTGACGTCAGGGAAGTCGCTCACGTCCCGCTGATGGATGGCCCACATAACGAACGAGCACCCGAGGCTGAAGGACCTCCAGAAGTGTCTTCATTCGGCCTCGAGTTTGCCGAATGTGAAGACCAGGGAAAGAGACCCGCCACTGTTCTCTCAAACTTGTCTCTTGATAATGTGTGCTAAGCTTGCAAAATGCAAGGGTTCGCCAGCGTGCTTGCGTTTTGTAAGAGAAGGGTGACGGTCGGAACGCCCCGTGAAGTGGTGTCTGGGGCGGGCGATGGCTGGATTAGGCAAACATCCGACTGTCATGAGTTCTATGTTGAAGACGGACACTGCAGAACGGCGAATCTTCGCACTTCGGCGGACAGCAAAAGGTGGCTCGGCCTTCTGGCTCGCGGAAAGAACTTCGCATGGGCTATTTCGACGCTGTTGCTTTGATTGTCCGGTTTACCTGCCTGGCTGATCGCAGCAAGGGGGGGCATCGGTTGGTGCATAATTCACCTACAAATTTCGCCTGCAAACTCTCAATTAACCAGTGTCGAACTTATCGCGAATTGTCGATTGGACTGGAGCCTGTTAAAAACCGTGGTAGACTGGCTCGCTGTTTCAAAAGATGTTCACGAAAACGGCTGCACGTTTCCCCGCCTCATTGATCTCCCCTGTTAATCCCTCCCGGGTGTTTTCCATGCTAAATATTCTTGGCCGACGCCAATCGGCGCTGTGTGACGGTCATTCGCGACGCCAGTTTTTGAAGATTGGCGGACTGGCAATGGGCGGGCTCTCGTTGCCTCAGATTCTTCAGGCTGAGCAATCAACCGCAGGCACGGCGGGAAAGAAGCTGTCACACAAAGCTGTGATTATGATCTATCTGTCCGGCGGCCCGTCGCATCAGGATATGTATGACCTGAAGATGGATGCTCCTCCGGAGATTCGTGGTTCGTTCAAGCCGATTGCGACCAACGTCCCGGGGATTGAAATCTGCGAACACATGCCAAAGCTGGCGACAATGATGGACAAGTTTGCCATCATTCGTTCGCTGCATGGTTGTCCTGATCAGCATGCGTCCGATCTTTGTATGAGCGGATATCCAATCGGCCCGAAAGGTCGGCAGGATAATCATCCGTCGCTCGGTTCGGCAGTCGCTCGTTTGCAGGGGCCTGTTGATCCGTCGGTTCCAGCTTTCGTCGGCCTGACGATAAAGACTAAACACGATCCTTACTGCAATCCGGGCTTCGCGGGCTTTCTTGGAACTGCTTACGCGCCGTTTCAACCGGAAGGCCAGGGGATGGCCGATATGCGGCTGAACGGGATTACTCTTGATCAGCTTCGCAATCGACAGGGTCTGTTAACCAGCTTCGATAAATTCCGCCGTCAGGTCGACACACAGGAATCTTACCGCGGCGCGGATGCACTGACTCAAAAAGCGTTTGATGTCTTGACCTCAAGCAGGCTGGTCGAAGCGCTGGATCTTGAGAAGGAAGATGCGGCGTTGCGAGATCGTTACGGTCGAGGCAGTGCGGATCCGGCGTTTGGTGAAGATGCGGGGCCGCATTGGATGGATCAGTTCTTGACAGCTCGGCGACTGGTCGAAGCTGGAGTTCGCTGCGTCACGTTGTCTTTCGGAAGCTGGGACCGGCACGGGGCGAATTTTGAACGCTTGCCAACTCAGCTAGCCAAGCTTGACCAGGGAATTACGGCTCTCGTCGAGGATTTGCATCAGCGAGGACTCGATCAGGACGTCAGCGTCATTGCGTGGGGCGAGTTTGGACGAACTCCGCGAATCAACAAGGACGGAGGCCGCGACCACTGGCCTCAGGTGTCCTCCTGTTTGTTGGCCGGAGGCGGAATGAAAATGGGTCAGGTGATTGGTTCAACCAATCGTCTGGGGGAAGTGCCACAGGATCGCCCGGTGCATTATCAGGAAGTCTTTGCGACTCTTTACAACCGTCTGGGAATTGATGTGCTCAGTGCGACAATACCCGATCAGGCCGGACGTCCGCAGTATCTGGTGGACCACAGATATCCGATCAGCGAACTGGTCTGATCGCTGATTTTATTAGCGCAGGGACATCATCATGATCAGCCGTGCGATCGATCGTCTGGGGCTTCTGCTGATTGTGTTGCAGTTCTTTTTGATGAGCTGTTCGGCCGACGAACAACAGGCTCGCGACACAGAGTTCGCACGCCCCGATTTGGTGAATTGCGCGATCGGAAATGTGACATTTCAGATTGATGGCCCCAAGCTCTGGACACTGAGCGGAATTGAATACAAGACTCATTCGATCGCTACCAGAGATAGCGCGTATGGGGCTGTGCTCAACATCGAAGGAGTTGGCCTGCTGGGGACCGCACATTTTCTGGATGTACCGGGGCAGCCTGGGAAGGTTGAGAAAGAGAATATATCGCAATTGCAGTTCTTCGTGGACGGAAGCCGCTTAACCCCTGATCTTCCGCAGGCAACTCTTTCGGGAAAGTCGTTTCGCCTGACGAGGTCGTCAGTGATTCGAGCGGTACATCTTGAGTCTGAAGTTTCCGTTGAGAACGATGTTCTGATCGAAACGGTCCGCATGAGAACTCAGGAAGACGTTCGGCTGAAGTTGTCTTATCCGCTGATGTATGCGTGGTCCCCAGGCATGACGGATTATCTGTTCGGAGACGACACCGGCGTCCTGAAGCGAGGTTCGTTTCTACCGGAAGGAGCGAAGCCCGGCGAAGGACTCGAACGCACCGCTCGGTGGATGGCGGTTTATGATTCCGCCAATCGCTGTGGAGCCGTTTGTTTGCTGCGGCAATATCCTGAATCAGAAGATGTCTGGTTTCAGTACACGGATGCTCCGGGGGTTTATCGCAAGCTGCGTCTGATGAGTTTCTCCGAGAAAACCATGCCCGCTGGTTTTGCTGGCACCTATCAGTCCGCGATCGGATTCTTCGAGGCAGAGCCGAACGCCTGGAAAGACGCCGCGATCGATCGTTTGGAGGGCCTTAGAGACCTTGCGGACACGGGTCCCTGAAAGCGCATTCTGGAGTCACAACGGGGTACTTGAACGGCCTCGATTGAACCGGCGCTGAGTCGCGGTTTTTCAACCTGGTCGGGCCATTTAACCTCTGTGCAGGCCTGCGACAACGTTTGGGGTCACTCGTTTTTACGGGTGGGTCTCAGGGACCCCTTCACCAAATGTCGACTCGTTACTATGCTTCGAATAAGTTCAGGGCTGGGTCCGATCTGTGGCCGAGAACTGGCAGTGTACTTTTTGCGACATGGTGAGAGACATCATGATTGTTGGCATTGATCTGGGAACGACGAATTCGCTTGTGGCCTGGCTGTCGCCGGATGGTCCGCAACTGATTCCGAACTCGTTGAATGAGCTTCTCACGCCATCGGCTGTTGGCATTGATCATGATGGCAGGCTTCTGATTGGTAAGCCAGCTAAAGAACTTCAGGTTGTTGCTCCTGATCGCTGTGCCACCGTATTCAAGCGAATGATGGGGACAGACCGGACTGTGTCGGTGGCCGACAAAATGTTTCGAGCCGAAGAGCTTTCATCGCTGGTGCTCAAGTCACTAAAAGCCGATGCGGAGAAGTTCCTTACCCAGGAAGTAGCTGAGGCTGTAATTACGGTCCCGGCTTACTTCAGCGATCTGCAACGAAAGGCGACGATCCATGCGGGGCAACTGGCAGGCTTTAATGTTCGTCGCATTATCAATGAACCGACCGCGGCAGCCATTGCGTATGGGCTGCATGAACTAAAGCAGGAACGAATTGCGCTCGTGTTCGATCTTGGCGGCGGCACATTCGATGTGTCGATTCTGGATCAGTTCGAGTCGACTCTGGAGATTCGATCTTCGGCCGGTGAAATCTTTCTGGGTGGCGAAGACTTTACTCGAAATCTTGCGAATCAATTACTCGTCTCAAAGGGTTTGAATTTTGAGCATGCCGAATCGCGAACACCGAAGTTCATTTCACGTCTATTGCACGAGTGCGAGTCCGCGAAAAGAAGATTGAGTAACGGATCAGACACGGTTGTTCGGTTTCCAGATAATGACGGGCGGATTTCGGAGACGTCAGAATCCATTCCTGTCTCAGCGGAATCATTCCGGAGGTGGACCGCATCACTGCTCGCAAAAACACGGCTGCCGCTGCAGCGGGCGATGTCCGATGCCGGATTGACTCGTCAGCAGATCAATGACGTAATTCTCGTCGGTGGTGCTACGAGGATGCCTCAGATATCTGAAATGCTGACGGAAGTGTTTGGGCGCGTCCCGCGTTGCACTCTTGACCCCGATCATGTGGTGGCACTCGGGGCGGCAATCCAGGGCGGCCTGGTGCAGCTCGACAAAGCGGTGACCGATATGGTCGTCACTGATGTTTGTCCATTCACATTGGGCGTGGAGATCTCAAAGGACATCGCAGGGACTTCTCGCGCGGGGTACTTCAGCCCGTTGATAAGTCGCAATTCGACAATTCCCATCAGTCGGATGGAAGAGTTCTTCACAGCTCATGCCAATCAGACCAGTGTCAGTGTGCGAGTCTTTCAGGGGGAGAGTCGCCGTGTTGAAGAGAATTTGTTTCTAGCGGAGTTCGAGCTAAAGGGGATTCCGCGAGGTCCCGCCGGGCAACGTATCACCATCCGCTTCACTTATGACCTCAACGGGATTCTTGAAGTCGAAGCCGGCGCTGCAGAGTCGAATGCCAGGGCCAGTTGTGTCATCACGCGGCACGCTCAAAACCTGACAGATGCTCAGCTGAAGGAGGCCGTGGCAAAACTTCAGGAGTTGAAAGCCGATCCGAGAGAAGACCAGGGCAATCGTCATCTGATCAAGCGAGCCGAGCGAATCTACCAGGAACTCTCCGGGGATCCTCGACTGCTGCTGGAGACACTTCTGGGCGGGTTTGAAGAGGCACTCGCCATGCAGGATCCATCGGCCATTGAGATGAATCGGTCGGCGCTTGAGAAGTTTCTTGATCACTTCGATTTCAGCTTTGAATGATTTTGTTTGTTGTCGGATGTTCGGTGCAACAATTCAGTGTCGAGGCATAGTAAGCGACATGTCTGAGAACATAAGAGTACAGAGTCCTTCAGCTGTCGACCTGCAGAATGCTGTTGCAACCGATTGGTCGCGAAAACAGCTTGAGATTCCGCCAGGAGATGTTGCAGCCACTCATCGTCAGATTTGTGATTATCTGAAGTCCTGCCAGTTCAGTCCTCCAACTGCAGTGAGGTCTGCGATTGTCGGAGCAGTGTGTCCGGAGCGAGCCCTTCGATCCATCAGGTTTCGAGAGATCACTGCAAGGGAAATGTTGAGTCGCTTTACCGCCGAGTTCTTTCAACTCTCGCCGGAAGTTCGCGATGAGCGTCTCAATGAGCTTGCGAAACATGTCGCGGAGTTTCCCCAGCTGAAGTGGCGACTCAACCGACTTCGGCCGGGTGTTTCGATTCGAGGCTCAGTTCCTTCGGGACTTGATGAGCCATCAAGACTGGCATCATCAATTGCTGATGTTTTTGTTATGTCACCTGAAGCAGCAGCTCGCGCTGGTCGGAGTGAAACGATCGATTGTCTTGCAGGAAAGTCGGTAGTACAGAAAAAACAAAAAGCATTGTCTGCCGCCGCGCAGTCATTTTCGATGTGGACCGTACTGCAGCCTCCCTGTGGGCTGACTCTTCTGCAGCGTCTGGATCGCATGACGGCCAGGCCGAAACATCTGCGACCTGCTGGAGACTACGCAAAGATCGGAATTCTGGTCGTTGTCATCCTGATGGCATTTACTCGAATTGTGATGACGCGACCCGCCGGAGGAGTCCGGTCGTCCAGCAGTCTGGCCTACCAGTATAAGCCGCCTTCTTCGACCGGAATGGTTTTTCAACCCAAGCAAGGGACTCCGGATGAGCAATCTCGAGAAGCTCTTGCTCTGTTGTTTGGTGAGGACAAGCTTAGGGAGTTTCGTGCATCGAAGAAGCGGCACGAAGATGCAAGGAAAAGGCTCGAAGAAGCCGAGCGGAGAAGATCACAGCCACGTCTGCGGCCGAACAGCAGTGCTGCGAGAAAATTTCTTGAGAAGCGGCAGAACGCTTCCGCGAAGCCTCCGTTTCCTGATGGCGACCTGCAGGACTATTGGAAAGAGCAGAAGGCTCGTACAGATCGAGTTCTCAGCGGAAATCCTTACCGTTCGAATCAGGAGGCACAGCAGGGAGCAGCCGATGTTGACACCCTGATACCCAAGTCTGGAGTGCCTGAGGCAAAGGATCCTGCGCAGGACGTCGATGAATTTCTGGATGCATTGCAGAACCCGCAGAAAGGTGCGGCACGTCCATGACCGACCATCTTCCGGATGAACTTGCGCGATGGCCGATTAGTCCGCGTACGATTCTGAACGTGCCTTCCTCTGCAGGCAAGTCGGAGATTCGCAAAGCGTATGCCCAATTGATCCGACGTTTCCGGCCGGAAACGCACCCGCAGCATTTCCAACGCATCCGCGAAGCGATGGAAATGCTGCTTGCTGGTCTTGATGACGAGAATGGCTCCGAAGGCTTCAGCGTCGAGCTGACGTCCGACTACGGTATTGCGCAGGTTGGCCTGTTTGATTCCACGCAACAGCCATCAGCCAACGATGTCCGACGTGAAAGTGACGCCTCGTCGGTTTCTCAGAGTGTTCATGAGTCTGCATCATGGGAAGCGGAACGCGATCAGGTTTGGGCCGAGTATACTCAGCGGCCTTCTGCGGAATGCATGCAGAAGCTGCACGATCTGGCGGTCAGAAGCGATCGTGACCCGGTTCCATTCATTATGGGTTGCTGGGCCGCCCGACTGAGGCCGGACCTTGCGCAAGAACGTCGACCGTTTGAATGGATCTGCGAGGGGATTGAAAAGTTCGGGGGAACGTCTGAACTGATTGAATTGCTCATGGAAGAGCTTCGTGACAACACAACCCTCTTGTCAGAAGAGGACAGCGGACATCTGGCCGAGCGAATTCAGAGTTCCGAACTTCTTCAAGCCTACCTGTCGTCGCGATGGAAACTGATGGCTCAGCGAGGAGTCTGGCAGTGGATCACGCGCGAGTATGAAGCGACTCAGAAGAGATTCTCGTATTCTCATCCGGAAGTCTGGTTACAGATCACTCTGCGAGTCTTTGAACTCAGTGTGCCGGCTTCTGATCCCAACGCTCAAAAGCTTGTTGCGATGGCTCGAGAGGAACTACGGACTTTGTCGTCCGGCCGCAATTCTCATCAACAATTCGAGTACGCGGACGTTCTGGAGTTTATTCGTCGGAGTCACCAGAATCGAAGCGGTACTTCAGACGAACGCCTGCGCCAGCTTGTCCTTGATTCTCCCACACTGGATGCGGAACAATTTCACTTGCGGGTCCTTGAAATCGTTGGCATCTATATTGATCTGCCTGCCAGGCTGTTGAAGATTCTGACCGAATTGGCCATGCAGGTTCCCGAGTCGCTTTGGCTGCTGTCAACGCATCCCCAAGCCTGGGGCAGGCCTGCAGCCACAGCAGAATCCAGGCGAGATCAAACACTGCTGCGGGCTGTTGAGCTTCTGTTCAGGCAGTCCGGTCAACTTGCGTATGGCGACCTTCGAGTCGACATTGCTGAATTCTGTCGAGCGGAATGCATCAACAGTGCAATCCTGATTGACACATTGGAGCAATTGAGTGAGTCGGGAGCGGTGCTGATTTCTCAGACGATCCTCTCACAGGTTGCTCGTGATCTTTCTCTTCAGCTGACCTGCGAGTGGAACTGGATTTTTCTACACTCCTGCAGTGCGCCGCATCTTGAATGACGTCGTTGTGTCGGGCGTTTCGAGATGGCTGAAGATTGTGCCTGGTGAATGTAATTGTGCTTGGCGCATGGAGATACTCGGGGATGAAAAGAGGAACACTGGCTGCGTCCGTCCTGAAGTTACAACATCCTTTCGCTGTACGCAAAAGCAGCGACTAAGCCCGTAAATATGGCAGAATTCATCGCAACTGCTGATTCCTGGGGCTGAAGGTTTCACGGGACTCTCGTTTCCCTCGTTCTCTCTTTCTGCGACGCTCGCGTTGCCGCTAAAGGCTCGATAGATTGCGGCAGCAGAAGCGGAAGCTTTGTGGTCACCAACTCGGTCAAACCATCGCAGCCTCTGACGGAGTTGTCTCCCAACTCACAACGACTTAAGCCCTGATATGACGGGGTTTAGCGAGCGGTATATTGCTTGTTGAAGAAAGAACGAAATGCATCAGGTTGTTGCCGGGTTCGGATATGTTGCCATGATCTTCTTTGCATGGTTGATGAGCTCTCATCGAACTCGTTTTCCGTGGCGGATTGTGTTGGCCGGTACTCTGCTGCAAATGACGTTTGCACTGTTGATTCTGAAGACGAAGCCGGGTCTGGCGATCTTCCAGAGCACGGGTGATTTCTTTACTCAGGTGCAGAGTTTCGTCGACGCTGGCAGCGGTATGGTCTTTGGCAAAGGCTATGAAGAGCACTATATCGCGTTTCGAGTTCTCCCGACGATCATTTTCTTCTCGGCCCTCATGGCGGTGATGTACCATCTTGGCATCATGCAGATTGTGGTGCGATTTATCAGTCGCATCATGCAGGTGACTCTGGGGATCTCAGGGGCTGAAAGTCTGTCTGCCGCGGCCAATATTTTCGTAGGGCAGACCGAAGCTCCGCTCGTGGTCAGGCCCTATATTGGCAAGATGACTCGATCAGAGTTGATGTCCATTATGGTCGGCGGATTCGCCACGATTGCTGGCAGCGTTATGGCAGCGTACATCACGATGGGCATCAGTGCCGCTCATCTGCTGACTGCCTCAGTTATCTCCGCACCCGCCGGGTTGCTGATTGCGAAAGTTCTGCAGCCGGAAGTTGATGTTCCTGAGACGCTTGGCGTGTCCGAACAGGAGATGCCCAGGACAACTGGCAATATCATCGAAGCGGCTTCAAATGGCACTGCCGACGGGCTTCAACTGGCATTAAATGTTGGGGCGATGCTGATTGCGTTTCTGGGCTTGATAGCGATGTTCGATTACGGACTCCAGCATATCTCCGGCTGGTTATTGACGCAGGTTGGATATCCAGGCCAGTCCGTGACGCTCGCCAGTTTTCTTGGTGCTGTCTTTTCTCCAATAGCGTGGCTGATGGGAATCGAATGGAAAGAATGTGCCCCGGCCGGTGAACTGCTGGGGTTGAAACTGGTTGCAACTGAGTTTGTTGCGTACGAAAAGCTTGGCGAATGGAACCGTCTTGCTGCCGAAGCCCGCCCTTTGTCAGATCGAGCGGTCGTTATCCTGACCTACGCACTTTGTGGATTTTCCAACTTCGCTTCGATCGGGATCCAGATCGGCGGGATTGGTGCCTTAGCTCCGGAACGTCGGAAAGAGCTGACGGAAATCGCTTTCCGAGCGATGTTGGGCGGGACTTTGGCGTGCTGCATGACGGCCTGCATCGCGGGAATTCTGTATTGAGTTCACGATGTCTCTGGCGTCGGAGATGGCCCAGTATTCGTTTTTATCGCTAAAATCGCATCAACCCGCGAATCCACGCGCGAGCTGCGGGGTTAGATCCTGACACGGACGGTCAGCTACGAGAGATCACCAGTTTTTTTACAGATCTCTCCGGGCTTCGTCCTCGAGTCGAATGCTCCCACCCAGATCCCTTATGGAGAAGTCGTATGTTGTCTGTGCACTTGTGCCTTTCGCTCGCGCCGCTGTTGTTCGGTTCTGAGGCTCGCCCGGAATCACTCCAGTCTATGTCGTCTGCGATGCCGTTTCAGTTGATCGCTCATGCCGACGGTCGGTTTCTGGCCACACGGGTGGTATTGAGCACAGACGACGAAGAAGAAGATGATGACGACGACGATGATCGAGAAGAGCGTCGTGATAGTGAACGTCGTGGCCATCAACGACGCGAGGAAGAGCGTGGCGAAGTTAAGCGCGGAGAAGGCGATCATCGGAAGCCCGAAGGTGGCTCTGCTGAAGGGAGACGACCACAGCCCGGACGTCCAGAAGCCCATCGTCCTGACGGCCCCGGACGTCATCAGGGCCCCGGCGAGCACAAACCGCAGCCAGAACACAAAGGACCGCCTCATCAGGGGCCGCCAGAACATGGAAAGCAGCCATCGCCTCCGCATGGTCCGCAGGGCCCGGGTGGATTTCATCCTCCGATGATGGGTATGGGAATGCCACACTTCGGTGGAATGTTTGGCCACGGCTCGCCGTTTGGCGGCAGGCCCGGCATGCAGCCCGGTCAACCGTCTGTTAATGGGCCAGGAAGTTCCGTTCTGACCGGCATCATCTTCGAGTTGCTTGATCAGAATCACGATGGAAATCTCTCACGCGGCGAGTTCCAGAAGCTGGCGGACGCTGTCGAGAAATCTCACCATCCTCCAATGATGATGCCACCTCATTCCGGCCCGGGCAACGGGCCTGATGCGGATCACAGTCGTCCTCAGCTATCACGACGCGGAGGCCCTCCGATGCTTCATCAGGGGTCACCATTGCATCAGGCTCACAAGCCGGATGGTCATCACAAGCCAGACGGTGATCATCGTACAGATGGAGAAATGAATCGCAAACCAGAACATGGTGACAAAGAGGACCACCGTGAACATGGCGAACACGGGACGGATCGTCACCGCCCCGATGGAGACCGTGGCGAGAAATCTCGTGAACATCAGGAACCTCGGATCTAATTGCTTATCAGTGGTGAGTTTTGTTGAGTTTAACCCGTGGCCGACAGACCTGGAGCGAAGAAAATCAGGCCTGTCGGCCACGGGTTAGACAGTGAAACTTGCTCGACAATCCGTTGGACCGCGGTCATTTTTTCAACGGATGTTATTCAAAGCCCGGCTTCCTCGGAGGTTCGGGCTTCTTTCGTTCGCTGCCCCGTGAGATATCGCCGTCTTGAGGTGGGCTGATCTCATAAGTCATGGTGTTCGATTCATTTCTGACTTATTCATTCTTTGATTCCTTCTTCATTCTGGAGCACTGATGGTTATTCCTCGAGTCAAATCTGGTGCGTGGAAACGCTTTATCGCGGGAGCACTCAGTGTTGCGTCATTTGCAACCGTCAATGCGTCAGACTGGACACGTTTTCGAGGTCCCAACGGCACCGGGATCAGTCCCGATGCGGATCCGCTGCCGGCAACATTCAGCGACAAAGAGAATCTGCAGTGGAAAGTCGATCTGCCAGGCGCGGGTGTGTCGTGTCCGATTGTTGTCGGCGACAAAGTGTTGGTCTCGTGCTACTCGGGGTATGGAATTGATCGCCAGAATCCTGGCGATATGAAAGCTCTGAAGCGACACCTGGTTTGTTTCGAACGAGCCACGGGGAAAACGCTTTGGGAAAAGACCATCGATGCTGTTCTGCCAGAAGACGAATACACTGGCATGGGAGTTCCGGAGCATGGTTATGCATCGCATACTCCTGTTTCCGACGGCACGAACGTCTATGTGTTCTTCGGCAAGTCCGGCGTTTACGCGTACGACCTCGATGGAAAAGACCTGTGGCATACCAGCGTGGGAACTCAATCCGACGACCGAGCCTGGGGATCATCTTCGAGCCCGATCGTGGTGAATGATGTATTGATCGTTCCCGCTGGGCCAGAAACGCGAGCCGTCGTCGGTCTGGATAAGAAAACAGGCAAAGAGCTGTGGAAGTCCGAGAGCGATGGACTGGGCAATGTCTGGGGAACTCCCGCTCTGTCGCAAATTGACGAGACACGTACAGATGTTGTGATTGGTGCTCCGAATGAAATCTGGGCGATCAATCCAGGCACCGGAAAACTCAAGTGGTACTGCACCGCAATGGCCACGGACCAGTTCAATTCCAGCGTTGTCGTCTCCGATGGAATGATCTACGCAGTGGAAGGTCGAGGCGGTGGGTCGATCGCTGTGAAAGCTGGTGGTAAAGGGGACGTGACAGCGTCCAATGTTGTCTGGTCCGGGAAAGACAGCAATCGCTTCGCAACCCCGCTGATTTACGAAGGACGCATGTACCTTATTTCCGGCGGAACCGCGAAATGCCTGAATGCCGCTGACGGCAAAGAAATCTTCCAGGCTCGGCTACAGGGTGGTGCTGCGGGTGGTCCGGGAGAAGCGGGAGCTGCTGGTCGGCCCGGTCGTGACCCGGCCGCCGGCGGACAAGGTGCACCCGGACAGCCTCCGGCTGGTGGTTTTGGAGGCGGTGGACGTGGTCGAGGCGGTTTCGGGGGCGGTCGCGGCTCGGATTATTCATCACCCGTGATCGGCGATGGCAAGATCTATTACGTCACTCGCGCGGGAGAGATCCATGTACTGAAGGCCGGCGATACCTTTGAAAAGCTGGCGACCAATCGTCTGACAGCCGACGCCGAAGACTTCAGTGCCACCCCGGCAATCAGCAATGGCCAGATCTTCATTCGCTCCAGCAAACATCTCTACTGCGTCTCCACGCAGAAGTAACGATCCGGCTCAGTTGTCCCGGTCAAAAGCTCGCCATCTGCAAAGCCTGGCGAGCTTTTTTCACGCGCCGGGTTTCCAAAACCGAAAACTAACCTCTCCCCTTCATCAGCAACGCCGTCGCCATTGCCAGCACATCGTCGTTCTCACGAGCAGCCGCCTGCAATGTATCGAGTCGTTTCGCACTCACGCAATAAGATGTGAACGAGAAGCCTGCTGGATCTTCGAGCCGGCTGACATGAGGAGCAGCCGCATCCAGAGCCATGTTGACTCGATCCACGCGTTGCCCGAGATCAACCAGTACAAAGGCAATCATGCGTTTGTCGGCGGCATCTGGTTCCTGATTCAGGCGGTCGATGAAGTATTGCATCGACTCATCCACACCCATCCCCGCAACGGCCTTGAGAAAGTATTCATTGGCCGCATAATAATCATCGAACGGTACATCGCCGGGGTACCGAAGTTGTTCGGCCAGTTGAGCACCGTACTGGCTGAGTTCGATCGCCTGCTTCAGTTCCGGGTCGGTGGGCAGCAAGTGTCGAGCAAAGCTGACGATCGAGTGCAGATGCGACACATCCACATGGTAAGCTCCTTCGGCGAACAGGAATTCTCGCCCGCGAATCAGCTCGCCGAGACTCAGGCCCGGCTTCAACGTGGGCTGACGTCGCTCCACATCGCGCCGAACATTGTGCTGTAGATCGGAATAGATCGTACGCACCATTACGGCCGCAGCCTGACGGCGTTCATCCTGCGTCATCTGAGCCATCAACTGGCCCATGGCTGTGACCGTGTTGCAGATTCCGTGAGACTTCAGCAATAGCTTCAGACCTTCGACAACATGAGCGCCTTCATAGAGGGCCAGGTTAAGCAATTCATCGAGCTGAGGCCCCGGTTCTGATCCGATCTCCGTCGCTCGCTTCGCAATAGCGTCACGCACCGGAGTTGTTTCGTTGATGGTCCGAAAATAGGCCCAGGCATCGGCGAGCTGAGCGTCATTCAGAAACAACTGACCGATCTCGCGAGCCGCATTCGTGTAAGCTTCGCGGAAGGCGACTTCATGCTCGGCGGGGATATCTTTCAGAGAAGTCGGCTGCGTCACCGGCATGCCCAGGCTCTGGCGAACTCGCATCAGCTTCGCATCAAACAGTCGATGATAATCCTTCTGAGCCAGCAAGGTGGACTCGACGGCATCCAGAACCTGTGACGAAGAGAAAGTGCCGGACTCCGCGGAGCCGCCAACACTCTTTTTCAATTCTGTTTCAAATGTTTCAATCGCTGACATGGCTATCTTTGATCAATGGTTATCGGTAGTGGACCTGACAAAAGCGGCAGGGCGCTGCCTGTTCGCCGGGTTCTGAAATTCACTGCGTTTCAGGATCGCGGCCCGTGGACTATTCCTTGATGCCGGATTTCAGAAACGATCAGGCTGTGAAACGATAGCAAATCAGTTGAGTCTCGAGTCACGGCGGGGCCTAGTGTGAATGGTTCGAGCCACTTCCGCAACCGCCCGGGTTTGGTGACAACCGGAAACCTGCCCATAAAAGCGGGACGATTCGACTTTATTGGAAAAGTAGAATGTCCCCGTTTTCAATCTACCAGTATCGACACAAGTGGGGCCGGTGGTGGCATGAGCAGGAGTAAACGATAGACTTCGGTTTTCGGGGAACAGGCCAAACACAGAAACGCACTGGACCAATTCAGGAAACGGGATTGATGACTACCGAGTTGTTTACGCTTATCGACACCGCTGCCGCAGCAGGCAAGCTGACGGCTGATTCTCCCGCTAATCTTAAGTCATGGCTGACTCGCGAATGTGTGGCTCAGTATCGACCACGTCTGGAAACGTTAATCCGTGCTGGCGAATGGTCAAAGCTGGATGAAATGTTCTGGACCGCAATTCCGTTCGGCACTGGTGGACGACGCGGTCCAATGGGAGAAATGGGGCCGGCCACAATTAATGATCGAACGATTGCTGAATCGGCTCATGGAATGGCCGTTTATCTGCGATCCACCGGGTGTACAACCGGCGGCTCAGCCGTGATTGCTCATGACACTCGCAATAATTCGGCTCACTTCGCCAGAATCACCGCCTGCACCTTCGCTGCGCATGGATTAAAGGTGTTTCTGTTCGACAGTTATCGCTCCACACCGGCTCTGTCGTTTTCCGTTCGGTATCTGGGTTGTAACATTGGAGTCATGATTTCGGCGTCTCATAATCCGCCGGCAGATAACGGATTCAAAGCGTACTGGAGTAACGGCGGGCAGGTTATTCCGCCGCACGACAAAGGGATCGTCAGCGAAGTTGAACGAGCAGAGAACATTCCGACAGTGGATTTTGCTGCTGCAGTGGCGGACGGTCGCATCAAGATTATTGGTGCGGACGTTGATCGAGAATATGTCGGGCGAGTTGCGAAGTTGTCGGAATCCAGCAACCGCACTATCAGAGCCATATTTACTCCTCTGCATGGGGTTGGTGAGACGAATGTGTATGCCGTGATTCAGGCAGCCGGGTATTCGACAGTGGATATTTTTGAGCCACAGCGAACGCCTGACGGAAATTTTCCGAACGTGCCCAAGCATGCTCCGAATCCGGAAAACCTGGAAGTCTTTGATCCGGTGATTGATTGGGTGAAGGGGACGAATAATCCCGCGGACCTGATTCTCGCCTCCGACCCGGACGCGGATCGTCTGGGGGTTATGGTTCGCAATAGCTCGGGCGGGTTCACATCGCTCAGTGGTAATCAGGTGGGAGCCTTGATCACCGATTATCTGTTCCGCAAACGAAAAGCGTCCGGACGGTTTTCACCTCAGGATTATGTGGTGGAAACTCTGGTGACGACGCCTCTGACAAAAGCAGTGGCCGCTTTTCACGGAGCCCGTTGCTTCAGTGAACTGCTCGTCGGCTTTAAGTACATCGCGCAGACGATGGAAGAAAATGGCACCGACCATTTTGTATTCGGGACTGAAGAATCGATCGGCTTTCTTGCTGGTGATTTTTGTCGCGACAAAGACGCCGGTGTCGCCGCGTTGTACATTCTGGAACTCGCCGGCGAATTGAAATCCGAAGGTCGGACTTTGCTCGATCAGCTGGACCAGTTGTATCGCGAATGCGGTTATTACTGTGAAGGTCAGAAATCCATCTATTGTGAAGGTCCCACCGGGAAAGCGAAGATTGATGGTCTGATGCAGACTCTGCGCGACGCTCCTCCGGCACAGTTTGGTGCAGTCCGATTTACTGAAGCTGCGGACTACAAAACGGGTCGTCGGATTTCGATCCCGTCCGGCCAAAACGCGGGGACGATTGAGAAACCTCGCGGTGATCTGTTGATCTACAAGTCGGATGAATCGCAGCCTGTTCGAATTCAGATTGCTGGCAGACCATCTGGCACGGAACCCAAGATTAAGTTTTACTTCTTCTGTCAGTCTGATCTCATCAACGGCGATCTGGAGGCTGCTCGTGCTGCCGGTGACGCGGCGATGAAGGATGTTCAGAAGGCACTCGGTGAATGGGCTCAGAAGATGTTGTCGTAAACCAACTGGCACGCGGCAGGGCATGAGCCCTTCGAGCAACACCCCAACTGTCGGGGGCTGAGGCTCTGGCGTGTGTGTAGACAATTCTGAATGTTGCAAAGGACTCTGAAGATGGTGATTCGAACGTTCCTCATCAGCTTACTACTCTCAGGGTCTTTGATCGCATCGGATGGATTGATTTCCGGATCTGCTGATGGCTGGACGCATACCGGGCCGCGTGAAGATGCTTTGCCTGAGTTTAAGTTCCTGCCGAAGGGTGGTCCCGATCAATCCGGCAGTCTGTTGACGAGTTCTGATCAGCGAAAAGGTCTGCACGGCTGGTGGGAGAAAACGATTGCCGTCGAAGGTGGCCGGACTTACCACTTCTCTGCACTCCGAAAAGTAGTGAACGTCGAATATCCTCGCCGAACAGCCGTCGCACGTATTTTCTGGAAGGATGCCCAGGGGCGTGCTGCTGTTCATGATTTTGCAGCGACGACCACTTATCGAGAAGGCGAGAAGCCGCAATCTGAACCCGAGTATCCGGCCGATGGCCCGGAGCAGATCGACGGCTGGACAACCGTCGAAGGAGTGTTTCGATGTCCTCCGTCGGCAACTCAGGCACGAATTGAACTGTCGTATCGCTGGGCCGATCAAGCCTCTGTGGAATGGTCCGAAGTTCGACTGGCGGCGATCGAAACTCCGAAGTCTCGCAAGGTTCGTTTAGCGACCGTTCACTTTGGACCGGCTGCGGGCACGTCGAACTCCGATAAGTGTGAGCAGTTCGCGCCATTGATTGCAAAGGCGGCGGAGCAGAAAGCCGATTTTGTTGTGTTGCCCGAAACGCTGACGTACTTTAATTCGGGGCGTTCCATGGCCGATTGTGGCGAAACCATTCCGGGGCCATCGACGGACTACTTCGGCACGCTGGCGAAACAGCATGATCTGTATATCGTGGCTGGGTTGGTGGAGCGTGAGCAGCATCGGATCTTCAATGTGGCGGTTCTGATCGGTCCTGACGGGAAAGTCGTCGGGAAGTATCGCAAGGTCGCGCTGCCGCGAACGGAGATTGATGCGGGCGTTGAAGCCGGTGACGACTATCCCGTCTTTGAAACTCGCTTTGGCAAAGTTGGAATGATGGTTTGCTATGACGGCTTCTATCCGGAAGTCGCCCGAGAACTCAGCAACCGTGGCGCGGAAGTGATTGCGTTCCCGGTCTGGGGCTGCAATCCTCTGCTGGCTTCTGCCCGTGCTTGTGAAAATCATGTGTATGTTGTGAGCAGCACGTATTCTGACATCGCCTCTAACTGGATGATTACCGCCATCTACGGTCGCGATGGGCGACCGGTCGCAAAAGCCAAAGGCTGGGGAGATGTTGTGATTGCGGAAGTCGATCTGGGGCAGCCCGTAATCTGGCATAGTCTTGGCGATTTTCATGCAGAAATCCTTCGCCATCGGCCTCCGGTCAAGCCCGCAGTTCCATAGCAGGCTCCGGGAGAATCGAGAGACAAGTGGCCGCGAACGCCCATGGTGCGAGTTCATTTCCGGTTTGTCCGGGACTCGATCCCGGGGCCGCCACGCTCTTTTAGCACAAATCGGGTACCGAGAAGTTCCTTCGTGTTGCGATGACGCATCCGCTCGTGTTGCAGTATGGCAACCATTCGGAGCGAGCGCGGCGGCTTCTTGTTCCGGGCTGTTTTCAGCAGCGAGGCGTGTCAATATTTCTTAACACCGTGCAGTTATGAAAGCAGAAGGGAACTGAACCCCACAGTGACTTTCGAACTGTTTCAGAAATCAGACCGGTTCGCCGGAAGATGGAGTTGAGTGCCGTGCCCCCCGGAAACAATCCGGCACCGGTTTGTTTTCTGAAAAGATCTTTTACCGCTTTCGAACTCAGGAATTGCACGTGCCTCGAAGACGACTTTCCGACGACTACGAGTTCTCGATGTTCTCTGCCGAACAAATTGTTCATGAATCAAGGCCCAGTCATTTGGTGGCCGTTGCATGGACATCAATTATGCTTGCCACGTCCCTCTTCTGGTGTGGAGTCTTTGCGATCATGACATGGATATCGCCATAACAATGGAGACTCAAGGTGAGTTCGCACGCTGTTGCTCTATCCCCATGAGCTTTCTCCGCAGCGAGCGTTCTTCTTGAACGACGGGTGTCCGGGAACGTCTTAGACAGAGTGCTTCCCCGTTCTCTGTTTAATGCGGTCCAGGGCACCCGCTCTAAAACTCAGTCGCACTGCCATCGATGCGAGTAATCTCGCCGGGTAAACAGCCGCCGCAGTGAGTGTAGTCGCGGCTGGTGTCGGGGGCACAGCAGTCTGGATCATGGACGAGAGCTTAGTGAATACAGAGGGAGCAGAGATCAGACCGACATCAGGATGAACACCTCTCTGTTTCCTCTGTTTCCACTATTTATTCACAGACGAATCTGCGACTTCGCGAATGTGCACCAGGGCTCCCGATTGCGGATTGACGGGCTGCACTGATGGATCCGTCTTTTTGCCGCAGGTAGAGTCTCGGTTAGAATCACAATCGGCAGTATTTGCCGGTGCTTGTGGCGGCGAAGCAAACTCAGCTCAAGTCGTTGCCCCATCTGTCCGAACCAGACGAGAGCACCTACTCCATTGCAGGCCCCACTCGCTTCGTTAGCTTGCGTGTGAGGCGAATTGCCTGCCGGGTTGCCACGTGTCGCCTGACGACGATTGTGACTGAGATTCCGGATTGACTGAGCACCATGGCCGAATCAACGACAACGGAATCCAATCCCGGACCAATGCACGCGACGCCGCAGATTGCGGCGGCATTCCAGGCACAGTCCACCACCTTGAAGAATCAGCTTCGCAACTTCAGCTCCCGAAGTGATGTTGTCGCGGTGCTTCTGAAGTTTGTCAGTCAGAATTTCTCTACTGCTGCCGCGCGATTAGACTTTCGAATTCGGGAACGAACCGAGATCACTCTGCAAGCCGTCCCTTCGATGCCCAAAGAGCTGGCGGAAAAGTTCAGCGAAAAATGGCTCGGGCCGCTGGCGATCGAGGTTCAAACCGATCCAGATCACTCAGCCCGATCAAAGACTTTTGAACGAGAAGGGCAGTCAATCTTCGTAGCCTCTGCGGCCATTCTTGATCAGGAGTCCCGAATTCCCGACGGCGCGATCACGATACTGATCATGGGGCGTCCGGAAGAAGGCGAAATGCTGGTTTCGCAGCTTAATGCATTGGCAACTGTGGCGGCACTACGACTGGCTGAACTGGCCGCAAATCGGTTTGCATCGTTTTCGGATTCGCCATTACGAGCGATGACCGCTTCGTGCGACGTCGAGCGATCGCCTGCGGTTCATGATCTATCACTGCGTCCTCTTGTTCCCGCGCAACAAGGGGCCAGCGACGGGCCTTCGAGTTCTCCGGTTCGCCTTGAAACATCAGGACCTGAAGCAGCGCCGAACCCGGGAAAGAGTTCTTCGGCATTCATGTCGCCCCCTGCGTCGGGTGCAGTGCCTGCCGCGGCCAACGTGACGTCTGTGGCTGCTGTGACGTCTGCGGACGATTCGCAAGGTATCTCACATAACATAAACCCGACTGCACTCGGCAAGATTGCGGGGCACAGCTCGCCTCGGGAGTTCGCCTATTCCATCGTCAATGCTCTGGCCAACCAATGCGGAGCCGAACAGGTTGCGTTTGGGATCACTTCCGGCCAGCGGATTCAGGTGCTGGCCATTTCCGGATTGAGTGATTTTAAGACTTCCAGCCCCGGCGTCGCGATGATGACTCAGGCGATGGAGGAATGTCTGGACTTTGGAAGCCTCATTGCCTCCCCAATGCCCGCGGGGATGGACATTATTCCGTTGCCGATTCATCGACGATGGTCGGCTGAAGCGGGCGCAGCCAGCGTCTGCTCAATTCCGCTGTCGGACAGCGAAGGCGTGACAGCCGTCGTCAGCTTGCGACGAATGACCACTCGTCCATTCACGAAAGACGAACTTTCCTCGCTCACGCGCACACTCCAACCGTACGGTCACGCGTTGCGGATGTTGGATCGCGCGACTCGCCCGCTTCAGCAGCAAGTGAAATTTGCTGCAAAGGAATCGTTGCAGAAAACATTCGCGGCAGGATCGATCGGACGACTCGGACTGATCGGCGGAGTGCTCCTTGCTGGGTTGTGGCTGGTCTTCGGCTCATTGACGTATCGCCCGATGTGTACGGCCCGAGTTGTTGCTGAGAACATGGTTCAGATGACCGCGCCAGGAAATGCAAAACTGCTGAAGGCCCATGTTCAGCCTGGCCAGGAAGTGCAGGCCGGTCAGTTGTTGGCTGAATTTGATACAACCGAGACGACTCTGCAATTGCAAACACTGGAGCGAGAAATCGCCTCGGCAGAAGTGGAAGTCCGTCGAAGCATCACGGCACGAGATACCAGTTCTGCCGCGCTGCATAAAGCACGTGTTGGAGTTCTCATGACTCAAGCCGCCGGGCTTCAGGAACGACTCGAACGTGCTCGTCTTGTGGCTCCGGAGAATGGGACCATCGTCCGAGCAGATCTCGAAAAACGCATTGGGCAGATGTTCGTTCCCGGCGATATGGTTCTGGAGTTTGCTCCCTTGGGCGGCTGGAACCTCGAAATTCAGGTGCCTGATGACATCGGGACGCTTGTGCAGCCTAGCCAGATTGGAACGTTCGCTGCGGCTTCGTACTCATCGCACTCGATGCCATTTGAGATTCAGTACATTGGCGGAACGGCGCAAGTTGTTGACGGCAACAATGTCTTTATCGCTCAGGCGCCTCTGGCAGAACGTCCGGAATGGATGAAGTCCGGGATGGATGAAGTCCGGGATGGATGAAGTCCGGGATGGAAGGCACGGCCAGAATCTCAACCGTTGAGAAGCCGGTTTGGTGGGTTCTGGCGCATCGTGTCATCGACTGGTGTCGTTTGAGCTTTTGGATTTAACGTGGATCACTGATGACCGTGGCTGCTGTAACCTGTCCAAAGCGGAGTCCTGCGGACGCGATGAAGGATTTAACCTTCGTCCTGCGTTCGGATCTCCACGTCAGTCGTCAGGTTCATCAGGGGCAGCCGGTTTACGTCGTCCATGATCCCATGTCGTTTAAGACTCATCGGTTACCGCTTTCCAACTATCAATTGTTTGTTCGACTTGATCCGTCAAAGAAGCTGGACGAGAACTTTGATTCGCTGGTCCGTCAGAATCATCTGAAACGCTCCGACCGAGATTCGTTTTTTCAGTTGATCATGCAGTTGCAGCAGCTCAACCTGCTTGTTCTTCCGGTGGCCAACGGCAGCCGACTGCATGAGCAGTTTTTGAAGCAGACCAAAACGCGTCGTCGCAGCAAGCTGCTGGGCGCGTTGTTCATGACGATTCCGTTAGCGCGGCCGGACGAATTCTTGACGAGAACCGCGTTTCGAATGCGCTGGATGTTTTCTCAGGGCTTTCTCGCTGCCTGGGCCATCGCCGGTCTTTGTGCGCTGTGGCTGATCGTCAGTCGCTTTGAAGAGTTTATTCAGCCATTCAACGGGCTTTTGGCAACCGAGAATCTGCCATTCCTCTGGGCCGCGTTTGTCGTGCTCAAAGTCTGGCACGAATTGGGGCACGCCTATGCCTGTAAAATTTATGGCGGCGCAGTGCCGGAGATGGGCATGATCCTGATTGCAGGAACACCAGCCGCATACGTCGACGCGACGTCCGCGTGGTCATTCCCGGAACGCTGGAAGCGACTGGTCGTGATGGCGGGTGGCATGTACTTTGAATCGATCGTCGCTATCCCTGCCGTGTTTGTGTGGGCGTTCGCGACAAGTCCGCTGATGACATCCTGTGCGTGGCAACTGGTCATGATGGCAAGCTTGATCACGCTCCTGTTCAATGCCAATCCGCTGATGAAGTATGACGGTTACTTCATCGCATCTGAACTGGTCGGGATTCAGAACCTGCGAGGTCGTGCGGATCAGTACCTGAAGGCGTGGATGAAGCGAATATTTCTCGGGCTGAAGTCGGGACAGTCTGCGGCGTCAGCAACCCGCCGCGCCGAGGCCGACGGCGAGACGTCCGTTCGCGGAATCGGAGCAGGAGCAAGTTCCGGGTCGACTCTGATCCTTGCTGGATATGGAATCGCCGCTGCCATTTATCGCACACTGTTGATCTTTGGCATCGCGGCCATGATCGCGACTCGCTTTCCCATGATCGGCCTTGCGCTCGCGGCGTTTCATCTTGTCTCCACGCTCGGTTCATCGGGATTATCGTTGGGAAGATATTTGCTGACGAGTCCGGAGACGGCGAGGGTGCGGGGGCGAGCAAGGCTGGTTGCTGTGCTCACATTGGTCATCGTTCCTTTATTTTCTTTTGTGGTTCCGGTGCCGTTTGGAGTTGTCGCACAGGGAGTTGTCGCGGCCGAATCCGAATACTTCCTGAACGCCGAAACTCCAGGCACGCTGTTGCAGAGTCTTGTGAATCCGGGCGATACGGTGAACTCCGGAGCGTTGTTGGCTCAACTTAAGAATCCGGAAGTCACAGAGCAGGCTCAGCTTAGCCGAGCGGAATTGCAGGAAGCTCTGTTGCAATGGGAAGTGAGTCGTTCAACGGACATTACTAAGTCCACTGAATTGGAAGCTCGCATCACGGAACTTAAACATCGGCTGCTGGAAAGTCAGCGTCAGGTTTCCGCGTTGAGCATTACTGCTCCGGCCGGAGGTCGAGTCGCCCGAGTTTTACCGTCTTCTCAGACGGGACGTTATATCAACATCGGTGATCAGGCGGCTGTGGTTGTCGATGGGCGAACACTGCTGCGGACATGGCTTAACGAAGATGAATTAGGCAGTATTCAGCGTGAGCCCGGAACCGAGATTCACTTTCGAATTCCCGGCCGGTCGGAAACAACTTTTGTTGGCCGTCTGGTGAGTATTGAACCGGCAGCAGAATCGACGGCCCTGAATGATGCGATGACGTTCTCGGGAGGAGGCACGATTTTGCTTGATCCAAAGACCGGACTGCCGCTCGAGCCACTTTTTCAGGTTGATATTTCTCCCTCAAACGAAACCGTTCTGCAGTTGGCAGATCACGGCATGCGTTTGAGCCTTCAAATTCCTCGACGTTACGAATCATTCGCTGCCTGGGGGTTGCGGCGAGTGATGCGTTTCGTTCAGAAAACTCTGCTTGCCAGATAACCGCGGCTGTCGCACTTCCATGCGTGGGCTGCCAAAAAGATTACGGCCAATCTCATGAACCGCATCCTGATCATTCTGGGCGTCGTCTCCGTTGGAGCATTCATCTCGTCCGCGTCATGGAATTCTTCCGCAACGCGAACGCCGGGCCAACGAGTTCCGGTGAAAACTTTAGAAACACCAACGGCCACGGCCGGTACTGCCAGTCAGCTGTCGATGGCCGTCACTCAGAATGGAGCCACTCATCCGCTGGCCGGAGTTCCTGCAGTCAACGGTTCAGCCAACGGGTCAGCCACTATCGGATCGCGTGACTATCGCCGCGAGCTGCAATACGACTCGTCTATTCTTGAGATCCGCAGCCAGCTGCACGGGGTGGCTCGACCGCTGCAGAATGCCATTCTGACTTCGCTTGTTCCCGGCCGAATCATGACAATTCATGTTGCCGAAGGTCGCCGTGTGACTGCCGGAGAAGCCCTGGTATCGCTCGATGATCGTCTGGCGCAGGCTCAGGTTGAGGCTTCTCGCCGCGAAGCCGCACAAGTCGCTATGCTGGAGCGAGCAGAGTTGGCTTATCAGCAGGCCGAACGCCGGCTGTCTCGGCTTGAACAGGCGGCTTTGCAGAATGCGATAGCGGCTTTTGAAATTGAAGAAGCGCGCTCGTTGAAGGAACAATCACGAGCCGAGCGTGATGCGGCGAAAGAAGCGATCGCGGTGGCTCAGGCCAATCTGACCATGGCTGAAGAACAACTGCGGAGGAATACGATCTATGCACCGTTCGATGGCGTGATTGTGCAGATTCATCAAAAACAGGGCACCGCAGTTGATGGATCATTGCCTGTGGTGACTCTGGCAAGCTTGGATACTCTGGAAGTTGAAATGTACGTGCCCTCTGATCGTTTTGGCTCGATCCGCAATGGCAGCACGGTGAAGTTATCCGCCGGTGCTCCAGTCAATTCCGAGCTGAGCGCTCAAGTGTGTTCGGTTTCTCCAGTGATCGATTCCGCCAGCAATACCTTTCGCTGTGTTCTGCGGATCGACAACACGACGGCCGGACTTCCTGCGGGCTTCTCTGTGGTTTTGACAAATGCAGATGGTCCGGAGAACTCCGAGAAGTCTGTTGCAAACAAAGGACGCCGAGAAATCAAATAGGTTGTGGCGGCACTTAGTACGATCAACAGCCAGCGCAGCCCGTGCTCATATTCGCCCCGGTGCTAACTGGGTGTTGACTTCCAGCTTGTCGATGATCTGGTCGTATGTTCCATTGTCGGCGATTGACTGTGGAAACGAGGACAGACGAAGCAAACGGCTGGTCGAAAACTGTGCGCGAATCATCGTGAGCAACTCGCCCTCGCGGCTTTCCAGCCCGTCGATATCCAGCAGCACACTGACTTTGCAGTGTGCCGCATTCGCTGCGATCAACTTCTTGGAAACGCTCTGAAGTTGGTTCAGTGAGGTGCCACATTCAAAGACCTGAGTGGCGGCATGACGCAGCATTTCTGCAGTCGTTTCCCGCAGCACGCGATCGTCTGAAATAATCAAAATTGCATCGTTGGCAACCGGATACTTAACTGACGCTACCGCCGCTCGATGCACAAAGACTTCTTCGGCCGCGGCCATCGGCAATAATGCCGGTACGCCCGCTTGTATGTTGCGGACTTCCTGTTCAAGAACGCTCCATGCTGAGCCGACGGAAACTCTGGCGACTACTGGCCAGATATCGTGCGTTCGGCCTTCGGAAATACACCATGGACCGTAACAGCAGAGCACTCGACCAAACAACATACGGCCGATCAGCTGGCCAGCGTCAGCCGCAGAATACTCATCTGAGAACGCCTGCAGCACAACCACCACGTCGGCCAGGATGCGTTCAGCAAGACCAGCGTCTACGGCTTCCTTGATGGTGTCGAACTGTCCCACGACAACGAGGTCGCGAGAGTTCTGAATCTGCCGCACGAGTGTTCGAAACTCACTGGCATGAGAACGTCCGATGATGGCAACGGCCGTGAGTTGAGATTTGCGTTCCTCGTGCATTTAAAACTTTGGCCAATCCGTTTCCAACAGCACCGCTGGGCATGCTGAACCAGAATTCTTTCTCAGCGAGTCTCAACCGCCAACTAGTTCCCGGATGGGTCGAGCTTCTTCAGGCAGAATTCGTACGGGGCGTTCGGCCGCGTCACGAACATAGTTCGTGCTGTCGATCCCGAGATTGTGATAAACAGTCGCCAGGACATCTCGATAATGAATCGGGCGGTCGGCAGCATAAGCCGCGGTCTTGTCCGTCGAGCCAATCACCTGCCCCACCTTCATGCCGCCGCCAGCAAACAAGGCCGACTGCACTGGTGCCCAATGATCGCGGCCCGCTTTGTCGTTTATCTTCGGTGTTCGTCCGAACTCTCCCCAGACGACTACAGACACATCCTGATCCAGACCTCGAGCATGCAGGTCTTCAATCAATGCCGATACGCCGGCGTCAAAAGTTGGCAGATGACTTCGCAGGTGAGCGAAGTTGTTCCCATGAGTATCCCAGAAACCATAAGCCACAGTCACGACGCGAACCCCAACCTCAACCAGTCGGCGGGCAATCAGCAGTTGATCATTCCACGTCGGCGCGCCGTCGCCAAGATGTTTCGAGGAGCCTCGGCCGTAGCGTTCTACAACGCTCTTTTCTTCGAGGTCAACGTTCATTGCATCGACCAGTCGAGATGACGTCAATACGTCAAACGCACGGCTATAGCTTTCGTTCATATTGCCGACACCCGCGATGTCGGCTCGGCGACGAAAGCCGTCCAGTTCGCTCAGCAGATTGCGGCGAGTCGCGAATTGTTGAGATTCAACATATCGCAAACGCATGCTGGCCAGATCTTCGCCATCGGCTCGAACCTGATTGTACGCGCTGCCCAGATAGCCTGCTCCCGTACTGTTGTACGGACGATGTTGCATCGTCGGGAACAGATCGACAAATGCCGGAGTGACCTCATTGGTCTGCCCCTGAAGTCGAGCAACGACGGACCCAAAATTTGGGATCCCATCACGCTGCACTTCACCCATCGTGTAGCCGGTCAGGTTCTGAAAACTGGAATGCTCATCCCGCTGCCCAACGATAGAACGCACAATGGCACAACGATCCGCGACGCTCGCCAGTTTAGGCAGGAGTTCACAATATTCGATGCCGGGAACAGTGGTCGCGATCGGCTTGAACTCGCCTCGCACTTCCACGGGGGCCTCGGGCTTCAGGTCGAACGTATCCTGGTGAGGCATCCCACCGGACAGATAAACCATGATCACGGATTTTTGCCGAGTTGCGCTGGGATTCTTGCCGCTCGCTTCCGCCGCGAACAGATCGGCCAGCGACAAACCGCCAACGGCCAGTGAGCCGACCTGAAGAAAACTCCGGCGAGTCGCTCCGTCACAATACCTATGAGATGGGCCAGAAATTCTTAACATGGCTGGTACCCCGGGTCCCTTCCCAGTTCGACAATTAATACGTTAGCTGTTGGGTTCGAAACAACATCTGTGATGCTTGAATGGTGTGGCTGTGTTCGACGAGCGAACTTGTCACGCCGAGTGAGTCTTTTTTCAAGTCAGAAGTTATTTCGGGACAGTTCCTAAGTCATGCGAGAGTCGTTCCCCCGGAGATACAACCACCGGGGCGCACTCTTCGCAGCTTTGTGATCGTAACATCCGCAGACTCGTCTGATAACTCAATTTCGCCCCGACCCGCGACATCGCAGCACTTTTGGCCGTCTCGATCGAGTAAGCGGAGTCTGCCGCATTTTTGCGGGCCAGGGCGAACTTCAGCGGGCTGGAAACGTGCATCGAACGGCTGCCAAACGAAACGAGCGCCCCATTGTTCGATCGAGCCTTGATTCTTACTGAGGGTGGGCATTCTTGCCCGTCGCTGGATTATCGGACAAGAATGTCCAGCTTCCGTTTTTAGGGCTGACGAACCACGACCGCTCAGCTGGCAACCCACAGCGTAATCGGGGGAAAACAGGTTCTATTCGTCACTGGCCCCTTAAATGGGCCGCAACTGAACCATTTACCGCTACTGAAGGCTGATGGTCGACGTGCAATTCCTACATCGGACTTCGAGTGGACGGCCATTTCTTGGTGAGATGGCCGTGAGCCGCATGCAGAAGTGGATCGATTGTCCATTCCTGAATCTTGTGCGGTGGAGTCCAGTCAAACCAGTGATAGC